>WNGH01020615.1_pt1 | contig 10235 bp, 10 predicted proteins | sample 5400631 | NCBI WGS metagenome assembly WNGH01 (sample SAMN13153373, study PRJNA577476) | soil metagenome | isolation source: 115 cm soil or saprolite under Garry oak tree replicate 1 | place: USA:California | collected 2016-06-15 | reverse complement strand
CTGTTCTGGGGGACGGGTAACAATGCGGCGGTCGCGTCACCGCAGATCTTCATGATCGGCGCGCCGAACGCGGGGATCGCGCTCATCAACCCCACCACCACCGACTACTTCGTTGAGGCGTTCAGTTCCTGGAGCCTGACCACGGGCGCCCCGACGATCACCCTGACGAATTTCCTCATTTTCGGCCTGAACTGACCGCCCCCGGGAGGCCCTGAGAGGCGGGTGATCCCGCGTGGCGATCACCCGGGGGCCGCTGTCCGGCGACCCGACGCCAGGCACCGTCGCCGCAGTCAGCGTCGGCACGTGGGGCCTGAATTAACCGGGTGTCAGGAGGATCCGGAATCCGGGTGGAATAGCCCTGGAAGTCAGGCGGTAGCCGGTGGCCATCCAGTTCCGGGCAGCACTCGCGGGTGACTCGGCCGCCGTCGCTTCGCTGACCCAGGTTGTCACCCTCCCCACCGGATGGCAGGCCGGGGACTTCTGCGTCATAGCCGGCCGGGCCGGCAACAGCTCGGAGACGTTCACCACGCCGGCCGGGTGGACGGTCATCAACGCGGCGAACTACGTGACCGGCGGGTACGCCTACTGCTTTTACTGCCGGGTGCTCCAGGCCGGCGACTCCAATCCGACGCTGACTGTCGCCGGCACGTCTACGACCTGGTGCTGGGCTTCCATCGGGGTTTTCTCTGACGCCGGCGGCGCGCTGTCGCTTGACGCGCAGGGCGCGGCCGTGGCGCAGAACGGGACAGCCGGGACCACGTACGTCCCGCCTGCCGCCGCCGCCGCCGGATCCGGGGAAGCCAGCCTGATTGTCGCGGTCGGCCGGAACAACGCCACCGCGACCGCCACCGGGTTCACGGACACGCCTGCTTCCGGGTGGACCACCGGGGCGGATGACTGCGCTCAGCTCAACACCGGCAACAACTTCCGGATGGCGGGGGCCTACTACCAGCTCGGCGTGTCGGGGACCGTCACCCCGGGGACGTTCACGTTCGCCACCGCCGGCGTCACGGCCACCATCCTTTTCACCGCCCAGCAGGTGCTGGTCGCCGAGACCGCAGCCGGCGGCGGCGGCGCGGCGCGGCCGGGAAAGACGTGGCTGCGCCGGTTCCGTCACCGGCAGCAGCTCCCCGCCGCCGCGGCGGCGGCCGACGCCACGGTCAGCGCGGCTGCGGTCACCGCGGCCGGCACCGCGCCGCAGCCGGTCATCCAGGCCGGCCTCCCGCAGGCGTCCGCGTCCGCCACGGGGACCGCGCCGCAGGTCACGGCCGCCATCAGCGCCCTGGCCGGAGCCCCCGCGGCGGCGGGGACGGCGCCGCAGCCCGCCGCCAGCGTCAGCGTCCTCGCGGGCATCCCGGCGGTCACCGGGACCGCGCCGGCCCCGGCCGTCCAGACCGGAACCATCGTCAACGCCGGGATCCCCGCGGCCGCCGGGACCGCGCCCGGCCCGGTGGCCGCGATCAGCGTCCTGCCCGGCATCCCTGCGACCACTGGCACGCCACCCGCCCCGGTCATCTCGGCCGGCATCCCGGCGGGCATGCCCGCCGCCACGGGCACCGCCCCGGCCGCCGTTCCCGCCATCGCGGCTAAACCGGGAATACCGGCCGCCGCGGGGACCGCGCCGCCGCCCGCCGTCTCGGCCACGGCTATCGCGGGCATGCCCGCGGCCACGGGCACCGCGCCGCAGCCCTCGGTCAGCGTCAGCGCCCTGGCCGGCCTGGCAGCAGTCACGGGCACCGCGCCGCAGCCAGCCGCGCCGGCCGCCGTCAACGCGGGCATTCCCGCAGCCGCCGGGACCGCGCCGCAGCCGTCGGTCATCACCGGGCTGGCCGTCACCGCACCAGCCGCTACGGCCACCGGGACCGTCCCGGCACCCGTCCTCGCGGCCGCTGTCACGGCCGGCCTGGCAGCCGCCACGGGGACCGCCCCGGCCGTCTACCGCGGGATCGGCGCACCCGCCGCGGCGGCCACCGGGACGGCAGCACAGCCGGCCATCCGCCTCGCCGTGCTCCCGTTGGCCGCCGTCGCCGCGGGTGCGGCCCCAGCGGCGGCGGCCAGCACCGTCATACCGGCCGTATTCGGCACCGCCACCCCCGGCGGCGCCGTCCTCACGGCCGCCGTCCCAGCCGGGCAGGCGGCCGCGGCCGCGGCCCCCGGCGGAGCCGCCCGGACCGCCGCCACCGCAGGCGGCGCCACCGTCCAGGCCACACCCAGCGGAGGCACCACCGCCACGGCGACACCGGGAGGCCGCCCATGATCGACACCGGGCAGGTCTATCACGCCACCCTTACCCTCAGGAACCAGGCCAGCCCGCCGGGCACGGTCACCCTGACCATCACCCTGCCAGACGGCTCCACGGTCACCCCCAGCCCCGGCACCGGAGCCGCATCCGGACCCGACTGGACCGTCGCCTACGACTACGCCACCGTCCAGGCCGGCCTCCACAAAACCGCCTGGCAGACCACCTCGCCGGGCACCGCCGCCACCGACTACTTCAACGTCCGCGCGTTCGCGTCCATCCTGTCCCTGGCCGAGGGCAAGACGCACCTGTCCGGCGGCAATATCAGCGCGTGGACCGGCGACGACGACGAGCTCCGCAACTTCCTCGCCGCCGTCACCGAGGTCGTCGAATCCAAGGTCGGGCCGTGCGTCCGCCGCACCGTCACCCAGCGGGTCGCCGCGTCAGGCGGCGGCCAGATCGTGCTGACCCAGGCGCCCGTCATCTCGGTCACCTCGGTCACCTCGGTGTGGACCGGCGGGCCGTCCTGGACCGGCGCCAGCCTCGTCCTCGACGGCGACGCGGGCATCGTCACCACCCAGCTCGGCGCCGTCCCGTTCTACTACGGCCCGTGGGACGTCGTGCACGTGGTAGGCCGGGTGATCGTGGCGGAGCGGTACCAGCACGCCGCCAAGGAACAGCTGCGCCACCTGTGGGAAACCCAGCGCGGCTCGCTCGAGGCCGGGCCGCTGTCCGCAGGCGCAGGCGAGACGTTCACCACCTCGGCAGGGTGGGCGTTCTCCGTGCCGCACCGGGTCCTCGAGCTCCTCGCCGACGACATGACCCCGGCGATCTAGTCATGGCCAGGCAGGGCAACAGCCAGACGGTCGGGCTCGGCTGGGCTTACCGCAAGAACCGCGCAGCGGCAATCAGCGCCATGCCCGACGGCACGCCATGCCCAGGATGCGGGCGGCCCATGCACCGGGAGGCTGCGCGCAACCATGACGGCAAGCCGCTGCACTATGACCACATCATCCCGCGCGCACTCGGCGGACATGACGGGCCCAAGCGGCTTACCTGCGCAACCTGCAACATCAAGGCGGGCACGCGGCTGGGCAACCAGCTGCGGCGTGGCAGGCGGATTGTCAGACCTGCCACATACACTCGCTGGTGATGCCGAGAAACCCTAATGCTGCCTGCTCTACCTGCGGTAAGCCCGTTTACCGTAGCCACTCATCACGGCCAGAGATCACCTGCCATGAATGCAGGCAGCAGCAGCCAGGGCCATACGGCCGCGAGGGATGGACGCCGAAGTACCTGCCACGGCCTTGCGCCGAATGCGGCAAGACCTTCCAGCCCAAGCCCAAAGTGCAGGACCGGCCGCCACAGCAGTACTGCTCACTGTCCTGCGCAAGCAAGGCGAACAACCGTGCCTACTGGAAAGACCGGCCGAAATCCAACGGCGCTGGCCGGGTCGCAGCACGACGACGCAGGCGCATGCGTCATCAGGCCACATGGGACCGCATCACCGATCAGCAGATCCTGGAGCGTGACAAGTGGATGTGCTGGATCTGCAAGCGGCGCATAGGCAAGACCTTCAAGTACCCGCACCCGCGATCGGCCAGCATTGACCACCTGCTGCCGCTATCGCTCGGCGGAGACGACACTGCGTTTAACAAGAAGGCTGCGCATCTTCGCTGCAACATGGCGCGCGGCAATGGCAGGCCAGGCGAACAGCTTCCGCTTGGCATTGCCGCACTCGCATAAGACGGCCAGTCGTCCTCAGCGATAGGCATGACCGGTCCTGATCGACCATCCGGCGGCCATCCGCAATTGGCAGGCCGCGCGCAGCGCCGTTTTTAAACTCTCCGGCGTGAGCTGGGGGACCCGGAGGGTGACCGCCTGTGCCTGCTCGCCGCCGGACCGGGCCGGTTGAACGGCAAGTCAAGCGCGACATCGGCGCGCTGGTGACCGAGCATCCGATGGGCGAGGCGCTCGCCGCGATGTCGCTGAACCTGGCCCGGACGCTGGACGACGGCGCCGGCCTGGCCACGGCCGCGGTGAACCGCGAGCTGCGCGCGAACCTCCTGGAACTGTCCCGGCTGGCGGTGGATGACAACGACGACCTTGATGCTGAGCTGTCCGCCGCGGTCCGGGACGAACCGGAGTCCTGACCGGGCCACGCTCGGCCCGGCCGTCGGGAAGGTCGCGGCGAAGCTCGGGAAGCCGCTGATGCCGTGGCAGCAGCTGGTCGCGGACGTGGCGCTCGAGGTCGACCCGCGGACCGGGCGGCTGGCGTACACCGAGCTGGGGCTGACGGTGCCGCGGCAGTCCGGCAAGTCGACGCTGGTGCTGGCCAAGGCCGTGCACAGGTCCAGCGCGACGGGGTTTTTCGGGCCTCGGCAGCGGCTGGTGTACACGGCGCAGACGCGGCAGAAGGCCCGGGAGAAGTGGGAGCAGGATTTCGTCCCGGACCTGGAGGCGTCGCGGTCTTTCCGGGGCCGGTTCCACCCGTCGTGGGCGAACGGCAACGAGCACCTGCGGTTCGCTAACGGGTCGCGGTGGGGGCTGGAGGCGGCGACGGAGAAGGCCGGGCACGGCGGGACGATCGACGAGGCGTACCTGGACGAGGCGTTCGCGCATCAGGATTTCCGGCTGGAGCAGGCGTTCGGCCCGGCGATGATCACCCGGGTGAACAAGCTGCTGGCCTGGATCTCGACGGCGGGGTGGCTGGGCGCGTCGCCGTACCTGGAGGCGAAGGCGAAGGCCGGCCGGGCTGCCGTGGAGCAGGACCGGCGGGCCGGGCTGGCGTATTTCGAGTGGTCGGCCCCGGCGGACGCGGACCCGGGTGACGAGGCGGTGTGGTGGCGGTGCATGCCCGCGCTGGGCCGCACGATCAGCGTGGACGCGATCCGGGCGGAGTACCTGAAGGCGGTGGACCAGGGGACGGTGAACGAGTTCCGCCGGGCGTACCTGAATCAGTGGGTGCCGAAGGACGTGCCTGATGACTGGCTGGTGATCGGCCAGGCCGCGTGGGCGGGCCTGGCGGATCCGGAGTCCAACCCGGTGCCGCGGGTCGTGCTGGCGGCGGCGTTCTCCCACGACCAGCAGCATGCCGCGGCCGGGCTGGCCGGGTGGCGGGCGGACGGCCTGCTGCACGTCGAGGTGGCGGACTACCGGGAGGGCACGGCGTGGGTGGCGCCGTGGCTAATCGACAGGGCGGCTAGGCATGACCCGCTGGCGGTCGTCGTGGATGACGCCAGTCACGAGGGCGCGGTCATCAAGGACCTGGAGGCGGCGCGGATCGAGGTGATGAAGCCGCGGGCGAAGGGCGTGGCCGAGGCGTACCAGGACTTCATCCAGGACGCCACGGACACCAAGACGCTGCGGCACCGGGCCCAGGCCGACCTGGACGCGGCCCTGGCCGGGGCAGTTGACCGGGACGTTGGTGACGGCGGGAAGGCGTGGGGCCGGCGGAAGAGCTCGGCGGACATCAGCCCGCTGGTGGCGGTGACCCTGGCGGCGTGGGGGCTGAGGATCAAGACGGCTGAGGGCGGAGGTGACCCGGGCGCATGGCTGATCTGAGCGCGATGGCAGTGCAGGTCCGGGCGCAGCTGGCCGCGTGGCGCGGCCACGGCCGGGACGTCCGGGCGCGGCTGGCCCGGTCCCGTCACGTCCTGGTCTCCGCCGCGCTGGTCCTGGCGGGGCTGTGCGGGGCGCTGGGCGGCGGGGCGCTGATCGGCCGGTGGTGCCTGGGCCTGGTCCTGCTCGCCGAATCGGCGGGGGCGGTGTGGGCCGGGCTGAACCGGGACGATGGGCAGCCGCTGCCGCGCCGCGGTGAGCGGACGATCGCTGACGTGGCCGAGGAATACCGGCGGCTGACGTGACGCGGCTCCTGGACCGGATGCTGGGCCGCGCCAGCTACAACAACATGACCGAGTACTCCGGCTCCGGCGCATATCTGGTCACGGCGTCGGACCCGTCCGGCCGGCACAAGGAAGGCGCCCCGCCCGGGACCGTCCGCAGCGCGCGGGAGGCCCTCGCGGGCAACGGCGTCGTGTACGCCTGCATCGCTGCCAGGGCGGCGATCTTCAGCGAAGCGCGCTTTCAGTTCCAGTCCACCGTCGACAAACACTTGTTCGGGTTGCCGTCACTGAGCTTGCTAGAGTACCCGTGGCCGAACGCGACCGCCGGTGAGCTCCTCGCCCGCCTCGAGCAGGACGTGTCCACGGCGGGGAACTCCTATATCCGCAAGGTCAACCCGGCGGACGGGTCGGACCCGCTGCTGGTGCAGATGCGGCCCGACTGCGTGACCATCATCAGCGAGCAGCGGGAAGACGACGCGGGCCGGATCTACAAGGTCCCGGTCGGCTATGCGGAGGACCTGACGCCGCTGGGGATCACGGACCGGGAACCGCAGGTGTACAGCCCGGATGAGATAAGTCACTACTCGCCGTTTCCCGATCCGCAGGCGTGGTTCCGGGGCATGAGCTGGCTGACGCCGGTGCTGCGGGAGGTCGGCGCGGATAACGGCCTGACCGCGTACAAGTCGTCGCATATCAGCCAGGGCGCGATGCCGGGCCTGGTGGTGAAGTACTCCCAGAAGCTGTCGCAGCCGGTGGTGGACCGGCTGAAGAAGCGGTTCGAGGCGCTGTACGGCGGGCCGGGGAACTCCGGCCGGACGCTGATCCTCGACGAGGGCGCCGACGTGACGGTGGCCGGCAGCACGCTGGAGCAGCTGCAGTACGTGACGGTGCAGGCGGCGGGGCAGACCCGGATCCTGGCCGCGGCGATGGTCCCGTCGGAGATCGTCGGCCTGGAGGGGGCGCGTGAGGCGTCCGGTAACTACGAGCTGGCGATGCGGCGGTTCGCGGACCTGTGGGCGCGCCCCCACTGGCGGATGGCGTGCAGCTCGCTGCAGCACCTGCTGCCGGACGTCCAGCCGCCGACGAGGTTGTGGTTCGATGTCAGCGACATCGCGGCGCTGCGTGAGGGTGAGCTTGCCCGCGGTCAGACGGTGCTGGTGAAGGCGCAGGCCGTGGCGTCGTTCGTGACCGCCGGGTACAGCAGGGAAAGCGCGGTCGCCGCGGCGGACTCGGGTGACCTGTCCCAGCTGAAGCCTGATCCGGGGGCGGCGCCGCCGGGTGCGCCGACGGGGACGCGGGCCCCGCAGGCCGGGGTGCCGCAGGACCTGCCGGGCGTGGTCGCGCCGAACAAGCCGAACGCGCTGCCCGCCGGGTTCGCGCCGATGCCCGGCATGCCGAACGGAGCAAGGGGATAACCCATGGCCAAGACCGTCACGGTGGACGTCCGCATCGCGGACCTGCCGAAGATACAGCGGTTCAACGCGTCCGTCGTGGCCCTGCTGAAGGCGCTAGGCGATTGCGACGGGCTGCCGGAGCCGGTGACGGCGGCGGTGGAGCGGCTGTGGCGTGACGTGGAAGCCCTCAGCGATGATGCCGGGCCGGATCCGGAGATCTCCAGGAAGTCTTCTGAGCAGGACAGGATCCGCGAGGCGATGCGGCTTGCCCAGGAGAACCCCGGCCGCACGGTGACGGCGGAGTAGAGGATGACTGACACCTGGGCGTCCCGGTACACCCCGGCCCACGTGCCCGCGGGGAGTCCGGCCGGCGGCCAGTTCGCCCCCGCCTCCGGCAGCAGCCAGGCCGGCAAGAACGCCGGGGACAAGCGGCCTGTCCCGGGCAACCAGCACCCGGTAGGCACAGGCGAGACCGGCAAGCGCGTCTCGGACCTGCAGGCCCGGCTCAACGCGCTGGGGTTCAAGCCGGCGTTGAAGGTCGACGGGATCTTCGGCCCGAAGACCCTCGCCGCGGTGAAGGCGTTCCAGCAGTCACACGGCCTCAAGGTAGACGGGCTGGTGGGGCCGAAGACGACGGCGGCGCTGCGGGCTAAGGCCCCGGCGGCGCATCATGCCCCCGCGCATACCGCTGCGCATCACGCCCCGGCCAAGACCACTCCCGCCAAGACCGCCCCGGTGAAGGCCAGCCGCGCGCATGGTGCCTTCGTTCAGCGCACACAGGAACTGTGTGCGCAACAGGGCCTAGACCTGCGGCGGGCGCTCTAGGTAGTCGGCCAGTGCCCGGAGCCGGGCCGGATCTTCATCGGCGAGTCCTAGCGCTTGATTGCAGGGAGCGCATAGCAAGCCGCGGAACTGGCCTGTGACGTGGCAGTGATCGATAGCCATGCCGCGTTTGCCGGGCGGTCGCCGACCGCATACGTCGCATCCTTCGCCGGCCAGCCTTCGCTGTTCGGCCAGGACGCCCGCCTCGCCGTACATGCGCCGCACTAGCGCGGCCCGCCGGGCGGTCTGAACTCGCTGAGGATTGGCCTTCTGCCAGGCAGAACTGTTAGCGCTGTAGCAGGCGGTGCACCACCGTTTGCGGCCGCTGCGGCCCCGTGAACTGAGGCCAAACTGATCAAGCGGTTTGGTGAGGCCGCAGCGAGTGCATGTCCGTTTGCCGTCACGGTCGATGTCCTCTGGCAGTACGCGGTGCGCAGGAGCGCCGCTCCCGAGCGGATCGCCGTGCTGCATGAATCGGCGGTAGTGCGGCTTGCAGTAACCCCGTGCCAGGCGGGGACGCGTGCAGCCCTCGACGTCGCAGGGTGAGCCTTTAGGCGAGGGAGGGGTACGGCCGGCCAGCGGATCACCGTGCTTGCGGAAGCGCTGGTAGTGCGATGCGCAGTAACTGGCGGACTTGACGGGTTTGCCGCAGTCGTCTACGGCGCAGATCATGCCTGCGACGCTTCGGACTCGGAGTGGGTCCGGCTTGCTGGCGAGCGGGTCACCGTACTTACGCCATCGGTTGTAGTGGGCGGAGCACCAGCTGCGGCAGCGCGCCCGCTTATCGCATCCGTCAACAGCACATTCCCCGGTTCTTGACATGCCTAAGTCTATCAATTTCCGACGTACATGAGGGGAGGTGGTGCGGAATGGCGGATAGGTATATAGCTGCGCAAGCCAGCAGGGCCCTGGCTCACGAGCCGCTCGGAAAGCCGGGCGGTCCGGGACTCTGGCACGACAAGCGGCGGCAGCTTCCCGCCTATTTAGACATCCAGCACATCGCCCGGGATCTCATGGAGTCCCGCGGCATGCCGGAATCCGAGGCCATCGCGACGGCGGTCAGCATGTGCAAGAAGTGGGCGGCGGGCGGGCAGGACGTCAAGCCCGAGACCAGGGCGAAGGCGGCAGCGGCGGTCGCCGAATGGGAACGGCTGAAGGCCGGGACGCACGCGACGAGGAGCACGCCTGTGAGCGGCGGCTACGACGCTGACGGCCTCGACGGCTCCTGGGACGGCGACTACGACCTGCCCGACCTGTCCGGCCTCGGCGTGGCCGACTTCGAGGCCGCCGCCGGAGGTCCGGACCCGGGCGTGTCGCGGGCCGCGAAGCTCGGCTCCGGCGCCCGGTTCAGGGCGCTGAAGGCGAAGCTCGCCGCCAAGGGCGCCTCCGACCCCGGCGCGCTCGCGGCTCACATCGGCCGTAAGCGCTACGGAAAAGCCAGGTTCACCGCGCTCGCGTCAGCAGCGCGGAAGAAGAAGGGCGGCCGCATGTCACGCGCCGAACTGTTCCGTTCCTACCCGCTCGAGGACTACCACGTCGTCCGTGCCGGCGAGGGCGACAGCTCCGGCCGGGTCGTCGAGGCATACATGACCGTCTTCGACGAGGAGACCGAGATCTACGACGGCCAGGGCCGTTACAGGGAGGCGATCGACCGGGCCGCGTTCAACAAGCGCATCGCCGACCTGGAACGCTCCCGGAACGGGTTCGCCGCCGCGAAAGTGTTCTACAACCACGGCATGACGATCCACGGCACGCCGTCGGACCGGTACTCGATGCCGACCGCGGTATGCGAGGGCATCCGCGCCGACACCCGCGGCCCGGTCACCCGCTCCCGGTACCTGGACACGCCGCTGGGCAACGAGGTGCTGGAGATGTGGCGGTCCGGCGCGGTGACCGCGCAGTCGTTCACCGGCGCGATCATCCGGTCCAGCCCGG
>WNGH01026814.1_pt1 | contig 10236 bp, 9 predicted proteins | sample 5400631 | NCBI WGS metagenome assembly WNGH01 (sample SAMN13153373, study PRJNA577476) | soil metagenome | isolation source: 115 cm soil or saprolite under Garry oak tree replicate 1 | place: USA:California | collected 2016-06-15 | reverse complement strand
CCGGGCACCGTTCGCTTGTTTGGTTTTCACCGCGACGCTCCTAATCAACCGGCTGATGTCGCACCGTCAGTGATCACCAGTGGTAACGAGGTCGACGGTCGCGGGCGACGCACGCGACGGCTCAGCGGCCCGCAGCTTCGGGCCGACCCGAGCAGGGATCAGCGGTATGCCGGAATCGTCGACTTCACGGTGTAATCGGGTCTACGGTCGATTAGGCCGCGTCGTTGATCACGCGGGGGGACGCGGCCCACGGGCGGCCCCGGTCACCGAGTGTGGGAGGGGGATATCCTCGGTGACCGGGGTATCCAGCGAACGCACGCGCGGCGTGTCCGTTCGCGAGGTGACAGGACTCTCACCCAGCCGCGCAGCGAACGAGAACAAGCGGCCTGTCCGGCGACTCCACCCGATGTCCTCGCGATCAGCCGGACCGTGACTGTGGTCGGTGCCGCCGCTGGGGGCAGGTGGCCGCTTGAGCCCGCTGGCACGGCGGCAACGGCGGCAACCGACGGGGTGTCTGGTGCCGCATTCCCGTGGGTCTCGGTCCGGACTCGGACACGTTCAGCGAGAGACCCTGCCAACGCCGAGCGCGATGCCCGGCAGGTAGCCGCATCGCCGCGACGCGCACGATCCAGGATCTGGGATCGACGGGACCGGAACCGAAGACAGTTGGCCGGACCGCCACGATGATGCTGCACGGTGGGCCGCCGGTCTGCGAGCCGGTCCACGAAGGCCGGCAAGACCAGGAGTGTCCGCGACGGCTCACGATTTCTGGATGGCAACGCCGACCAGGCGAAGTGGACTGCCGTTGATTCGGATGACGTCCATCGTCCACCTGGGCTCGTACGCGCAGAGGGCCACGATCTCCTCGATCTGCTGCTCGACGGCCTCGCGGGTGCTGACGAACTCGTCAAGCACCTGGTGCTCGGTGTCATCGACCACCCACACCGCGATCGTGTCTGACTCAGCCATGGCGCCGGACCCTACGGCCATGATCAGCGCCGCGCCTGCCGAGATCAGGCAGGCGTAACACGCGGACCAACCGGCCCAGCACTTCGCGGGACGGGCCAGCACGGTAGCTGCCCGGGACCTGCCTCGTTAGATCTAGACAACCCCGGCCACCACCCCTGGGAGGGAGTGACCGGGGCCGTCGTCAGCCATGGCTGTCAGCCATCGCCCGAAGACGCGAACCCGTCGGGCCTGTCTGGTCGGCGTGATCAACATCCAGGGCCGTTCGTCGGTCCTATGCACGACCACCAACCCGGCGACGCGGCGCCAGCGGCGCTACCGTCGATGCCGGGCATGCTTGGAGGGAATCGTGACGGGCACATCGACGCGGCAGCTGGCCGCCAGGTGCCCGATCCGGCGCGACGAGCCCTGCTCGCTGTGCGTGCCGGGCGTCTCCGGCCCGTACGACTGCGGGCTGGTCTCTACCTGGTCAGGTCCGACCCGGATCTACGCGATCGACTGCACCGACTGTCGGCGTCGGCCCCGCATGCCGTGCCGGCATCGACCCGTTGACGGACACGGGCCTGATCGCCGGAGGCCAGGCGGCGGCTTGAGCGGCATCGCGACTACCGGACACATGATCGCGTCGGTCACGCTGGCGTCGAAGGCGGACACGGCTCGCCAACCGGCCGGGAGCGCGTCACTCATTGCCGGGTGGTGAATACCGGCCATAGGGCAGTAGCAAGGATCTGCCGAGTGCAAGTAACGACGCAGCTCGCTGTGCTATGCGGGCATGGGGGCGAGGTTTGCTCGCACGCGAAGCGACCAGGACGTAGAGGTCCACGCGATCGCCGAATACGGAGCAGTCGGCCGGGCCGCGATCAACGGCGATGCGCCGTTGTTCTGTGCGGACGATCTGCCGCATGCGCGGCCAGTGGTCATCCCGTCAGGGTTCCACGATAGCGACGGCCAACCCGCCAATCAGTCCGCTGCCCCAGACGCACGCCCTACGTCGTCGCGCGCACCGGGTCATTCCTCAACTTGTCCGGTGACTTGGCAGATCGGAAGCAGGAACCAGTGCCGCTGAACGCAGCAGACCTTCACGAGTTCGATCGGCCGTTGGTGCTGCCCAGGACGGTGCGCCACTGCAGTTCGGCCGGGTAACGCATTCGGGCAGCCGACCAGCCGCGACGACTCCAGCCAGATGATGTCGAGCTCACCGGTCGGCAGGTCGTCGATCGATGCGACGTGCTGTCCGGCTGGCTCGGCCAATGGTGTCCGGGGCGGCCCCGGTCGCCCCGGACGCGCACAGTCAGGATCACGCCCGGGGCGGCCTGTGTTGCCCTACGGCACCACCTGCACCTGCGCGGTGCCCGGCGGTGCTGGCACGCCCGGAGGGGTCAGCCCCTGGAACACATCGCCCAGCGACACGGACTCGTGTCCCGACTCGGGCACGGTGATGGTCACCGGGGTGTTACCGCCGATCACCACGCCGGTGATGGTGATGGTCGAGCCGTCTGAGGTCCAGGTCACGTCACCGTGATCGGCCACCGCGCCGGTCGAGGGTTCGATCGGAGTGCGGTGCAAGCAGTCCGAACCGGTGTAGTCACCGTCGCCTCCGGACTGGGTACCGTCCAGTTCGATCCACAACCAGATGCCGCCGCCGGTGCCCGGCCCGAACGGGTTCGGGGTGAGACTCGCCGAGATCTCCACCTGATGCACGGCATCGTTGCCGTAGGCGAGCGCCGTTCCGGTTCCCCACGCGGCTACCGCACCCACGGCGCCCAGCACCGAAATGGCCCCGGCCGCCACAGTTCTCCGAACCCTCATGGATTCCTCCCAGCCAGATCCTCTGTTCCCGGCTCTCATCCGCCGACGGACTCCGAGCTTCTTCATCACTTTTCCTCCTTTGTCTGCCGGAGCACGAGGTGCTCCGGACGCAGGTCGCGGAAGGTGGGCTCTGGGCGCGAGGGCCCGCCGAGCGCGGCGATCGCGGGCTCGAGACGCTCTGCTCGGTACCGCTGCCAGGGCCTGCTCGCTGTCCCAGACGTCGATGATGCGGACGCCCTCGTCGGTTGGCCCGGCGAGCCAGTCGGTGGTGCCCCGGGGCTGCAACCCCAGCTTGGCCCGCAGCACCTCACCGGTGAGCGGGCCGTCCGCGAGGGTCGTGAGCAGTCCGAGCTGGGCCGCGCTGACCAGTGCCTTGGACCCGGCATAGGCGCGGGTCAGCTGCATGATCGCCTCAGGGGTGGGGTGCTCGTTGCTCATGGCTGTCCTCGGGAAGTCATGTCGTCATGCGGTTCACGGATCGAGGCGTCAGGCCTGATCCAGCGTTGAAAGCGGTGAGTGTGCGAGGTTCTGGTACCGGGGTTAGGAGATGCCGCAGAACACGGCACCGACCTCGAAGAAGTTTTCCTGGGCTGGCGGGGCGCTGTGCGAGCCGGGACCGGCTTGGGGGTTGTCGGCGAGCACGTTGGCGCATGCCGTGCCCGTGTGCGCCGGAGCGACCGGGCTGGGGTTCGGTGCGGCTCCTGCGGGCACGGCGGGGATCCAGATCGTGCTGACGGCGATCGCTAGGGCTACCGCGGTGCCAGTCCTCTTGATCATTTTCGTCACCTCGTTTGTCGGTGAACTACTCGGTCGTGGCGGGACGCTAGGACGGGGGGCGGTCGGGCGCATCGGGGCCGGCCCGGGATCGGGGCGGGGGCTGTCCCTGGTTCCGTTGAGGCCGGGGAGGGGTCACCATGTCGGGCATGGGCACGGCGGTGGCTCCGTTCCCGCTCGATCAGGTGGCCGGGCGGGAGGGCCGTCGGGGGACCGCGGCGCTGGCGAGTGTGATCGCGGCAGCGGGTGGGGTGGCGTGTGCGCTGTCGATCGCGGCGCCGGCGCTGCGTGGGTTGCCGCTGCACCCGCTGGATCAGGCGATCCACACCGGGGTCGCCGCTGCGTACATCGGCACCGGTGTGGTGGCGCTGTTGCGCCGGCCGGGCAACGCGACCGGGCTGCTGATGGCTGCGATCGGGTTCTTGTGGCTGGTCGGTGACCTGTACTGGATCCCCGGCGCGTTGGCGTTCACGATCGCGGCGACCTTCGCGTTGTTCTATGGGACGGTGCTGGCGCACCTGGCGCTGGCGTTTCCGAGTGGGCGGCTGCCGGGCGGGTTCGAGCGCCGGGTGATGGTCGGCTTGTATGCCTGGATGCTGGTCAACAACCTGGTCCGGATGTTGTTCTTCGACCCGCACGCCGAGGGCTGCGCCGGTTGCCCGGCGAACCTGCTGCTCGTCGTCCACGACCCCGGCCTCGAGCGGTGGAGAAACGACGTCAGCAGCTACCTCGACACCGCAGTCATCGTGGCCGTCGGGGCGGTGATCGTGCGGCACTGGTGGCGCCGGACCCGCGCCGCGCGGTACGTGATCGCGCCGGTGGTGTGGGCGGCGGGGCCGGCGCTCGCCTACCTCGTGACGAGGGAGGTCGCCGACGATTTCGTGACGTTGTCGCCGGCCGGGGCGCGGATCGTGTATGAGTTCATGCCGGCCGGGCTGGCGGTGTGGCCGCTGGTCTTCCTGGTCGGGCTGCTGCGCACCCGCCTGGACTATGCCCGCGTCGGCGCGTTGCTGCCACAGCTGGCCGGTCAGGTCGCGCCGGGCCGGGTGCGCGACGCGCTGGCTGCCACGTTGCACGACCCGCAGTTGGAGCTGCTGTACTGGTCGCCGATCACGGACGGGTACGTCGACCTCGACGGTCACCCCCGCGAGCCGGTTGCCTCACCGGGGCGGACGGTGGCGCCGATCGGCGGCGAGGGCGGGCCGCTGGCGGTGATGCTGGTCGACGAGATCGTGCTGCAGGAGCCGGCGCTGCTGCAGGCGGCCGGGGCGATGGCGCGGTTGGCGCTGGAGAACGAACGGCTGCAGGCCGAGGTGCGCAGCCAACTCGTGCAGACAGGCCCGCGCCCGCGCCGGCGACGGTGCCGACCCGCGGCTGCGCGCGTTCCTCGACCACGCGGCGGACGATCTGCAGCAGGCGATCACCGAACTACGCGAGCTGGCTCGTGGGATCCACCCCATGCTGCTGACGCAGGAGGGCCTCGCGTCCGCGCTGAAGGCGCTGGCTGAGCGGGCGCCGCTGCCGGTCGAGATCAGCGCACCATCCCAACGCTTTCCCGACACCGTCGAGTCCACCGCGTACTTCTTCGTCTCTGAAGCGGTGACCAACGCCGCCCGGCACGCCGCAGCGTCGGTCGTGCGCGTCGAGGTCACCGTCGCGGGCGACGAAATGAGCGTCCGCGTCAGCGATGACGGTGTCGGCGGCGCCAACCCCGCCACCCCCGGCGGGTCGGGCCTGCTCGGCATGCGCGACCGTGTGGTCGCGCTCGGCGGACGCATGACCGTGACCAGCCCCACCGGCCGCGGAACGACGGTCGTTGCGAGGCTGCCGTGCGGGTGATCCTGGCCGAGGACTCGGTGCTGCTCCGCGAAGGGCTGGCCCGTTTGCTCGGCGACGCCGACATCGAGGTCACCCATGCCGTCGGCGACGCCGACACGCTGCTCGCCGCGGTCGACACGCAACCACCCGACGTGGTCGTCACCGACATCCGGATGCCGCCGACGTTCACCGACGAAGGGCTCACCGCAGCACTGACGATCCGCGCCCGCCATCCGACGGTCGCGGTGCTCGTGCTGTCGCAGTACCTCGAGGCCGCTTACGCCGAACGGCTGCTGCGCCATAGCGCCACCGGCGCCGGCTATCTCCTCAAGGACCGGGTCAACGACGTGACCGCCCTCTGCGACGCAATCGCCCGAGTTGCCCGCGGCGAATCGGTCGTAGACCCTGAGGTCATCCGCACCCTGGTCGGCCGACCCCGGCTCGACAACCCCCTCGACCGGCTCACCGACCGCGAACGCGAAGTGCTCGCCCTCATGGCCGAAGGCCGGTCCAACCACGGCATCGGAGACCGCCTGTTCCTGTCCGCGAAGACCGTCGAAGGACACGTCGGCAGCATCATGACCAAGCTCCAGATCGCCGACTCGCGCGAGGAGAACCGGCGCGTCCTCGCCGTCATCCGCTACCTGCGAAGCTGAAGGGTCGCCAGCCCGTTGGAGACCGAAGGTCCGCCGTACCCGCGTGACGATCCGCAGCGCCGCCCGGTGCCGCGGATGCGAGAGCACCATGACACGGTCATCGTCGGGGCCGGCCAGGCCGGCTTGGCGATGAGCGCCGTGCTGCGGCAGCGTGGCCGCGAGCATGTGGTGCTGGAGCGGCGGCGCGTCGGAGAACGGTGGCGCACGGAACGGTGGGACTCGCTGCGCTTTCAGTTCCCGAACTGGTCGCTACAGCTGCCCGGCTACACCTACGCCAGCGCCGATCCCGACGGCTTTGCCCACTACAGTCAGATCCTTCGCATCATCGAGGCTTACGCGGTCAGCACCCGGGCGCCGGTGCGAGAGCACACCGAGGTCGTCAGCCTCGGCGAGGACGGTCACGGCACCGGCTTCGTGGTGTCCTTGGCGGACGGTTCCCTGCACGCGCGGCGCGTCGTCGTCGCAACCGGTCCGTTCCAGCGTGCGCTGATCCCGCAGCCGTCGCAGCACGTCTCGCCGTCGGCGCTGCAGACCGACCCGACGCGCTATCGATGCCCCGGCGACCTGCCGGACGGGGCGGTGCTCGTAGTGGGCAGCGGCGCATCCGGATGCCAGATCGCCGACGAACTGCTGCACGCCGGGCGCAGGGTGTACCTGTCGGTCAGCCGGCACCGGCGCGCCCCGAGACGGTTGCGGGGCAGGGACGTCTACTGGTGGCTGGACAAGATGGGCCGCTTCGCCCAGCCGATCGACAGCTTCCCCGGCCGCCAATGGCCACCGTCGACCGTCGTCACCGGGGTGAACGGCGGCTACGACGTGAACGTGCGGCAGCTCGCCGCCGACGGCGTGCGCGTGGTCGGCCGGGTCGTGGGCGCATCCGGCGACAGGCTTGCGATCCAGGCCAATGCGAACCAGATCCTCGACGAGGCCGACAAGGCATACGCCGACTTCCTGTCGGCGGCCCGTGAGTTCGCCCTCACCCGGGTGCAGGAAGACCTTGCCGATGAACAGCCCGCCGAGCCGACGCGTCTTCCCGCCGCCATCAACGAGGTCGACTCGCTCAACCTCGCCAGGGGCGACGTCAACACGAGCATCTGGGCGACCGGCTACCGCTACGACTTCGACTGGGTAAAGGTTCCGGTGTTCGACGAGCGTGGCCGGCCGGCCCAGCAACGGGGCGTCACCCAGCGGCCCGGGCTCTACTTCCTCGGCCTGCACTGGATGCACACGTTCAAATCAGGGCTATTCTCCGCCGAATACCTCGCCGAACACATGGCCCGGACACGCTGACCAAGCCATCGACCGCAGCTCGCGGCCGACACGGCCCGGATGCTGCCCTCTCGAGCAGACGCCAAGTGCAGGTAGGTCCGACGTCCCGTCCATTGGTGGCTTTCGATCCGGGCGCGACCAAGGCGCGGACGCCCACACTGAGGTGTCACCCCTCTCGGGGCGTAGGTGAGCGAGGTCGTGATGGATCGTCTAACGCCACTGTCTGACGCATTCCTCGAAGCCGAGCGCGAAGACAGCAAGGCGTCGCTCGCCATCGGGTCATTCGCCGTATTCGCAGGGCCCGCGCCGTCCTTCGAGGAATTCGTGCGCGCAATCGAGGAACGACTCCCGCTGGTTCCGCGATACCGGCAAAAGCTTCGCACCACTCCGTTCGGCCTGGCTGCTCCAGCGTGGGTCGACGATCCGGATTTCGACGTGCGCTGGCACGTCCGCAATACCGCGCTCCCGGCTCCGGGCGGTCCCGCGGAGATCGGCCGACTGCTGAGCCGCGTGATGACGCAGCGCATGGACCGCAGCCGCCCACTCTGGGAGTACTGGTTCTGCGAGGCGCTGCCAGACGGGCGATGGGGGCTGTTGTCGAAGCTGCACCACAGCTTGGCGGACGGCGTCTCGGGCACCGACCTCTACCGTCTCGTCCTCGACCCGAGCCCGGAGCCGCGTCCGCACTTGGCGGACGAGTGGCAGCCTGCGCCGCCGCAGTCGACGGTGTCGTTCACTGCTCAGGCGTTATGGGATGCGGCACGGATACCGGCCGCTGCCGTACGCGCAATCGGTGTTGCACTCGAGACACCGCGCCGTCTCGCCCTGCTCACCGTCCAGACCGCGAAGGGGCTGCTGGCGATCACCGGCGCGCTCCGTCCGGTCGACAGCTCGTCGCTGACCGGGCGGCTCGGTGGCAGCCGCAGATACGCCTGGACGACCGTCTCGCTGTCCGACGTCCGAACGGTGCGCCGCCAGTTCGGCGTGACCGTGAACGACGTCGCATTGACCGTTGCGACCGGCGGCTTCCGGCGCCTGCTGCTGTCGCGTGGTGAGGAGCCGACCGCACACACTGTTCGCTCACTCGTGCCCGTGTCGACCCGCGACCCGGGGGCCGAGTCGATTGCCGACAACCGGGTCACGCTCATGCTTCCGTACCTGCCGGTGGATCTCGATGACCCGTGCGATCGCCTCGTCGCAGTGCGGCAACGGGTTCGCGCACTGCGGGCCGCCGGCGAGCCCGAGGCTGGCAACAGCATCACGACGGCTGCGGAGTACGGGCTGTTCCCGCCTGTCGCGATGGGTATCCGCCTCGGACTCCGCCTGCCGCAGCACCAGATCGCGACCGTGACGACGAACGTGCCGGGCCCGCGCGAGACTCTGTACGGCCTGGGCTGCGAGCTCGAGGAGATCCTTCCGTACGTACCGATAGCCGACCGGGTTCGCATCGGCGTGGCGATGTTCTCCTACCGCGACGCGCTCACCTTCGGCATTACCGCCGATTACAACTCGGTGCCCGACATCGAGGTGCTAGCGGACGGCATCGCCGAGTCCATGAAAGAGCTGCTCGAGGCCGCAGGCTGACCGTCGACCCCGCTGAGCGGCCCGCCCGAGTTAGCGAGATGAATGTCTCGTCGTAACCAGTTAAACGCATTACGCTTGAGCAATGTCGATCGCATCGCAGCCCAGGACAGCAGACGGCGACGCGTTCCGGTTTCGTGCCGGGCGGCCCAGTCTGGATCTGTGCTCGACGTTGCTGTGGCGCAACCTGGATCCGGTCGAGCTACTTGGATCCCCCCGCGATGTCGGGCGCTGGCGGCTCGCAGCCCGCCTCGGCCGCGCAGCCGACGCTCCGACCGATGACGATCTGCTGCAGACGCGGGTGCTGCGCGAAGCCGTGTATCGCGTGATGACTGCGCACGTGGACGACCGGCAGTTACCCCGCCGCGAGGTCGCCGTCGTGAACGCCGCCGCGAGCCACCCCTGTCTGATACCTCGTCTCGCACTGAACGGCGAACTGGGGTGGCGCACCGGAGAGCCGTTCACGGCCGCGCTGTCGACGATCGCTCGAGACGCCATCGACCTGATCTCTGGCGTGTGGAGCGAGCGTATTCGACAGTGTGCGGCCGCCGACTGCGCGTTCCTGTTCGTCGACATGTCGCGGCCCGGCACCCGCCGCTGGTGCGCCATGAATCGATGCGGCAACCGCGAGCACGTGCGCAGACATCGCTCTCGAGCCGGGGCGGTGAGCACGCCGACCCAAGGTGCGGCCAGCGCAACATGACTAGCCGCCGGACGTCCAACGTGGCGCCCGCTGCCGTCGACGGTCGGACGGCCAGTGGCGGGCGGGCCCGTTCGACCGACGGGTTGTTGTTCGGCTGCATCGGCGTGGTCGGGTTCGGCGGTACCGCGCCGGCGACCCGGGCCGCTGCACCGGCATTCGGCCCGGTGACGCTCACGTTCGCCCGCATCGTCATTGCGGCGATGCTCGGTCTGATCACCCTTTGGCTCACCAACCGGGGCCGGTGGCACTGGCCGGGGCGTGGGCACGCTTGTGGCCTGCTGGCCATGGGCATCGGCCTCGCGGTTGGATTCGCGCTGTTCCTTGCCCTTGGCGTCGAGCGCGTCCCCGCGAGTCATGCATCGATCGACATCGCGCTGGTACCTGCCGCGACGGCAGTGCTGGCAACGGCACGAAGTGGCGAGCGTCAGTCGCGGTGGTTCTGGTTGGCCTCGACGATCGGACTCATCGCCGTCGCCACGTTCGCCCTCACCCGCGGCGGCGCCGCCGTGCGCACCGCAGACCTATGGCTCGCCGCGGCGGTCGTCTCGTGCGCCGTCGGCTACGTGGAAGGCGCCCGCGTCGCGCGCTTCATCGGCGCCGTACCGGCCCTGTGCGCGGCGATGATCCTGCTCTTGCCAGCGGCAGCGCCGCTGCTGATCA
>WNGH01014262.1_pt1 | contig 10237 bp, 12 predicted proteins | sample 5400631 | NCBI WGS metagenome assembly WNGH01 (sample SAMN13153373, study PRJNA577476) | soil metagenome | isolation source: 115 cm soil or saprolite under Garry oak tree replicate 1 | place: USA:California | collected 2016-06-15 | reverse complement strand
CTCCACCGACTCGCGGACGACGCGCTCGTCGAACGCACGGATGTGGGGTACCGCGTGACCCCGAGGGCGCTCCAGGTCTTGAGCCCGGGGAGCCAACGCGCCGAGCAACCCGGCGTCACGATCCTCCAGACGCATTTGCCGGCGAACCTCGATCTGAGAGGACTCGTGCAAGCGCTCCGCGGGAGCTGGATCGGACCGTTGCGGTGGTACGGGCTATCAGAGTTCGCCGATGGAATGCGCCTGGCGTGGGCCCTCGAAGACGATACGATCCGACTGGAGACGCTTATCCGCCCGGGACAGCTCATCGTCACGGCGAACGTCGCGGGCCCGAGCCACTTGGACGACGCGACGCGGCTCGGGCACCTCTTGTTCCAGCACGTCGCCCGCGAGGCGTCCCGCGAGCCGTATGCCGGAATCAGCGGCTGACACGCAAGTATCGAACCTCTTGCGGGCGACATTGCATACATAACGCCATCCGGTCAGTCGTCAGCCTACACGTCCACCTGCTAGGCAAAGGGAACAAACTTAGTCACTGTCGCGTCCCGCGGGCACTCCTACGCCTTCCTCCTCACTTTCGAGACCGAAGACAAAGAGGACCGTATACAATATTGCCGCCCTGGTAATCCGTAGCCCCTTCACTGCCTTCTCGAGGAACTCATCCGTCCCAACAAGGTGATACTCGTCTGTCCCTTGGAGCTGGCCAACAGGATCGATCGTGGAGCGAAACAGGAGATACTCGTGGGTTCGCGCATTCCGGAAACCATCGAGCCAGATATACTCACCCCGCGAAATCTCTCGACTCAAGCTTGCAATGGCCAGCAGCTGCTGATTCTCTCGGTTGTCCTCAAAGACGGTTGTCTTGAAGAAGAGGGAGTTGGGACCGCCGAACGTGATTCTTCCTTGAGGATGATAGCCGCAAACCCGGACAAGTAGGTGGGCGACCGAATCTAGCAAGTCCACGGCCGTCTTGAGTGCGTCCTTTAGCATTTCTTCGTTCATCGAGAAGGATGGGAATCCCGGTCTATCGGGAGCTGACAGCACGTCAAACTCACTGATTGACGCTAACGAGAGGACTAGTAGATTCCTGGCTGTTCTGTATCTATCGATGAGTGCAACGACAAAAACCCTCGTGTCTGCAGGCAGATGCTTCATTTGGGACAGGAAAGATGGGAAGTCGACCCACTCTTCTGTAGTCGAACTCTGGAGAAGGAAATCTTCACTGAAAGCTAGTCTCAGCCGATATGACTTGGTGATCGCATCCGCAAACCTGCGGAAATCTGGCGGCTTTGCTTTTCCAAGCCCGCGGGGAAGTTGCCCGGTGGACCTCGCATGTGTCAGGAAGTGAGCGACGACGATCTCGGCGTCTTCAAAGCGGTCCAGTTCGAAAATGCTGGCTACAAAACGGTTCAATTGAACATCGCTTTCGCAGCGCTGACGAAACTCACCCGCCGACATGGCTGCCCGCAAGAAGAAGCCAGCTTCTCTGAGGCATGCGTTGCGGTACTGATCAGGGAGGTCAGAGGCGAGTCGAGCGAGGGCTACGCCTCTGTTACCTCGAGCCATGGAGTGTTTCGGGTTCAGTCGCAGTGCCTCCCCGTAGCAGTCGAGTGACTCGATGTATCTTCCAGCCTCGTCCAGGAGGTTGCCTTTGTTCACCCATGCGTCAACACTCTCTGGATTGGCTTTCAGCGCTGCGTCGAAGGCTGCCATAGCGTCTGAGTGCGCGTCCAGAATATCAGCAAGCGACGACCTGGGGGAAACGCGGCGGGAACGATACAGCTGGTGGCGGGCATTGGCCAAATTGTAATGCAGACCGGATCTGACCAGGCTAGTCAAGGACGGCCGGGAATCTGCAATTCGAATGGCCTCCTCCATATGATCAATCGCCCGCCGAATTGTGCCCATCTCCTTGGGGGATGAGGGGTCATCGGTCAACACTGCGCCCATAGCTTGGTGGAACTCGAAAGAGTTTGAATCGATGTTGGCGATTCTCTCGGCGGTCTCGCGGGCCATGTCGAATCTATCAAGCGCTACTTCCACGAAACACTTCAGGCTCAGAGCGTGGACGTCCAGAGGGTTCGACTGGAGGTGCTCCTCGAGAATCTCAGCGGCCGTTGAGAAATCCTCACGATCGAGAGCTTCTTCTGCGAGCCTCAGGAAGTCCGGCATCGGGTTGCGCCCCCCCTAGCAGAGCGGGTCCGGACATAATGCCTTCGGGGAGGTATGCGAAAGTCCGGTTGCTGACAGGAACGACATCGTCAGATGGCCGTGGGCCGAAAGGTCCTTAGTCAGCGGGAGGTTTCGTGGTCTAACGTGACCACATCGACACGCTTCCGCATTTTTCTATCGCATAGCTCCAGCTTGGAGGACAGAGAGGTTGTACTGGCGTTACGGACGCTCCTCCGAAAGCGCAAGTTCGATGTCTATATGGCAGAATTCGATGTGCAGCCGGGGAAGAGGCTCCTCGACAAGGTCGAGAAGAATCTGAAGGCTTGCCAGGCCGTTGTCGCCGTGATAACTCGAAACTCTTCTCGATCACAGTGGGTGTTGTTCGAGCTAGGGATGGCGAACCTCTCTCGCATACCCGTGATCCCACTCGTCCAACTGGGATCTGATGTCCCCAAGCCCCTAGCCGGAATCGAATACGTTACGTTCGAGCGCGTCGATCCCAAGTTAGCATTCGACGTGACCTTTCGTCACCTGAGTACCCTCAGAGATCAGTGGCAAGCGCTCCAAGGTTACAAGGAACTCGCAATGGTCGGAGGCTTACTTGCGGGTTTGAAGCTCCTCGATTATCTCGATGAAAGGCACCGGAAACCATCCTAGGACACCGGTGTTAGCGGGAAGCTAATTTGACTACAATCCCATTCGGTCCTCTTGAGGGTGCAGAGATGAAAACGCGGGATCGACTTCTCGAAAACACTTCGAGAAAGCGAGATTGGTTTGTGTGATGATTGTCTATCGGAGAAGTCTGGCGTCGTCCCCAAGACAACGAGTTTACATGCTCGCCAATGAACTCAGCAAATCAGGGAGAACCTCACGCTCCAAGGTGACATGTTCATCGTGCGGCAGACACAAGTTCGTCAACCTTGCGGGGCAGAACCCCGCGAAATAGGAGTGCTACCCGAATGGAATGACTGGGGACGATTGGTGAGTCGTGCCGATGATCGAGGTAACTTCTCTTTCCTTCGGCCTTGCGGTCAGGCGTGCATAAGCAAAGCCTTAGGATGGCACCATGGTGTTTCGCCAAAAGGGGAACTCATCGAAGATGGTCGCGGTCTCATATTACCGGGGCGTACTTCCGCAGCTCGCTGCTGGGGTGAACCTGCTAGTCGAGCGACGCTCGCCTTCCGGTCTGTGGTTCGAGGACCCTTGGGTTTCCTCCAAGGTCTTGCAGTCGCTCGCGGCATACAACAAGCAAGTGGAGGGCACCGAGGAGTTGGCTCGATTCGTGGGTGATTCCGCCACGTTGCTCACCTCGTGGCTACTGGATCAGGTGAATCAAGTTGAGGGGGCGGCAGACTTGTACCCCGGCTTGGATGGGCGGCTTCGGGCGATGTGCTCGTGCTTTGTGGCGGTTCGAGAAGTCGGCGGACCTTCCGTCGAAAGCATCATTACGCGAGTAGAGACAGCGATGCTAAGCTTGCTCGAAGCAGGGGCCGAGTACGCAGCCGCTATCGGAGACTTGGTGGTAGCCCAAGAAGTTCTGGCGTGTATCCCACTCCTTGGACTTCAGGCGAAAGAGGCTGCGACCCTCTCCGATCCATGGTTGGCCGTCGCCACGAGAGCTTTGATCGCTGCCGGAGTAGACCGAGTTAGGGCATTACAGGTTCTGCTCAGAACGAGAGGTACCATCCTTGAAGATTCAGCACGAACAGTATGGACCAGGGAGGCCAAGCGCATGCTGCCGCAATCCGAACAATTGCCTTTCCACGAAGCTCTTCAGATTCAAGCAAAGACAATCACCAGCCAACTGAAGTCATCTGACCTAGAGACCGTCTGTTCCCTTGCCGAAAGCCGTAAGCTCTTGGCAGGCCAGGAGCACGAAGTACCGAACGCTGCCGAGATAATCAGGCTCCTTGCGGGGAGGATCACCGCGTTCCGGTCGGAAGGCGAAGAGAAGCGGCCCCATGCGGCCGGGGTCATCGCTCTAGGGGTCAAAACTCTCAGCGAGTCGCATCTTGCCAAGATTGTCGCATTTCCGATTGAAGAAAACGAACGTTTGGACGGGGCAATGAAGCTCTTGGACAGAATGGATCGTAAAGAAGCCGTTGTCGTATCTCATCCCAGGTACACCTTGCTCCAGGCCGTTACCCTCGTGCTTGTTTACGCGTGGGCTGTGACATTCTATTTCTGGCAGCCGACGTTAGGCCTAGTCATCGGCTTAACGGCCGCGCTGCTGACAGGACTGGTTGCGCTCGCGTTCCGTCCGCACCCCTAAAGATACCATTGAGTCTTCCAGAGAGGCGATCCGGCTTTGGGCTGAACGTCGTTCGCGAAGCCCTTTGCGATGCGCTGAGCGAATTCCAGGTCTGCGGGTAGTTTCAGCTTTCCTGTATTCACCATCTGCCAATGCAGGCCGCAGAGGGTTTGCACGTGAGCACAAGCCTCTTCGATGCCTTTGAACGCGCAATCCGCCTCACCATAGTTTTGGAGTTTCACGGTAATCGGCGTAAGAAACGTTCGATCCGAGGACGACATCGTGTAGAGAAGCGCTGTGTCGTTCGTAAGCCTCAGACTTTTTCCCTCTTGCATCGCCCTTCCGACCGACGGCGGGCCGAACGCCGCGAGCGTCTCGCTTTCCGAGATTGGAACAAAGGCTACTTTCGTCTCCCTGCCGCGTAGCTTGGCCGCCAATGCCTGCCTAACCCCCTCCGTCTCCTCGTGGTGAAATGGTCCAGGTCCCAACTTGTGAAAGGCAAGAGTCAACGGTCCGCGAGCCTGCATGATGGTCTGGGTACGAGGATCAAGGAGCACGCTGTCCAAGGCTCCGGTCACTAACCGTCGTGCGGATTCGGCGGAAAGCGTCATGCCCGATACCGGCGTGTCGAGCGTCTTGTGGTACTCCATGTTCTCCAAGGGCACGGTGCCGATTAGTCGTCCGAAGCGGTCGAGCACCGTGGCGACGCCCAGGCAGAATCCCTTCTCTTCGCCTGTCAGGCGAGCAAAGCGGAGCCCAATAGTTACGTCGATCTGTTGCTCAGGTTTTGCGCTTTGAGATACGGCCCATGGGAGTCCACCTAGTTTCGTGTAGATCGCCAATGCGACGTTCCAGAGGGCCCACCCGAGGGACCACCCGTTGGCAACTTGGTACAATACGCCTGTCTCTCCCGATTCGTAGTCCGACAGGAACTGACTAGGAATGTCTAGCCGCGTGATAAGGCGTTTCAGGGGCTGGTAGACTTCAGGGGTCGTCGTCACGGTCTTGTGGCTCCGAACGGCGGTGAGCACAAGCGGTCCATTCCCCCGACTGCGGACCTCTGTCGCCCGTGAGATTAGCGCCACGCGGAAGGGCTCCAAGTCACTTAGGTCATACTCCAAGAACTCGTTTTCCGGAGGGAAGACACAGTTCGTCATCCTGAATATTGTTGCGAACGACGTGAAGTTAATATCGCTGCCTCCCTTGGCTCTGTACCCCTGATTGAGGTACCCGATCAGTTCAGTGAGGGGCGCAAGAATGTCGAGATCGTGTCTCGGGTATGCACCAATGACCTCCAACTTCTCGAAGCTTCGCCGGAGGTGTGGGTCCGAAGTGTTTACGTCGTATGGGCCGATCTCACCGAGACCTTTCACGGGAGCCAGTGGCGCCGGTGCAGTGTCAGAGAACATCCGGAACGGCCGAGGGACGGTGAACGTCGATGTGGCGTCCGGGTCGATGATCACAGTTTCCAACAGATCAGCGTCTCTCCTTTCCAAGTTTAGAACCATGGTTTCGCTCCTTCTTTTCGATCCAATATTGGGATTCCCATACGCGTAAGTGAGAACCTGCGGTCTGCCAACAAGACCGTCAGCGGAAGGACCTTGTGAGAAATCCGTTCGACAAACCCCCAGCGAACGTCTGAGCCGTGCTTATTGGCTTTGGTGAGCGCTCCCGTTGTCGCGACTCGGTCGGCAGGCCGTTCGTGGTTCGCGTCGAAGGCCTGGAATCTGATAGGGCAGGACACGACGACGCGATATCCAGTTGCGCGGTACACGCGGCCGAAATCCAACCCAGGAATTACCGAAAAAGCACCCTGAGCGCCCGGTTTGCCTTCCGAGAGATCAAATATTGTCGATCCGCGCGGCAGAAGCTCCGGGTTCATCTTAGCTTTCAGGACCAAGGCGAAGGCGACGGCATCGCGTGCAATGAGTTTGATAATACGGTTCCAATCGACATGGTCGGCCGGGTCCACCTCTACAGTTTCGCGCTTGGCCAAGGTGCGAACGAAAAACGGTCTCACCTTCTCCACGCAGCTGTCAATGCTTGCGCCGTCCAGCGGGGCCAGCCACAATTTTCCCTTGAAGAAAGAGTGTCCGATTCCCAGAGTCCTGAACCGAAGGTGAAGTCGGTCCCTGACCTCGGGCCTAAGGTCATCGTAGGAGGCTGAGACGGTGAGCAACCCGAGCCTCTCCAGCGTGTGACCCTCTGAGAGCACTGCGATGAAGGTCGGCGTGTCTACCTGCGGTATCACCGGAGCACCCACCACGTTTGACGTTGGCTGGGATGTTCGAGAAGCCCGGCGATCCGGCTTCGCATCCCGTCCAAGCGGAGAATTCGGTTGCGGCAATATAAGGATTGGCTGGAGGTCGGCGAACTCAAAATGGCGTTGTACCTATGACGTACAGGTAGCTGGGACCGAAGAAAAACGAGGCGGCGTGTGTCGCCGCCCCTGTGCGCTTCCGCGCACGCCCACGTGGGGCCTGGCGTAGTCCTTTCGGACTGCTGCTATGGTGCTCGACGAGGAGGACGGCAATTACCAGTCGTTGTCCTTGTCTTCTGGATCATCGTCCCCGTCGATCCGGGTTTCCCAGTCGTCGGCGCGCTCATCCAGTCCACGGCTCTCCCAGTACGCGTCGTTGTTGGGATTGCCCTGGTTGCTGTGGTTATCCCTGTCCGATTTGTCGGACATGTTTGACACTAGGAGACACGAGGAGTAGCGGGTGAAATAGTTCTTTCGACCTCGGAGTGGTTCTTCATACCACCCATAGCAGGGTCCAAATATATGGAGCGCTCCTGACGGTCTGATGCCAAGTAGAAAACGTCTCGCGCGACGAAGCGCTTCCGTCAAACCTCACTCAAAATCCCTACCGTACCTCGCTGACGGCGTGACCAAGAACAAGGCCGTGGGGCTCGCGGCAGAGCGCCAGTACCAGTTCATCGAAGGATTAAAGGGCTCACAGGTCACGAGGACGGGCCATGGCTCCGACTTCGCAGTGAAGGGTCTCCTCGCCGCCGCCCCCCGGCTGGTCGAGGTGAAGACCGGCAACGCGGTCCTCTCCCCCCTCCAACGGAGCACCGGGCCGGAGGTGGTGCGTCCGAACCCATTCCTGAACTCCGCCGTCGCAGCGGGGCTCGGGGTCGCCGGGGGCGTCGTGAGTGCCGCGGCGATCACGCGGTTTGTCAAGAAGAACCTCGAATTGACCTGCGGCGCGTGCGGGGGCAAGACCACGGCGGATCACCGGTTCTGCCCGAATTGCGGCGCGCCTCTCCCGCGCGGCCCCGAGTTGTGGATCGGTCTCGGCCTCGTCGGACTTGGTGGACTCATCCTCCTCTTTGACCTCCTCACTCTCGGGCTCAATCTTCCGCTCGACTTGCTTGCCGGTGCGCTACTCGGTGCCGGAATCTACCTCCTCGCAGATGCTCTCTGGGCGAACCTCGGCCAACCGAGCCCTGCAGCCACGGGGTGACCGAGGAGATGCCGCAATCCTTCGTAGCCCAGGTCGCCAACCCGGACGAAACCTTCCCACGCTTGAAACGCTGGGCGGACGCGAATGGCTACGCGATCACGGGCAACGCCGCGAGGGGCACGTTCCGTGGAACGCCCTCGGGGGTCGCAGGAATCCTAATCGGCGAAATCTCCGGGGCCTACGCAGTCAGCGGCAACTCGGTGGCGATTCAGGTTAACAAGGACCTGCCCGAGGGGGCCGTTGCGAACGCGCTCTCGAAGCACGGGCTCCGGCTGGTAAGGGCCGAGTAGCGCTGACGCGCTGGATGAAGTAGGATATCAGTTGCTGCGACGGGCCTTTGGAGGCATGTCACGGGAAGCTCCGATTAGGTTAGCGACCCCAACGACCAGGAACCAGGCCACGACTCCAGAGGCAAGCACCGAGAACCCCGTTACGCCCCACTGGAAGTAGACCGGTTGCGGGTTGCCGATGTAAGTCAACTCTCCGAGCAACGAAACGGCGAACGAGCACATGGAAGCGATCAGGAACCCGTTCAGCGCCGCACGTCGCCATTCGATCTTCCGCACTCCAGCGTTGGCTTCATCCTCGGTCTCCGGTTTTCGCCACTCTCTGTGGGATTGCCAGATTCGTGCCCGTTCCAGATCCTGGAGGCCCCGAGCGAACACGTAGTAGGCGACACTGAATCCGTACAGAGCAGATGCTGAACCCAAGATACCCAGAGCGATGTCGATTTCGGCCATTGTTCCCACCTACGGCGCGATGCGTCGGAACTCGAACACCTCTACCTTTACTTCCGGGTTGAACCAGTTGGTCTTCGGTCGGCTCGCGACGAAGAACCACACACCCGCCTCGGTGTCGAACTCTTTCGTGAAACTTCTGCCCGACGGAATCGACCACCTCTCCGCGGCACCGCTGGGTGAGGCCGTTTCGGGTTCGATCTTCGTGCTGCTCCTCACGACCCTCACCGACATTTGCGTGGTGTCCGTCGCCACGAAGTCGGCTCTCACCTTGACCTTGTCCGGCCACCATCGCGCGATCACAAGCTCGGGGTCCTGCGGGAATAGCCGCTTGGTCGCCCCATCCACCTTGACGTAGGTCCAAGTTCCTGTTGCCGTCGCATCACCCTCGTCGGCCTCGGTGTCTTTCCTTTTGCCAATCCCGAACGGTAGTCGCCTTCTGTTTCCGATCAAGATCGGAATCGTGATCAGCGCGAAAACCACAAGCCCCACTGCGGCAATCTGGTCCACGCCCACGCGCAAATTCGCGATCACGTTCAACGCGGATGCCACCAAGAAGAGCATTAACGCGGAGACCACCCCTTTCCACAGTTCATCGCTGACTCGCCGGAGGGTGTACTTCGTTCTCCCCCACACACGGCAATCCATTGTATTGCAGACCATAAAGCAATCGTGGGGTTGCCCGCGCGGCGGATTGGGGGCCGACGGCGCGGTCCACGATCCGGAGGGAGCGTGGGGTCGCCCCGCCGACTTTCCCCGCAGGCATCTCCGGGCCGTCGAGAAGCGTCACTGCCCCTCGGTCCATTCGTTGCCACACGAGATGCACTTGTACCAAGCACGATAGAGATCGGGTTGTCCCAGACTCGAAGAGATGCTTGACTCCAGCTTCTGGCTTCCGCACTCCGGACACTCCGGGAAGTGAAGGTACGCTGTGGTGGACAGGAGTTCTTCGGTAAGCGCCCCCTGGATTGCCGTCGCCTGGGTTTCCAGGTCCCGGACCCTCGCCTTAAGCTTCGCGTTCCGAGCGACCCCCGGCGACTTCTTGAGATTCCCCAGGTCAGCACGGAGGTGCCCTAACTCTGCCTGCAACGACTCCACGGTCTGCCCTAGCGTGTCCAGCTTCTTCCCGATCCTCCCCTCCTGCTTGAGCAGGGCCTCGTTGATCTCGGCCATCTTGATGATCCCCGCCTCGTCCTTCGCGCGGCACCGCTCGTACCACGCGTCGCGCATCTCGGTGACCGTCTTCCTGAGGACCGGGTTGTCGCCGAACCAACTATGGCAGCTTGGGCACAGCGGGGCCGCGTTTTCAATGGTGTCGGGCCCGCCCTGCGATTCCAGGACGATGTGGTGCACCTCTATGGGCCCCTGCTCGCACTTGCAGCAGCGGAAGTGCGCCCTGACCCTGACTTCGCGCTTCAAGCTCTCGGGGAAGGGCATCTCGGTCGTCTACTGAACGAGGCCGCTCTGCTTAATGGCTTTCCGCCGCTCCATAGAGAATCCCGGAACGCGCCCGCGGCCTTCCTATCGCGTCCTGGAGGCCTTCGCGGAGCGGTTTTCGCGCCCATATGGAGCGGGAACCGCCCGTGCTGTGCGCCGTGGACCGCATCGTCTAC
>WNGH01007685.1_pt1 | contig 10240 bp, 14 predicted proteins | sample 5400631 | NCBI WGS metagenome assembly WNGH01 (sample SAMN13153373, study PRJNA577476) | soil metagenome | isolation source: 115 cm soil or saprolite under Garry oak tree replicate 1 | place: USA:California | collected 2016-06-15 | reverse complement strand
CCAGACCCGCCCCCGCCCCGCCCGCACCCGCCGCCGCGCCCGCCGCCACCGGGTCCAGCAGCGACCGGTCCACCCGCGCCCCGATCACCGCCGCCGACTCCACCACCGCCCGGGCACCGGGACCCAGCCGCGCCAGCCGCGCCCCCACCGCGTCACGGACCGTCGCCGGCACCGACGGCCACCCCGCCGCCAGCACCAGCCGACCATCACCCAGCCGCGCCGCACCCGCATACTCCGCCAGCGCCGCCAGAAACGCCCGCTCCAGCAACCCCATCGCCCAGACCCCCAGATCCCTCGTGAGGATTGTGAACCCGCATCGGCGGGCCGTTTCGAGGCGTGGCCGAGCAGAGCCAGGCCGCCAGGGCGGTCCGCTTCAGCACGCTCGCAGGCTACGCCACGCACTGGACGGCCAGCCCGTGGCCGCCTCGAATTCTTCTCATAGCTGCCCACGTATGCGTCAGGAGTTGCGGACTGCGCCCGCTGCTACGTCTGTGGCCATGGCCGCGCCAGTCAGATCCCCGTCATTAGCGCCGATGTGGCAGTGCTGATCGCGGCTCCGCGCTGGTGACTGGCGTGGGATGCTTGCTCTGGTCCCAGTGGCAAAGGAGCGGGTGGTCATGACAATACCGGTGCGCCCAGATCCGCAACTGGCACCGCAGCCGGTGCTCAGTCCGCTCACGGGGGCGGCGATTTTCCTGGTGGTGACCATCAATCCAGGCGGCGAGCAGACCGTGTGCGGCCTGCTGCCAGATCTGGCCGGGCTGCAGCGGTCGGTGGGTTTCCGTATCCCGGATGCGGGGCTGACGTGTGTCGCCGGGGTGGGCTCGGCGGCCTGGGACCGCTTGTTCGGCGGGCCGCGGCCGGCCGAGTTGCATCCGTTCCGCGAGCTGGCCGGGGCGAAGTACACGGCCATCTCCACACCAGGCGATCTGCTGTTTCATATCCGGGCCAGACACATGGACCTGTGCTTCGAGCTGGCAACCCAGATCATGGGCCGGCTCACGGGCTGGGTCACCGTCGATGACGAGGTACACGGTTTCCGCTACTTCGACGAGCGCGACCTGCTGGGCTTCGTCGACGGGACGGAAAACCCCAGCGAGCAGGCCGCAACTGCGGCGGTGCTCGTCGGGGACGAGGACTCGCGGTTCGCTGGCGGCAGTTACGTCATCGTCCAGAAGTACCTGCACGACATGCGGGCGTGGAACGCCCTGCCGACAGCGGAGCAGGAGCAGGTGATCGGCCGCACGAAGTTGTCTAACATCGAATTGCCAGACGACGTCAAACCCGCCAACTCCCACGTGGCCCTCACCACGATCGCTGGATCCGATGGCGCCCAGCGGCAGATCCTGCGCGACAACATGCCATTCGGCAGTCCCGGGCGCGGCGAATTCGGTACCTACTTCATTGGCTACGCAGCGACACCCGCCGTCACCGAGAAAATGCTGCAGAACATGTTCGTTGGCAACCCACCCGGCAACTATGACCGGATCCTCGACTTCTCCACTGCGGTAACTGGCGGGTTGTTCTACGTGCCATCGGCGGGCTTTCTGAATGACCCGCCCGGTCCGCCCGCGCGGGCCGCTGTCGTCCGCGAGGCCTTAAGGCCGGCTGCTACCGGGGCGTCCGGCGCGCGCGGTACCGGCACCATGGCACCGGCCGGTGCCATGTCCGGGCCCGGCGGTTCGCTGGGAATCGGCGACCTGAAGAGGAGCACTCAGCGTTGAATAACCTGCACCGCGAGCTCGCACCCATCTCCGAGGCCGCCTGGGCCAGCATTGAAGAGGAGGCCCGCCGCACCTTTACGTTGCACCTGGCCGGCCGCAGGATCGCTGACGTACATGGACCGGGCGGCGCCACCCTGGCAGCGGTAGGAACCGGTCATCTCGCTGACGCCGACCCTCCGGCGGACGGGGTCAGCGCCCGTGTCCGCCAGGTGCAGCCGGTCGTCGAGCTGCGGGCGCCGTTCATCCTGGACCGTCGGGCCGTCGACGATGTCGAGCGCGGGGCCAAGGATCCGGACTGGCAGCCGGCCAAGGACGCGGCGCGCAAGATCGCCTTCGCGGAGGATCACGCCATCTTCAATGGGTACGCCGCCGCCGGTATCGCGGGTATCCGGGGCAGCGCGCCGACCCGGCCCCATAGCCTGCCGACCGACGCCCGAACCTACCCCGACGTGATCAGCCAGGCCGTGACCTCGCTGCGGCTGGCAGGCGTCGGTGGCCCGTACGCGCTGCTGCTGAGCGCTGCCGCCTACACCGCCGTCAGCGAGACAACTGACCATGGTCATCCCATCAGCGACCACCTCGCCCGGGTAGTGGACGGCCAGATCATCTGGGCGCCCGCTACCGACGGCGCGCTCGTGCTGTCGGTCCGTGGCGGGGACTATGAAGTGCACCTTGGCCAGGATCTGTCCATCGGCTATGAATCCCATGACGCCGGCCACGTTCAGCTGTACTTCGCCGAGTCCATGACCTTCCTGGTACACACACCCGAAGCCGCCATCACGTTCAGCTGAGGTGCCTTGGGTCCGTCATGATCCGAGGCCTTCGACCGGCGGGCAGCCGGTGGCGGCTCGGTCAAGCCATTCCCGCAGGGCGAATGTCGCCTCGACATCGTTGCGGTTGTAAGCCAGCAGCCAGTCCCGGGCCGAGCGCGCCGCAAGAGGCTCGTCCGGGTTGACGGCCTCGTCGTAGCGGACCATCGACTCGCCGCCGCCGGGGTCCTTGACGTCCCACGAGTAGCCGGCCAGCGTGGCCACGTTCTTGAGCCCGGCCGACGACCCGGTAAGGAGCTGGGTCTCGAAAATGCGGAGCAGGTCCACCCATTGGCTGGACCCGGTGAAGGCGGCAACCGCGTCCTGGACGCCGACTGCGGCGGCGATGCGCCGCAGCTGAGTATTCTCGGCGCCGGCGTTGTAGCAAAACGCGCGGAACACCAGGCCCGCGGCAGCCACACCCTGGCGCAGCCCGGTCAGCCAGGCCCAGAATTCGGCGAACACCTTCGCTTCGGCCTGGCTGGTCATCGGGTCCCACGTGCAGAACGGCCGGTAGCCGCCGGGCATGGCGCCGGTGGCTGACCGGTCGGTGACCAGGGCGCCCCATAGGTAGACGCCGTCCTCGACGTTCTCCATGTCGATGTCGACTTCGATGTCGCCGCGGGGCACCTCGACCTGGGTTACGCCGCGACGCCGGTAGGCGGGCGAGCTGCCGAGTGCGGCCCTGGCCTGGTCGATCTGCTCAGGAAGATCCCGCATTGGCTCGCCGCAGTAGGCGGCGGTGCGCAGGCACAACGTCCGGGCGTCGCCCAGCACGGCGATCCCCGCCTCAGCCAGGCGTGCCAGCTGCGCACGCTTCCGCTGTCCGGTAACGGCCGAGACCGGCGTGTCATCAGGCACGGTTCCCAACGCCGCCGTGATCGGCCGCAGGTCGACATTGCCAGCTACCAGGACCGCGGTTCTGTGATCGAGCGAAGCCAGCCCCGCGCGGCTGGTGACTCCGCGGTCACGATGGATCCGCCACGCCCGCCAGCCGATGCGCGGCAGCAGGCTCACGTCGCCCGAGCCGGCCTCCAGCTGCGGCCCGCACCACGACCACCACGGGCACTGCGCGCACTCGCCGATGCGCACCGGCACCACCAGCGGCACGACCCGCGGATCCGCCTTATGCTCAGCGGCTACGGCGAGGATGTCCAGCCGGAAGCCGAACTCGAAGTCATAGACCTCCATGGTCGAGCGCAGCCTCGGCCGGCCGCCCGCCGACGGAGTCAGCCAGATGGTGGCGTCCAGGTCGTACCAGGCAACGACGCCGTCGACGCCGATGATGCCGCCATGCCGGCCCTCGGCAGGAGCCATCGCGGCGGCTTCGAGCATGCGCTGGTAGTGGGCCAGCTGCAGGAGGTCGTCCCTGCGCTTGCGGGCAGAGCAGCCAGGGTCCGCCTCCGCCGCCTCCCAGACCAGCCGGTCTAGCGGCGAACAGCGGGCCGGCAGGCCGCCAGGACCGGCGTCCAGGCAGCGGTGGTGCTTGATGTCCACCGGACGGTAGCCGGAACCACCGGCAACGGTTACCAGCAGGTCGGGCTCGCCGACCCGCCGCCCGGCGACATCGGGCGGCAGGCGCCCGCCCAGGATCAGCGGCACGCCGGCCGTCATCGCGCCGAGCGTCGCCGCCTCCCGCTCGGCTCGGCCATCACCGCCCACCACCTGCGCGTCTGGATGAAGGGCAAGAAGCCGCGCGACTACCGTTGCCTCGAACTGCCGGCCACGCTCGAACCGGCGCTCAAGCAGCCGTGACGGCGGCAGCGGGTCGCCCGGCCGGATGGCGTCCCACTGAGCGCGCACCGGGCATTGCTTGGCCACATAACCGCCCTGCGGCGGCACGGCCGAGACGTCGTAGCGAGTGACCACGGCCCTGATGGTACGGAGCCCGTGTGTCAGTTTGTTGCTAGCTACCGAACGGGATCACGTCGCAGCGGCCCCGGTCCAGTCCCAGGCAGCAGGACAGGCACCATGGCCGGCGCTGTGTGTAGCGGCAGCGCGGCGGCTAGATGCGGACGGTCCCGTCTGCACCGAGTGTCCAGCCGGGATTGTGGGCGACCTCCCACACATAGCCGTCGGGATCGGCGAATGCCCCGGTCGTGCCGCCCCAGTCGGCGCGGGCTGCAGGACGAACGACGGTGCCACCGGCCCGCTCGGCTTCGGCCAGGACGGTGCTGACCTCCTCGGGCGAGCGGACGTTGTGGGCGAGCTCGATCCCGGGAGCGCCGTGACCGCCGAGCGCCGTCCACAGGCCGAAGACCATTCCGCCGGCCTGGAAGAAGCAGACCTCATTATCGGGCTGCTGGGCGCCGCCCCAGCCGAGCGCCTCGTAGAAAGACCGGGCTCGGGCTAGATCCGTGACACCAAGCGTCACCAGGCTGATGCGCTGATCCATGCGGAGATCATCGCAGACGCGGCCGCAACCACTTCGACATGGCATTCGAACTGACCGATCCGGTCACCCCCGGGCCGCAGTCCTCCACCAGATGGGCCCCGACCGAGCGCCAGATCCGCCTTGGGTGCGGGCAACCCCGGTCGCCAGCGTAGCCACCCCTACGCGCCCGAATGAGTTCAGTCACTGGTGTCCAATCAGATGAAGCCGATCTGAAGCCACCGCGTGCTTGAGTGTCAGTCATGCCTGGGGGGAGATCGCGGCCAACATGAGCGAGGTCCCCGGCGGCCTGCTCTTCCTTACCTGGACGACGAACGGCTATGGGCAGGTCGGCTCGTCGCTCGGCGGCCGAGCGCTGATCGTCGCTTTCGCGATGATGTGCGTGATCGCCGTCCCGGTCCTGGCCCAGAAGCTGCTGCCGCCCCAAGCCGCCATCGATGTGCCGCTGGCGCTGGCGATCACCGCGCTCATCCCGCCGAGGTGAGACCTCACCGGTGACGCGGCCCACTCACTCCGGGCTGCAGCGCGGGCTGGACGGCCTCTGGGGCATGTACCAGTGGCTCGACCGCGCGCCACTGGGCCGCAACGAGACCGGCTTCTGGTGGCGCCGCCACGACGAATACGACAACCAGTGACCCGTCCCGGCTCCCCTCAGGGTGCAGAGAAACGATTGCCCGCGGCGGCGGCGACATAGGCAACGATCCGTTGAGCTTCTCGGTTCTCGGGATCAAGGTCGGGGTTGTACACGCCGACGCTCCACCCAACACACCCATCGGCCTGCAATGCGGTTTTCGTTATGGCCGTCAACTCTGCCCATGTCAGCCCTTCGGGCATCGATGGATCACCAGCGGCGCCGCAAGCGCGGAACTCTTTTGCGTCGAGCACGTCCAGGTCGACGTGCAGCCACCAGCCAGGCGCCTGACTTGCAAGATGGGCAGCCGCCTCCGCCGCTACCGCCTCGGGGTCGCGGCGGAGTTCCTCCACGCCGTGGAGACGGACGCGATCGGCGATGCTCGGCACGCCGTCCTCGTCACGGTATTTTGCGTCGCGTTGGCCGAGCATCGCGATCGTCTCAGGCCTCAGCGCTGGCAGCCGGTTGCGCACTGGCTGGGGCGCTTGGTCTCCAGTCATGCCGAGCAGCAGCGCGATTTCCATGTTCGCAGCCTCACCGGTGGTCGACTGGTCCATGGTGGTTGCGTCCTCATGTCCATCGACATGGAGCAGGCCGGCGGTGCCGTATACGTCGCGAACCGCAGGAACGGCGCCGAGCAGGACGGAGCAGTCGCCGCCGTAGATGAGCGGGAAGCGGCCAGCTTCCAACGCCACTCGTACACGAGCGTGCACGGCCTCGACCATCTCCAGCAGCGCTCGCTCATTCAGGAAGCCAGCCAGTGGTCCTCGGTTCGGATCGGGATCGGACAGCACAATGTCGGAGGTGACATGTGCACCATGGAGCGACGAGGACAACCCGGAGTCCCTCAGCCGCGACGGAGCCGCCGCTTGGCCAAGAGGACGACCTGAGCCGTCGAAGCATACGCCTATGAGTTCCACTGGCTCTCGCAGAGAAGTACTCCTTCCTCTCTGCGTGTCTCCCGGCGTCATGGTCTTCGCTGCTGCTGTGGAACGGTGTTGAACGTCAGGGTTCATCGGACCTCAACTCGGCATAGGCCAGGACGCTGATGTGGTTGCGCTCACCCTTGAATGGTGCGTGCCCGGCTCTTATTGATCAACCGCGCGGGACCGATGGGCACCCGGTCCCGCGCCGGTGTTCATGGCAGCTTCTGCAGCCCGGCGCCGGTCAGCACGTAAGCGGGGGCGACGCCGGCGGCATCTGCCTGTACCAGCTCGACCAGTGCGGTGCCGGCGATCTCAGGGGTGACGCCGGCTGCCAGCGGGCCCATCTGCTCGACGTACTCCTCCACGGACTGGCCGGCCCGAGCCGCGTACGCCTGGACCGCCGGCCGGCCGACGCCGGTCAGCGGTGCGAACCGGGGCAGCACCGCGGTGAAGGTGATGTCCAGGCCGGCGCGGTCTGCCTCGTCCTGGGCGTACCCCGTGATGAAGCGCTGGGTGGCCTTGGCGCCGGCGTACCCGCCGCTGAGCGGTGACCCGTTCATCGCGGCACCGCTGCTGACCACGACCACCCTGCTGCCGGGCCGCAGCGGCTTGAGCAGAGCCTCGCGCAGCCAGTGGAACGCGATCCGGACATCGGTGTGCCAGTTGACCGAGAACGTCTCCCACGTCTGCTGCTGCAGCGGACGCATGTACGGGCTTGCGCCGGCCACCAGGATGACGGCCTGCGGCTCGTAGCGGTCGAGGAGGCTGCCAGCCACCGTGGCGTCACCGGCATCGGCGATCTCCGGCTGGATGGTGCCGGCGCCGTTGGCCGGCTCAGGAAACGCGGTAACGGTGCGGGACACGGCGACCACCGGGGCACCGGCCTCGGCGAAGGCCGTGGCGATCCCGCGGCCCAGGCCGCGGCTCGCGCCGACGACGATCGTGGTTCTGCTCGGCAAATCGCTCATAGTCGTCCTCACCCTTTGCGTGTCTATGGTTTCCCGTCACTGTTTGTCGTACTCGTCGTGGCGGCGCAGCCACGTCTGGAACGCGTTGCCCTCGTCGCGGCCCTTGGGCGCGCGGTCCAAGATCGGGTAATGGCCCATCAGGAACTCCACACCACGCCAGGTGCTGGAGTAGCAGTGGTCGACGGTGTCGCCCTGGCGCGCGAACGTGCTGACGCCCGGCGCCTCGGAGAGATAGCCGACGATGTCGGTGCCGCTCGCGCTGGCGTTCTGGCCGACGATCGGCGGCATCCCCGCCTCGAGCATCGGCGCGATCGCCTCGCGCGTCTCCTCCTCGCTGCTCGAGAAACCGAGTCGACGTTGAAGTCACTGTCTCCTTCTCCTTCTTGTCGTGACGGCGGCCTGGGCGTGGCCCGCGCCGCCGGTGAGGTCTCACATCGGTGGCGTGAGTCCGGGAACCGACGCGGGCGCCAGGACGATCAGGACCCCGAGTCCGGCGATCGCCAGCGCCAGCGGCACATCGATGGCGGCTTGGGGCGGCAGCAGCTTCTGGGCCAGGACCAGGACGGCGATCACGCACATCCAGATGACGCTCATCACGCCCAGCGCCACCAGCATCCCCATCAGCCCGATGCTCGACCCGGCACAGCACAGCCCGAACTCCAGCCCAGAGCGGACGCTGTCGCGGCAGCGCCGCCGGAAGTGCCGCTTGAGCGGCGTCAGCTCATAGGCGCCGGCCGCGATCGCGACCACGCCGGCCGCGAAAGACCCGTGCGGCCGGTCCAGCGCATACACCGCGACGCCCGCCAGTGCCCAGACGGCGAGGTAGGACCCGGCGAACAGCGGCACCGCGCGCGCCCCACCGCTGGCATGCGCGTGCCGCACGACCGCCGCAGCCGCGCCCGGCAGCATCATCGCCGCCATCATCACCACCCACAGCGCGGCGAAGAACCCGAACGAACCGAGCCGGGTCGCCACGCCCATGTCCATCCCGCTCATCTGCCGGACCGCGACCACCCAGCACGCGGCGGCGAGCCCGAGCGTCGCCGCCAGCGCGGCCGCCGTCACGGCTGGCGGCTGCCCGGCGAGTTTCTGGCCGTGCCGGAGTTGCACCGTGTCCCTGCCTTTGCTTATGACTTGACGGGCGCTGCTGGTACGAACGTCGCCATCTGGCGCTCGAACGCCTTGACCGCGCCGCTGCGCCAGGCCTCGGCCATGGACTGGGACATGGGATCGGGGAAGATGTCCTCCTCCCCGTTCTCCACTCCGTCGAAGATGGCCCGCGCGACGGACTCCGGCGAAGCCTTCGGTATGTCGAGGCCTCGCGAGTTGGGCATATCGGTGTCCACCGGGCCGCCCAGCACGACATGCACCCGCACGCCCCGCCCGGCCAGCAGAGCGCGCAGCGACTGCGAGAGGGAGAACGCTGCCGCCTTGGAGATCGAGTAGGCCGGGCTGATCGGCAAGGCGGTCATGGCCGCCAGCGACAGAACGTTGACGATGGCCCCCCGCGAACCGGTCAGCAGCGGCAGGAAGGCCTGGGTCACCCCATACGTGCCGAAGAGGTTCACGGCGAGGTGCCGTTCGAGCACGGCACGATCGCTGAGGTCATCAAAATGCCCCAGGCCGGCGTTGTTCATGAGGATGTCGAGAGACTCGACCTTCCCGGCCGCTGCCTGAATCTGCGCCGCGCTGGTCACGTCCAGGGTCAGCGGCGTGACGCGCCCGTCCGGGTGGGCCAGGGGCTGGCGCGAACCGGCATACACCCGCCTCGCGCCTCTCCTCAACGCTTCCTCGACCAGCGCCTGTCCGATACCGCGATTGGCCCCGGTCACCAGAACCGCTCTGTCTGCGATCGTCATATGCCCTGTGGTCATCGTTACCCTTTCTCGCATCTGTCTAGGTGGTGCCCGGCGAGCCCAGTCCCGCTTCTGGAGGTGGTGATCCGGCGAAAGGCCGCAATCCATCGCCCGCCACGAAAGTGATGACCAGCGCTCGGCCGCCGAACGACGAGCCGGCCTGCCCATGGCCGTTCGTCGTCCAGGTAAGGAAGAGCAGGCCGCCGAGGACCTCGCTCATGTTGGCCGCGATCTCCCCCAGGCGTGACTGACACTCAAGCACGCGGTGGCTTCAGATCGGCTTCATCTGATTGGACATCGCATCGTTCGCCCTGTCCGGGTGATTGCACCTGGCGCCGCGGGCAAGGTTGGCTACATCCGCCGCGGTCTCTTGCCCGCGGCGGTGCAGTGCCGCGACATCGGCGAGGTCGAGGTGATGCGCACCGACCGCTGTGACGCCGACTGCATTCATGCACACTGACCTGTACTTCGTGCTGCAGGACCTGGCCCATTGCCGCAACCTGTGGCCTGCCGTTAGCCAGCTACTAGCCGATTGACGAGAGCTCCGCATTGGCGTGTTCTGTGACGACTGTCAGCACACGGCCTGCCAGGGCGAGGTCCCCGGCCGGTATGCCGCCGAAGATCCGTGCGGTGATCTCGCCCAGCGTGCTGCGGATGCCCTGCACCCTGGCCTGGCCCTCGGCGGTGAGCTGCAGAGCGGCCCCTTTGCCCGGTAGCTCCAGCAGCCCCGCACCGGCCAGTTCGGCTATGGCGGCCTGCACTTGTGCCGGGTCAACCTTCCGGGCGCCAACGACCCGGCCGGCGATCTGATCGCGACTGGCCGTCCCGTCGCACTACAACTGACCGAGCAGCGGCTGCAAGCAGTGGAGCGCCTCTTCGACGTCGAGCTGCGCCGTGGGCGGCACAGGGAAGTAGTCGGCGAGCTGGTCACGAT
>WNGH01020878.1_pt1 | contig 10241 bp, 9 predicted proteins | sample 5400631 | NCBI WGS metagenome assembly WNGH01 (sample SAMN13153373, study PRJNA577476) | soil metagenome | isolation source: 115 cm soil or saprolite under Garry oak tree replicate 1 | place: USA:California | collected 2016-06-15 | reverse complement strand
TCCTCGCGCGGCCGGCCGATGCGCTTGCGGCCGCAGAGCGTCGCACCCGCGCGGCTGGTTACGACTGCGTCGTGCTTGGCGACCGGCTGCAGGGCGAAGCGCGTGAAGTCGCCGCCGAACACGCCCGGCTGGCGCGTGAACATGCGGCGGCGGGCCGGCGCGTCGCGATGCTCTCGGGCGGCGAACTGACCGTGACGCTACGGGGCGGCGGCCGGGGCGGTCCGAACCAGGAATATGCGCTGGCGCTCGCCGTCCATCTCGCCGGCGCCCGGGGGGTTGCCGCGCTCGCCGCCGATACCGATGGAACCGATGGCGGCCGGGGCCAGCCCGATGACCCCGCCGGCGCCTTTATCGACGATACGACGGTGGCGCGGGCCGAAGCGCTCGGCCTCGTTCCCGCCGCCTTTCTCGCCGACAACGATTCCACAGGATTTTTCAATGGCATCGGCGACCTTTTCACGCCCGGCCCGACGTTCACCAACGTCACCGACTTCCGTGCCATCGTCGTTGACAGGCCCGCCGATTGAAAACGATTCTGCGTCATAATGAGCCGAGCAATACTGTCAAAAAAATTTGCAAAAAAATTTGGCGGCACGCTGCTGGCGAGCCTGTTCGCCGCCTTGCCCCTGACTATTTCCTCGGTGAGCCCGGCCGCGGCCGATTTCCGGCTGTGCAACAACACATCGAGCCGCGTCGGCATTGCCATCGGCTACAAAGACGCCGACGGCTGGACCACGGAGGGCTGGTGGAACTTGCCGGCGCGGACCTGCGAAACCGTGCTGAAAGGCAATCTGGTTGCGCGTTATTATTATGTCTACGCCATCGATTACGATCGCGGCGGCGAATGGATGGGACAGGCCTATATGTGTACCCGCGACAAGGAATTCACGATCCGCGGCATCGGCGACTGCTTGGCGCGCGGTTATGATCGCAGCGGATTTTTTGAAGTCGATACCGGCGAGCAGCGAACCTGGACCGTGCAGTTGACCGAATCGAGCGAACAGCCCGTGCAAAAACCTTTACCACCGGGCGGCCCGGTGAGCGGTAATCCTGGTTCGCTTCCCGGCGCGCTTCCTGGCGCGCCTTCGCCGCCCGTCGGAACGCCGGCGATTGCACTGCCTCCCGGCCGCGGCTCCACGCCCGGCCTCTCGGCGCCATCGGGAGCACGGACCCAATGAGGCGGCAACGCCGCACCAAGGTCGTTGCCACGCTCGGCCCGGCTTCTTCGGATCGCGTCACGATCGACCGGCTGTTTCAAGCCGGGGCTGACGTGTTTCGCATCAATATGAGTCACACCAATCCCGAACGCATGCGGGAAGTGGTGACGATGATCCGCGCGATCGAAGCCGAATACAGCCGCCCGATCGGCGTGTTGGTCGATTTGCAAGGCCCGAAGTTACGGGTCGGCACCTTCAAAGACGGCGCAGCGGGCATCGATACCGGGCAGGATTTCACGTTCGACGCCAATCCGGCGCCAGGCGACGCCAGCCGCGTGCAGCTCGCACATCCCGAAATCTTCGCCGCGATCAAGCCAGGCGATACACTCCTGGTCGACGACGGCAAACTACGGCTCAAGGCGATGGAGGTTACCGACCAGCGAATCGTGAGCCGGGTCGAAGTCGGCGGTAAAGTCTCCAACCGCAAAGGCGTCAGCCTGCCTGACACGGTCGTGCCGGTGGCGGCGCTGGCGCCGAAAGACATTGCCGATCTCGAGGCCGCGCTCGATGCCGGCGTCGATTGGATCGCTTTGTCGTTCATTCAGCGCCCGGAGGACATTGCCGAAGCGAAAAAGCTGACGCGCGGCCGCGCGGCGGTGATGGCCAAGATCGAGAAGCCGCAAGCAGTGGCGCGGCTCGGTGAAATTCTCGAAATCGCAGACGCTTTGATGGTGGCGCGCGGCGATCTCGGAGTCGAAATGCCGCTCGAGCGAGTCCCCGGTGTGCAGAAGGAAATGACCCGCGCCTGCCGCTGCGCCGGCAAGCCGATCGTGGTCGCCACGCAGATGCTGGAATCAATGATCGCGAGCCCGGTGCCGACGCGCGCCGAGGTTTCCGACGTCGCTACCGCAATCTTCGACGGTGCCGACGCGATCATGCTGTCGGCGGAATCGGCATCCGGTCAATATCCGGTCGAGGCAGTCGCGACCATGAACCGCATCGCCGAGGAGGTCGAGGACGACAGCGCCTATCTGCCGTTGCTGCACGTGCTGCACACCGAACCGGAACGAACTGGCGCCGACGCGATCGCCGCCGCGGCGCGCCAGGTCGCCGAGACTCTCGACCTCTCGGCTATCGTGTGCTGGACCTGCTCAGGCTCGACCGGTTTGCGAGTTTCGCGCGAACGGCCGAAATGCCCAGTCGTCGCCATTTCGCCGATCCATGCCGCTGGGCGGAAATTATCGGTTGTCTGGGGCGTCCATTGCGTCATCGACGAAGACGCGCACGATCAAAACGACATGGTCGAGCGCGCCTGCCGCATCGCGTTGAAGGAGCGGTTCGCCGAGCCCGGCCAGCGCATCATCGTGGTTGCTGGCCTGCCGCTCGGCACCCCGGGCGCCACCAATTTCATGCGCATCGCCTATGTCGCAGACGAGCATGCAAGCAAATAATCGCTGGCGTGTGCCCGCATCGATGAAAGCGAACATGCCTTCCGCGTCACTTCTGCTTTCTTCTCGATAGCGACTGCATACCGGACGTCGCTCGAGGTCCGTTCAGGGCCGGCAGTGGACATCGAGAATTGCTGCGGCGGCATTGGAAAAGATGATTTTCAGGAGGCAGCGGCGCCCTTTTAGTGATGTCCTTTGTCACCGCCCTTGCCGCCCCCACCGCCTCCGCCACCCTTGCCACCCTGCGGGGGACCAGCGTTGCGCACGAAGTTTCCGCCACGGTTCGGATTGCCTCCGCCAACGTTCATGTTCCGATTGAAGTTGGCATTCCGGTTGGCGTTGAGATTGCGGTTGACGTTTTGGTTCTGGTTCTGATTGCGGTTGATGTTCAAGTTGCGATTGATGTTGGCGTTCGTATTGACGTTTGCATTTGTATTGACGTGCGCATTCGTGTTGACGTTCGTGTTGCTTTTCGTGTTTAGCGGTCCCGCTCCGCCGTGCAGTAATGATTGATTGCCTTGGAACGTGCCGTGGATTTGGCCTTGTGTGCCTTGCTGCGTGCCCTGCAGGTTGCCCTGGAACGTGCCGCGCGTGCCTTGCAGAGCGTTTGGCCCGCTAAATTGCTGGCGCAGCGTCGCGTTCTGGAATCCAACTGTGCCGCGGTGGGCCGCATTGAACTGCCAATTGCTGAAGCCGTTTCGGTCAGCCACAAAATTGGTGCGATTGAATTGATTGTAGCGAACGACATTGATGGTGACCGGGCCACCCCAACCGCCGCCCCAACCGCTGCCCCAATTGTAATGACACCACAGTGCCGAGCCGACGAAGAATCCGACGCTAAAGCCGATGACCGCGGCACCGAGCACGTATCCCGGCGGGTACCAATAGAACGGCCCGTAGGCCGGCCACAGCCAGGGACCGTAGACCACGTAAGGATCATAGATCGGCACGTAATAAACGTCGGGGTCGATCGGTTCGATCACGATGTATTCGGGCGGCGGCGGGGGTGGCAGCAGTGCCGGGTCGACACCGACCGGCACCGGGCCCAGTGGCGGCGGAGGCGGTCCCGGGGGCGCAACAGTGCTGACCCTGACTTTGTCCGACGATTTCAGATTGCCGTTGGCTTGCGCCTTGCCGCGCAATTGCTGAATGGCATTGGAGACGTCGTTCGGCTGCGCCAGGAAGGCTTCGCCCAGTTGCTGCGTCCAGTCGAGCTTGTCGTTCATCATCGCGAGCACTTGGGGAACCGCTGTCAACCCCTTCACGCTTGGGTCCCACCGCTGTTGCTGCATCGCGTCCTGCAGCACGTTCCCGCGCAGATTGGGATGCGCGCTCACCCAGCGTGACGCTTCGACCACTTCGATCGGGTAGGTGGAAGCGGTCAGGATCTGCGCCACCAGATCGTCGGGATAGAGCGCAATCGGCGCGAGCAACTTCTCGAGTTCACCCTGGCCGAGTTGTTGGACCGCCGATTGCGGCGGTTGCTGCACCGCCTCGGGCGGCGGCTGCTGCGCTCCCGAGGGCGGCGGCAGTTGTGCTCCCGGGGACGGCTGGTCCTGCGCAATTGCGGGAAGGCTTGAAAGCACGAGCGCGCCGCTCGTCGCTATCGCGCAAGAAGCCCGCAGTAATTTCGACAAGCTCGTCATCCCGAATTCCCCCGGTCACCCTGCGCCGTCATTCCACCCATTAAATCTGACTCTGGTTTGCGTCTTTTTGAGGCCAAGAGACTGGATTTCATTGCAAATTTCGATCCGCAGGCGTGCGCCATTAGTCGGTATTGAGACGGTTTCTAACACGCTTTGCCGAAATAAAGCCGCAGATCTGCTCGATGCTTCGGCGACTTGCGATTGGGGAACGGGACGGGGGAATGGCGTTCGCGACCGGACGGCGCACCAGTTTTGCCGGATACGATTACCGACGTTTGCCACCGAGTGGGCTGCCGCAAAAGATATTAGGCGGCGCAGCGGTCGCAATCGTCGTGGCGTTGTGCGGTTCGACCGTTTGGTCCGTTTGGGACTTGGGCGGCCCCGGCGCTGATCAAATTGAAGTGGCCGGCGCCCGTGGCGACAAACTCGATCTTGCTGTCTCCCGCGGGGAGAAACGCGATAGGACCGCCAATCGTGGCGCCGGATTTCGTGGCGACAAACTTGCCATGTCGAATCGGGCTGCCTCGAATGTCTATGCCTCCCTATTCGATCCTCGCTTCTCTTTGGACACTCCGTCGGGCTTTGTCAGCGACGCGCCGCTTCAACGCAATCTTGAGCCCGTAGCACTGGCGCCTTCAACGCCTCCGTCACCCGCAAGCCGAAACAGAGCGGACACTCCGCCAACATCGACGCGGATCGATCGAGCCGTAAAGAACTCGGCCTCGTCCGCGCCGCGGCCGAATGTGCCGCCGATCCGTACAGCAGCTCTGCACGACGGCGCGCAAAATCAAACCGCTTCGGATCGGCCGACCGTATTTCAGAGTATTTTTGAGAAGCTCTTCGGCAAGCCTGCTCCAGTCACGCTTGCCTATGCGGCCACTGACGATGCAGGCTTAAGCACCGGCAGGAGTATCGTCGCAGGCCGCTATGATCGGTTTACCGCCGTTTATGATATCTCCGCGCACACCGTTTACATGCCGGACGGCACTCAGCTCGAAGCGCATTCGGGCCTCGGCAGCCGGCTCGACGATCCGCACCACGCCGACGAGAAAATGCACGGCGTCACCCCACCAAATATCTACGATCTCCAACTGCGGGAAGGACTGTTCCACGGGGTGCGTGCGCTCCGGATGATTCCCGAAGACGAAGAGAAAGCCTTTGGCCGGACCGGCCTCTTGGCGCACACTTACATGCTCGGGCCGAATGGCGATTCAAATGGCTGCGTGTCCTTTAAAAATTATGACGTTTTCCTGCAGGCCTATCTCAACCACGAGATCAAACGCCTCGCCGTAGTAACGCGTTTGGAATAACGCAATACGATTGTTGCGTTGGAAGCGTTGGCACCACGTCGAGCTGGGCGACGGATCTCGTTGGACACCGTGGCCTGGTCATTGGCCGACTTCCGCGTCAAGTCCGCTTTCCTCTCGATAGCGCCTAAATCACGGACGTCATTCCATGTCGGCGACGGACCCTAAGCAGTTCGTGATCGACCAGAAAGCGGTCGCGGGTCCGTCGTCCAACTAGCGTCGTGCTGTCACATGGTGACCTGGTCGACGACAATTCCGTTCGACGGCCGCACTAACAGCACCTTGTCCGTACCTTTCACGTATTTCAGTCCTTGCAGCCCGTCGATGCCGGCGACTGCCTGTGGTAGCGGATGCATCTCATGCAGTTGCTCGAATGCTAACGCACTCGCGGGCTTGAGCGCCTCCGCGCCGGCAGCCGGCGCCGACTTGTCGGCCATCACGGCTTTATAGATCTGCTGGCGCTGCTGCTCGTTTAGTCGCAGCGGCCAAGCCATCGCCGGCATGGTCTGCACTGTGGCTCCGATCGGCCCGGGCGGTCCGGCGCCTGTGGCGGTCGTAGCCGAACCGGGTGCAGCCCCGGTGGTTGCCTGGTCGCCGCTGCTCTGCGCTGGTGTCGTTCCTTGGCCGGCGGATGGGGCGCCATCGTCCGGCATCATCAGCGCGGCGCGCGCGTCTTCTTGCGCCGGTTGTTGGTCTTGCGGCAGCGGAGGCGCGGCGCTCCAGGGCTGCGCGGCATGACCGGGATTGATCTGGCCCGTATCAGGCACAAAGCCGGGGTTGGTCGTTGACGATGGATTTTCGGCCTGCGCGGTTGTGATGAATATTGCGGTGGCTGCTGCCAGTGCGGCTGTCGCGGCAACGAGCGTGTGGCCTTTCATGGCGATCTCCTTTGGTTGGTTCCGGAACAACGGCCAAAGGCCTAGCCAAGTTGCATAAATTCGTTGCAGCAGAATCCGACGGGAAACCGTGGCGTTAGACGGTACGCTCAGTTCCAGCGCAGCAGATATTTCTCTAGGCGGCCGGCAACAGCAAAGATGAGCAATACAACTAACAAGATCAGGACAATCAGGGCAAACATCAATGCGGCGTTGTAGGTACTCTGCGCGAAGGACAACAGATAGCCGAGGCCGTGCGTCGCCGCGTCGCCGCGACGAACTCGCCCACCAGTGCGCCGGTGAAGGCAAAGCCGACCGCAATCTTGAGGTTGCTTAAGATCCAGGCCGTGACCGACGGCAGATAGACATGCCGCACGAGCGCCCAGCGGTTGCCGCCCAGTGTCATGACGCGCTCGACGATTCTGCGGTCTACCTGCCGGATTCCGGTGAACACGGTGAAAAAGATCAGCACCGCTACCAGAATGAACGAAAGCGCAATCTTTGAAGCCAAGCCGATACCAAGCCAGATCACAAACAGCGGCGCCAAGATCACACGCGGGACCGCGTTGAGCACAGTCATCACCGGCTCGAGCAGCTCGGCGATAATTGGGACGAGCGCCGCGGCGACGCCGAGGAGCACGCCGACAACAATGCCAAGCGCGAGACCGCCAAGCGCGGCGGAGAAGGTTGCCTCAAGATGCGGCCAAATGCGGCCATCTGAGAACAGATCCATCAGCGCCGCGCCGATCCGGCTCGGGCTCGGCAAATACAGCGGGTTGAGCATGCCGGCGCGTGCTGCCGCTTCCCAGACCGCGAGCAGAACCAAGAAAGCAATCAGCTGACGCGCCCAAGTATAACGGGCAGAAGTATAACGTGCAGATGTATAGCGTGGACCAACATCCATCACGCCGCCTCCGCCCGGTGATCCACTGCACGTGAGAGGTCCGCCCACAGCTGTTCATAGAGCGGAGCAAAGGCCGGATGGGTGCGCGAAAGGACCGGATCGCGCGGCCGCGGAATCGGCACCGTATAGTGCTGCGTAATGCGCGCGCGTGGTCCTTGCGACAAGAGATAAATCTCATCGGACAGGCTGAGGGCTTCCTCCAGGTCATGCGTGACCAAGAGAACACTGATCCTTTCGCGCTCGACCAACGCGACCACGTCCTTGACCACGCGGGCGCGCACAATCGCATCCAACGAGGCAAACGGCTCGTCCATGAGGATCAGTTTCGGCTTCATCGCCAGCACCTGCGCCAACGCCGCACGCTTGCGCTGTCCGCCGCTCAAGTGCCGGGGAAAGCGGTCGCCGAAACCAGCAAGGTCCAGCCGCTCGAGCCAAGCCTCCGCTTCGGCAAGCGCCGTTCGGCGCTCGATGCCATTGAACGTGAGGCCGAGTGCGACGTTGTCGCGCACCGTTTTCCACGGCAAAAGCGCATCGTCCTGAAACAAAATCCCGACCTGCGAAGGCGGCAGGCCGGTCTCGACGCTGCCCGAAAGCGGGTGCTGCAAGCCAATCACAGCGCGCAGGAGACTCGACTTGCCGGAGCCGGAAGGCCCGACCAGGCTGATGAACTGGCCGTCTTCGACGGTGAGGCTCGCTCCCTCAAGGACCGGTTCCCCGCCGTAGGAGATCGTCAACTCACGAACGCGCAGCTTCAGCCTCCGGCGATCGAGGTATCGTACAGGCCAGCGATGCTCGCACCGGGCTTGATAAGGCCGCCGACGATCAGGCTCTGTTCCACGCGTTTGCCGGCATCCAAATCGATCTTCACGTTTTGCGGATACAATGCGTCGCGGTGGCGCTGGAGGATGTCGCTGAGCTCTTTGAGGTCGAGCCCGGTAGTCATCTCTTTTGGCAGCGCGGCGCTCAGCTGCTCACCGCTCATGCCGTGCAGCGCCTTGAGCGAATCCGTCAGCGCCTGCGCCAGCGCCACCATTTCCGGCCGGCGCTGTTGGATCTCTTTGCCCCGAACCGCGACGCCCATGAATTCATATGATCCGCCAAGATGGCGCTTGGCGTCCTCTGGGTCCATCGCGTTCACCAGCACACGCGCGCTAGCGCTCTTCAACAATGTCAGCGCGGGCTCCTGGACCACGCCGGCGTCGATCTGACCCTGACGCAGCGCCTCGAAAAGATTCACCCCCATGGTCGCAAACTGCACTTTCGCGGCGTCGGCGCCTGCCTCCTTCAGAAGATAGAGCGTCAAGGAGTGATCGGCGTTGCCGAGCGCCGATATGCCGACCGTCTTGCCCTGGAGATCCTTGATCGATTGAATTTGGCTCGCGGTTTTCGGCGCGGTAACGACGGCGAACAGCGGCAGCTGTCCGGTGACCGCAAAGCGACGGATATCGGCGCCGACATTGACATAGGCTTGCATAGCGACATCCAAAGCGGTGGCTGCATAGTCGACCGCGCCGCCGATGAGCGCCTGCATCGCCGCATTACCGCCGCGGGTATAGACGAGCTGCACATCGAGGCCGTGGTTCTTGAAGTACCCGTCGGCGCGCGCGACTTCATACGGCACCCCGCATAAGAGCTGGCTGCAATAAGCGAGCTTGATCTGCCGGCCTTGCAGCCCTTGCGCCACCGAAACGCCGGGCCGCGCCGCCGGAATTACGCTTGCGGCAATCGTCGCGCCCTTGAGCAACGAGCGCCGGGAAAAATCGGTGCCAGGCACGCGGGCCGTGGTTTCATCGCAGCAGCTCATGGCAACTCTCCTGCGCGATGCTCGTCGCTACCCTCGCGCAATGGCATTCCTAGCCGCGCTTTTCAAAAATTGGACAAGCTTAGTTACAACCACGAAGGGCATATTGTCGCGATGTCGCGGGCATAGGCAAGGGCCGCATGTCGGCTGGATTGCTCACGGCCGCCGCGGTTCAAGCCCTGCTGTCGAAATCCAATCCTGTGCTAAGCTGTCGCCCTCGCCGTTTTAACCCCGCTCCGTTCAGGCTCGCACAATTTCCACGTCTCGCGACTCGCTGTCGGCCAATGAGGAGAGTCACATGCGCGTGCTCGGATTGATGTTCGCTTCCACTGCGACCCTCGCTTTGGCTATGGGCTTTGCCATCGTGCCGGCGCCAATCGCCAGCGCGCAGACCAAGCTGACGATCGGAAAAGTGATCGGCGGTGACGGCTTCCACATTCCGACCTATGTCGCACTGGATCAAGATTTTTTCAAAGCAGAAGGCCTGGACGCCACGTTGGTGGAGTTGCCGGCGAGCTCTATTGTCTCCGCGGTGATTTCCGGCAATCTCGATTGCGCTCCGATCCCGTCGGGCGGCGCACAAGCGGCGCTGAGCGGCGCCAAGATCATGTACATCGTCGGCGAATCGCTCAAATCGCAATGGACCGTGACGACGCGGCAGGACATAAGCAAACCGGCAGACCTCAAAGGCAAAACGCTGGGCTTGGGCCGGCCTGGCGGCGCCGATTACGACGAGGCGCAAGCGGTTCTTCACCGCTTTTACCAGATGGATTCCGGCAGGGATTACAAGGTGATCTCGTTCCAGGGTGAGCCCGAGCGCATCGCCGCCATGATCAACAACGACATTGTGGGCGCGTCACTGTCCGTCCCCCATGCCGTCGTTGCCGAGAAGGCCGGCCTGAAAATATTGCTGCGCACCGGCGACTATATCCCGAGGGCTGGCGGCACGGTCTGGTGCATGCAAAGCCTGGTCGAGCAACATCCGGATACGGCGAAGAAAGTTATTCGCGCCATTGCCAGGGCAGTGATGTACTTCCGCACCAACAAAGAAGGCTCAATCAAGGTGATGGAGCATCACATCGGCAGTATCAAATCCGACGAGG
>WNGH01012652.1_pt1 | contig 10243 bp, 8 predicted proteins | sample 5400631 | NCBI WGS metagenome assembly WNGH01 (sample SAMN13153373, study PRJNA577476) | soil metagenome | isolation source: 115 cm soil or saprolite under Garry oak tree replicate 1 | place: USA:California | collected 2016-06-15 | reverse complement strand
ATTACCGGCCAACTCGAAGAAGCCTGTTCGTGCGACGCCGCATGTCCCTGTTGGTTCGGTTCCAAACCGACCAAGATGACCTGTGGCGGCGGTCAGGTGCTCTTCATTCAGAAAGGCAATTACGGAAAAGTGAAACTCGGCGGACTTGCCATCGCGGCTATCGGGCAGAGCCCCGAGGGTCAGACGATGATGGAATCGTTCGGAAACTGGAATTTTGCCTACAACTACATCGACGAGAAAGCGACTCCGGAACAACGCAAAGCATTGGAAGCGATTGCTGCGAAGGTGTTGACGCCGGGCGCATCGAAGAAAATGGGCGGCGCTCCGAAAATCGCGAATCCGCCCGGGGCCGATCCGCTTCATCACGAATATTCGCAGGGCCGCACGTCAAAGATGATGTACACCGATGCGGACCAGAATTGGGCCTGGGAAAACTCGAACTATATGTTTGGGACGTTCACGATCGATAATGTCCAATACGAAAAATACGCCGCCGGTCTTGCGCAAAAGATGGCGCAGATGAAGGACCAAAAAGCGCCCGAGAAAAAATAGCGCTGGCTGCCCATCTTGGCAGGGCGCCGGCACGAAGGATGTATCTCTGGCGCAAAGTCGCCGCGCCGCCCTGGCTGAACGCGCACGAAGCAAGATTACAAGCGCGCTCACTGGGCCACCTTGCTATCATCGCGAAGCCGGGCGGCAAGCGATTGCAGATGGAGATCGCGTGCGGTTCACAGCCGCAAGCGCAACATCTTCTTCGCGATTTTGGCGGGCGGATCGAAAAACTGCCGCGTAACTGGTGGAAACGGCTTGAACGCGACGGTAGATCAAAGCCGCTTAAGATCGGGAAGCGACTCGTCATAACAAGGAGTGGCGATTTCCAAATCGCCCCGGCGGTTCGGAAACCGCCACTCCTTGTTATCCCAGCCGGTGCGGCATTCGGAACAGGCGAACACGCGACTACGGCGATGTCTCTCCTCTTGCTTGAACAGCTTACTTCCGGATGGAGAGCCGGTTGGTCTCTTGTCGATCTTGGCACTGGAAGCGGGATTCTCGCGCTGGCGGCCAAATGCTTCGGCGCAAAGCGTGTCCTAGCCGTTGATCTCGATCCTACCGCGATTTCAACTGCGAAAACAAATGCGCGGCTAAACAAGATCGACAAAGTTGATTTTCAATTAGGCGATGTGCGTCGCTGGAAGCCGGCACGCAAGATCGACATCGTTACCGCGAATCTGCTCAGCGAAATATTGATTCAGATTCTGCCGAAGCTAAAACGAAGCAATTGGTTGATTCTGTCGGGCGTTTTACGCGCGCAAGAGAAAGAATTTGTTCGTACTTTGCGACGCAGCAAGATCGACATCGTGGACGTGCGACGTCGCGGGAAATGGGTGGCGGTTTTAGCCAAAACTAGTTGACGCGGCGGACGAGTGACAGCTACGTTCCTCCAGCCTTGGCGGCTTCGGTTTCTCTGCATTCTACGCGGTTTAATCATAAGCCGCGGCGCAAACCATGCAGATCGAAGAACTTTCCTACGCCATTGTCACTCCTTATTCGATGCGCAAATCGCGCACCGGTGGGATTGTTGGGCGGTTAATTTCGCGGACGGGACTCGATCTGGTTGGTGGACGGATGTTTGCGCCGAGTGCGGAGCTGGCAAAGCGCTACGCAGAAGGGATCGTAACTGAAACCAATGCGCGTCACCGCGCGACGCAGGAGTTGATTCGCGATTACGTCCTAAAAAATTTCACGGGCAATGTTAACGGCCAGCGGCCACGCATGTTATTTCTCATCTTTCGCGGCCCCGACGCCGTGGAAAAGATTCATCGCACGGTTGGTCACATCGTGCATGAACGCACCAGCGGGGAGACGATTCGCGACACGTACGGCGATTACATCACCGATACTTCGGGCAACGTGACTTACTTTGAGCCTGGGGTACTCGCGGTTTTCGATTCAAAAGCCGTTGAGCGTGACTTGAAATTGTGGGCGGAATTTTCCGATCGTGACGGGGGCATCCTGGATCAAGTCATCAATTTCCCAGCCGAAGCTAAGATCGAGAAGACGCTCGTGCTGATTAAGCCGGACAATTTCAGATTTCCAAATTTGCGGCCGGGCGGGGTTATCGAAGTTTTTTCTCGATCCGGGCTCTACATCATCGGATTCAAGGTTCATCGGATGAGCGTTGCACAAGCGGAAGAATTCTACGGACCAGTGTTGCCAGTTCTTGAGCAGAAACTGGGCCTAGCGAGCGGCCGGGATAATTGGGAAAGCATTGTCGAATTCATGGCGGGAAGGAAACCAAGCGAATGTCCGTCGGACAAACGTGATACTGCTGGGACGGAAAAATCCATCGCCATCGTTTATCAAGGCGTGGACGCCGTGCGCAAAATCCGGGATGTCCTCGGCCCCACCGATCCAGCGAAAGCGCCGCCCGGTTCAATTCGGAAAGAATTTGGCCAGACGATTATGATCAATGCCGCCCACGCCTCTGATTCCGCCGAAAACGCGAAGCGCGAAATGGCGATCGTGCAGATCGATGAAAATAACTTCAAACCTCTGATTGAAAACTTCTACCCCCGCCAATAGCTTGCGCTCCCATTTTGAACAATCTCACAACTAGTCCCTTTGCCATGGAAATTTCCGAACGCGCCGCTCAACTCAGTCCTTCGCTCACGCTCTCGATCGACAGCAAGGCAAAAGCCATGAAAGCCGAAGGTATCGACGTTTGCGGCTTCGGTGCAGGAGAACCGGATTTTGACACGCCCGAGCACATCAAAGCAGCGGCGATCGCAGCGCTGGAGGCTGGCTTCACGAAATACACGCCCAGCGCAGGGATTCCCGAGCTGCGCCAGGCGATCTCGGAAAAATTGGCCGCTGACAACGAGCTCAGTTATCGCGCCGCTCAGATCATTGTAAGTAATGGCGCCAAGCACGCGTGTTACAATGCCATTCTCGCCACGTGTCAACCCGGCGATGAGGTTATCATTCCAGCGCCGTATTGGGTCAGCTACCCAGACATGGTCAGATTAGCGGGCGCCGAGCCCGTAATTGTGCCAACGAGCGAGCGCAATTCCTGGAAAATGCGCGCGTCGGATTTTGAAAACGCGATGACGCCACGGACAAAGATGTTGATCCTGAATAGTCCATGCAATCCGACCGGCTCCGTTTATACGCGCGAGGAATTGCAGGCGATTGTCGATGTTGCGGCTGAGGAGGATATTTACATTTTGTCGGACGAAATTTACGAGAAGCTGGTGTACGATGGCGCGAAGCACGTGAGCATCGCGTCCCTTTCCAAGGAAGCGTACGATCTCACACTTACGATTAACGGATTTAGTAAATCATACGCCATGACTGGTTGGCGCCTTGGCTATCTGGCCGCGCCGGAAGCGGTCGCCAAAGCGGTTGATTCAATCCAAAGCCATACCACATCCAATCCCTCTTCCTTCTCGCAGCACGGCGGGCTCGCTGCCCTGAAAGGCGATCAACAACCGCTCGCCGACATGCGCGAAGAATTCGATATGCGACGCAATTATATGTTCGATCGCATTTCTAAAATTCCGAACGTGACTGCGGTCAAGCCGCAGGGCGCGTTTTATGTGCTGGTCAACATCAGCCAACTCGGACTGACTTCGCAAAATTTCGCCGATCGTTTGTTGAGCAAGGCGAGTGTCGCAGTTATTCCAGGCGCCGCTTTCGGCGATGATCGCACAGTCCGGCTTAGTTACGCCACGAGCATTGACGTGATCAAAAAAGGCCTGGATCGATTTCAGGACTTTTGCCGCACACTCTGACATCGTCATCCTGAGTCGCGCCTTATTAATCGGTCATCCCGAGTCGCGCAGACGAGGAGGGACCTCACAGTCGTAGATTGCGAGAAGTTGTACCGAAAGCGGATAGTCCGCACGATCATGCACCGCACGTCTTTTTTTGTGTGATCGAACAACCTTTTGAGAGGTTCCTCGCTCCGTTCGGAATGACACGCTAAATGTAATTACATGCCTGGTTATCTCGCGCTTATTTTGCACGCGCACCTTCCCTTCGTCCGACACCCCGAGCACGAGCATTTCCTCGAAGAAGACTGGTTCTTTGAGGCGATAACCGAGACGTACATTCCGCTGCTGCTTATGATGCAGCGATTGGTAAACGACGGAGTGGCATTCAGGCTCACAATGTCGATCACGCCGACTCTCTGCGCCATGTTCCAAGACGGGCTTTTGCGCGAGCGTTATGTGCGACATCTCGATCTTTTGATCGAACTAGTAGAGCGCGAGCAAAAACGGAATCTTAATCATCCAAAACTTAGAGAACTCGCGGATTTTTATTTCGAGATCTTTTCGGAAGGCCGGCGTTTCTTTGTCGAGCAATGCAAATGCAATCTGCTTGCGGCTTTTCGCGAGTTGCGTGAGACGGGCGTACTTGAAATCATTGCCTGCGCCGCCACCCACGGCTTGCTTCCCCTTCTTCAGCAGCAGTCCCCCCAAGCCGCTCGCGCGCAGGTTTTGATCGGAAGAGATGTATATGTCGATGTTTTCGGGACACATCCAATGGGTCTTTGGCTGCCCGAATGCGCTTACGCGTCGGGCGTGGAATCGCTTCTGCAAGAAGCGAACATTCGCTGGTTCGTTCTCGACGCACACGGTCTGATGTTTGGAAAACCGCGTCCGCGCCGCGCGATTTACGCGCCATGTTACACGTCAGCTGGACCGGCCGTTTTCGCGCGTGATAGCGAATCAAGCCGGCAAGTTTGGAGCGCACAGAGAGGTTATCCGGGCGATCCGGTCTACCGTGAATTCTATCGTGACATTGGCTTCGATCTTCCGATGGAGCATTTGGGACCAATTGCGCGCGGGAACAGAAAGTTTTCCGGCGTGAAATATCATCGCATCACTGGCCACGGTGAGGAGAAAGACTTGTATGATCGTGAAGCAGCGGAAGAAGCCGCAAAGGTACACGCCGCTCATTTTCTTGAACAACAACGACGGCAAATAGCTGAAGTCGGTCGACTAGGTTTTGATCCGTTGATTGTGGTCCCCTTCGACGCCGAATTGTTCGGTCACTGGTGGTTCGAAGGGCCGGACTTTCTTGAAAATCTCATTCGGAAAGCGGCAAACGAACAGCAAAGCTTGGTCCTAACAACACCAAGCGAATATCTCTCTACTCATCCAACCCAGCAAACCTTCAGACCAGCAACATCAACATGGGGCGAAAAAGGCCATCTCGAAGTTTGGCTTAACCAGAGCAACGCCTGGATTTATCCCCACCTGCATGCCGCCGCGCAGCGCATGAGCCAAACCGCGCGCAGGCATATGAACAATCCGACACCGGTTGCTGATCGCGTCCTACAGCAACTGGCGCGCGAACTCTTACTGGCACAATCGAGCGATTGGGCGTTCCTGATGAAGACAGGAACCGCAAAGGAGTACGCCACGAAGCGGACGCAGGATCACCTTGCTCGTTTCAATCGATTGCATGATCAGTTCGCGGCGAACCATCTCGATGAAGCAATTCTAAGCGATTGCGAATGGCGCGATAACCTTTTCCCGAACGTAAACTGGCGGTATTACATATAACCTATTTGTCAGTCCGAGCGAAGTCGAGAGCTTGCCCTGAGCGAAGTCGAATGGGAGACTCTCACGTTTCTTCTGCTTTCTCGGGTCCAACAACAAGAGATGTCTCCCGACGTTCGCATAAAGCCACGGCGCGGTAGGCCACTCCGATCGACATGACAAAAAAGTTTAACGCGGTCATTCTAATCGCCTTGGCTTCGATTTGCGCGGCGATCGGGCAGGAGGCACCGACGCCAGCTCCAACTTCTTCGCCCACACCGGAGGAATCTGCCGCACCCTCACCTGTACCGGAGCAAACTCCTTCAGCGTCTTCCACCAAGAGCGTGCGCATCAGCTTTGTTCCGCCGCCGCTGGAAGGAACCATCAGCCTGGGCATTTACGCCGGGAATGGCAAACTCGTCCGCGTCCTGCACCAAGAAGCTGAGTTGGATGAGTTCACAGTCGGCGCCGATGCGTTGGCGACACAATGGGACGGCAAGAATGACGATGGCGAAGACTTACCGGCTGGAAAATATCATGCTCGCGGCTACCTGGTTGGTCATTTCAAAGTGGACGATCTCGGCCAAGCGACGGCTTCGCCTGTCGAAAACAACGCGAACGGAAACGTGAAAGTGAGACTCATGCCGAATCCATTGGCCAACGACGAACGGCCGATGATCGATCTTGGCATCGGATTTGACGACGAGAACAGCTTTCTTAAAACCGTGGATGGATTGCCTTTGTGCACAGTGAGCAAGATGCCAAACTTGGTTCGCGCTTTGATCACAAAGCACAGCGAGAAATCAGTCGATGTTTGGCAGGATGATGGCGCGGTCGTCGAGCAATTTCGGATCTCGAACGTCGACAAAATGATGGCTTTTGACTGTGGCAATTTTGAACTGAAGTAAGCGCGGCTGGTCACGACGGAAAATCTTTGTTAGTTAGCGCTCATGCCCGCTTCTCCCGAGTTTCAACATACCGTTGGCAAAACTGCCGGATTCAGTGGCACGTCGCTGCACACGGGCGAAAAGGTGTCGATCAAGTTGCATCCGGCGCCGGTCGATCACGGAATCAAATTCAAGCGCAAGGATTTGCAGGACGAACCGACAATCGACGCCAAGATCGAGAATCTGAAAATGGTTGAGCGCGCCACGACCATCGGCGAAGGCTCGGTGCGTGTTCACACGGTCGAGCACGTGCTCGCGGCTCTTTCGGCGATGGGCGTGGACAACGCCATTGTGGAGATGGACGCGAACGAACCGCCAATCGGCGATGGCAGCGCGCAACCTTATGTTGATGTCATCAAACGCACCGGCGTGGCCACGCAGGATGCGCCGAGAAGCTTTTTCGACGTGCGCGACACAATGCACGTGGAATCGAAAACGGGCGCGTTGCTTGTCTTGTTACCGGATGAAACATTTCGCATTTCGTGCACGCAAGCCGGACCAAACAATCGTTTCACACAGTTCCTATCGATGGAAATTACGCCGGCAATTTTTGAGCGCGAGATAGCTCCGGCCCGAACATTTGTTTTCTACGAAGATGTTCAACCGCTCATGGAGAAAAATTTGATCAAGGGCGGCAGTCTCGAAAATGCGATTGTGGTGCGCGGGGAGGCGGTCTTGAGCAAAGAACCGCTGCGCTTCGCCGACGAATTTGTACGGCACAAAATTCTGGACATTATCGGCGATCTGGCGCTCGTCGGTCGGCCAATTCGCGGTCACGTGGTGGCGGTGAAACCCGGCCACGCGGCGAATGCGGACCTCGCTCGCGCTCTCGCCCGCGAGCAAACGCGAAGAAGCGCGATGGCGGCACCGCGCACGATCCCCACCGGCGATGGCGGCCTCGACACTGACGAGGTAATGCAAATCTTGCCGCATCGGTATCCCTTTTTGATGGTTGATCGGATCATCGGCTTCGAGGCCGATAATAAAATTACGGGCGTAAAATCCATCACGATCAACGAGCCGTTTTTTCAGGGGCATTTCCCCGGTCATCCGGTGATGCCTGGTGTGATGCAAGTGGAAGCGATGGCGCAAGTGGCCAGCATTTTGTTGTATAAATTGGCGAAGACTTCGAGTCGCGTCGGCTATTTTATGAGCGCGGACGATGTAAAATTTCGCAAACCAGTTTTCCCCGGGGACACGATTTTCATTCACGCCGAACTAACAAAATCGCGCGGCAACCGCCTGGCGAAAGCGAAGTGCTACTGCGTCGTAAACGACGCGGTCGTTTCGGAAGGCGAATTGATGTTCACGTTTCTCGATAAATGAGCGACGTGCAGATTCACCCGACCGCAATTGTCGATCCACAGGCAAAAATCGGCGCAGGGACAACGATCGGACCGTATTGCGTTATCGGAGCCGACGTCGTCCTCGGTCAAAACTGCTGGCTCCAACATCACGTCACCCTTTGTGGACCGACGGATGCCGGAGCGAGAAACAAATTTTACGCCTACTGCTCCATCGGAAACCGCGGAACCTTCCTCGCTTACAGCCACATTGCACACGATTGCGTGGTCGGAGATGACGTGGTTTTTTCCAACAACGGCACGCTAGCCGGCCATGTGGAGGTGGGTAATCACGCCATCATGGGTGGGCTCACGGCGGTGCATCAATTTTGCCGGATCGGACGGTTTGCGATCACCGGTGGCTGCTCAAAAATTGTCCAGGACGTTCCGCCGTTCATGATCGCGGATGGCAACCCGGCCGAAATTCGCGGGATCAATCTGGTCGGTTTGGAACGCAAGAATTTCCCACCCGAAAGCGTGAAGCTGATCAAAGAAGCGTTCCGTTTGATTTATCGCTCGAAATACAACACGCGCCAGGCAGTCGAAGCGATGCGCAAGGAATTACCTCAAAAAGAAGAGATCACCGAGATCATCGAATTCATCGAACAAAGCGAGCGCGGAATTATTCGCTAAGCGACAAACAAGCCCGAGGCTTTGGTATCAAAATTCCACCCGTAGTCCATCGTAAGCGATATGTGTGCTGGCGGGGAGCCGCGATTCCGCCGCTTGCGGCAGCTCGTGGCAGATGTGGGTGAAATAAGTCGCGTCCGGCTGGACGCGCAAGGCGATTTCCAACGCCTGATCCACACTGAGATGAGTCGGATGCGGTTTGTCGCGAAGCGCATCGATGATCAAGACTTTCACGCCCGCGATAAGATCGATAATCGAATCCGGTACGGCGCTGCAGTCGCTCAGGTAGGCGACAAGTTTTTGGTCCGCGCGCGAGAAAAGGTAGCCGTTCACAATGGAATCGCCATGCGGCACGGGCAACGGAGTGATAAAGGTCTCGCCTAGCTTAAACGGCTCATCAATAATGTGCGGCTCGGGCTTCAAATAATATGGAATCGGATTGCTGGTGTTGAACGCGAACCGAAACACGCGCTCCAGATCGCGCATCGTTTCGACCGACGCATAGACCGGCATCGAGCCCCGCGCATGGGAAAACCGCCGCAAATCGTCAAAGCCCATAATATGATCGGTGTGTGAATGGGTAAAAATCACGGCATCGACATTGCGGATACTTTCCCGGAGTGCCTGTGTCCGGAAGTCAGTCCCTGTGTCCACCACCCACGAGCACTCTGGTGTTTCGACGTAAATTGAAGAGCGCAACCGTTGATCGCGCGGATCGGGAGATCGACATACTGCGCAATCACAGCCGATCATCGGCACACCTTGCGATGTGCCCGTGCCAAGAAAGGTAACGGCGAGTTGAAAGTTGAGGATTGAAGATTGAATTGGCAAGCTGGCACTCTCAACTCTCAACGAACAACCATCAACTTTCTGCGATGCCCGCCGTCCTCGCTTTGTTGCGCATAAAAAATCTCGCTCTCGTGGAAGAGCTTGAATGGGAAATTGCGCCTGGTTTTATCGCCGTAACGGGAGAAACCGGTGCGGGCAAATCCATTATCATCGGCGCGTTGCAATTGTTGCTGGGGGAACGCGCCGACAAGTCGCTCATCCGCACCGGCGCGGATCTCTGCACGGTCGAGGCCGTTTTCGCGGGAGAAGATCTGAGAAAACTCAACGCGCAGCTTATCGAAGCGGGGGTCGAACCGTGCGAGAGCGATCTCATTGTCAAACGCACCTTCTCAGCCAGCGGAGGCAATCGGCAATTCATCAATGGCTCGCCGACCACGCTTGCCGTTCTAAAGAATCTCGGAGACGAACTTGTCGATCTTCACGGCCCGCACGATCACCAGTCATTGCTCTCGCCGGAGAAGCAATTGGGCTTGCTCGATTCGTTTGCGCGCGCCGAAGAGCAACTCGCCGAATATCGAAAGCATTATCGTCAATTGCAGACGCTGCTCGCTGAGCACGCCGCGCTCAACACGGTGGAGACCGCGCGCGAACAAGAGCTCGATCTGCTTCGCCACCAAATCAACGAAATCAGCTCGGCCAATCTGGTCGCGGACGAAGAAGAGGAAATTGAATCGCGTTATAAATTGGCCAGCAACAGCAAGCGGCTGATCGAGCTGGCAAGCGCGGTCGCGAGCAAACTTTCTGAGGCAGACGATTCGGTTCTGTCGCACCTTGCCGAAACGCAGCGTTTGCTGCGCGAACTGGAGAAGATCGACAATTCGATTACACAATTTTTGTCCGCTCACGCTGCCAGTGTGGTCGAGCTTTCCGAGATCGCACGCTCCCTTTCCAACTACGCCGAAAAGCTCGATCTTGATCCGGCGCAGCT
>WNGH01014609.1_pt1 | contig 10244 bp, 14 predicted proteins | sample 5400631 | NCBI WGS metagenome assembly WNGH01 (sample SAMN13153373, study PRJNA577476) | soil metagenome | isolation source: 115 cm soil or saprolite under Garry oak tree replicate 1 | place: USA:California | collected 2016-06-15 | reverse complement strand
CTGGCTGACACTGGCGCGGGTAAATTTAGCACCGCGTCAATCCGATCGATCTCGCGAAAATTTGCAGTCGCATCCCTCACTTGAGCTAGAACGGATTCCGTCTGTTCTTTGAACTCCGCGATCATCCGATCCTTCGAATCGGGGCCGTGCGGAATGGCGGTTGTCGATGACGAGGGCGATGATGGGGATGGCGATCGTGAGGGTGCTGGCGTTGGGGTTGGTGATGAGGATAGGCGTCGCGATTGCGTCGGTGATGACGGTGGCGTTGGTGTTGGGGTTGGTGATGACGATGGCGTTGCTGTTGGTGAGGGAGATGGCGTTGGAAATAGCGTCGGCGGCACTGGCGACGGCGTTGGCGATGGTGATGGCCGCTCGACTATTGGTTCCTCAGTCGGCTGCGTCTCGGCGGTCTCGGTGGATTGTTTCTGAGGTGTTGAAGCTAAAGCACGCGTTGATCCCGGCTCCGACCACTCGCCGACTTTATCTCCATTGACGAAGGTGGCCTGCAACCGTGTTTGGCCCTGTTCCCTAATAACCGGCCCTTCAAACTTTCCGCGGACCATTTTGCCGGTATAGCTGTTGACGAAGTTTCCAAGTCGATTCCAGGTCAGCGTTCCTTCTCCGGTGGCATATCCATTTAAGTCCCGGAGGCCCGACCACGTCGCTTGCTCGGCGACTCCACGCAGATTATTCCAAACGAGCGCTTTTCCGTCTTGGGTGCGCTGGTATCTCGCGCCATTCGCGCCATTCGTGAACAACAGAAGGAGGGCACCGCAAACAAAAAAACATCGGGCGCTCACGGCAGGCGTAGTTTCAGTTCGAGCCAGCAGCCTTTAACGCATTCCGGAAATATTCAATCGTCTTCTTGATTCCTTCCTCGAACTGAACTTTCGGTTGCCAACCCAGAATTTTTTTTGCGCGCGCGATATCGGGCTGGCGAACTTTCGGATCGTCCGCCGGGAGCGGTTTATGTTCGATTGTCGATCTTGCACCGGTGATCCGAATGATCTCCTCCGCGAATTGCTTGATCGTCATCTCTCGCGGATTGCCGATGTTGACCGGCTCGTGATAATCGCTCATCGCGAGTTTGAAAATTCCGTTGATCAAATCCGACACGTAGCAGAACGAACGCGTTTGCGAGCCGTCGCCGAAAACGGTAAGCGGTTTGCCGGCGAGCGCCTGGCCGATAAACGCCGGCACAACCCGCCCGTCCCGTAATCGCATCCGCGGACCGTAAGTGTTGAAGATGCGCACGATCTTGGTGTCGACTTTATGATACCGGTGGTAGGCCATCGTCATCGCCTCGGCGAATCGCTTCGCTTCATCGTAAACGCCGCGCGGCCCAATCGGATTGACGTTGCCCCAGTAATCTTCTTTTTGCGGGTGCACCAACGGATCGCCATAACATTCCGATGTCGATGCAAGAATGAACGACGCCTTTTTGTCCTTGGCCAGGCCAAGCGTGTTGTGCGTGCCGAGCGCGCCAACTTTCAAAGTGGGGATCGGGAGCTCGAGATAATCAATCGGGCTGGCCGGCGACGCGAAATGGAATACGTAATCGAGTTTTTCGTCGGGCAGGAAAATGAAATTAGAAACGTTGTGCTTAATGAAATGGAAATTCTCGTTGCCCGCGAGGTGGCCAATGTTCTCGGTGTTGCCCGTGATCAGGTTGTCGATCGCGATGACGCGATGGCCTTCCGCCAGCAACCGATCGACCAAGTGCGAACCTAAAAAACCCGCGCCACCAGTCACGACGGAAATAGGCTGCGGTTTCTTCTCGGCCATGCGGTGTTTTATCTACCGGCAGGAACACAAATTTGCCAGCAGGAACTCGCTGGATGAATGACGAAGCCCGAATAACGAATGACGAAAGAAGCTCGAATGCGCAAATGACGAAAGGGCGCCAAAACACCTCCTTTCTGTCATTCGGATTTTTGACATTCATTCGTGCTTCGACATTCGTGCTTCGTCATTTTCTTGTGATCTCGATCTTGCATGACGAGCCAGTGCATGGTCGCTTTCACGTCAAAAGTTGACACTTACACGTACACCCATGCGCATCCTATCCGGCATTCAACCCAGCGGCGTGCTGCACATTGGCAATTATTTCGGCATGATGCGGCCGGCAATCGAGCTCCAGAAGGAGGGCGAGACATTTTATTTCATCGCCGACTATCACGCGCTGACGAGTGTGCGCGATCCGAAAGCGCTGCGCGAAAATTCGAGAAGAGTCGCGCTCGATTTCCTGGCGTGCGGTCTCGATCCCGAGCGGGCTGCGCTCTTTCGGCAATCGGACGTGCCGCAAGTCACCGAGCTGGCCTGGATTTTATCGACCGTCGCGCCGACGGGACTTTTGGAGCGCGCGCATTCTTACAAAGACAAACTCGCCCGCGGTTTGGCGCCGACAGTTGGACTGTTCAGTTATCCGGTTCTCATGGCGGCCGACATTTTGATTTACGACAGCGACGCCGTGCCAGTCGGCAAAGATCAAAAGCAACACATCGAGATCGCGCGCGATCTGGCAGTCAAAATTAACGAAACATTCGGCCAAGTTTTTAAATTACCTGAGCCGCGAATTAATCCCGACACGCAAGTCGTTCCCGGACTTGACGGCCAGAAAATGAGCAAGAGCTACGGCAACAACATCGACATCTTCGGAGATGAAAAGGAAACGCGAAAGCGCGTCATGAGCATCGTGACCGATTCGACGCCGGTGGAAGCGCCGAAAGATCCGGAAAGGTCGACAATTCTCCAGCTCTACTCGCTCTTCGCTACGAAAGATGAGATCGCGAACATGCGCGGGCGATTCAAAAAAGGCGGGACCGGCTACGGCGACTTCAAAAAAGAACGAAATTCTGAGCGACAAAGCTTACATCGACAATGTCCTTGCCCGCGGCGCCACGCGCGCCAACGAAATCGCCGACAAAGTTATGGAGCGAGTACGAGACGCTGTTGGATTGCGCTGATTACTAACCGGCGACTCGATCGAGCTTGAGTTGTCGCTGATAAAGGAAGAGCGGGAATCCAAGCGAAACGCCAATCAGCAATGTGCCGATCGTTGGCAACCAAAGAAGACGCATCCCCAAACGTTTTCCTTCGGTGTGAATGAATGAGATCAGCACGACTGCCGAGACAATGACATCGAAGGCAAAGAACGCACTGATGCGATTTGCAAAAAGATCGCGAACGAACAGCGGCATATTCAGCGCGTGATGTTCCATGATCCACGGAACGAATTGCGAGTAAGGCAGAAGCAGGCCAAGCAAACAGAAGATGAGATAGACGTGGCGAAGTTTCATGGGCTCGATTTCTTCCAGGAAATTTGGACGCCCGTCTAGCTTATTTGATGCTCCGTCAGTTCAGCTTTGCAATTCCGGCGAAGAGCGCAAGACACGGAAATAGGTCGCGACCAAAACTGCGGCGAATCCGATTCCGAGCCAGCCGAGAAAGTGAATGATCGTCACAGCGGCAATTTCACGCCGGATTCGTGAGCTGATCGTGACGACAACTGGATATTTCGTCTGCAACACGCATAATCCGGGGACGAGAAACAGGAACGCCACTACCAGCAGTTCCCACGGATTACCGTCAGAACCTTCACGGTTCACCGCCAGCATATCGGCAGACCACGATTCCCTATCCACTTCTCTGTTGAGTTGTGGCTGGGCTTCTAAGTCGCCGCTGAGAATTCGAATCGCCTGGTCGGCTTGATCTTCGCGAACCAGCAATCGAATCGGCACGGCGAACGGCGCCCCAGCGTAACGATTCGTATTTTCATCAGCCAGAACGCAAAAGATCTCGTAATCATCGAGTAGCGACTTTGCTAAGCCGGCCTCAACTGGGCTCCAATAGCTGCGTACCGTCACCATACCGACAGACTAGCTGAAAGCAGCAGCCAAACAGGGCTTTTCTTCGCTCGCTACAAAGTCTTTAGAAACTGAACCAAGTCGCGTCGAAAAGTTGTTTCGGCGGCGTCGTAACCAGTGCGGGTAAGACGAACTTTACCGTTGCGATCGAGAACCACGAGCGCGGGCACTCCCCTTAATCCAAAACTGTCATGTGCTTTTCCGCCGAAATCGAAAGCGAGCGGGAGTGCGATGTGTCGCTTTTCGATGAACGACCGAAAACGTTCCGGGGTGTCGTTACCGCGATCGCTAGCGACGAGAACAAACTCAATGCCGCGATCATTGCTTAAGTCTGCGCTGACAGCTGCCAATTCGGGCAATTCCGCGATGCAAGGCGCACACGTCGTTGCAAAGAAATCGACGACCAGGATTTTTCCGTGCTTCGAGCTGACCGGAACGCTTCCACCGCTAACCGGCTGAAGAACAAACGACGGCGCAGGTGCATCTGTTACCCGATTGAGCGAGCGGGCCAATTGCTTGGGAATGTAACCGACACAGTACCATGTCGACCCGACTAATAGCGCAGCGACCAAAAGGATTGCGAGGCGGCGTCTCGCCCGTGCTATCCTCGCCAGAACCACACCGATTGCGACTGCCACGGACCAGAGAATAAGGTTCGGCCACAAAACGGGAACCTCCGTAAGGATGAGGTAACTGAATGACGCAAGTAGCGGCGCAGTCAGGACAACGGCGGCAAACCAATCTTCTTTGTTCCGGCCAATCCAAATTGCAGCGCAAAAAAGGAGCGCGGCTCCGCTGACATAGATGAGGCGAACGTCGTTGGTAAGAAGAAGTGCGCCCCCGTAAACAACTCCGAGCGCCAATACCCCAAAGCCGGCCGCCGCCAAGCGCAGTTTCCAAAGTGACTTCGCTTCTTTCTCCATACCTTTTCGATCTGATGCATTTCAAAGCGCTTTCGGATTCAAGAAATTTGATCAATGCCGCCATAATTGACCGCCGCTACAGTTCGACCAATGGCGACGCTGCGTATTCATGTTGTTCCAAACGCGAAGATCGAAAACGTCGTCGGGGAACACGAAGGTGCGATCAAAATTAAATTGCGCGCGCCCGCGGTTGCAGGAAAAGCGAACGCGGCGCTCGTCGATTTTCTGGCCAAGCGATTGAAAGTTCCGGTACGAAGGATCGTCTTGCTGCGCGGTCACAAATCGCGCGATAAACTGGTTCGCATCGACGGACTGAGCGAAGAAGAACTACGACGTCGATTGTTATGACTGTGCGTCGTCGCGCGCTGTTACGAGAAAGGTAAATTGCAGCATCGCGAGAACAAGGAGTGTTGCGATCGCGGCGAAAAAAGGCCAGAACGTATGCAGCGTGATGACATTATAGAGCTGCAGCAGAGTCACACCGATGCCGATAATGCTGCTGGTGTAAAAAATAACGATTCTGCCGCCGGACGTTTTAAATTCTGCTGAAGAGAAACGTCGATAGCTCGCGCGATAACCGCTGGCCATCGAGACAATCATGACGAACGCGAAAATGCTGCAAAGCCGCCAGACTGTGGCTAGATCGAGACTTGTCGATGAGAGAAGCATCCCGACGATCGACAAAACAAACGGTATCGCCGAATTAGTCAGCAGAATCCCCAACCGGAACTTGTCGATCTTCGACCATTCGTGCACCGAGCGACTCCGAAACGCGACCACAACGCCAGCAAATCCCGCCAGCGTCACGGCCACTTGAGCACTTGCGCTTAGCGCTTCACTCGGTTGCATACTTAAACAAAATCAGGTTTGATCCACTCGCGAACAAGTTTGGAATTAACATACAGGCCGTCGCACATCGAGGCGCGACCGTTGAGAACTTGCGGCTGGGAAGCGTTGGCCAGGAAGAAACTAAAATCGCGCGTTAGGATTTGGTGAATATCGCCGAGCCAGGAACCGCCGTCGTATTGCGGCATGAAGTTCAATTCGATGAGCAGGAATTTGGTCTTCGACAAAATTTGCTTCGCGCCGACGAGTACGTGTTTTTCGTAACCTTGGACGTCAATTTTCAACAGCGAAATCTCGTCAAGATCGGCAAGTAACCGGTCGAGCGTGGTCATGTTAACTTCCACTTCGGATGTGATCGTCCAATTGCTTCCAATGACCGCGCGCATTTCTTCGCGCGGCTGAAGGAGTGACACGCCGGTCGTGTCGCGGGTGATCTGTAACGTTTCAACACTCTCGCGTTCGCCGATCGCGAGATTGTGCAACTGAACCCGGCGATTATTTCCGAATTTTTTTCGCAAGACGGCGAACGCATCCGGTAGCGGCTCGACGATGACCAATTTCTCCGGCCTGACCAAATTGAGCAGCATGCCCGACCATTGGCCGGTATTCGCGCCAACATCGACAACGGTGCGCAGTTTGCCGACATGACCCGGCGCAAAAAGCGAAAGACCGCTTTGTTGGGCATCGAGAACAAGCCGATCGCTCTTGAGTACCTCACGCGGCGAAAGCCGTCGGCCGATCGTTGGTGAGAAAACGCGCCTTCAATACTTTGGCGATCCGCACCAAACGGGCGCTCCAAGATCGACATCTTCACTGGTGCTATCATGAACCGTCAGTTCCACTTCGCGCGAACCTTGCAACTGATTCAAAATTTCCAAACCGCGCTGGCCGCGCTCGCGTTTTGCCGGCTCGTGTGAATCCGCAAGCAATTGCAACTCATCCAAAACGAACCGTGGCACGATCAGCGAGCGGCTGAGAAACCCGGTCGCGCAAAGATCGGAGATGCGTCCGTCAATGATGACGTTGATATCGACCACGAGCGGCTCGGGCTGAGTCGTTTCGCGGGCGAAGCGCACGTAGGGTATGATGAGCGAGAATTCATCGCGGCTGCTCCGCATTGCCAACATCATCCCAAGATAACCAAAGACCGCGTAAACAATCAGTCGGACCGACCATTGCATCGTTTCGGATTGATAGCGCAAAACTTGAGAAGCCATCAGCAAGTTAGCGAAGATCAAACCAAGCAAGAGCCCGAATGTGGCCGACGAAAACAGTCGCAGCGAAACACCTTTGAGTAAGCGGTCGATCAACACGACCACCAAGCCGAGGACCAATCCGGCCACCAAACCAGGCCAAAGATTCCCGATAAGCGCTGAGGAAATGTTTGCGCCAATCACCGCGCAAAAAGTTACGAACAAAACGCGCAACAGATTGATCGTCAGCAACGGCGTTATCAGCGTCCTCCGGCCTGTGGGCGCGGTTTAGGCGGTGGCGTAGCATTGCTGCCGATCTTCGCGGCGGTGTCGCGATAAAACAGGACGCCGTGCGCGCGCAGGTTGGCAACGAGAGCGCGCAGATCGTTCGCAAGCTCCTGATTCGTGAGCAGCGCAGCGAGCAATCCTTTTCCTTGGGTGGCGGAGCTCATCACTTTCTGCAAATCGTCGGCCGCTTTTTTGGTGGAGTCCATCGCCGAACCCGCTTTATCGACCACCCCACCTAGCTTTTTCGACGATTCGGCAAACGCGCCAGTCGCTTCGTTTAAGTGCGCGATGCTCGACTTAAGGTTCTCGACGCTTGTTTTGGAAAGCACATCCTCGTTCAACCGCGTTACGGTCGTGTCGATCTTTTGGACGACGCCCCGCAAGTCGCCCACAAGCGCGCCGCCTTCGCGGGTGAGATCGTCGATGCCGGTCTCGCGCGTGCCGTTGAGGTAGGCGTTTGGCTGCAAAAAGGTTTTCGGCACGCCCGGTGGCATGGTGACACTGACAAAGCGATCGCCAAGCAAACCGGAACTCCCAACGGTGAATTTGCTTCCCTCAGGAATCTTCACGTAATCATAAATCTTGAGCGGAACGGCGACCCCGTTGCCTTCGCGAACGATACGCGGTCCGCCCGAAACTTTGCCGATACGCGCGCCCGCGAGCAAAACATCAGAGCCTTTCAACAATCCGCTGGCATCGCTGAAACGGATGGTGAGGGCGTAGTAAGTTTTGAAACCCTCCCCCAGTCTGCCGAACTGCACCACGAGCGCGCCGAGCATCGCCAGCCCGGCGAAAACAAAAACGCCGACCTTAAATTCCAAACCTCGCTCGTGCCGGTTCATTTCGAATTCTTATTGTAGATCCTAGCATTGTTGTAGCGGCGGTTGTGTCAACCGCCGAAGTAAACAAACAGGCGCTCGCCGCGGCGAGCGCCTCTACAACCTCCGTTCGTCCGACCTTCCGAGCAAGAAATCCTGGAGAAGTTGATCGGACGATTGCCGTAATTCCTCGGGCGTTCCTTGAAAGTAAATGCGGCCTTCATGCAAATAGGCGATCCGGTCGGCGACGTGAAAGGCATTTTTCATATCGTGCGTGACAACAATACTGGTGACGCCGAGCCGCTGCTGCAACCGGCGGATCAATCGATTAATAGAATCGGAAACGACGGGATCGAGGCCGGAAGTCGGTTCGTCATAAAGAATGCACGATGGCTGACGAATAATTGAGCGCGCGAGACCGACGCGCTTTTTCATGCCGCCGCTCAAATTCACCGGCATTTTTTCTTCTTGTCCCTGCAGTTCCATCACTTCCAGCATCTCGCTTACGCGCTCGCGCAAGACTTTGGGATCGCGCTCGCCCGCTTCGCGCAACGGAAACGCGACGTTCTCCGCAACCGTCATCGAATCGAAAAGCGCGCTGCCTTGAAAAAGAATTCCAACCTTTTGGCGAATGGACGCGAGATGCCGCTCGCTCATGTCGATAATGTTCTGGCCTTCAATCCAGATTTCGCCCGCGTTGGGTCGCATCAAACCGATGAGATGTTTGAGCAGGACGCTCTTGCCGCCGCCGCTGCGACCAATAATCGCGAGCGTCTCGCCGCGCGGAACGTCGAGATCCACACCGCGCAAAATTTCCTGCGCGCCAATTGTTTTCACCAGCCCATGCACGGCAATCATCGAGCCGTTACGTCGATCTTGCGCGATCATTGATAACCCGCGGGGTAAATGATGTTGAGCGTCATGGTCAGGAAAAAGTTGCTGATGAGAACCGCGAGCGAAGCGTTGACCACCGCTTCGGTGGTGGCGCGACCGACGCCGACCGCGCCCTCGCGCGCGGTCAATCCTTTGTGGCAACTGATGAAGACAATCAGAATTCCGAAGCAAAATGCTTTCGACAAACCCATAATGATGTCGCGACTGCGGGTCCAGCGCACCATGTTCGCCATGTAGTAAGTGCCATTCACTTCGAGCAAAAAAATAGCGACGAAATACCCGACCGCGATGCCGACCGCGATGCATTCCGCCACCAGCAATGGCATCGAGACCATCATGGCCAGCGCGCGGGGCACCACCAGATAATCAGTCGGATAAACAGCAAGCGCACGTAACGCGTCGATTTGCTCGGTCACTTTCATCGTGCCGATCTCGGCCGACATCGCGGCGCCGACGCGACCCGTCACCATCAACGCGGTCAAGACGGGCCCCAATTCACGCAGGATCGCGACCGACACGACCGCGCCGACAGCGGAGCCCATTCCGATCTTGTGAAATTGGAAATAGGTCTGTGCGGTAAAAACCGCGCCGGTGAATCCGCCCGTGATTACGACCACTAGCTGCGAAAGCAATCCGATCTCGACAATTTGGTTGAGAAATAATTTCCAGCGCAATCGATGCGTAAAAAGCGAGCGGAACGTATCCGCCGCCAGGAAAACCACCTCGCCCAAATACTGAACGAACCGGATGAGTGGTCTTCCCAACGCGTTAAAGAATCGAGCGAACATTTCGGGTTGTGCTTATACACCCAGCGGCTGCGTTTTTGTTTTTGGCCGAAGCTCGGCCGGAATTGCGCCGATGAAACGCGGATTTCGCGAAAGGTGATGATGGGGTTGGTCGAGCTCGAGATAAACCAGGTTGTGGTTGCGATCGACTTTGTAACGCAGCCCGGGAATGGCCGAGAGCTGGTGATCGAGTTCCAAAATCTTATCCAGCTCGCCAAGACCAGCAGCGTAAACTTCCAGTTCCAGCATCTGGCCTCAAATTACGAACGCCGCACGTTGATGCAAAAAGAAACGCGATTGCGCGGGTCGCCGAGCTGAGTAGATGTCGACTCTGGAAGATGTCGATCTTGCGAGCAAAACCGGTTTTTTTCGCGGCTGCGCTTCTTTTTTTTGCCGGCTGCCAAACTGAGTCGACCGGCATTCAAAACGCAAAGATCGCCATGGCTCAACGGATCGCGGCCGAGCCGGCCGGCGATTATTACATCGGGCGGCGTTATTTTAAACCGGACTTTAAGTTTTGGGGATACGTGCGGCGACCGAACCAGCCCTGGAGCACGGCCCAGCTGGTGATGTTGAACGAAAAGCAAAAACTCGCGCCCGATCGTGCGGCGTTGAAATTCGGCTCGGACAA
>WNGH01007678.1_pt1 | contig 10245 bp, 11 predicted proteins | sample 5400631 | NCBI WGS metagenome assembly WNGH01 (sample SAMN13153373, study PRJNA577476) | soil metagenome | isolation source: 115 cm soil or saprolite under Garry oak tree replicate 1 | place: USA:California | collected 2016-06-15 | reverse complement strand
ACCTGTTCGAACTCAAAGCGGTAACCGTGACCATCACACAGGCCATTGTACGTGGCTTCCGCAACCGTCCCGGCGACTATTTGTTGGTGCTGACCGACAACTATGAGCGCCTGGATTTTGTGCTGGTGGAACGTTACAGTACCGGGTCCGCCAGGACACAGGCAATCTCTAACAGCATTGGCCCTTTGACATCCGCGCCTAAACAGGTGGGAGTGCGACCACGCGTCTTGACAGTGAACCGCCGCAAGCCGGGTGAGGTTGATCTGCGTGTGCTGCGCCGCTTCAGCTATACCGGGACAGACACCCTCGCCCAGTACGACAAACTGCTGAGCGCCTACGACGTCGCCGACTGGAGCGAGCCCTTCTTCAACAACCGCGCGCTCTTCTCGGACTACTACCTGACCAGGCGCCTGCCGGAAAGCGATGTGTGGCGAGATCCCACAGAGGCTGCGGCTATGACGCAGGCCTTTAAAAGGCTCCGTGAACTGTATGCCGGTGTACGCGAGGAGTTTTCCAACCAACCGGCAGCGGTGGTACAGGCAAAGCTGCTGGAACCTGTACTGACCATCCTGGGTTTCACAGTTCAACCCTCCAGGGCAAGTAAGCACAGCGACGAGGTACAGGCAGACTACAAGCTTTACAGCAGCCCTGGGCAGGCAGCGCCCGGGCTACTGGCGCTCTGCCTTGCATACGGGTGGGGGCGCAGCCTGGATGGTAAGGATGAACAGCGCGACAGTCAGAGACCCGATGAGAACCCAGGAGCTGCTGTAGTCACCCTGCTGGATTCGGGAGAGGCCGATTGGGCCATCGTCACGAATGGAAAGACCTGGCGCTTGTACGCGGCAAAGGCCCACAGCCGGGCCACCAACTACTACGAGATTGACCTGGAAGAGACGCTGGCGCTGCCGGACACCGACAGGCAGATGGCCTTCCGCTACTTCTGGCTGCTGTTCCGTGCCGCCGCTTTCATGCCCGCCGAGCGAGCAGTAGATGGTGAGAAGCGGCAATTGTGCTTCCTGGACGACATGCTCAACCAGAGCGAGCGCTACGCCCGTGAACTCGGGGAACGCCTCAAGAATCGCGTCTTCGAAGAGATTTTCCCGCACTTCGCACGCGGTTTCATTATCTACGCCCGCCGTACGGGACTACTTCCTCCTCTGGATCATCTGGAGGTTGAGGAACGCGGCCGCCTGCTGGAGCCATTCTTCAGCGGCACGCTTACCTTCCTCTATCGCCTGCTCTTCCTGCTTTACGCAGAGAGCCGCGCCCTGCTGCCCGTGGGCGAGGTGCGCGGCTACTACGAAAAGAGCCTGGAGAGACTGAAAGACCAGATCTCCAAACAAGCCGGTTCAATTGAAAGTGAAGCTCCTGCCAGGATAGAAGCAGCTAGTAACGAGCTAAGCACCGCGTTTTATGATGAACTCCAGGAGCTTTTCCAGGTGGTGGACAGGGGCGACGCCGCCCTCAACGTACCCGTCTACAACGGCGGGCTATTCATGACCGGGCCTGATGCGGCTGATACCTCGCCGGAAGCAGCCGTAGCTCGTTTCCTATCCACCCACAAGATACCCGACCGCCAGTTAGCTCTGGGTCTCGACCGCATGGCGCGCGATCTCGACGAGAAGAGACACGACCTGGTCTTCATCGACTATAAGAGCCTGGGAGTACGCCAGTTGGGCAGCATCTACGAGGGTCTGCTCGAATTCAAGCTGCGTATCGCGCCAGGGGTGATGGCCGTCGTCAAAGGCAAGAAGACAGAGGAGATTGTACCCTACGTCGAGGCGCAGCAGAAGAAGCTGCTCATCGTCAAAGAAGGGCGTGGGAAAGATGCCACCGACAAGACATACCCCAAAGGCAAGGTCTACCTTGAGAACGACCGCCGCGAGCGCAAAGCCAGCGGCAGCTATTACACCCCTGACTACATCGTCAAGTACATCGTCGAGAACACAGTCGGCCCGGTATTGAAGGAGAAGCTCGAGGCCCTGCGCCCGGCTTTCCGCGATGCTGAGAAGACCCTGAAAGCAGAGCGTGACAAGGTAAAAGCGCTGGGGCGCACGGATGTCAGCCCTGAACACGAGACATACAAAAAATATGTAAAAATCATCAACGAAACGTTCTTCGACCTGAAGGTCCTGGACCCTGCCATGGGCAGCGGTCACTTCCTGGTAGAGGCCGTCGACTATATCACCGACCAGATGGCGAAATTCCTGACCGCCTTCAGGTGGAACCCGGTTGTATATGAGCTGGCTAAGACACGCCGTGAAATACAGGAGGAGATGGAGCGCCAGGGCGTGACCATAGACATGAGCAAGCTGACCGATATCAACCTGCTCAAGCGACACGTGTTGAAAAGTTGTATTTACGGTGTAGACCTCAACCCCATGGCCGTCGAATTGGCCAAGGTGAGCCTGTGGCTTGACTGTTTCACACTCGGGGCGCCGCTTTCGTTCCTCGACCACCACATGAAGTGCGGCAACTCGCTCATCGGCGGCAGCGTCCAGGAAGTGCAGGACGCGCTCAGCCGCGACCTCTTCGGCCACCAGTTCACCGACCTGCTCAACGCCACGCAGCTCATGCGGCGCGTTGGCGAACTCTCGGATGTGACGGCCCAGGAGGTAGCCGAATCGCGCAAAGCCTACCAAGGCGCATATGACGCCCTCGCGCCTTTCAAGCGGCTGCTGGACGTGTGGATCAGCGAATACTTTGGCAACAAGAAGGCGCGCATCACCACAAGCGTGTATGCAGGAGCAATTGTTGCCGGCAATTACAGCAAGGCTAACGAGGAAGACAGGAGGGCGATTGAGACCGCGCTTGTTCTTGCCAATGACAAACACTTCTTCCACTGGGACCTGGAGTTTCCCGAAGTGTTCTACGACGAGACGAAGCGCAAGGGAAATGGAGGCTTTGATGTGGTTGTGGGGAATCCACCGTATGTACGGCAAGAGGGCCTGGGAGATGACAAGACTGCGTTCAAGGCGATGTACGAAGTGTTCAATAGCATAGCCGACCTCTACACCATCTTCATTGAGCGCGGCCATATCCTGTTACGCCCTGGTGGGCGATTCGGTATGATTACGGCGAATAAGTTCATGCGGGCAAATTATGGGGCGGCCCTGCGCTCTTTCCTTACAGGTAAGGTGAAACTCGAAAAGCTGATAGATTTCAGCGATTTGCCTGTATTCGGTGACGCCACGACATACCCGATCATTATTCTTTCAAGTAAGGTTCAGCGTAACGACATACCAATAGAATACGCACTTATCAAATCGTTGAACTTCGAGAACCTTCCTCAAACTATCCAATCCGAATCTAACAAAATGCCTGAAAACTCCTTTAGTGGAACTAATTGGTCTTTGGCTGTAGGTTCAGGACAAGTAGTCTTGGACAAGCTAAAAACTAATAGTATTCCTTTAGGAGAGTATGTCGGTGACAAAATCGAGTATGGTATAAAAACTGGCTTCAATGAGGCATTTGTAATTGACAGGGCTACTCGTGATAGGCTAATTACAGAAGATCCTAAAAGCGCTGAAGTCATCAAACCTTTTCTGGTGGGTGAGGATGTGAAGCGTTATGATATTGATTGCGAAGAGCGTTATTTAATATTCACTAGACGTGGCATAGACTTAACCAAATATAAAGCTATTGAGCGGCATTTGTTACCATACAAAATTCAGCTAGAGCCTAAACCATCAAATTGGAACGATAAAATCAACGATGAGTGGCTAGGTAGAAAGCCGGGTTCTTACAAATGGTATGAGATACAAGATAACATAGCTTACTATGCTGAATTTGAGAAACCGAAAATAATGTGGCCAGTCATAGCTGTTTCCAACAGGTTTGCTTTTGATGAAGCTAACTACTACTCTAACGACAAAACTTTTTTTATCCCCACAGATGATTTGTATCTTTTGGCTATTCTCAATTCAAGCACAGCATTCGTATTTTTTCGCTCTGAGCTTTCGGCTCTTAGGGGCGGATTTTTTGAGTACCGGGCGCAAACGTTAGTACACACCCCTATCCGCCGCATCACCTTCACCACACCAGCCAGCGAACGCGCACGCCTTCTGGAAAAAGCCAGGAATCTCTACGAAACCTGCATGTCAAAGAACGATCAAGCCTGCGTGACCGGCTTTGTCGAGCATCACCTCTCGAAACAGCCGGAGGAGTCGGACGTGGTGCATGACCTGCTAGCGTTCCTGGCCGAGGAGATGATCCGGCTGAACAAGGAGAAGCGGGAGGCACAAAAGGAGTTTCTGGGCTGGTTGATAACTACCCTCAAAATATTACCGGATAGGGATGGCAGAAAAGGAATAGAGGTGTTAACAGGCAAAAGCAAGATAACTGATTATCCGGGCGACTACCAGAAGGGTGAGTCGCCACTTGCCTTTGAGGAGCTGCTGGATATTTTGCTGAGGAATAAAGGGCGGTTGGGTGTAAGTCTGAGCGATGGTGGGCTGGTGGAGCGGATAAAGACGCGCTATGAGGAGAGTTTGGGACGGGTGCTGCCGGTTAAGGAGAGGCTGGCGAAGACGGATGCATTGATTGACGCGGTGGTGTACAGGCTGTATGGGTTGACGGAGGAGGAGATTGGGGTTGTAGAAGGAAAGGCTTAGGTAGGAGTATGGCACTTAACGGCTTTGCACAGAAAGTGACCCCTGCACACAAAGTCAGGAGTCTGCACAAAATGTCGAGTATTGATGAAATCAGAGAATGGTTAGTGAAAACGGGTAGGGGTTCAGTTTCTTGTCACATCTAGATAGTTTCTGCGGGTACATCTTGCTACTCACAGAGTATCTCAAATTCTGCTTGATTGATGAGTTCTTGTTTCAGCAGTTCTTGGAAATACTTCTGCTTTGATATACGTCCCTGAAGAAGGCCTTTCCATGTCTGAAGAGAGCAATGCATACTTTGCGCCTGCTTATGGAGTATGAATTCTTCAATCTGGTAGTTACCCTTCCATGAACGCGAAAACTTAAAGTTGGCGATGAACTTACCGTTTACTTTCAAGCTATAACGAACGTGGTCTCCGTCATTTTCAAGTTCACATCCGAGGACAGCCTTTGCAACATGTTTCAAGTCTCTTATACATATGCCCATTGACGTTTCACTACACTATCCGTATGTACGCTCTTACTCGACTAAATTCCTCACGTAGTGGCTTTGATAGATGTTCCGCGTGCTTCTGTAGCCAGATAAGCTCATCAACGAGGGAATGGAGGTACCTTAGTACAGCTTCACCCCTCGTCTTTTCAAGTTCGGTTATATTGCATAAGTCGCTAGCTGCAATATAACCCTCTTCTGAGGGGAAAAGCTGTATAGAAAAAGTTTGTATCACTCTAGCACTGGCTTTGGGGCTGGGACGAGGAATCAAAACCCCTTCTCTGATGGAGCAAATGTTGGTGCTTTCCGCTCGAAAAATCGCATCTGCCACCCTAAAATCTACGAAAGGGATGGAGGTGGTTTCTGAACTTATGGCAATAGGAAGTACCATGCTAGAAAGTTCTTGGGGATGGATTCTACTCGTCATCATCCTCCCTGTCTTTCTCCTGTAGAGCGTGCATCATCTCAAGTTGCCTTGTCTGTTGATCGTAGAGACGCTGCATCAACTCGATTACACTCCTCATAACTCCTCTCGGCATAGCAAAGCGAAACAGAGGATGCGCCTTGATAGTATCTAGACTTTCTAAGTCTTTGATATCTGTGATTTCAGGGGGCAACGCGGTACCCAGCGTGATAAAGAACTCTTCCGCTCCGCTACGGACATTGACAGCGTTCACATAGTGAACGGGAAGCTCTTCGCCGTCTACAATGACGGCTTTAACTAGTTTCTGTTGTGGTGATTGTCTCTCTTCTTCTGCCATAATCGTTTATTACTTCCTCATCTTATTGGTGAGTGTTTGGTTCTAATACTTTGTGATATTGCACAGCAAATACCGTACAATCATATCATACCATAGAGTGGCTTTGCCCACGTTAATCGCTGGTTGGTAATGACAAGCCATCTCACTTATATGGCACGTCTTCAATCAGTTCAGACGTAGGCACTCCTAATGCCTGAGCTATCTTATTCAGCGTGATCGTATTCAATCCGTGATAGGGGTCTCTCCAAATGGTTTGTATGGTCTTGTAGTTCACATCAGCAATGCGAGAGAGTTTCGACATTGAAATCCCCTTCTCCTGTGCTACTTCTCGCACTCTCAGTCTCAGCATGTAGACGCCCCTATTTTCATGATGGGTAAAGTATAGGTGAGATGCTGTTGCTATTGTCAGTAGGGAATAAATGGTAGTATAATCTTGGTACCAGATTTCCACCACTCAGTAATACATATCGACAAGAGAGGGGATGCTACCATGACGCTCTGGATACTATTCTGTAGACTGAGCAAGGACGCGGATACACTGTTCACGTTCTATGCTCGTGACCGTTACCATGCGGAACTGAAGGCAGAGGAGCTACTCGACTGGTATGGGTATGAGCGGATAGACCTCAAGGAGTACCGTGGTGGGTTTCGCATGGTGTGGACGCACATTCCAGGGATGATTGAAGGGGATTCTGTGTAGCAGGTTTCCTCTCATAGAGTCCACATGGTGGGAAGTGTTACTCACTTCCTCCCAATTGTTCTGCTTTGAACTCCTTTAACATCGTGACGAGTTCTTAACCCACTATTACAAACGCTCTAATGCTGAGTCTACCATGTGGATGATTAAATCCAAGTTCAGTGAGCATATCAGAAGCAAAACCGATACGTCTATTGTGAATGAGTGTAGCTTGTCAGCCAGTTTCGCCACTTAGGCGGGAATATGATTCAGTGCCGATCTTCCGGCGGGTAATGGTGTCAGCACCTTAAGCAGGCTTCCTTCTAAGGGGCTTTTCAGCTTCTCTTCAGACTCTTGTGCGATACTTCTTCTAGAGAAAAGATCAAACCACAGCCACCAGCGTCGAGCAGGCGGGGTCGTAACCCAAATGACTCAGATGATGGATAGCCCTTAGCAAGGAGGCGGTTTTCTATGAGAAGAAGTCTTTCAAGCATTCTTGTCAGTTTCCTGCTTCTTCTGGTCACGGCGTGCAGCAGTGGAACACCTGCATTGCCTCAAAGCACGAAACCAACATCGACCATTCCCTCAGCTACTCCTATCACCACATCCACAACCATAACACTTTTGCCTGTGCCAACTACACACCCTTCGCCAGGCAGGAACTTCCTCTTGCTCCAGTCGGCTACTCCTATTCCTGCCGCTTGTCCGGTTAACCCTATCTATGCAGGCTCGTTAGGGAAACCGGGATTAGACGATGTTCCATGGATTAAAGCAGATCCCTCCTCGTCTCAAGTCACAGCTTTCCTTTTTTTTGTGGAGCCAACCTATCCTCACACGCATCTTTATCAACCCTTACATACCGGAGGGGGTTATTCCGACGGCAGAAGTACGAAGATCCTCTGGATTCTGGACGCTCCTAACTCTCCTGGGGAGGTGACAATCACCGGGGTAAAGGTGTCCTCACCCTCTGAGACGTTTCAACAAACGTTCCCTGTGGCCGGCTCAGCTACCCCCGGCGCGAACTATCCATCCATCGTGAAGGTTCCTACCCCTGGCTGCTGGCAGATCCAGTTCGGCAGGATTGCGTCCATTCTATTTTGGGTGACGGGAAATTGAGAGCACTCCCTCATTTTTGCTTGAAAGATGGCTCTCTGAACCATATTTTGAGTCAAACCACAATGAGTTACTCTGTAAGGTGTTGTGTCATAATATTTGCGTGGTAATCTCTTCCATGTATGAATTAGGAGTAGAACCGACTTCTTGTGCAAAAATGGTATTTGCACAGAAATGAGCACGATTGAGTTATGACCATCCCCTGCGTCATCGACAACCAACAGCACAACTGTCACTTCTTGGACATGGCTATCGTCGACTTCAGCATGGCGGTTGGCCTGACATGCACAGGGTTGAGCGAAGGTAGCTGTGAAGCAGCGCTGTTGCCAGATTGGGAATTCCCAACATCTAAAACAAACATTGCCTTGATCACTGGATAATGGTACACTAGTGAGAAGCACAGGAGAAGGAACAGAAAGATACATATATCCTGAGGGTGAGAGGAAGCCATGATAGAATCTCTGGAAGAAGCATTTCACGAAGTCGCACAGCTTCCTGAGAACGAGCAAAGACGCATTGTTGAGATTATCAGACAGGAAATAGCTTCAGAAAAGCGCTGGCAAACGCTCTTTCATGATCCCAGGTCTGAACGCGTCCTTGAAGACCTGGTGGCCGAGGCACTTGCAGAGGACACAGCCGGGGAAACAGAGGAGATCATTGGCGAGAGCTTTCTCTCATGAAGTCGAAGCGTACCAGGCGGTTTCGAGCCCTCTTTGCAGAATTGCCAGAATCAGTACAACGACAGGCAAATGATGCCTACCGGCTCTTTCAAGCCAATCCTTCACATCCAGGCTTATCTTTTAAGCAAGTCAGTCCCAATGGCCCCGTGTATTCAGTACGCATAGGTCTTCACTATCGTGCCCTGGCCATCCGCAAACCAGACTACCTCCTCTGGTTCTGGATTGGTTCCCATGCCGAGTATGATAAGCTGCTTTCTCGCTTATAGGAGAACAATCCTCTCCACAATACTTGCGGTATCCAGTGGAAATTGAGGCTCAGAGACGGAGAGAACTTCTGATGTACCATAAAAGCCCAACAATGAGGTAATAACCTGGTTCGTTAGTTCTCCATTAGCCGTACTGTAGCCTCTAGGTATACTACCATGAGCTGCGCGTCTGCTTCTATTTCGTGTAAGGCTTGCAGTATAATGAAATATACTATCCATAGCAATTAACGTCAAGAAACGGCTATTGAAGGTAAAGGGAGCGTCATGCTTCATTGAAAGAGAAGTTCTGTTCTGCTATACTTTGCCCATGAAACAGCAACCAGCACTCGAGGCTTTTTGGTCTACCTACCTGCACTCCTTGCCAGAACAAGACCGGAACACAACCTATTTACGAAGTGTTCTCCTTCGGCAATACCCCACAAGCAGCAGACAGAATCCTCGCATTCGTCCTGCAAGGAAGAAAAACAGCGACGTCTATGTTGCTCTGGGAGCTAGAGCGACAAGGCAAAACCCTCTGGAACGTGGGAGATGAGCATATCGTGTTAGATGGAGCAGGCAACCCTCGTTGCATTATCCAAACGACAGAACTGCGCATCATCCACTTTCAAGATGTCGACGCCCAGTTTGCCTACGACTATGGTGAAGGCGATCAAACTCTTGCCTGGTGGCGCAAAGAGATGTGGGCGTACTATGTTGAGGAGTGTAAGCGGTTAGGAAAACAAGCACATGAGGATATGCCCCTGATTTGTGAACGTTTCAAGCTGGTCTACACCTGAAAGGTGAGGTCTACAAGGCGTGCATTCTACATCTTCTGACTGGAAAGGGAAGAACAAGTGAACAATCCCTGGCTCACTTTGCCTGCAAAACCTCCTTTTGTCTTAGCTGATGATCAACAGAGCATCTTGGACTTCAACACCAAAGCTAAACCTGAGCATTCCATTCATTTGGAAGGGGTCCCTCAGCCGTATTTGGGCAATCCCAGTGCACGAATTATCCTGTTGAACCTTAATCCTGGATTTAGTCAGGACGAAATTCGCTTTCAACAAGGGAACGAGTACTTCGTCCAAATGAGTCGAGCCAATTTAGTTCATGAGAGCTTGGAATACCCTTTTTACCTCCTCGACACCCGAATCTATGCTTCGCTGGGCTCTGTTTGGTGGCGAAAAAAATTAAAACCACTTCTCAATCTTTATGAGGTCAAGAGAATTGCCAATGAACTATGTGTGATTGAATACTTTCCCTATGCCTCACAGCGTTTCGGTTGCAACATTAGTATTCCGTCTCAGCGCTATAGCTTTTCCTTAGTACATGAAGCTATGAGACGCAACGCACTTATTATCCAGATGCGTAGTAGAAGGCTCTGGCACAACGCAGTTCCAGGGTTGGGGAGCTACCAGCATTACTATAAATTAAACAGCCCACAGAATACGGTGATCAGTGAAAATAACTGTCCAACGGGCTATCCTGAAATCCTAAACATACTCGGTTGCTAATAGAGCTTCTAGCCTTGTCCCTAACTCAGATACTTTGGAATGGAAACTACTCGGCCTGTCCTAAACTAGACTTACCTCATAACTTTTCAGCAATAAAGGCTTTCGCTCGTTTGCCAACAGCTATTTCATACACCCCTATTGAAGATGCTTGACCAG
>WNGH01009906.1_pt1 | contig 10247 bp, 9 predicted proteins | sample 5400631 | NCBI WGS metagenome assembly WNGH01 (sample SAMN13153373, study PRJNA577476) | soil metagenome | isolation source: 115 cm soil or saprolite under Garry oak tree replicate 1 | place: USA:California | collected 2016-06-15 | reverse complement strand
TGAACACTCCGACGACGATGAAGACAAGGTCGAACAGGCGGGCCGAGCCCGGCACGCGGGCGCTGACCGGGATGGTGGCCAGCACGATCGGCACCGCCCCGCGCAGCCCGGCCCAGGACAAGAACGCCTGCTGCCGCCAGGGCAGCCGCAGCGGCAGCGTGGCGGCGAGCACCGCGGCCGGCCGGGCCAGGAATACCAGGACGAGCCCGACGGCGATGGCGGGCAGGACCTGGGCGGGCAGCCGGGCCGGAGAGGCGAGCAGGCCGAGCATGACGAACAGCCCGATCTGGGCCAGCCAGCCGATGCCTTCTGCGAAGCCGCGGGTGGCCGGGCCGTGCGGCAGCCTCGCGTTGCCGAGCACCACCGCGGACACGTAGACGGCCAGGAAGCCGCTCGCCCGGGCCTGCGACGCAGCCCCGTAGCCGGCCACGATCACGGCGAGCACCGCGATCGGGTACAGGCCCGAGGCGGACAGGGCCATCCGGCGCAACGCCAGCGCGCCGACCGTTCCGGCCGCGAGCCCGATCGCGACGCCCCCGGCCAGCTGCCAGACCACCTCGGCGGCGAGCAGGGCAGGATAGGGCGGGTGCGGGCCGGCCTGGCTGAGCAACGTCACCGCGAGCACGGCCGGCGGGTCGTTCAGCCCGGATTCCCCTTCGAGCATCCCGGCCAGCTTCGGCGGCAGCGGCAACCTGCGCAGCACCGAGAACACCGCCGCCGCGTCGGTGGGCGCCAGGATCGCGCCCAGCAGCAGCGAATCCCGCCAGGTGAAACCCAGCAGCCAGCGGGTCACGGCCGCGACGACGTGGTCAGGCCGCCCTCGGCCAGGATCAGCACCAGCGCGCTGAATCCCAGAACCTCCGCCAGCCCGGCATTGTCAAACCGCACCCCCAGCCCGGCCTCACCCAGCGCCACGCCAAGACCGAGGAAAACCAGCAGCGCCGGGAGCCCGGCAGCGTGCGCCACCCGGGCCGCGACGATCGCGGCGATCACCACGCCCGCCGCAGCCAGCAGGACGAAACCGAGGTGACCTGCCGTCACAGCCGTCTCCGCATCGCCCGCTCCAAGATCCGGTGCTGCCTGACCACCAGTCTGCCGGATCAGTGATCACCAGCCGGGCGCCCGCGGCCCCGGCACCTCGCGCCTGGACGGCACGAGCGGCTCACAGGGCAGCCTGTGCGCATTGCGGCTCGGCGACACGGAGGACCGAGAGACTGCCGTCACGCGGTCGGCGGCCAGCGCCACCGACCGGGCTGAGATGGCCGCGATGGCCAGCACCACGATGCCTGGCAACGTTCCAGCCCAGCGTGGCGTACTCCAGGGCGAAACCCCGGCGCAGCAGGGCCCTGCCGGCCGTGTCGCCGGCGATGACCATGGCATGAGCCTGCCAGCCAGCTGTCGCCGGTCCTGAAATCGGCGGCTCCTGGCCTGTGCGGCGGCCGGCCGGCCGGCGCCAAAAGGGGAGTGCTGCAGCCAGGCTTTCCTACCCGGGGTTACGTTGCATCTCGCCGTAGCTTCGGGAGTCCCGGGCCAAGAACGTGTTCAGGATCAGGTCCTCCCAGGGACTGGCGTGGGTGACCCTTCATCGAACCAGGCCGCGCCAGGAGCCCGCCAGACGCCCCGGTGCCTGCCCTCAGATCCTTGACGGTCAGCTCCGCTTGATCCCTTACGCCCGCGAGACGTTTGTGCGCAGCGCCGGCCCCTGTAGATGACCGTCGCGTCGGTGAACACGTCCCGGCCGGCGCGAGCACGGTCGCCATGTCCGCCTCACCGATCAGGCCCCGGAGGCGAGCCCTGGCGAACCTCGCCAGGTGCAGCCCATCCGGGCCGGTGCCGGAGAATGAGCACACCCTGCTGGGCTGTCGGCGCAGCAGTGGCCACACACGGCCCGGAACGCGTCCTGGATGATGTCGGCCAGGGTGCGTGGCACTGCACTGTGCGCCTGGTCTACGGTGTCTTGCATGGTCTCGTCCTTCCGGTTTGGCGGGGGGATGAGACCTAGGCCCCGCCGGGCGCACTCACGCCTCGGCGGGGCCGCTGTCGTAACAGGCTCGGGTGAGGTTGCACGGAAGTTGCACGGACTGTCCGGACGGCGGCGGGTCACGCCGCTCTCAACGGACAAAGCGGTGCCCTTGACCAGCACCGGAACGCGCGGCCCGGACGGCCCAGCACGGGGCGGGTCCAGGTGCTGCGCCGCCAGCCCGACGGCTCGTGGTTGCGGATCATCGACCGGCCCGAGGTCCCGCCGCCATAGCCTCCGGCGGACCGCCGCATCGAAGCAGGATGCCCGGATAATGATCTGCGGCTGCCGGGGCCGCAAGCATCGTTTCACATGGTGTAATCGGTCCTTGCCTGGACTCGGCGCGCATCGCCGCCTCGGTGCGCCCGTGGTGCGGGGTTTGGGTGGCCGCCTCAGCGCGCACGAACCGTTGTTCTGTGTCACCGCAGCGCAGGTGCCTTGACCATCTCGTTTGCCCCCTCTGCCGAGGCATTGTGTGACGCCTGGTCGTGAACGGCCGCAGGCTGCCGACGATCAGGCGGCCCCGGCCGCCCCGGCGGGCCGGTAACTGCCATGGGTCGCGAGGGGCGTATCCGCGTTATGCTCGGTTCCCCGGCGAGATGAGGGGTGGGGTGATGACGCAGGTAACGGAGCATCTCGAAACCCACGGCGTCCCGTTCGAGGCCATCGCGCACCGGCAGACCTACACCTCGATCGCCGAGGCGAGGGCCCTCGGCATCGATGCCAGCGAGGTTCTCAAGACGGTCGCGATGCGCGTCGCGGGCGGCTATGCCCTGATGGCGGTCCCGGCAACCTGCCGCCTCGACATGCATCTCGTCCAGGCAGCGGTGGGCGATCGCCATGTCCGGCTTGCCACCGAAGAGGAGCTGCGACGGGACTTTCCAGGCATCGAGCTGGGCGCCCTGCCGCCGCTTGGCTCGCTGCTGGGCGCACCGCTCTACGTCGATCAGGAGGTGCTCCAGCACGAAACGGTGGTCTTTGCCGCAGGAAGCCAGACCGAATCCGTTCAGATCAGGACGGCGGATCTACTCCAGCACGAGCAGGTGACGACCCTGCCGTTGATCAAGCACGCTGACGAGAACGGCAAGAACTGGCTGCGGTAGCCACGGGTCTATACCAGCTGCGGCTCCACCAGCATAAAGGGCTCGCTTGCCGGGCTGGCCTCGCTGGCACCGTGCGCGCTGTCCGGCTGCCCGCTGAGGCCGGCGACTGCCCGGGCCCGGTTCCCCCGGCCGGGCTGGCTCGCTGACCGGGGCCGTGCTGCCACGTCCACCCCGTCGGCTCTGCCTCCAACGGCACGACACGGCCAGGGACAAGGTCATCTTTGCATGTGGCCCATGCCGTTCGGTTGCACTACAGGGGATGCGGCCACGATCACCTGCTGACCGGCGGATCTGGTCCGTTCCTTGTCGCGGCGCCCTGCCAAGGGGCACGAATCTGCGAGCCGGCCGGAGCACCGCAGGCAATGCGACCTGTGCAGGAGAAGACCAGCGTAGGAGAGGCACCAGAACCGGCTGTTCCGCGCCGTCGGCTGCGACGAACTCGCCATCGACCCGCAACGCATAGTCGGCCCACGCGAGGAGCCACCGTCTTCCTGTCACGCTTTGTAGTACAGGCTGCCCACCGCTTGACGATCTGTATCCGCCTTATGCGCGTAATCCCAGGCCTGCCGGGCCGCCGTCAGCATAGCGCCGAACGGGGTGATCGGCGCTACGCCGCCGAGGCCTGGCCATGCATGCTGAGCGAGCGTGCGGGTCATCTGTCCGCGGCGACTGTTCGCACAGCCCTCGACCACATCGGAACATGACGGCAGCATGATGGGGGATGACAAAGATCATCTACGTATGGCCCGATGTCAGGACTTGAGTGGGGCGGCTACGGTGGGTTGCGTGGCACGCCGGTGTTGCGTACGAGTAATTCACGGCGGGGTTCTTCCGGTGGGGGACAGCGTATGACCACGACCAATGCACTCGATCGGGGCCGGGGGGCCTTTGCTCGGCGGGCCTGGGCGGATGCGTACTCCGGGCTGTCTGCCGCGGATCATGAGGTACCGCTTTCGCCTGAGGATCTTGAACGGCTTGCGGTGGCCGCTTACCTGGCCGGCCGGGACGACGACGGTGCGGGCATCTTGGCGCGGGCGTATCACGAACGGCTGCACCTTGGTGATGCGCCGCGGGCGGCCCGGTGCGCGTTCTGGCTGGGCTTCACGCTTTTGCACCGGGGTGAGTTGGCTCGCGGCGGCGGCTGGCTCGCCCGGGCCCGGCGGCTGCTTGACGACGGCGATCTGGACTGTATCGAGCAGGGGTATCTGCTTTTGCCGGCCGCGCTGCAGAGTATGGCGGGCGGCGATGCCGCGACCGCGTGCGCCGCCTTCGGCCGGGCCGCCGAGATCGGCGGGCGTTTCCGTGACCCGGACCTGGAGACGCTGGCCAGGCTTGGCCGGGGTCAGGCGCTGATCCGGCTGGCAGCGACGGCCGAGGGTGTCGCATTGCTCGACGAGGTCATGGTGGCGGTCACCGCCGGCGAGGTGTCCGCGGTGGTTGCCGGGATCGCCTACTGCGGGGTGATCGCGGCGTGTCAGGAGATCTTCGATTTGCGCCGGGCGCAGGAGTGGACCGCGGCGCTGACCCGCTGGTGCGATTCCCAGCCGGATCTGGTGCCGTTCCGCGGTCAGTGCCTGGTGCATCGCGCCGAGCTCATGCAGCTCCACGGCGCGTGGCCCGATGCCATGGACGAAGTGCGGCAGGCCCGCGACCGGCTTTGTGATCCCCCCGGCCCGCCGGTGGTGGTCGGCATGGCCTGCTACCAGCAGGCCGAGCTGCACCGGCTGTGCGGGGAGTTCGCGCAAGCCGAGGACGGCTACCGGCAAGCCCTCGAGTCGGGACGGCAGCCGCAGCCGGGTCTTGCGCAGCTGCGGCTCGCGCAGGGTCAGGTCGATGTCGCGGCGGCCGCGATCCGCACCGCGCTGGATGAGGCGCAGGACCGCGCGGCCCGGTCCAGGATGCTCGCCCCCTACGTCGAGATCGTCCTGGCCGCGGGCGACGTCCAGGCGGCACGCATAGCCGCGGATGAGCTGGCGGAGATCGCCGCCGATTTTGACGCGGCGTTCCTGTATGCCGTGGCCGCCCATTGGCGTGGCGCTGTCCTGCTCGCCGAGGGCGACGCGCGGGCCGCCCTGGTGGTGCTGCGCCGCGCCTGGACGGCTTGGCAGGAGTTGGAGGCGCCGTACGAGGCCGCGAGGGTTCGTGTCCTGGCCGGGTTGCCTGCCGGCAGCTTGGGGACGGGGACACCGCGGAGATGGAGCTGGATGCTGCCCGCCGGGTGTTCCAGGAGCTGGGCGCGGCACCGGCTCTGGCCCGGCTGGCGAAGATCTCCCGGACCGCGCAGGCCGAAGCGGCGGGCGGGCTGACCAAGCGCGAGGTGCAGGTGCTTGCTCTGGTGGCGGCCGGTAACAGCAACCGGGCGATCGCCGCCGAGTTGTTCCTCAGTGAGAAGACCGTCGAGCGGCACCTGAGCAACATCTTGACCAAGCTCGGCGTCGGCTCGCGCACCGCCGCTGCGGCGTACGCGCTCGAGCGCGGGATCTGCTGAGGCACTGCATGGAATCACCCATGGCGCCGTGCCCGGCGTTTGGGTGGTTTCCCCGAAGCCGCCGCACCTCCCGTCTTCCTAGCGTCGAAGCAGCAGTCACGACGCAGGAGGGGTGAGATGAAGCAGATCGGTGGTCAGGCGGTGGTTCTCGGGGCCGGCATGGCCGGGCTCCTCGCCGCCCGGGTGCTGGCCGATGCATACCGGCGGGTGACGGTCGTGGAACGCGACCCGCTCCCGCAGATTCCCGCGAATCGGAAGGGCGTCCCGCAGGGCCGGCACGCCCATCTGCTGGTGCCACGAGGGGCGCAGATCCTCGACGAGCTGTTTCCGGGTCTGCTCGGCGAACTCGTGGCAGGAGGCGCACCGGTGATCGGGGACTACGCGGAGCTCCGCTTCGCCCCGGGCGGTCATCTTCTCCGCCTGGTAGGCCGCCCCGCACAGCCCTTTATCTGCCAGGCCAGCCGGCCCTACCTGGAAGCTCACGTGCGCGCCCGGATCCGGGCACTGCCCACGGTCGAGATCGCCGACGAGTGCGACATCCTCGGGCTCGACACCACCGCGGAACGAGGCCGCGTCACCGGGGTACGGATCGCACGCCGGGCCGCCGGTGGCGCCGAGGACACCCTGGGCGCCGACCTGGTCGTGGACGCGACCGGGCGCAGCGGCCGCACGCCGGCCTGGCTGGCGGCGATCGGCTATGACCAGCCGCCGGAGGAGCGGCTCGGCATCCACCTCAAGTACGCCACCCGGCACCTGCGGCTGCGCCCCGGGGCGCTGGGCGGCGCGAAGGTGATCGGCATCGGCGCCGAACCAGCCCGGCCCACCGGCTTGGTGCTGTTCGCGCAGGAGGGAGACCGATGGATCCTGACGGCGTTCGGGTACAGCGGACACCACCCGCCGACCGACCCCGACGGATTCCTCGGCTTCGTCCAGGCCGCCGCCCCGGCCGACGTCTTCGCCGCGATCCGCGACGGCGAGCCGCTCGATGACATTGCCGCCTACCAGTTCCCCGCCAACCTGCGCCGCCGCTACGAGCGGCTGCGCCGCTTCCCGGCCGGGCTCCTCGTCATCGGCGACGCGATCTGCAGCTCGAACCCGGCCTACGCCCTGGGCATGTCGGTGGCCGCGCTGCAGGCCGCCGCCCTGCGCGACTCGCTGGTCGGCGGCGACCGCGACCTGGCCCAGCGGTTCTTCCGGGCCGCCGCGAAACCGGTCAACACGGCCTGGCAACTGGCGGCCGGCGCCGACCTCTCCTTGCCCCAGGTGAAAGGGCCACGGCCACTGTCAGTCCGGGTCATCAACGCCTACGTCAACCGGGCACTGACCGCGGCTGAGCGCGACCCCGTGGTGGCTGAACGATTCCTCCGAGTCGCCTCCCTCCAGGACCCGCCGCCGCGGATGTTCCGGCCCGCCACAGCACTTCGCGTCGCTCTGGGCTACCGGCGGCGGCGGCGCGCACCAGCGATCGAGGCCACCACAGGGTGCCAGCCAGCGCCCCACGCGCCTGAGAGAAATCAGACCGTCCAGGACACGGCCCGGAAGCCGCCGCAGGCCTGAGCCTGGCGCAACACCGAACGCGGGACGCCAGCGCTGCAGCAGGCAGCCGCCGCCCGCCGCCACAAGTGTGGCCCGACGCGAACGAGGCCGGTCACACCGCGTTCCGAGGCCACCCAGAACGGGAAGCTCTGCGCGCGGTCACCGGCGCGGGCGGCGCAGCTGTTAGCAGCCCGTATCGATAAGGAACTCGGCGGCCCAGCATTCCGATCACGCTCAGCGACTACGGCTGGTCCGCGGCCAGCGCGCAAGTAGCCGCCTCGATCTGCGTGGCCTTAGCCAGCAAACCAGGCAGTGCGCGGGTCGTCCAGAACCAGGCGTTCTGTGCGCGCTTGGCCAAGACACCGGCAGACTTCAGACCCGCGCCCGCGGCGATCTCGCGGTATCGCTGCCAAGGCAAAGATGGGAGGCTGCTGCGCGCCCGGTGCGCTAGCCGTGCTGGTCCTGCTGACTCGCCGCGCTGGCGCGCGCCATGATCTTCTGCACGATGGCGGTCTTTGAGTCCGCGTAATGCTGCACGTGCCGCCAGGTACGCTGGGCCAGGTCGCGCTTGACCTGCAGGTAGGCGGCGCGGTCTGCGTCATCGGCGCGCAGCCAGTCGCGGAACAGCAGCATCCGGTCGATCTCGGCCGCACCGACGGTAAACACGTGCAGGTTGATGTTGGTGTCCGGGCCCTTGAACAGCCGGTGCTCGAACCAGTCCGGCTCACGGATGCGCAGGACGTAGCCGGCGGCCTCCAGAGCAGGGGCGTAGGTCTGCTCGTCGGCTGAGTCGGGGACGGCCAGCAGTATGTCGATGATCGGCTTGGCGGCCAGCCCCGGCACTGAGGTGGAGCCGACGTGCTCGACCCGTACGGCTGCGTCGCCGAGTGACCGCCCGGATCCGGGCGGCCTCGCGGTCGAACAGCGCCGGCCATTGCGGGTCATACTCCGCCAGCGTGACTGGCGCATTGTGCGGGATGACCTTCCCGACGGAGATCGCCTGGAGGTCCTCCTCGGTGCTCAGCCGTGGCTGGTACTCGCTATCTGCGGGTGCCATGCGGCGGGCGCTCCTCCCGGTGGGCAGCCTGTCGATGTAACAGGAATCGGGGCCTGCCGCTCCTGACCCCTGCGGGTTCAGCAGGTCAGGTGCAAGATGGCGTTGGTGTCCGCTGGGGCCTTGGCCAGCGCGTCGATCGCCTCAGCGGTGGGCAGGATGACGAGGTCGACCTTGCGGCGGCGGGCCTCGTCCCGGACCTGCTGCATCACCGGCAGCGCGCCGTCGACACCGGTGCCGATCACTAGCCTGCGGCATCGCCACGGGATATCCTCCGCGGCCGACAGCGGGGTGTGCCCGTACTCGCTGCGGAACTTCCGTGATGCGGCCTTCTTGCGCTTGCGGATCTTCCCATGGTCGATGATCAGGTCGTGATCGTAGGTTACGCCGTCCACCCGTATGGACCCGAAGGAGTAGCCGGTGAATCGCATGCTGACGCTCCTTGCCCGCACCGGGATCGTACGGCCGGTACAGGTAGCCGGTCCAGTCCGTCAGCGATCGGCAACCTCGCTGCGGTCACGAGGTCGCGAGCCGGGGCAAACCTGTCCGCCACCGGTCCGGCGAGCCCGCAGTAGTTGTGACGCCTTCAGCTGGGCCCGCCAGGACGGGTGGAACCGAATGAAACCGTCATGGCCACCGCAGTGCGTGCGGCGGTCAATAAGATCGCTCAGTGATCCTGCGCTGCACGACCAAGCTCCTGGCCGTCATCGGCGCACCGCTCACCGACCCCGGCGCCTGCGCCAGACGCCAAAGACTGGCACGCGAACCTGTTGTAGTCCGATCGGCGCAAATGCCTGCTCCTGACCCATTCGGGTAACCTGTTCACGATCTTCGAGGCAACGTGACGGCATCGGGTCTGCGCGCCATGCTGATCACCGGCCTGATCTCCCGGGAACTGCGCCGCGAGGACCTGCCACCTGCCACATTCGGCTCCCTGGACCAAAAGGAGCTTCTCCTCGCCAAGACAGCTGACCGCAGCGTTCTAGGGTGCATGACCGACATGGCCCGCTTGTGCCGCTCGACCCCGCGCTGGTCATCGGCTATGGGGCCCGGCCGGGCGGAGCTATCGCGCGGCGGTGGCCGCGCTCGGTGACTTACTCAGTTCCCTCTACTCGCCCCGCTGACTGGCCTGCGGGCCGCCACCGGGGCCACAGCAGGACGGCAGTGCGGCATGCTCATTCGGACCATCCGGTGCCGGACACGCTCAGTGACGGGACCGGTCCGCCGCCAGCGCGAGGAACCGCCTAATCTGGGCGCTCTGCGGAAGGTCGTCGCCAGCAATCGGCTGGGCGGATAACGGGGTGATCTGCGCGCGGCCGCCGGGACGCCTATTGGGAGCTTCACCGGCGTGCCCGGCGCTGATCTGGAGGGCCTGATCCTTGATCGCCTGGTTCGCCAGGCTGGCCGGGCCGTCAGGCTCCGCCTGGTTGTGGCGGCTCCGGCCGGCGATGACCAGCAGGTGCTCGTCAACCCAGCAGACCTCGGGGCTGGGCAGGCGGGCCAGGAAGGTCGCGATGGCTGCGCGCAGCTCCTGCGGCGTGTAGAAGGAGAATGTCGAGTAGTGGCGCCCCTGGGCCTGGGCCCCGAGCCGCTCGGCCGTGCTGGTGCGCGGGTGCTGGAAGGTCTGGGTTGCGACCATCGTGAGCCCGTCGGTCCGCCGGACGGCGTCCCGGATCGCGGCCTGGCTGTGCAGGCGCTGCTCGTGCTCGGTGAAACCCGGGAAGTAGCGGCCCCAGATCGTTCGCGCGTTCTGCTGCGGGGTGCGGGTGTAGATGAACAGCTGGCCGCCGGGCCGCAGCACCCGGGCGGCGGCGGCCAGGAAGCGAGCGAGGTCGAAGTGGTGAACGCAGTTGAACGCGGTGACCAGGTCCAGGCTGGCGGTCCGCAACGGCAGCTGTTCGGCGGCCGCCAGCAGCGGGACCACCCCACCGGCGTGGCCGCGGCGGGCGGCCCTGAGCTGTGCCAGCATGGCCGCCGAGACATCGGCCGCGGCCAGCAGCGAGCCGTCCGGCAGCAGCCCGCGCAGCAGCCGCGTGTACCGTCCCG
>WNGH01013417.1_pt1 | contig 10248 bp, 5 predicted proteins | sample 5400631 | NCBI WGS metagenome assembly WNGH01 (sample SAMN13153373, study PRJNA577476) | soil metagenome | isolation source: 115 cm soil or saprolite under Garry oak tree replicate 1 | place: USA:California | collected 2016-06-15 | reverse complement strand
TTACGACAACTCCGCGAACAACAAGTTCAATCCGGATCCTGACAAACTCGTCTTGTGGGGCGACCAGAACTGGGAGGAGATGCAGAACTGTTTTGTTGGTGTTCTGATCGATCCCACAATCAGCCCGAATCAAGTATTCCAGCCGTCAGGGTCGAGCCTTTTGCCCCGCGGGCAGTCCGGACCCACGCTCGCTTCATTGAATTAGGTCGTCTCCCATGGAGGGAAACGTGTGTCCGAATTCCCCTCCTAATCTAGGAGGGGAATTTTTTGCGCACCGTTTGCTTAGAACGCGAAGTGGAATCCCAGCTGCAGAATGCGCGGCTGGTATGCCGTCGCCTGGTTGAACGACGGCTTGCCGTAGTTCGCTGCGTTGCTGAAGGTCGTCGTGTACGACCCGTAGTTGGCGTGATTGAAGATGTTGAACACTTCGATGATGCCGTCGAGGTTGCGCCGCTCGCCGAGGGAGATGCGCTTCTGAAGGCGCATGTCCACGCGGTGGATCGGCTTGCCCACGAGCTGCGCGCGGTCGAGGTAGAAATTGCCGTTGACCGTCTGGCCCTTCACCTCGCACTTGCACAGTGCACCGAGCGACGCCGCGGTCGTGCCGGCCGGCGTCAGGATGTTGAAGCTGGCGCCTCCGGTGCTCCGGAGATCGCTGCCCCAGCTGGTGCTGCGGCGCTCGCCGGAGCCGAAGAAGTAGAGGCCGCTCAGCTGCACTCCCTTGCCGATATCCCAGATGCCGTTGAAGGTTGCGCGGTGCCGCTGGTCGGTCGCCGCAAGCTGGTAAATCGGCCTCATGTCAGGCGCCACCGTTCCGGTGTACGGGGTCAGTGTGGTTGTGATTTTCGCCGCCGGATCCACCGTCACGACGTACGGGCCCGTCAACGCGGCGATGCCGCCGTCATCATAGAACTTCGACAGCGTGTAGGTCGCGTTCGCCTGCCAGCGGTTGCTGAACCGCTTCGTGAACGTGTTCTCCCAACCGTAATAGTTGGAGCGACCGTTCATGACCTCGGCGGCGAGCGGTCCCCACGTCGGGAACGGGTTGTGGGCCACGTCGGTGAAGGCGTAGTTGGCCCCCGTTGCCGGGTTGATCATCGAGTTGATGTTCTGGCGCCGCTCTTCCTTGCGTCCGCCCGTGAACACGAAGTTCGAGTCGATCACCATGTCGGCGATGAGCTGGTGCTGCATGCCGACCGACGCCATATGGCTGTACGACGTGTCATGCGCCCCGAACGGCACTTCCGATCCGTTCGGGATCGAGCGCGGATAGCAGTTCGGTGAGTTGTTCGGCAGGTTCACCACGTCGCAGGCCCTCGCGAGCAGCTGCTCGTAGGTCGGCGCCGGGCCGCCGAACGGAACGAGACCGAAGTCGGCGCGGCCATTGTTCGGAATGGTCACCGTGACCTGCTGTGTGAGGATGTACGACTGGTGCAGCGCGTCGTCTTCGAGCTCGGTGAAGAACAGTCCCCAGCCCGCGCGGATGACCGACTTGTCGTTCAGCCGATAGGCGAAGCCGAGGCGCGGCGCGATATTGTTCTTGTCGGTCGGCCGGCGGCCCGACAGCCACGGCAGGAACTTCACGAACTCACCCTGGGCGCCGTGATCGAGATCGTACCGGACGCCCATGTTGGCTGTCAGCTTGCCGCCGATCTTCCAGTCGTCCTGGAACCACGCCGCATAGATCTGGCGGTGCACCGAGTACGACATGTTGCCGATCGCGACCTGGTAGTCGCGGAAGAGCGGTGACATTGCCGTCCAGTTCCACGTCGACGCGTCGTTCCAGACCGGCAGAAGCTGTTCGAGGTTGGCCGGCGGCGGCGCGGTCGACGTGAACCGTCCGTCGCAGACGTTGCACCATGCCTGGGACATCGTGTACTTGATGGCATCGCCGCCGAGCTTCACGTCGTGCCGTCCGCCCAGGTCGAAGGCGGTCGCGAAGTCGTCGCGGATCTGGTAGTTGTGCTCACCCGTGCGCTGCGGGTTGTTCGTGGGTGAGCCGATCGTATAGCCCGAGAAGTTGATGGCAGGCGCACCGCCCTGGATTTCGCGGCCCGAGAAGACGTCGAACAGGATCTTCGCGGTACCCGGCGGACGGCGGCTTCCCGTCGTGCCCCAGCCCGCGATCGGCTCGAGCGTGTAGAAGTTCGAGTTCAGGCCGCCCTTGATCTCGTTGATCGTGTTGTTGTTCAGGACCTGCGTGTAGTCGGCAAAGTACTGCTCGACGAACCGGTTGTTCGAGCTCGCCATCGACGGATGGCTCGTGCTGCTGCCGCCGGTGACCGGCTGCAGGTTCTTGTAGTGGCTGTACCGCACCGACAGCCGGCTCTTCGCGTTGAACTGCGTATCGACCTTCGCACCGCCCAGATTGAGGCTGTACTTCGCGTTCAGGTTCCGGTTGATGTTGGACCCGGCGGTCGGGAACGGACCGTTGGCGCCGCCGAAGGCGAACGTCTGCGGATTGCGCTCGTACTCCCAGTTGCCGAAGAAGTGGATCCGGTCTTTCACGATCGGTCCGCCCACCGTGCCGCTGACCTGCTGATCCTGGTACGGGAGGACGACCGGCTTGCCGGCGGCGTCCTTCTGAATGAAGTCCGCCGCGTTCCACTTAGCGCTGCGGAAATAACCGCCGAGCGTGCCGGCAAACGTGTTGGTTCCCGACTTCGTGATGGCGTTGACCATCATGCCCATCGTCCGGCCCTGCGTGGCGTCGAAGCGGTTGGTCGTCAGCTGGAACTCGGCAATCGAGTCGCGGCTGTAGCGCGGCTGGTTCTGCGCGCAGCAGACCGTCAACGTGACCGACTGGCCGTCCACGTTCGTCTGGAAATAGCCCTGGCGATCCTGCGGCACCTCGCTCGACGCGTTCGAGCGCGAGCCGGCGGCGAGCATCGTGAGGTCCATCCAGTTGCGGCCGTTAATCGGAATGTCCTGCATCTGCCGCGGATCGATGTTGCTGGCAATGGTCGATGAGCTCGTGTCGACGAGCGGCGCCTCGCCGGTGACCGTGAGCGACTCCTGGATTCCGGACACCGCCATGTCGAGGTTCAAGGCCACCTGTTTTCCAAGCAGGATCTCGACGCCCTGCCGGGTCACCGTCGTGAATCCCAACAGTTCCGCCGTGACTCGATAGACATCGGGACGAACGATAATGCGATAGAGTCCGCGCTCGTCGGTGACGCCAACGTACTTGGTTCCCTGCGCCTCACTTGTAGCGGTCACCGTGACTCCCGGGAGCACGGCGCCGGTGTTGTCCCGCACGGCGCCAATCAATGTCGTGTCCTGCGCGTGCGCGACCAGGCGCAACGCGAGCAACGCGACGGTCAACCAGACCAATCGCCCGAGTTTCATTACAGCCTCCTTCTCATGAGCCCGTTTTCGGAGACGATGCGAGTCGGAAAATTTTGGTCCAAATTATATACGCGCCTGATTTTCGACAATAGTGAGTTTTTCGCTGGATAGATCGATGCCCCCGACAGGCCTAATAGAGGCTCGTGTCCTTCTCCCTCTGGGAGAAGGTGGCCCGAAGGGCCGGATGAGGGTACACCGTCTCCCAAAGGGAGAGGGACATGCCCGAAGGTCGCGGTCAAGCCTCAGTCGATCGCCGATTAGGGGGTATAATTTACGGCTTCGGAGGAAATCCTGATGAAGGCATCGAGAGTTGCACCGTGGGTCGTCGCGCTGACAACCGTGGCCATCGGGTGGCTGTCGCTGGCGTCTTCAGGAGCGCAGCAGACCGCGGCTCCAGGCGCAAACCGGCAGGCGGAGTCCGGCACGTTTCCCAATCGGGAATTCATCCGCCTGAACCTCGACAAGCTGAAGTGGAACGCCACGGAGAACAACAAGCTTGGCGTGCAGACGGCTGTCCTCGAAGGCGATCCGTCGAAGCCGGGGTTCTATCTCACGATCAACAAGTTTCCCCCGGGCGTGATGAGCAGGCCGCACACGCATCCGGACGAGCGGCACTGCGTCGTGCTGAAGGGCACGTGGTACACCGGCGAGGGGACGAAGGAATGGGCGCCGGCAAAGGAGGTCGGATTGAAGTCCGGTGAGTACATGCGGCATCCATCCGGCGGGCTTCACTACGACGGCGCGCATGACGAGGAGGTGTGGGTGCTTATTTCCGGCTACGGCCCCACGCGCGCCGACGTGCTCGACCACGGCGACCTGTTCGGCCGTATCCCTTCCGCGAAATCATCAAAGTAAAGTCGGGCGGACCTTGTTCGGTCGGCCATAGAAATTACAGGAGAACAGCAATGCTGAAACGAATGGCAGTCGGAACAGCTGTCGCGGCAATCGCCGCCTTGGCGTTACAGGTTCGGGTCAGCGCGCAGCAGCAGGGCGCCGCGGGCAGGCAGCGTCGCGCGGTCGGCGGCACGACCGCCGGCAACAACGCGTACCCCACCGACGAACAATACAAGAACTCGAAAGAGGCGCAGGCGTTCGTCGCAAAGGCGAAGGCGATCGCGGGCAACGACGCGAAGCTGCAGGCGCGCTTCGAGAAGGCGTGCGGTCCGCTGGGCCCGCAGCGCCCCGCGGTGCTGCGCCAGAACGCGGGCCTGCCGCCCGAGCCGCAGAGGCAGATCGATATCGTCAAGATTTTCGACAACCTCTATTACTTCGGTTTCAACACGGTGGGCGCATGGGCGATTCCGACCAGCCAGGGCATCATCCTTATCGACTCGCTCAACACGGTGAAGGAAGCCGAAGAGATCATCGAGCCCGCGTTGAAGAAGGCCGCTCTGAATCCGGCGGACGTGAAGATGATCATCGTCGGCCACGGCCACTTCGATCATTTCGGCGGGGCGCCGTACTTCCAGCAGAAATACGGGAGCCGCGTGGCGATGAGCAAGGTCGACTGGGACATGATCGAAACGCCCAATCCGAATGCGCGCGGTCCGCAGGCGAATCGACCGCTCCCGAAGCGCGACGTGGAAGTGGTGAGCGATGGCCAGAAGATCACCGTTAGCGATGAGACGATCACGCTGCGAATCACGCCGGGGCATACGCCAGGCTCGCTTGCGTATTACATCCCGGTGAAGGATCACGGCAAGCCAATCACGATCATGATGCTGTCGGGCGCCAACATTACGCCGGACCGCGCGTCGCTCGATGCGTTCAAAAAGGCGCTCGACGCGGCGAAGGCCGCGAAGGTGCAGGCGCTGATCAACGGCCACCCGGGCCTCTTCGGCGACGAGCTCGGATGGATGGAGCAGGTTCGCGCCAATCCGAACGGACCGAATCCGTTCGTGCTGACGCAGGATCAGTTCGCGAAGTTCGTCGACATCATGAAAGACTGCGCCGAGTCGCGGCTGGTCGCGCTGGACTATAAGGGAACGAACTAGGGGCTTGCGCAAAAACAACTTGGCGGAATGCCCGATCGGGATCTGATCAATGTTCAATTCCCAATGCGCAATTCTTATCGGAACAGAGGGAGGCCGCACGAGTCCGAGCGGTTCTGATCGAAGCCGAAGCCATTCGGCAGAGTTCCTTGTTTTCCGCGAGAATGTCGACAAGTAAGTCCGGCGAAATCAAGGAGCTCTTGGCCATGATGCGAATCCAGACAGCAGTTTCATTGAGTTCTTTTTGCACAATCCGCATCTTGTGAATGAAGTCCGCACGACTTTCCGCTCCACGTGCCTCTGCATAATTTGGGGCTCCAGCGGTTCCTGACCGCAGGATCTGGATAGCGACATGTCGGCCTTGGAAGTTCTTGGGCAGTCGGCCTGCAAGACGAATTATCCTGGCTGCGAATTCAATGAGTCGTTCTTCGAATTGGTCCGACAGTGCGATCTTATCTTGCATCGGGCGAACGACTCGCAATCCGACATCCACTTCGGCTGAGAATTGCGCATTGGGAATTGAATATTGGTCAGATCCTGGGTCTGATGCGAGCAGTATACTGCCAAGTTATTTTTGCGCGGGCCCTAGGCACCTTCCCGCCCTACTTCGCCAGCGGATCAGGGCGCATCTGGAAGTGCATCACGATCGGCGGCGTGCCCTTTCCGGTTTCCATGTGGAACGGCGTCCGGGTGCTCGTCGTCGTCCAGAGTCCGCGTCCTTTCCAGCCCGCCTGCGCATCGTCGATGCGGCCATCGAGCCACTTCGAGTACGTCCCCATCGGATACGGAACGCGCAGCACCACCCATTTCCCGTCCTTCAGCGCCAGGTAGCCGTCCGACTCGTTGCCCGTAGCGATCGGCGTGTTCCTCCCGAGGCCAAGCGTGTCGAACTGATCGACCCACGCGAAATAGCTTCCTTCCGCGCTGCCAGAATCCTTGACGTTCTTGAATTGCGGCAGCGGCTGCGCAAAGAACGCCCAGCCTTCGGGGCACTGCTGTCCGGTCGCCTTCGGTCCATTCAGCGGTCCCTTGCACTTGCGGCGATCGAAGCTCGCAAGGTGGCCGCTGCCGAGCGCGACCCATGCGACGCCATTGCGATCGACGTCCATCCCGCGCGGGGAGTAGCCCTTGTCGGCTGGCAGCTCGTAACGCTCCGCAAGCGCAGTCTCGGTCGGATTCGCGCCGGGCACGACGCGGATGATGGCGCCTGGATATCCGAGGACCGATCCCCAGATCGATCCGTCCGGCGCCGGCGCCGCGATGTAGAGCGCATCGTCGATCTGCTTGTCTTTCGCCGGGTCAATCGGCTGATCGGGTTTCACGTACGCGTCCCGCTTCCCGTTGCCGTTGGTGTCGAGGATCAGCCCGGTCCACCCTTGCGACTTCACCTCGTCATGCGTCGCGTCGAACATCTTCGTGTTGATCCAGCCCAGCACCTGGCTGCCATAGCCGTTGAACCAGAGCGTGTTGTTGGCGTCCTCGGCGAACATCAGGTGGTGCGTGTCAAAGCAGGTGTTGATGTAGGTGATCTTTTTCGTCTTCGGGTCGACCATCGCCGCCTGGCGGACAGACGTGTCGATGGGGAACAGCTTCGCCGACGGGTGAGTCGATCCCGCCCTGCAATAGGCGGGGGTCGCAGGGGTGCGCACGCGCGCGGTCACCCACAGGCGGCCCTGTCCGTCGAACATTGGATTGTGCACGTCGGTGCGGCTGGTCCAGATCAACTCGTCACCCCAGTACGGCGACGGCTTCAACACGGGGTTGGCCGCGCGTGGCACCTTCGGATCCGGCGGCGGCATTTCCAGCGTGGTCGTCGTCGCCTTGAGGGGATCCAGGATGGGCAGACGCTCCGTACTGAGTTCCGGCGACCCGTAGATCAGGCCGTTTGCATTGAGCGTGGGATTGCGCCTGTCCGTCGAAACCTCATCGTGCAGATACGTTTTCGCGTCGCCCCAGTGCCACTGGGTGATGACGATGTTCCGCTCGACGCCCTGGGGACGCGGCGGCGCGGGCGGCACCTCGCCGGCGGCGACGCGATCCGTCCAGCTCGAGAACATCGCGATCGCGCGCTGTGTTCCGAGGAGGTTGATCTCCCTGACCATGTCGGCGCCCGCCTGGCCCGATTGGATGCGGCGGAGCCACGCGTCCTTTGACGAGGGGAACGTGCCGAGCTCCTTCGGGATCTCGCGCGTGGCCTTGTCGCCCAGCTGGTGACACGTGTAGCAGCTGCCGTTCTTCAGCCACGCAAGGAACTGCCCCTGGGATTTCATGTCCGCGGGAATGCCGTTGCCGCGTCCGGCGCGACGACGGCCTTCAGATCGAGCTTTTTCCCGGGCGCGGCCGTCACCTTCTGCGAATCGACGAGGCCATAGCCGCGCACCCAGACGTTGTAGTTCGCCTTCGGCAGATCCGGAATCAGATAACGTCCGGAGTCGTCGGTGACCACGATCTTCGCGAACTTCGTCGGCAGCTGGCTCGTTTCCGCGATCACCCACACGCCCGCTTCCGGTCCGCTCGCGCTGGTGACCACGCCGCCGATGTCGTCGTTATCGATGGCGACCGCGTTGGTACCCGGCTGCTGCGCGGCCGCGACGGCCAGCGCCACGATCCAGACAAGACCGACACCAACGGCGATCATGCGCATCAACGAACGAAATCTCGCGTTCATCCTTCGTACCTCCCGCGATCTCTTGTCTCTGAGTTCAGCCCATCATCATACGTCCGTCACGCATCGCGACAAAAGATCCCGTTCTCTTCCTCACAGCAGCGATCGTCGCCTACACGTCGTGGCCGTGGAGGCGGACCTTCAGAACTCCTGAGCTCGAAGAATTCGGGATGAGACGAAAATCAAGTCTGCAAGCTCGCCTCCTCAGGGCTTGCGCAAAAATAGCTTGGCAGAATGCCCGATCGGGATCTGACCAATGTTCAATTCCCAATGCACAATTCTCAGCCGAAGTGGACATTCTCGCAGAAAACAAGGAACTCTGCCGAATGGCTTCGGCTTCGATCAGAACCGCTCGGACTCGTGGGGTCTCCCTCAGTTCGGATAAGAATTGAGCATTGGGAATTGAACATTGGTCAGATTCTGGATCTGATCCAAGACTACGGCGGGACGAGGAAGGTCCGAACTCTGAAGGTCCGCCTTTGTTATTTCTTCAGTTCTTCGTCGATGATTTTCTTGAAGACGGGGTACGGCTGCGCGCCGACGACGACGCGTCCGTTGATGAAGAACACCGGCGTGCCCTGGATGCCCACGGCATCGCCATCCGCCTTGTCCTTGGCCACTTCGTCCCGGTAGCGCGCGGAGTCGAGGCACTCGTTGAATGCCGCGGTGTCGAGGCTGATGTCCTTGGCCCACTTCTTCAGATCCGTGGCCTTGAACCGGACCAGGGTGTCCTCACCCTTGTCCTGTTCGCGGAATACCTTGTCGTGCATCTGCCAGTACTTGTTCTGGTCGCCGGCGCAATCGACCGCCATGGCTGCCAGCATGGCCTCCGGATGGATCTGGACGATCGGAAAGTCTCTGAACACGAGCTTGACCTTCCCTGTGTCGACATAATCCTTCTTCAGTCGCGGCTCCACCTCTCTCCAGAACATGCGGCAGGAGGGGCACTGGTAGTCGCCGAACTCGATAATGAGGACCTTGGCGTTCGCGTCGCCAATCGAGGGATCGTCATCGACCCCGATGAACTTGCCCTGGCCCGCCGCAGGCAGGGACGCCGCGATCACGAATATTGCCGCGAGGAGAACTCTCATCACACCACCTCTCTTGCAGGGCGATCGATGCTCCGGATAGCGTAGAGTGCCACGAGGGGCGGAACGGCGCCAGAAAAAACACAATGTCTTCCATCGCGCCGTAGCGTCCATCTTTGCAGGGACCTTGGCAGCCATGATTCTGCGGTCGGCTCGGTATCCTCGGTGAAACACCCGCTCCACGGATTCCTTGACAAACCTCGCAAGGGGGCGTACGTAATCGTTATCAAAATCTTACACACTTGAAGCGGACGTTCGTTTCCTGAGACTGCTGTCGGCGCGACGCGTTTTTATAAAGCGGTAGACCGGCCAGGAAGAGCCAGAGCACCAAGGTCCAGGCGCCTGCCATATTGATTTCGGATCGGTAAATCGTATTCGAAAGGAGCGGATTATGGTAAGGGGGACGAGTATCAGTTTGCATGCGTTTGGAAGGTTGGGAACAGTGATTGTTGTACTCATCGCATTCGGAACTTCCCTGATTTTTGGTCAAGGCGGCACGGCAACCATTTTGGGTGTCGTGCGGGACACCTCGGGGGCGTTGATTCCCGGAGTGAGTATTACCGTCAAGCACGTCGATAGCGGCCTGACGCGTACCGTCGTGAGCAGCGAGCAGGGCGGCTACTTTGCGCCGCTTCTTCCGGTGGGTCCGTATGAGGTCACCGCACTCATGCCGGGCTTCAAGCAGCAGGTCCGGAGCGGCATCAATCTTGTGGTGGGTCAGGAAGCACAGGTGGATCTGACGTTGGAAGTCGGAGCTAACGCGGAGCAAATAACCGTGAGCGAGGAGGCTCCGCTTGTGAGCGCAACCACGAGTTCCACTTCCGGATTGATCAGCCAACAAGCGATCAAGGACCTTCCGCTGAACGGGCGCAGTTTCGATCAGCTTCTGACAATGAACGTCGGCGTGTCCAACAGCAGCACGAATACGCTCAACAACGGCTGGACGGCTTTTTCTGTGGCGGGCAAGCGGCCGGAAACGAACCGTTTTGTGATCAACGGAATCGACTACATTGGTGGAAACGCGCCCGGCCTTTTCATTACGCCCTCCGGGGCCGGCGGGCAGTTGTTGGGAGTGGATGCGGTGAGGGAATATAACGTCCTCCAGCATACCTATGGCGCCGAGTATGGAAAACGAGCCGGAGGTCAGATCGCCGTC
>WNGH01025281.1_pt1 | contig 10249 bp, 6 predicted proteins | sample 5400631 | NCBI WGS metagenome assembly WNGH01 (sample SAMN13153373, study PRJNA577476) | soil metagenome | isolation source: 115 cm soil or saprolite under Garry oak tree replicate 1 | place: USA:California | collected 2016-06-15 | reverse complement strand
ATCTCGTACAGCGTGATCGGTGCATCGGGGCGGCCCTTGGAGCGGGCGGCGAGCGGGTCGGGCGTCTGGCGGGAGCCCCGGGAATCGAGGAGCGCCAGGGCGGCGACGGCGATGAGGAGCACGCGTGTGATCATGCGATTCCGGCGATCAATTTGTGCGGCACCGCCGGTCCGCGCTTGCCGTGTGTTCCATTATGGAACGTATGGCCGAATGTGTCGCTCTGGCGCACTCCGGCGATTCGTGCTATTCGTGTAGGGTCGGCGAGCCGTCTCGCCCTGATCCGACGTCTTGCCGTCACTGCGCGTGTTGCGCCCTATCCCGCCGTCATCGTGCGAGCGCGCATTTCGTTGAGCAGTTGATATGGAGGAGGAGGGCCGGGCCGCCCTCGTGCGGGTGGCACCGGTCGCGGTCGTCACGTCTACCTCGTCGGAGGGGACATGCAAAGCACACCTCGTCGGTTAGTGCCCATCATTCTCAGCGCGCTCGTCGCGCTTCCGGCCCTGCTCGCCGCGCAGGAGCCGGTGACGATCACCGGCAAAGTCACGAGCGACGCCGGCCAGCCCCTGGCGCAGGTCGAGGTCGCGATTCCGACCATGGGCCTCGGCGCTTTGACCAAGGACGACGGGCGTTTCGTCGTCGTGGTGCCCGGCGCGCGCGTGTCTGGTCAGACGGTCACGCTCGTGGCGCGGCGGCTCGGCTACCGGTCGCAAACCGCCCAGGTCACGCTCAGTTCAGGCGGTGTGACGCACGACTTCGTGCTCGCCGCCAACCCGCTCCAGCTCGGCGAGGTCGTCGTGACGGGTGCCGGCACGACCAACACCGCCGAAAAGCTCGGGAACGTGCGCAACAGCGTAGGGGCGGACTTGATCGAGAGAGCCAGCGAGACCAACGTCGTCGAAGCTTTGGCTGGAAAGGCTCCTAACGTCACGGTGCTGCAGCAGTCGGGCGACCCTGGCGCCAGCTCGTTCATCAACATCCGGGGCATCAGCTCAATTCTGGGCTCGAACCAGCCGCTGTTCGTGATCGACGGCGTGCCGATCGACAACTCGACGTTCTCGACGTCGAACTTCAACGCTCCCGACGACGGAGGTGGGACCATCACCCCCGGTGGCCAGACCGAGGGGACGGTCCAGACAAACCGCGCGTCCGATATTAATCCGAACGACATCGAGTCCGTGGAGATCCTGAAGGGGCCGGCGGCGAGTGCGATCTACGGCGCCCGGGCGGCGGCGGGTGTGATTCTGATCACGACCAAGTCCGGACGCTCGGGGCCGACGCACTTCAGCTTCCGCTCGTCCACCTCGTTCGACGACATCAACCACACCTACCCGTTGCAGACGAAATATGGGCAAGGGACTCAGGGGACGCACGCCAACACCGCCCCGGGCGGCCAGTGCGACACGCCTGGCGCCGGCATCTGCGGCCGCTCTTGGGGGCCGTTGATACCGGACACGGTCCCGGTCTACGACCACGCCGGCGACATCTATCACGTGGGGCACACGCTCGATAACGGCTTTACGGTATCGGGCGGGAACGACCGTACGACGTTCTATCTCTCGGGCGATAACTCGTACCAGCAGGGCGTATTCGTGGGGCCGAACAACTACTACTCGAGGAGCACGGTGCGCTTCAAGGGCAGCCACCGGGTGATCGACAACCTGAAGATCGGCGGCGATCTGGCGTTCGCCGACACGCGTGCCAAGTACATCCAGCGCGGCAACAACACCAACGGTGTCCAGCTGGGCGACCTGCGCACGCCACCCGACTTTAACAACAACCCATACCTTGTCTCGACGGCCGCCGGCGAGCAGCAGCGGTCCTATCGGTTCCCGAATCCGAACGACACGACGATGTTTCTCGACCGCACGTTCGACAACCCCTTCTGGACTCTCTACCAGGCGCTGAATGCCTCCAACGTCGGTCGGGTGTACGGCAATGTAAATGCCGAGTATCTCCCCGTGCCCTGGCTGAAGGTCAACTACACCTTGGGTGCGGACTACGCGGCCGACGAGCGGCTGGAGGGATGCGGGACCAGCTCGTCCGCGCCCTGCATCGAAGGACGCGTGGTCGAGGGCAAGATCATCAACTACCAGATCGATCACAACCTCACGGCCACGGCCACCTATACCCTCAACCAGAACTTCGGCGGGACGGTCACCGTCGGACAGAACCTCAACACGCGCAACCAGCGCCAGCTCGGGACGGTTGGCCGGGGCCTCGTCGGCCTACAGCCGTACAAGCTCTCGAACACAGTCAAGCAGGATCTGCCGATCGACCAAGAGCAGGTGATCCACGATGCATCGTGGTTCGGCCAGGGGACGTTCGACTTGTACGGTCAGCTCTATCTCACGGCGGCTGTGCGGAACGATGGCTCCTCGACGTTCGGCCGCCAGAATCTCAGGAGCTGGTTCCCGAAGGGAAGCGCGGCGTGGCAGTTCACCAAAGCGATCGGCGAGGAGTCGTGGCTGTCGTACGGCAAGGCCCGCGTCGCGTACGGGGAGGCGGGGCAGGAACCGCTCCCGTACCTCACGTCTGAGACGTTCAGCAACGGCCTCGTAGGGGGCATCTCGCAGGGCACCGGAAACACGCCCACGCAGAACGGCCTCGGCGGCTTGGTCACGCGTCAGGAGCTGCGGCCGGCGCCCGTATTGAAGCCCGAGCGTTCCAAGGAGTTCGAAGCCGGCCTAGACCTGGGCTTCTTCAAGGACCGGGCGGACGCGAGCGTCACGTGGTATGACAAGAAGTCTACCGACATCATCTTGCTGCAACCGCTCAACCCCTCCATCGGATTCTTCCAGCAGGGAGCCAACGCCGCCACGATGCGCAACCGTGGGTGGGAGGCGTCGTTGAACGTCCGTCCCCTCCAGCAGGCTGATTATGGGTGGGACGTCGGGCTGCAGTGGGCGAGGAACCGAAATCGTGTGTTGTCGGTCGGCGTGCCCACGCCCGCCACCTGCACGGAAGCGAGCACGACGACGTGTCCGTTCATCTCGTTCGGCGACTTCATCAACGAGGTCGCGATGGTGAACCAGCCGATCGCGGCCTACCTCGGCAGCGGGTTCCTGCGCTGCGGCATCTCCTCCAACTCAGCGCCGGTGGTCGGTTCAAGCCCCACCGATACCACGATGGGGCAGGTCTGCGCGGGCAAGCCCAAGGGCGCCTTGTACATCGGTCCGGACGGGTACCCCCTCCAGGACAACGATCCCCGCATCGTGATGGACCCGAACTACGCCTGGACCGCAAGCATTCGGTCTGGCTTCCGTTACCGCAAGTTTCACGTGTCCGGCTTGGTTGACATTCGGCACGGAGGGCAGATCTGGAACGGTCCGAAGGGAGCCTTGTGGAGCTACGGAACCCGCAAGGATACCGAGCAGCGCGCCGCATGCACCGATCGCAATGACCCGGCGTCGTGCACCGGCAATCCGAAGGTGTTTGGTCAGGGTGGCTGGTATGACGGTCCCGTCGTCGGTCCGGGCGCCGGGCAGACGGTGGCTATCGGCGAGTACTATTACCGCAACGTGGTCGCGTGCCCGTTCATCGGGATCGACGAGCCCTGCATCGAGGATGCGGGGTTCGTGAAGCTGCGCGAGCTCTCGCTCAGCTATACGCTGGATGCGCCTTGGGTGCAGCGCTCGCTCGGCTTCTCGAGCATCGACATCCGTGTGTCGGGCCGCAATCTGAAGACCTGGACGAACTACACCGGGTACGATCCCGAGACCAACCTCGGCGGCGCGATCTCGTCGGGCGGCGGCGCCAGCGGCGTGGATTACTTCAACAACCCGCAGACGCGCTCGTTCTCGTTCTCCGTCACCCTCAACCACTAACCCGAGGAGATCGACATATGAGTCGCAACATCAATGTCGCGCTCGCCTCTCTGGGGCTCCTTCTCGGGACGGCGGGTTGTGACAGCTTTCTCACGGGCGACAAGCTTTCCCAGAACCCGAACCTGCCGACGGCGGCGTCCACCACGCAGCTGTTCGTGGGCGTGCAGGCGGGCCAGTTCGAAGACGGCGCTCGATCGAACGGGGACTCGACCTGGCTCGCGATCGCCAAGATCTGGGAAGCGCTCACGATCGGGACGGCCTCCTCTATGTGGGGCGATATTCCCTACAGCGAGGCGATCGGCACCACCACCACACCCAGGCTGGACACACGCTTCGCCATCCTGAGCGCGCTTCAGACGCTCTTAGACGGGGCCATCGCCGAGCTGCAGAACGGCGCCGGCGCGGGCCCCGGGTCCGCGGACCTCGTGTTCGCTGGGAACCGGGCGCAGTGGATCGCTGCTGCGCGGACTCTCAAGGCCCGGTACTACATGCAAACGGCCGAGTCGCTACCAGCAACGGCGTATGCCGCTGCGATCGCCGCGGCACTGAACGGCATCAGTGACCCAACCGGGGCGGGCGACTTCTCCTCGTTCCATTCAACGGCCACATCCGAGCGGAACATGTGGGCCCAGTTCCAGACGAGCTCCGGATTCGGCACCGACTTGGAGGCCGGGTTGTCCCTCGCGACGTACATGAATGCGCGGCTCGACCCTCGACGGGCGGCGTACTTCTGCCCCACGGCAACGGCGGCGTGGAAGGCCGGGCAAAAGTACAAGAAGGGGTCAAAGATCGTCGGGTCAAACGGTCTCGTCGAGAAAGTGACGGCGGTCGCGCTGGATAGCATGTCGGGCGCCACTGAGCCAGCCTGGCCGTCGAGCACTGGCTCGTGTCAACCGCCGCGCTTCGCCGATGCCACGCGGATCCCGTACGTGAGCTATGCCGAAAACGAGCTGATCCTCGCCGAGGCCTATAACAAGACTCTCGACGACGCGTCCGCACGTACGCACCTGAACAACGAGCTCGCGACGGTACCACTCCCAGCCGTGGGTGGTGGCGTGGTGGGCGCTGCGTTGCTCGACTCGATCATGATGGAGAAGTACGTCGCGATGTTCCAGAACATCGAGTCGATGAATGACTACCGGCGGACCTGTATCCCGGCAATCACGCCGTCGGCGAACTCGGCGGGATTCACCAACGTGCCCGGGCGGCTGTTTTATCCACAGAACGAGCGGAACGTCAATACGAACGTCCCCACTCCGAATGTCCAGTTCGCGACGCACGGGTTCCGCAACATGGGAGATGTGCACGCTTGCCAAAACGACGCCGTCCCGTAGAGGCCACAGGCGCCTAGTCTGCGGAGCGCGTGCATGACAGTGCGGGTGGCAGTATGATTAGGGGGAGCGGATTCGCCGTCCGGGATTCGCTCCCCCTGTCACTCGGCCGTTGGGCTGGTCGGAGGAGAGCCATGCGCAGCAGGTTGATGCTTCTCGGGGCGATCTCCCTCCAGGTGGCGTGCTACAACTACCTGCCGCTCGTGCGGTCGCACCTGGTGCCGTCCACCTACGTCGCGCTGACACTCACTGAGGCCGGCTCGGAGGAGCTTGCGCCCTACATTGGCCCGGACGTGCTCGTGGTCCGGGGGCGGTTCTTGACCGCGACCGAGCGGGGGCTGGCCCTGTCGGTCGCTGGCGTGGAGACCCGCCGCGGCGAGATCTTGGAGTGGAAGGGCGAGACCGTCGTCGTGCCGGGTGAGTTCGTGCGCGGCATGGAAGAGCGCCGCGTGGCGCGGAGCAAGACGGTGCTGCTAGCCGGCGCCTCCGTAGCGGGATTCTTGATGGCCTACGCCGCCTTCGGGCCGGGGGTAAGCGGCACGAGTCCGTCGGGCGGCGGAGCCGGACCGAGCCCGCGTTGATCGTATTCGAAACTGGTGGAGCGAGTCTCTATGCGCACAGCGATCTTGATCGGCATGCTTGGTGTCAGCACGGCGTGCTACAGCTACAACCCGCTCACGACGCCCAGCCCGGAGCCGGGGAGCTACGTCGCCGTGAAACTCACCGATGCCGGCTCCCAGGAGCTCGCCCGCTATCTCGGGCCGACCGTGTTCGTGGTGCGTGGACGCTATGTTGGCGACACCGCAGCCGGAATCGTCGTCTCTGTGACCTCGGTGGAGCTGCAGCGGGGAGACGAGCTGTCGTGGGCGGGCGAGCGGGTCACGCTCGCGAACAGCCAGATCGCCGCGCTCGACGTGCGACGGCTGGCCAAGGGGCGCAGCCTTCTCCTGGCGGGCGTGAGCGCCGGCGGACTCGTCGCCACGACCCTGGCCTTCACGCTGAACGGCGGCGGCACGCAGCCGGGACCTGGGCGACCCCGCCCCAATCCACAGTGACGCCGGCTTAGAACACCCCGACGCTCGAGCGCCGAAGGTCCGTCTCGAGCGTCCACTCGATGTACTGCCCCTGCTGCACGACGAGGATGTCCGTGCTGGCGTACGCGTTGTTGCCGATCGCATCCCCCAGCAGCCGGATCTCTCGTCCCTGGCCGAGCAACCGCCCTGGCAAGTAGAACATGGCCGAGGACGATCCGGTCACGGTCCCGACCCGCGTCTGAACCCCGTCGTGCAGGACGTAGATCACCACATCCAAATAGTTGTGGTTCGTGACGCTGAGGGCGATCTCCCCCTCAGGGACGGCGAACGCCGGCGGTGACTCCAGTTTGCCCCTGTGAAAAATGAAGCACCCGGACCCGCCCAGGAGCAGGGCGACGAGCGCTGGGCGGAGTCGGAGCCTCATGAGGCGCGAACGTACGCGCGGCGGGCGGTCTGCGAAAGACGCGGCGCGCGCTCGAAACGTTCATAACAGTTCTCTGACAGGTCACCCCGCACGCACGTTCCGTTATGAAACACCAGATTTCTTGCGGCGCGACCTGCTTGTTCTCACCTTAGCCCTGCGGTTTCACTCTCACCTCCAGCCCTAGGAGGGTTGGCTCATGCAACACGCATCGTCGGCCTGCCGTCGATCTTGCCCGCTCGCTCGCCTCACCGGAACGCGATGTAGCCTCCGTAGGCCCTAGGCATACGGCGGTCTAGCAGCGGCCTCTCACCGCGCGGTTTGCATCCGAGCGGGGAGGGCGCGCGTCTCCTTTCATTCGAGGATACCCGTCATGACGCTTCTATCCATTCGCTCGCTCGGCATCGCGGCTGCGCTGCTCATCGGCGTGGGTCTCGCCGCCGGGCCGGTTTCCGCTCAGCAGGGGTCGGTGGCTGGGCAAGTCACGGACAAGTCCAATCAGCAGCCGGTCGCGGGTGCGGTGGTGCTCGTCGCGGGCACGAGCCTGCAGGCGCGCACCGGCCGCGAGGGGCGGTACAGCATTACCAACGTGCCGTCCGGCACGTACCAGGTGCAGGTCCGCTTCATCGGGTTCGCGACGACGACGCAACCGGTCACGGTGGCCGCGGGTCAGTCGGCCGCACTCGATTTCGCGCTCGCGCCCGCGGCGGTGCCGCTCGACGTGGTCGTCGTGTCGGCCACGGGTGCCGAGCAGCAGAAGCGCGAGCTCGGCAACAACGTCGCCACGATCGACGCGGCCAAGATCACCCAGTTGGCGGCCCCGACGAACGCGGCCGACCTCCTCAATTCGCGCGTGCCGGGCGTGGAGGTGATGCAGAGCGGGGGCGCAACCGGCAGCGGCTCGCGCGTCCGCATCCGCGGTGCCACCAGCCTGTCGCTCTCGAACGAGCCGATCATCGTGCTGGACGGCATCCGGATGGACAACACGGCTCAGGCCGGCGGCTTCGACAACTTCACGGGGGGCCAGGCGCCGTCGCGCATCAACGACATCAACCCGGAGGACATCGAGTCCGTCGAGATCGTCAAGGGTCCGTCGGCCGCCGTGCTCTACGGCACCGACGCGGCCAACGGCGTGATCCAGTATCGCACGAAACAGGGCCGGCCGGGGCCCACGCGGTGGACTGCTTACGCCGAGGGAGGAACACTCAACGATGTGACGGACTATCCGGCGAATTATTTTTCCGAGCGAGCCACGGGGAGGTCATGCTTGGTGACGTCCATGGCCCGGGGCCTGTGTACGATCGTCAGGGTGGACAGCTTCAATCCGCTGATGCAGAACCCGCCGTTCCGCGAGGGCGTACGCCAGCACTATGGCGTGAGCGCGGCGGGAGGGAGCGACATCACGACATTTTACGTCGCGGGCGACTTTGAACGCGAAAAGGGCGTGTACGAATCGAACGACCTCAAAAAGACCAGCCTGCGGGCGAACCTCCACAACCAGATCAGCCGGTTGATGGATCTGTCGATCTCCACCGGCTATACCTCGAGCGACGTCAACCTGCCGCAGAACGACAACAACAACCAGGGGATCCTGTCGAGCGGGCTGTTGGGTTTTGCGTTCGACACGGTGGCCGACTCGGCGTTCGTCTCCAACCCCAACGGCGGCTATCGCTTCCTAAATCCGGCACAGGCGACGCAAGTCGTGGCCGCGCAGCGGATCGAGCGCTTCACGGGCGGCGCCACGCTCAACTTCCGTCCGTGGAGCTTCCTGACCATGAACGGCACGGCAGGCTACGACGTCACCAACCAGGGCGACAATGTGCTCACGCCGCCCAATGTCATTCCCCTGAGCACGGCGCAGTTGCAGGGAAGCGCCACCCAAAACCGCACGCAGACGTTTTCGTACACCGCGAATGCCTCCGCCACCGCCGCGTTTCGTCTGTCGTCAGACATCACCTCGAACACCACCGCCGGGGTGCAGTTCTACAAGAACGTGTCCGATCAGGTGCTGGCATCAGGGCGTGTGCAGATCCCCGGCACCGGCGGCCTTTCTGGTGTGGTGTTTCCGGCCGTCAACCACGTCACGCTGCCAGCGGTGACCCTGGGGGAATTCGCCGAGGAGCGCGTCGCCATCCACGACCGGTTGTTCCTCACCGCGGCGCTGCGGCACGACGACAACTCGTCGTTCGGCCACCGGTTCGGTGGGGCGAACTACCCGAAACTCTCGGGCTCGTGGGTCATCTCCGAAGAGCCCTTCTTCCCACGCCCCGGCTGGCTTGCGGCGTTGCGGCTGCGTGCGGCATGGGGGAAGTCGGGTCGGGCTCCCGGGCCGCTCGATGCGCACGTGTTTTCCACGCCGACCGCCGTCGCGCTGCTCGGCACCGACGTGGGCGGCATCACGGTCGGGAGCGTCGGGAACGACAGCCTGAAGCCCGAGCGCACCCGAGAGATCGAGAGCGGATTGGACGCCGACTTCCTCTCGGGGCGACTGCATTTCGAGGCCACCTATTACGACAAGAACTCGCGTGACGCGCTCGTCTTGGTGCCCATCGCGCCCGACGCGGGCGTGAACGCCACGCGCATCGACAACCTGGGCGAAGTGACCAACCAGGGCGTCGAGTTCCTGCTCACCGCGCAGGTCCTCGATCGTCCGGACGTGTCGTGGAGCCTAACGGCCAGTGCCTGGGGCAATCGCAACCGCGTCGTCAGCACCGGGCCCGGCAACACTCCCATCATCTTCGGCCTGGGCGGCTCGACGCAGCGGCACCAGGCGAATTATCCGGCAGGCGGGTACTGGGGGACCTCCTACACCTTCAAGGATGCGAACGGCGACGGTCTGATCAATCCGGTGACCGAAATCACATTCGGCGACTCCGATACGTTCCAGGGCTCGTCGGTCCCGACCCGGGGCGCGACGCTGTCCACCGAAGTCACGCTCCTGAAACACTTCCAGCTGTACGGCCTGCTCGACGGCCGCTGGGGCAACAAGCTCGACAATGCCACGGAATCGTTTCGCTGCGGGTTCGCCATTTGCCGGGCGATGCGCGTGAAAGGCTCGTCCCTGGCCGATCAAGCTGCCGCGGGTGCGACGTTCTTCTTCGGCGATGAGACGGGCTACTACCAGGACGCCGGCTTCGTGAAACTGCGCGAGGTCTCGCTGACCTACCTCGCTCCCCCGGAATGGGCGTCCCGCATCGGCGCGAGCTCCTTGAGTTTCACCGTCACGGGGCGCAACCTGGCGACCTGGACGAAGTACCGGGGCGTCGACCCTGAGTTGAACGACATCGGCCAGTTCAACTTCAGCGTGGCCGACTTCCTCACCCAGCCGCCGGTGCGCTACTTCACCGGCCGCGTCAACGTGACCTTCTGAGCCCGAGGAAACGACACCATGAAGCATACAACCAAGCTACTCGTGCTCGTCGCGGTCGCGTCGGCGCTGGCGCAGGCCGGCTGCAACGACCCGCTGACGGTGAAGCTTCCGGACGTCATTCCTCCCGGCGCGCTGAGCGACTCGGCCGCCCTCGCGACGCTGCGCGCGGGCGCGATCGGCGACTTCGATCTCGCTTATACCGGCGACCACCCGGACGGCTCGGGTGGCAACGGGGAGGGCGTGATTCTGTACGGCGGCCTGCTGGCCGA
>WNGH01007669.1_pt1 | contig 10250 bp, 7 predicted proteins | sample 5400631 | NCBI WGS metagenome assembly WNGH01 (sample SAMN13153373, study PRJNA577476) | soil metagenome | isolation source: 115 cm soil or saprolite under Garry oak tree replicate 1 | place: USA:California | collected 2016-06-15 | reverse complement strand
AAGCTCCGTAAGCGAGCAGCAGTGCGACGGCGCAAATGAGCGCTGCCCAGCCTATTCGTCTTCTTCTAGAGGTTGGATTCTCGTGAGGTAACATGCTGGATCTAAACGGGTGCTCCTACTGCCTCGCAGGACCAATGGGAAGGCACCGGACCAATCTTCTTCCAATATTGAAGAATCCGGCCGCTCCCCGGAAGGGACTCAAACTCCGTTGGGCGCGATCCACCGGGCGGACCCCAGCAGGCGCGCTTATGGGTCGCGTTGAGGATCTCGTAGATGCCGCGGGTCAGTTGGCCGGCGCGCGGTCCGCCTACTGCGATCGAGTCCACTTGTTTGGGTCTTGTGTTCGGATTCACAGTGAATGTCCAAGCTGGATGCGTTCCGACGCTGCTGGCCTTTGGAAACCCGAAGGTATTGTGATCGGTAATCAGGATCGTATTTCGCAAAACACTTGCAGGCACCGGCTTTCCGTTCTCCACTCCGCGAGTCAACCGCCAGGTTCCCGACAACAGCTCGTAATCCCTCTGAGCGGCGGCAGACTGCGCCGTTGAGCCGCCAACTTCAGTATTTACGCAGCTGGCTGTAAGCGCCGCGACTGCGCCAGCAGTCAAAAGCGACATTATTTTGATCATAGTTCCTTTTTTCATCGCGAATGGCTCTGTGAGTCAAGTGTGATTCCGAACCAGACGCAAGCAAGCCCCACTGCGTCTTGTCAGAAGCTTCTCCGCGAATAAGGTGATCGGTGGAAACCCGATGGATCATAGCGCCTCCCGAGGAACTGAACGGCAGCGCTATTTCGTGGAATGAAATTTGCGAGTCGGAGTGCATCGCGCGGCTGCTGATGCGCAAAGGTTTTGCCAGCGCGCAGGAAGTGGAAACATTTCTGCGCCCGCGACTCAGCTCATTGAGCGATCCGTTTTTGCTTCCAAATATGCAAACGGCTGTGGAGCGAGTGCTCGGCGCAGTGGGTCGACATGAACGGATCGTGCTTTTTGGCGATTACGATGTCGATGGAGTGACGTCGATCGCGCTGCTGGCGGAAATGTTGCGCGCGTATGGCGCCACGCCCGAATTGTTCCTGCCGCTTCGGATGGAGGAAGGCTACGGCTTGAGCGGTGAAAGCATTGAGCGCTGTCTGGAGCAATGTCGCCCGCAACTCTTGATTGCGGTCGATTGCGGCACCTCGTCGGTTGCCGAGGTCGCCGACGTTAGGCGGCGTGGCGTGGATGTGATCGTGTTCGATCATCACGAGCCGAAATCCGCGTTACCCGATTGTGTCGCGATTGTGAATCCCAAAATCGATCCCGACTCGCCGTTTCATTATCTCTGCAGCGCTGGAATTGCCTTCAAAGTTTGTCACGCCCTTCTTAAAACTCGGCCGCTGGATGGATTCGATCTTAAGCGCAAACTGGATCTTGTGGCGCTAGGCACCGTGGCCGATATCGTTCCACTGCGAGGCGAAAACCGGATTTTTGTTCAGCGCGGGGCGATTGAAATTGCAAGATCGACAAGACCCGGTTTGAAAAAATTGATCGAAGTGAGCGGAGTTCGGCCGCCGATTTTGACGGAAGATATTGGGTTCAGGCTTGGGCCTCGACTGAATGCGGCGGGACGATTAAGTACAGCGGAAAAATCGTTACAGCTTCTTCTTACAAAGGATGAAAACGAAGCTGCTGCGCTCGCTGATCTTCTCGACAACCAAAATCGCGAGCGACAGGACGTTGAAAGGCAGGTCTTCCTTGCAGCGGAAGAGCAAATCGCTCGTGAATTTGATCCGATGCGAGATGCGGCAATTATCGTGAGCGGACGGGGCTGGCATCCAGGCGTAGTAGGAATTGTCGGGTCGAGAATTTCCCGCAAATATCATCGGCCGACGATTGTGATTGGATTTGATGAAACCGGAGGCGGAAAAGGAAGCGGCCGCAGCATCGAAGGCCTTAATCTGGTGGAAGCGTTGGATCGCTGCGCTGAATCGTTGGAGAAGTTCGGTGGGCACGAGATGGCGGCCGGCCTGACGATTCGCGAGGATAAGATCGACACCTTTGCCACGGCCTTTCGTCGCGTTGCGCGCGAGCTGCTTTCGGACGAACGCTTGCAGCCCTGTTTACGGATTGATCATGAGCTCCTCTTTTCCGACCTAACTGCCGATCTTCTCCGGTGGCACGAGATGCTACAGCCCTTCGGCACTGGAAATCCCTATCCGCTTTTTTTCGCTCGCGAAGTGGAGCCAACGGCGACACGGCGCGTGGCAAACGACAGGCACCTCGTCTTGCGCTTGCGACAGCGCAATTATCACCAGCGTGCAATTTATTTCGATGCGCCTAACGCCCCCCTTCCGCCGAGCCCATGGGATATCGCTTTCCGGATTCTAGCGAATGAATATGAAGGCCAAACGCGGCTGGATGTGCAGATTCAAGCGTTGCGAAAAACGGTGGCGATCAATTAATGGAAATCTCGCAACCACTTTCCGAGATCGAGTGGATTCCACGGCCGCGTTTGACCGCGCTGCGTCGCCTCGGCATCGAGACCGTAGAAGATTTGCTGACGCATTTTCCGCGCCGTCACGAAGATCGACACGAGTTTCCGGGATTTCCGCGCGAGGAGAGCGACGTCCCGGTCTGTCTGTGCGGAGAAGTCGTCAAGACACAACTGCGCCGTTTTGGCGGATGGAAAAAAATTTTTGAGGCGACGCTTCAGGAGGCGAATCCGAGCGCGCTGAGCGAGCCTCTCGTGTGTCGTTGGTTCAACCTGCATTATGTCCAAAAGATGATCGCGACGGGGCAGCGCCTCGTTGTTTTCGGCAAACCGCGTCTGAGAGGGAAGCGGATTTGCATGGATCATCCGGAATTTGAAGTGATCGAGAAAGACGAAGAAATCTCGATCCACTTCCGGCGCATCACGCCGATCTATCCGGCGACGGAAGGTCTTTCGCAGCGCGTATTGCGCAGCATCATCTATCGGCTGTTGAACGAACTTTCCGACGAACCATTGGAAACGTCGGTGCCGGGCGATCTTGTTCAGGGAAATAGAGGTGCCGCGATTCGGGCGATTCATTTTCCGCAAAGCTGGGAAGCGCGTGGTGCGGCGCGGGAGCATCTGGTTCTTTCTGAATTCTTCGCGATGCAAATGGTGATCGCATCGCGGCGTTCGGAGTCTTCTATTCGTGTTGGTGAATCGCATTGTGGAAACGGCGTGCTGCTCGAGAAATTTCTGAAGGCATTACCATTCGAGTTAACCGGCGCGCAATCGAAAGTAATCGGCGAAGTCCGGCGTGATCTCGCGGCGGGCCATCCGATGAATCGTTTGTTGCAGGGCGACGTTGGCTCGGGCAAAACGGTCGTCGCCATTGCAGGGATCCTGCTTGCGGTCGAAGCGGGCTTCCAGGCCGCGCTTATGGCGCCGACGCAAATTCTGGTTGAGCAACATTATGCTGTGCTGCGGCGTTGGCTCGAACCGCTCGACATACGGATGGCGATCCGGACAGCGGCGCGACAGGAGGAAAGTTTTCTTCCGTTAGTTGCGGGCGATGAGAATGCGCATGTCATCATCGGCACACACGCGCTTCTTTACGACACGGTCTCCTTCTCAAATCTCGGGTTCGTCGTGATTGATGAACAACATAAGTTCGGCGTTGCCCAACGCGCCCGATTGACTGCGCGCGAACCGGCGCCCGATGTGCTGGTTATGACTGCGACGCCGATTCCGCGCACGCTCACCATGACTGTGTATGGCGATCTCGACGTTTCAACCATCGATGAGATGCCGCGCAATCGGGGAAAAATAGTTACGGCAGTGCGCGATCAGTCGAAGCTTGTCGAAGTCCTTGTTTTTTTGCGGACGCAACTGGAATCGGGGCGGCAACTCTATGTGATTTATCCGCTTATTGATGAGAGCGAAAAATTGGACGTGAAAGCGGCGTCGGCAGAATACGAATTGTGGCGGGAACGACTGCATCCATATCGCTGCGAATTGCTTCATGGGCGTCTCCCCGCGCAGGAGAAACAAGAGATCATGGAACGATTTCGCCGCGGGGATTCGAAGGCCTTAATCAGCACGACTGTGATTGAAGTGGGTATCGATGTTCCCAATGCTGCCGTGATGTTGATCGAAAACGCCGAGCGTTTTGGACTGGCACAGCTCCATCAGCTTCGTGGGCGCATCGGGCGCGGAGAGCACAAGTCGTACTGCATTTTGTTAACGTCGGACCAATCCAAGGAGACCTCCGCAAAACTCGGCGTTTTGGAAAAAACGACCAACGGCTTTGAAGTGGCCGAAGCGGACTGGGATTTACGCGGACCGGGCGATTTGCTCGGCACGGCGCAAAGCGGCTTGCCCGCGCTCAAGATCGGCAACTTGAAGACGGACGCCCATTTGATGCGACGCGCCCGCGCAGCAGCGATGGCGATCTTCGATGCCGACCCAGGTCTGGATTTGCCCGAGAATCAACGTTTCCGGGGTTTGATTGTCGAACAACAGGGACGAACTTTTTCCAACGTTAGCTGATGAAAAACCTCGCCAAGTTTTTGCTTTTCGTCCTGCTTGTCAGTGCAGGGATTTCCTTGCTTTACGATTACCGGCTCAAGCATGGAACATTGAATCTGCCTTCCGCGACAAAACCGGAGAAGTACACGCTGGCTACTTCGCCGAACGTGGATCCAAAGCAGGTCGCGTCACTCGAGGCTTTGAATCGGGAGCGGCGCGCACTCGTTAGTAGTGTGATCCCGTCGGTGGTCGCGGTAAAAACATCCAAGAAGATCAACATTCGGCGGGAATACGGGCTCGATCCTTTTGAGTTTTTCTTTCGCAACCAGCGGCAATTTCGCAATCCGAATGACGAGGCGCTGGTGCAAAATGCGCTCGGATCCGGTGTGATCGTGACGAACGAGGGGCACGTCATCACCAATAATCACGTTGTCGATCAGGTGGACGAAATTGAAGTGCAACTTAGCGATGGCCGCACTAAAAAGGCGCGGCTCGTGGGCGCGGATTCTCAGGTGGATCTGGCCGTGCTCAAGATCGACGATCCCGGCGTCAAACCGCTCAAACTGGCTGATTCCGATACGGTGCAGGCCGGGGATTTTGTTCTGGCCATCGGCAATCCATTCGGATTCGAAGAAACCGTGACCGATGGCATCATCAGTTCGAAAATGCGGCCAAACCGCACTGACGCTTTCGGCGAACTGCTGCAAACCAACGCGGCCATCAATCCCGGCAACAGCGGCGGTCCGCTGATTAATCTCCGCGGCGAAGTCATTGGGATCAATACGGCGATCATCTCACGAAGTGGTGGTTCGCAAGGGATCGGATTTGCTATTCCATCGAACACGATTCGCACCGCCCTGGAGAGTTTGTTGAAGCAGGGGCGAATCATTCGCGGTTACCTTGGGGTCCAAACGCGCGCGCTGCAGCCGGGCCAAAACGGGGCAGAGAGCGAAGGCGTTAATGTTGAGGAAGTAGTGCCGGGGTCACCGGCTGCTCAGGCCCAACTGCAAAAGGGCGATGTCATCCGCAAATTCGATGGCCACGAAGTCAAAAATTTCACAGCGCTGCGCAGCCTAGTTGCGCAGGCCGAGTTGAACAAAAACGTCGACCTGGAAATCGTGCGCAACGGAAAGCCGCTGAAAGTGACGACGCAGATCAAGGAGCAACCGATGAATTATCCGACGGCTGGCGTTGTGCCTGGACAGGGCCAGCCGCAGACACCGGGCCAGCCGCAGAACCCGCGGCAGCCGAACGACGAAACCGAGACGAGCGGCCCCCTCGGCTCAATCGACGTGGAGGACCTGACGCCGGCAATGGCACGTCAGCTCGATCTGCCAAGTAATGTGAGCGGCGTCGTTGTCACCAATATTGATCCTGACAGTGGCGTGGCCGAATTGCAAAAGGGTGATGTGATCGAAGAAATCAATCAGCAACCGATCACGTCGGTTTCAGATTACAAGAAAATCGTCGCTTTGCTTGATCCCTCGCAACCGCAGGTCCTATCGGTTTGCCGGCATCGGATGCGTTCGTTTCTTGTTTTGCGTCCGCGCTAAAGCGGCTCTTCGAATGGGACAAAAATCACGCAATAGCGTGACGGCGACACACGCCGGACAGCATTTCCCAAAGCGCATCAAGAACGCGATTCACTGACGCCTTTACCGTCTCGAGATTGCGATTGTCGATGTATGCGCCAAGCATTTCGCGCTCAGCGGCAGAATGTTCGCGATCGGCGTCGATATGGACGGTGAAATAGCGATAATGTTCGGGATTATTGAAGCCGTAATGTCTCTTCAGCCCGTCGATCTTTGATTCACAGATCGCGGGGATTTGGCTCTCATACGCGTAAAGCGCGGCGAGACCTTCTGCAGTCGATCCGTCACGACACACCGATCGGAATATGCCGATCAAGCTTTTCGTCTCCGGCTGTTTCTTTGCGCTCCGCACATCGACATCGGAAACGCCAAGACCTTCGGCGAACCTTAGCCAAAGCTCGGGATGGTTCGGCGAACCGGCTTCTTCATCGATCAAGTTCGAAAGCAATTGCTTCCGCATCACTTGATCGTCGCATTTTGCGTGCACAGCCGATAGATACGTGGGGAACGCCGCGACATGGTGATAATACTGCTGTGCATAGTCCGCGAGCGCCTCCTTGCTCAACTCCCCACGCGTCCAGGCGAGATAAAACGGATGTTTCAAGAGATGCTTCTCCGCGATGTTATTGTCGATCTTGTCGAGATGGTCATTCATAAGGTCCTTTTCCGAATTTGAATGTAGATATAAACGCTGGTTCTCCAGTCGCCAAATTGTTAATGCGTGAGAAACAGTCATGCGTGTTGTGGATGACAATGGCCCAGCGTTTTAACGCTGGGAAAAGGTGATATAAAGGCCTGAGTCCCGTCAGGGACGAAAGAATCATGCATTCGTTCAACAGTTGTCTCGCTCACTGCATCTGGAGCACAAAAAACCGCACGCCTTTCTTGACTTCGGATTTGCGCGAGCGGCTTTGGCCGTACCTCGGCGGTATTGCGAAACAAAATAAAATGAAGCCGCTGGCAGTTGGCGGAGCGGCGGATCACGTGCACATGCTGATCGCGTTGCCGGCAGCGCTGTCTGTGGCCAAAGCAATCCAACTTCTCAAAGGCAATTCTTCCAAGTGGATTCATGAAGCGTTTCCGAAAATGCGTTCATTTGAATGGCAGGAGGGCTACGGCGCATTCAGCATCGGCGTGTCCGGTATCGAAACCACTGTGGCGTATATTCGGAACCAGACGGAGCATCATCGCAATCGGGCATTTCGCGAAGAGTTTCTGGCCATGCTGCGTAAGCATGGTTTGGATTACGACGAACGGTTGCTTGGTTGATTCTTTCGTCCCCGAGGGACTCGCGCGCCTTCCAAACCGGTGACCCAGCGTTAGAACGCTGGGCTATTTTCTTTTCGTGCCTGTCGGCACTGAAGCTTTGCATAGTGACGATCTACCGGGGCAACCGTTTGCAAAGATAATATGAATTTCCGCAACCGTCAGACCACCCGCAAAATGCGTTGATGCCGCAAACGGAAGACTTGCTCTGATAATAGCCCAGCTTTTCAAAGCTGGGACAGCCGTTATTAAGAAAACCAGTGCCCGAAGGGACGGAAGAATTGCGGCTTTTCGAGCTCGTTACTTAACCCGACTTCAAGATGTGTTTGATACCACGGACGGGAATGACGACCCAGTCGGGGCGATGGTTCAGTTCGTAGCCGATTTCGTAGACGGCTTTGTCGAGCAAATAGGCTTCGAGCATGATTTGCAGATCGTCGGGGTTTTGCGGGACGAAGATCGCGCCGGCCGTCGTTTTCAAATAACTTTGCAGGAAAACGCTGCTCACTTGGCGATACCAAAGATCGGCCCAGCGCTCAAGGAACGGCACATCCTCCTTGCGCATGGCTGGCTGCCAGAGCACGCTGTAAGCGGCGTATTGAAACGAGCGCATCATGCCTGTCACATCGCGCAAGGCTGAGCGCTTCAGCTTTCGCTCGCCAAGTGCCCGCGCCGGTTCGCCTTCGAAATCGAGAATGATGAAGTCCTTTCCCGTATAAAGCACCTGGCCTAGATGATAATCCCCGTGAATCCGGATTTTTGAAGCGTTGGAGCGACGGTCGAGAAGCCGTTTTTCCTGCTCGAGAATTTTTTGCTCGGCGTCGAGAACCTGTTTTGCTTCCTCTCGAAACGCGTGGGGCAAGTCTGACACTTTCTTTTCGAGAAGAGTAAACGCCCGCCGCACCGATGCTCGCATCGATTGGTAAACCGACCGTTGCGCCATCGCATTGAAAGGCTCAGGCGCGAAGGCGCGATCATCGCTGTTTGAAGCAAGCGCGAGATGCAATTCGCCCGTGCGCTGCCCGAGCAGCATTGCTTTTTCAGGATAAACGCCGCCAATCAATTCGTCGAGAAGCGAGCCGGGCGGTGCGGTTTGATTCTGGAGATCCGCTTTGCGGCCAAGCACACGTTCGTAATAGCGACCAACCGCGTCCAACGTTAGCGCCCAGCCGTCACTCTCGCTCGTGGCCGCGTTCTGCAACAGACAGACAACGGTCGGCTCGGATTTTTCGTGACGATATTCCAGCGCGCCAGCGAAAGCCGGCACATTAGAAAAATTGGCGCGCTCAGTAAGAAACCGGGTTATTTCGACATCGGGATTCACACCGTCCTCGAGCTTTCGATAGAGTTTAAGGAAGAATTTGTTTTCAAAGAGCATCGAGGAGTTGCTCTGCTCCCCACTCAAAACTTGCGATTTGTCCAAGGTGACCGAAGAATCCGCCGCCAGCGCCTTGCCCGCGATGCCGACGAGATCGCCCGCATGCCCTTTCATGATCTGCCGTTGGGCGATCGCCTCAAATAATTGAGAACGAAACTTCTCATCCCACACCGCGTCATACAGAATGGCTTCTTCGGCACCTGCGAGGCGCGCGATGATCGCGTGCGGCGCGCTCCGAGAGACAGTGCGCGCAGCGTTACCCGACGCAATCTTTACCGGGAGGGCATAAGTTTCCGTAGGACCATCGACATAGCTTACCACTACAAACCAAAAGCGCGCTGCATCTGTTTCTGATGAGACGGCCGGCTGCTCCACCACTTTAAGATCGCGGAGAGTCCGCGCCTTGGAGCCAAACCAGCGACAGGTCTGGATGTAATTGGGCAAAACTACCTGCTCGAGCTGCGCAAGCCGACCATCGTCCAGCAAAGTATGAAGCTCGGCCGGCGCGTTGATCGTCGGCACAACGTGCTTTTTCGAGACGCGACGTCCATTGGTCTGCGCTTGCAATGAGAACCAGTAATACGCATGAGGACCGAGCGTGATAACGTAAGGTGATTTTTTGATTGGGCGAAACAGGTTGCGGCTAAAGACTTCCATCGGCACACAGCCGGCGAAGCGCGACAGATCCAACTCCACCGATTGCGCGAAACGCGAGAGATTCACCACCACAACGATGGTCTCCTTCTCATACCGGCGAAGAAACGCGAGAACCTTGGCGTTATCCGGATAGAGAAATTCAAGGGAGCCGCGCGAAAACGCCTTAAAATTTTTTCGCATCGCAATTACACGGCGCATCCACCAGAGCAGCGACGAGAGATTTTTCTGCTGATTTTCGACATTGACTGCTTCGTAGTGATATTCCGGATCGATCGTAATCGGCAGATAAAGCTGCTGCGGGTTGGCTCTTGAAAATCCGGCATTGCGGTCGGGACTCCATTGCATCGGTGTGCGGCAACCGTTGCGATCACCGAGATAAAAATTGTCGCCCATGCCGATCTCATCTCCATAATAAATGATTGGCGTGCCGGGCATGGAAAAAAGCAGCGTGTTTAGCAACTCGATTTTGCGACGGCTGTTTGCGAGCAGCGGCGCGAGCCGCCGGCGAATGCCAAGATTAATGCGTGCATGCGGATCGGTGGCGTAGACGCGATACATGTAATCCCGCTCCTCATCGGTCACCATTTCGAGGGTTAGCTCGTCATGATTGCGCAGGAACATGGCCCATTGGCAGCCATCGGGGACCGACGGTGTTTGATCGAGAATGTCGATGATCGGAAACCGGTCCTCCATTTGCAGCGCCATGAACATGCGCGGCATGAGCGGAAAGTGGAAATTCATGTGCGACTCGTCGCCCTTGCCAAAGTAAGCGACCGCGTCTTCCGGCCATTGGTTCGCTTCCGCGAGTAACATGCGGTTTGGGAATTTTCCATCGACATGTGTGCGCAGCTTGCGGAGATAATCATGGGTCTCCGGTA
>WNGH01009602.1_pt1 | contig 10251 bp, 8 predicted proteins | sample 5400631 | NCBI WGS metagenome assembly WNGH01 (sample SAMN13153373, study PRJNA577476) | soil metagenome | isolation source: 115 cm soil or saprolite under Garry oak tree replicate 1 | place: USA:California | collected 2016-06-15 | reverse complement strand
CACGAGCACGCAGCGCGCGGATGGTGGGCGCCAGCTTCGCCGAGCGCTGGCCGCTCATGAACCCGGCGGTCTCCTCGCCGATCAGCACGCGCACCCGCTCGACCTCGTGCCGTGGGCCATCGTCCCCGGTTTCGAGCACGGCGCGCAGCGCGTCGAGGTCGGCGAGCACCACCCCTGGGAGCTGCCGGACCTCGGGCTCGACGTCGCGGGGCACGCCGAGGTCCAGCAGGACCAGTGGGCGGCCGGCACCGCGCCAGTCGAGCCCGCGGCGGACCGCGGCGAGCGTGACCGTTGGCGTGATCGCGGCGGTCGAGGCGACCACCAGGTCGGCGGTGGCCAGCTCCTGGTCGATCGCCTCCAGCGGCACCGAGCGGCCGCCCAGCTCGGCGGCAAGGGCGGCGCCATGCGCTTCGGTGCGGTTGGCGATCACCAGCTCCGAGGCACCGGCCTCGCGCACGCTGCGGCTGGCCAGCTTGGCCATCTTGCCCGCCCCGACGATCAGGACGCCGCGGCCGGCCAGCGTGCCGAGCTGGCCCTCGGCGACCTGGAGACTGACCGACAGGGTGGAGGCCAGCCCCTGGCCGATCGCCGTCTCGTGGCGGGCGCGGCGGCCGACCCGCAGCGCCTGGGTGAACAGCGCGTGCAGCACCGGCCCCACGGAGCGTTCGGCCTGGGCCGCCTGGAACGCCTCGCGCACCTGGCCGAGGATCTGGACCTCGCCGACCACCATGGAGTCGATGCCGGCGGTAACGGCGAACAGGTGGTTGACCGCCCGGTCCTCGTAGTGGGCGTAGAGGTAGTCGGACAGCTCGTGGGAGCGGATGCCGTGGAACTCGGTCAGGAAGCCACGGACGGCGTCGCCACCGTCGTGGAACCGGTCGATCTCCGCGTAGATCTCGACCCGGTTGCAGGTCGAGAGGATCGCGCCCTCCTTGACGTGCTCGCGCTCCAGCAGCATGGCGAGCGCCTTGGGGCGGCGCTCCGGGTCGATCGCGAGCCGTTCCAGGAGGTCGAGCGGGGCACTGCGGTGGTTGAGGCCGACGACGAAGACGGGCATGCGTCAGCCCCGTCCCTGCGAGCCCTCCGGCGAGCGCTGGCGCTGACCGGGACCGCTGCGGTCGGTGGTGGCAGCGGTCTGGCGGACAAGGTTCACCGCGGCCCTGCGCTGCTCGTGGAAGGAGAGGATCTGCAGCTCGGTCGACAGGTCGACCTTGCGCAGGAACACCCCGGCGGGCACCTGGAGGTGGGCGGGGGCGAAGTTGAGGATGGAGCTGATGCCCGCCGCCACCAGCCGGTCGCAGACCTCCTGGGCCGAGGCCGCGGGCGTCGCCACCACGCCGATGGCGACCTGTTCCTCCTTGGCGATGCGGTCGAGGTCGTCGATGTGCTCGACGGTGAGGTCGCCCACCTGCTCGCCGACCTTGCGGTCGTCGGACTCCAGCAGGGCGACCACGCGGAAGCCCCGCTCCGCGAAGCCCTTGTAGTTGGCCAGGGCGTGCCCGAGGTTGCCGACCCCGACGATGGCAACCGGCCAGTCCTGCTCCAGCCCCAGCTCTCGGCGGACCTGGTAGATCAGGTACTCGACGTCGTAGCCGACGCCGCGGGTGCCGTAGGAGCCGAGATACGAAAGGTCCTTGCGCACCTTGGCGGAGTTGACGCCGGCCGCCTCGGCGAGCTGCTCGGACGACACCGTGTGCGTCCCCCGCTCGGCCATGTCGATCAGGCAGCGCAGGTAGACCGGCAGGCGCGCAACGGTGGCTTCAGGAATGCTGCGTTCTCGCACGTTGACTCAAACCCCCACTGCTCGAACCTCGCCGGGCCGAGCCCTTACCCAGATCGTCTCCGAGTCTAGGCTCTCGTGACGGGGTTCTCAAACGCTCCAACGCCCACGCAGATGCGCCCTGAGCAGGTCAGGAGGCACCTCGTACTCGAACAGTTCGACACCATCGACGGCCACGACCGGCACCCGAACCCCATAGCGCCGAGCCAGCTCCGGGTCACCGTCGATATCCACCGTGACCAGGGCAAATGGGATCGTTCGCTGCTCGGAGCGGAGCACCTGCTCGGCGTGCTCGCACAGGTGGCAGCCCACCCGGGTGTAGAGCGTGACCGCCTGCTTCATTTCGATACCCCCAAGGAATTCACTGAGGGGTATTCGTCCATCAGGTTCATGGTGCTGCCGGACCGGTTCGGGCGGCACCGCCGGGGTTGGCGGCCATCGGTGACCGGACGGGTGTGGAGGCGCGCCAGAACCCGAGGTACATCACGCAGGCGCCGACCGCGAGCCCCGCCACGAGCTTGCCGCTCTGGTCGAGGAACGCGAACACGCCGCCGCCGGCCGCGAACGCGACGCCGAGCGCGATCAGCAGGTTGCCCTCGAACCGCGGCCGCAGCTCGCGCCGGTGCCGCAGCGCCAGGCCACTGACCACCGCGCCGCCGAGCACCACCAGCGTCCCCACCACGTTGCCGGCCACGGCCAGCATCCGGACCGCCAGCGGCAGGAAGCGCCTGCCCTCCGGCACCAGGGCGCCGGCCAGGTCGGTGGCGGTGACCGGCGCGAGCACCACCAGCACCAGGCTGGCGGCGCTGAATGCCAGCAGGCAGCCCAGGTAGACGCGGGCCGTGGTGGGCCTGCCGAGCAGCAGCACGGTGCCGAGCGCCAGCCACGGCACGTTCAGCATCGCCCCGAACAGGTAGTAGAGCTTGAAGTTCGAGGGCGACCACCCCACCGCGACGCCCAGCGTGAGGGCCAGCGAGGCGATCGCGAACAGCGACAACGCGACCCCCCAGGCGAGCTGGTAGGGCTTGTGACGCTGCGCGTACTGCAGCAGCACCGCGGTCGCGAAGGCGGCGGCTGCCGCCACGGCGATCGCGGGGATGATCCAGTGCACCTAGAGACGTCCTCCCACCGGAGGGGTTCGGGACCCAGAGGGTGGCCCGATGGCTTGCCGGCCCGACGCCGGAAACCCCTCAGTAGTGAAACCATGGAGAGTCTAGTCCTGAGCCCGACAGTTCACCGCTCGAGCGGTTGGACCGGTACCATCCGCCTTCGAGCGAGCTTTCGTCCTCTTGCAGCAAGGAGCGCCCGTGCCCGATCTGCCTCCCCTGCTCGGATCGACCGGGCCGTTCTTCATGTTCTCGCTCGACGAGACCTTCGAGGTGCTGGCCGAGGCCGGCTTCGACGGCGCCGAGCTGATGATCACCCAGGACCGGCTGAGCCAGGACCCGCACCGGATGGCGGCGGTCGCGCGCCGCTACGGCCTGCCGGTCCCAGCCATCCACGGGCCGTTTCTCCTCGCCACCTGGCTGGTCTACGGGACGGACCCCAAGGGCAAGCTGGACCGCTGCGTGGAGTTCGCGGAGACGGCCCGGATCTCGACCATCGTCATCCACCCGCCCTACCGCTGGCAGACGGCCTACGCGGGCTGGCTGGCCGACCGGATCGTGGAGATCCGCGAGCAGACCGGTATCACCGTGGCGGTCGAGAACATGTTCCCGGTGTGGATGAACGGCCGCCGCATCCCGTTCCAGAACGGCATCGAGCCGCGGGAGCTCGTCCGCTACCCCTACATCACGCTGGACCTGAGTCATCTGGCGGTTGCCGGTATCGACGTCCTCGACGCCTACGACCAGCTCCGCGACCAGATCGTGCACGTCCATGTCTCCAACAACGCCGGCAGGGGCCGTGACACTCACGCCGGCCTCGACGACGGCGTCCTGCCGATCCCGGCCTTCCTCGAAGGGCTGATGACCTCGCGCTTCCCCGGAGCGGTCACGCTGGAGCTGGACGTGCGCCCCTGGGCCGAGGACCGCGGCGCCCTGCTCGGGTTCCTGCGCCACAACGTCGCCACCGCGCGCAAGCACCTGGCCGACGGCGCCAGGATCGCCGGCCAGGTCGGCCGCCGCGGCTGATCGCGTCGGCGGGGGCTCGCGAGCACGATCGCACACGGGCGAGATAACATCGCTGCCGCTCTGCACGTCGTACGTCAGGGAGCTGACCATGCGCACCGGCACCGCCATCGCGCTCGCCATCCTCCTCGTCGTCATCGTCCTGGCGGCGGGCATCCAGTTGGTGCTCGTCCGATGACCACCGGGCAGATACCGGGCGTCGACGAGCTGCGCTCGGTGGCCCCGGCGCAGTGCCCCTGCGGGCGCGGCGACATCGCCGCTGAGCTGGAGCGCCAGCGGCCGTTGCTGGAGCGCGCGGTCGCGGGCGACGCTCGCGCCCTGGGGGAGCTGTACGACGACAACGTCGACGACGTCTACCGCTACCTGCGCGCCTGGACCGGCGACGACGCGGCCGCCAGGGAACTGACCGCGCAGGTGTTCCACGGCGCGCTGGCCTGGCTGACGGCCATCGCCGAGGGCGAGGGCGACCTGGCCGCCTGGCTGCTGACCATGGCGCGCGACGCGGTGACGCAGCAGCGGGGCGCCGGCTGGATGGGCAGCCCCGAGCCGGTCGAGAGCCAGTCCCCCGACGTGCTGCTGGCCGCCGGGCAGCTCGACGACGCCCACCGCGAGGTCGTGGTGCTGCGGCTGCTGCTCGGCCACTCCCTGGTCCATACCGCCCACCTGGCCGGCTACTCGGCGCCGGTGGTCTCCGAGCTGCAGCTCGCCGCCTGCTCGACCATCTGGCAGATGCTCAGCGGCACCGCCGCCGAGCCGGCTCCGGGAGGCGCCCAGGGGATGCGCCCGCGCTGGTTCGAGGGCTGCCTGGAGGGCGCCTACTTCGACCCCAACAGCGATCCCGGCCTGTCGGACCTGCTGGCGGTGGCCGACGCGCTGCGGCAGGCCGCGCCGCGGCAGGTGCCGCTGCCCGACGACGCGTTCCTGCAACGCCTCCGCGAGCAGCTCCTCGGCGAGCTCGGCGGCGACGCCCCCGAGCGGCCACGGAGCGACAGCCGGATCGCACGCGCGCTGGCACTGGCCCGCCTCCACTTCGGTCGTCATCCCTGGGTGGCGACCATCGTGGCGGCCGGCGCCATCGGCCTGGTGTTCGGGCTCCAGGCGGCCGGCAACACGGGAACCCACTCGGCCTGCGGTGACGGCCCGTGCCTTGGGAGCACCACCGAGGCGACCGCGGGCCCCGCGGCCGGGGCGGCCGCCCCCACGCTGCCGACCCTCGGCCCGACCACCAGCCTCACGGCCAGCACGGCGCCGCCCTCGAGCACGCTCCCGCCGACGACCCGAGCCCCGGGCGCCGCCCCCTCGACGGTCCCGCCCACGACCGTCGCGCAGACCCAGACGACCCAGCAGACCACCACGACCCGCCGCCAGGGCAAGCCCACCACCACGACCAAACCCCCGGCGACGACCGCCACGACCGAGCCGCCGACGACCGCGACGGCGGGCGGCGGATGAGGGCGCTGTTCGACGCGTGGTGATCTACAGGCCGAAGGCGCAGCCGCGCGCCGCGAGGTTCTTGTTGAGGGTCCGCTGGATGGTGTCGCGGACCTGGTCGGTCAGGTCGAACACCACCATCGGGTCGAGGACCGCGTCGGGACCGTAGCCGGAGGTCTCGATCGGCGGGCAGAACTCGATCACCCACTGGGAGGGCAGCGGCACCGCGCCGAGCGGCCCGAGCAGCGGGAAGGTCGGCGTCACGGGCAGGTAGGGCAGGCCGAGCAGCCGCGCGATCCGGCGCAGGTTGCCGACCATCGGGTAGATCTCCTCGCTGCCGACCACGGCCACCGGCACGATCGGGGTGCCGGTCCGGAGCGCCAGCTCGACGAAGCCGCCGCGCCCGAACCGCTGCAGCCGGTAGCGGTCGCGGAACGGCTTGCCGAGGCCCTTGTAGCCCTCCGGCCACACGCCCACCAGGTCGCCGGCCCGGAGCAGGCGCTCGGCGTCCTCCTCGCAGGCCAGCGTGTTGCCGGACTTGCGGGCCAGGGGCGCCACCAGCGGCAGGGTGAAGGCCAGGTCGGCGGCCAGCATGCGCAGGATCCGGTGGGCGGGATGCTCGTCGTAGATCGCCAGAGCGACCATCATCGCGTCGAACGGCAGGGTGCCGGCGTGGTTGCCGACCACCAGCGCCGACCCGCTGGATGGGATGTGCTCCAGCCCCAGGGTCCGCACCCGCCACCATCGCTGATAGAGCGGACGCAGGACGGGCGCGAGCACGTGCTCGACCAGCTCCGGGTCGTAGCCGAAGTCGTCGACCTGGTAGTCGCCGGTGAGCCGGCGGGCCAGGAACTCGTCCTCCTCGGCCGGCCTGGCGCCGAGCCGGCTGGCGGCGAAATCGCGGAACGCGTCCGGCGAGGACCATTTCGGGCTGAAGCCGAGCCGCTCGCGCGCGGCGCTGGTGTCGGCCGCCCGGCCGAACTGGAGGAAGCGCACCTGCTCCGGCGAGAAGTCCAGGGTGCGGCGCAGCAGCTCTGCCACCACCCCGACCAGCGGCTCCGGGATCGGCAGCGGCGGCTTGCCGGCGATGCGGATCGCCTGGCTGAGCAGGACCACGCCGTCGCCGGCGATGTTGAAGGTGCCGCGTGTGGCCCGTCCGAGCACCGCGCGCTCGAGCACGCGCTCGGTGTCCGATTCGTGCAGGAACTGGAGCCGAGGGTCGAAGCCGAGCACCGTCGGGCAGGTCGGCAGCTCGAAGTAGCGGGTCAGCGGGTTGGACACGGTCGGGCCGACCTGGTTGGCCAGCCGCAGGATGGTGACGGTCACGTCCCGGCGGCGGCGGTCGAAGGCGCGCACGTAGTCCTCGACCTGGATCGCGTCCTTGCCGAAGCCCGAGCGGGGCGCGTCGTGGGGCATCGCCTCGGTCCACATCGCCGGGTCCGAGGGGGTCGAGCCGTACACCGCGGTGGTCGACTTCAGCACCAGCCGGCGCAGGTCCGGGGCGTGGTAGGCGGCCGCGAGGAGCTGCATGGTGCCGAGCACGTTGCGCTCCTTCATGACCGCGCGCCCGCCGGCGGCCTGTGGCTCCGCGCTGACACCGAGGTGGACCAGGGTGTCCACACCCGCCGACTGCAACGCCTTGATCAGCGCTGGGCTGTCGAGCGCCGCCTGGATCGGCTCGACCTTGTCGGGCAGGCCCTCCGGCAGGGGCTCGTTGTCCACTGCCAGCACGCGGGCCACCCGCTCGGACTCCGCCAGCGCCGCGACCAGCCGGCGGCCGGTCGATCGGGCGGCGCCGGTGACCAGGATGCAGCGTCGCCTTGCGGCGGTTGTCCGGGCCATCAGCGGCCCGACCGTGAGAGGACCACGCGGTCGCCGGTGCGCACCCGCAGTCGCTCGGCCGCCCGCCCCCGGTTCAGCGAGATCGCGATCCGGCGGGAGGAGTCCTCGTGCACCACCAGCGCTCCGGCGGGCACCGTGGCGAAGGTCTCCCCGACCGCCGCGCCGAAGCTCCGGTCGCCGACCAGGATCTCGACGGGATCGCCCAGGCGCAGGCCGGCGCGCTCCAGCTCGGCGTGGCCGAAGCTGAGCAGCAGGTTGCCGAAATGGTCGACCGACACGACCTCGGCGAGCAGGCGGTCGCCGTCCACGGTCGCGGTCGGGACCGGCAGGCGGACCAGGCCAGCCGGGTCCAGCTCCGGGCCGAGCGCCGAGAGGTCCAGGCCGGCCGCCAGATGAGCGGCCGCCGGGGCGAACACGTCCCGCCCGTGGAAGGTCCTGGACACCGGCGAGAGCTGGTAGTCCGGGTTGGCGAGCGCGTGCGCGCGCCTGCTCCCGCCGAGCGCGTCGGCCGCCCAGACCAGCAGCCCGTTGTCCGGCCCGACCAGGACCTGCCCACCCGCCTCGAGGGCCACCTGCCCGCGTCCCGTCCCCACGCCGGGGTCCACCACCGCCAGGTGGACGGCGTCCGGCAGGTAGCCCACCGCCTGCGCCAGCACCAGCGCGCCCTGCCGGACGTCCTGCCGACCGACCGCGTGGCTCACGTCGATGACCCTGGCGTGCGGCGCGATGCGGGCCATCACCCCGTGGCAGACCCCCACGTAGCTGTCCCCCAGCCCATAGTCCGTCAGAAAGGTGATCCAGTCGTACCGAGCCATCTCACCGCCTCCCGCGAAGCGCTCGCGCCGAGGCTACTACGCCCATTACTCGGTGCCGAAGAGGTGGCGGAGGTCGACCCGGGTGGTGGAGGCCCAGTCGGCGGTGATGCGGGTGGAGCCGAGGCGCAGGGCGCGGGCGCCCTCGGAGACGGTGGAGATCATGCGCAGGCCGCCGTCCTCGGCCATCTTGAGGTAGCCGATGCCGACGCAGCTTCCCTTGCCGTCCTCCATGCCGACCAGCAGCCCGGCCAGGCTCAACAGGTCGGCCTCGGGGGGCAGGCTCGGCAGGAACACGGTGGGCTTGACCCGCCAGCGGTGCAGCGGGCCGGCGAAGTAGGCGGCGAAGCGGGCGCGGCGGACCTCGGCGCGCTCGTCGGCGGTGGTCGGGCGGGCGTCGGGGTGGACCGGGTACGACTCGACGCGGGCGGGGGTGAACCGCCGGGCGATCCCGAGCAGCGGCTCCAGCTCCTCGCCCCGCTCGAAGCCGATCACGTAGTCCGGCCGGGTGACCTCCAGCTTGTGGTACTTGAGGATCTGGCCGTAGACGCCGCTGATCAGGCTGGAGGTGTCGACCACGATCAGCTCGGCGCCCGAGCGCCTGGCCACGTCCATCAGCTTGGCGGTGCCCGCCACCAGCGGCAGCAGGTGGAACTGGGCGGAGACCCAGCCGACGAAGTAGAGGCCGCCGGCGACGGCCAGCTCGTCGTCGGTCAGGTGCTTGGGCTCGGCGACGTGCTTGAGCCCGATGGTGGTCGGCGGCCCCACGGTGGTGCGGCCGACGTCGGTGTCGAGGTAGCTCGCCGGGATGCCACGCTCGACCGCGCCGGCCAGCAGCATCCGGGCGAAGGTGATCGGCAGGGCTGGGTCGTTGATGTCGGCGATGCCGATCACGTCGATGCCGCGCTCGGCGGCGGCGCCGGCCCAGCCGTGGTCCCCGACCACCAGGTCCAGGTCATCGGCCTGGTCCAGCACCAGCTCCATCGGGTGGGAGTCATGCGTGTGGTAGAGGTTGGCGCCGGAGGACAGCACGGCCACGTACTGGACGTAGCGCACCTGGCGGCGGTGCTCGCGCAGCCGGAAGGCGATGCCGTCGCCGGGCCTCGGGACCTTGGCGCCGGCGTTGCGCAGCGCGGTGCAGACCTGCTGGTGGAGGGCGAGCACCCCGGTGGGATGGCCGCTGGCGAACACCACCCGCTCGCCGTTCTCGGCGGCCCGTCGCAGCCGCTCGGCCGCACGGTCCAGCTCGTCCAGGAGCAGCTCCGGATCGATCCAGGTGGAGCCGAAGCTGGGCTCGCCCTCGGTGTGGGTCCAGCCGAACTGGAGCCGGACCTGCTCGAGGACGTCGTCGGGCGAGTACCGGGTCATGCCGGAGAGCCCGAAGCAGTGGTCGGGGTCGCCCGCCGCGAGCAGATCCGCCTTGCGGAGGACGTCCGCCACCGGGGTTTGCACCGACCCGGCGATCCTTGTGGCCACCAGATGACGGCCGAGTTCGTCACGGGTCAGTTCGGGCATGCAGCGCTCCAGATGGTTCGATCGGACTGGGTATTCATGGTAGCGGAGGCGCGGTCGCCAACCCGGACGCGAAACGGTCCCCATGGCACAGGCGCTCTTGGGGGGGTGTGGGGGGGAGCGAGCTCCCCCCCACATGGAAACGGGAGCCGCGCCGGGTACACCAACCAGGACTCAGACGCTCAACCCGTGCAACGGGAACAGGTTGCCGCGGACCATCTCGATGGCGCGGGCGACCTGCGACTCGACCCGCTGGCGGTGCTCGGAGCGCAGGGCGACCACCTCGTCTGCGGTCCGCGGGTCGAGGGTGGCGCCGTAGCGCTCGCTGGCCTCGGCCAGGAAGCCGTCGGGCAGCCGCTCCGGCAGCTTGGTCCCCACCATCTCGGCCAGGTAGCTGCACCACGCCCGGGGGACGACCGAGGCCCACTGGTAGCCGCCGCCGCCGGTGGCCAGCCAGCGGCCCTCGGTGACCGTGTGCGCCAGGTCGTGGAGGCGCTCGGCCAGCCCGGCGTAGGCGCGGGTGGTGAGCCCGAGATGCGCCAGCGGGTCGGTGTAGTGGCTGTCGCAGCCGAGCTGGGTGACCAGCACCTCCGGCTCGAAGGCGCGCACCAGCTTGGGAACCACGGCGTCGAAGGCCGGCAGGTAGAGGTCATCGGTGGTCGAGGGTGGCAATGGGAGGTTGGCAATGGTGCCACGAGCGGCGCCCTCGCCGATCTCGTGCGCGAAGCCCGTGCCCGGGAACAGG
>WNGH01007656.1_pt1 | contig 10256 bp, 8 predicted proteins | sample 5400631 | NCBI WGS metagenome assembly WNGH01 (sample SAMN13153373, study PRJNA577476) | soil metagenome | isolation source: 115 cm soil or saprolite under Garry oak tree replicate 1 | place: USA:California | collected 2016-06-15 | reverse complement strand
CGACTTGCTCGATTCGATGCGCCCGGCGTCGCGATTGGGGCCGAAGACGTTGAACCCCGCGTGGCGGAGTGCATCGCCGACCCCGGCGTCGACCGCCGCCTCAGGGCCAAGGACGATCAGGCCGAGGCGCTCGCGCTTCGCGAAGTCGACCAGTCGAACCACGTCGGCGGCGCCGATGGCGATGTTGCGCGCCATGCCTCCGGTGCCGCCATTGCCGGGCGCGCAGTAGACACGCTCGACGAGGTCGGACTGCACGCATTTCCATACTAGCGCGTGCTCCCGCGCACCTGACCCGACGACCAGGACCTTCATCGAACGTTCATTGGAGCATTGCCCGTGCGGCCGGAGTGACGATCTGACTTGCGTCGCCCCAGTTCACGACCTCCACCGTGGTATTGCCCTTCAAGCGCCAGTAGCGGTGGCCACCCACGCGCCATGTTCGTCTTTTCTCCGCTGAGTGACCCGTCGGGACGCTGGCCGCGCAACAGTCCGGCGATCATCCTCTTGGCCCAGGTCGGGTCGAGCTTGGTGGGCGCTACTCCCACTCGATGGTGCCGGGCGGCTTGGAAGTGATGTCGTACACCACGCGGTTCACACCCTTCACCTCGTTCACGATGCGGTTGCTGATCCGCGCCAACACCTCGTAGGGCACGCGCGCCCAATCCGCGGTCATCGCATCTTCGCTCGTCACAACCCTCACCGCGACGACGTTCGCGTAAGTCCGGTAGTCGCCCATCACCCCCACGGTTTCGAGCGGCGTGAGCACCGCGAACGATTGCCAGACCTGGCGGTACAGGCCGTTGCGCTTGATCTCGTCGACCACGACCCAGTCGGCGTTGCGAAGGATCTCCAGTCGCTCTACTGTGACCTCGCCCAGGCAGCGGATCGACAGGCCCGGGCCGGGGAACGGCTGTCGGTAGACCATCTCCTCCGGCATGCCCAGCTCGAGACCAACCGCGCGCACCTCGTCCTTGAACAAGTAGCGCAGCGGCTCGATGAGCTGGAAGCGCAGGCCGGGCGGCAGCCCGCCGACGTTGTGGTGCGTCTTGATCTTGGATGCCGTGGACGCGACATCGGGCGCGGTCGACTCGATGACGTCTGGGTAGAGAGTGCCCTGCGCAAGGAAGTCGATATGGCCAAGGGTGGTCGCCTCAGCCTCGAAGACGGAGATGAACTCGCGCCCGACGATCCGGCGCTTTTGCTCCGGGTCGATGATGCCTCGCAGCGCCGCGAGAAAGCGCTCTGTCGCGTCGACGTACCGAATGTTCATGTCCAGGTTGCCGTGCATCACGTCGAGCACGCGCTCCGGCTCCTCCTTGCGGAGCAAACCGTTGTTGACAAACACGCAAGTCAGCTGATCCCCTATCGCGCGATGCACCAACGTCGCCGCGACGGCCGAGTCGACGCCACCCGACAGGGCGCAGATGACACGTCCGGAGCCGACCTGGGCGCGGATGCTGTCGGTCGCCTCGGCGATGAACGACCCCGTGGTCCACGAAGGAGTGCAGTGACAGACGCCGAAAAGGAAATTGCGCAGCACCTCGCGCCCGCTCGGCGTGTGCACGACCTCGGGGTGGAACTGGATGCCGAAGATGCCCTTTCCGTTGGTGAACGCCGCGACCGGTGAGTTGCCGCTCGTGGCGAGGAGCTGGAAGCCCGGCGGCATCTCGCTCACGTGGTCGCCGTGGCTCATCCACACGGGTAGCTCGCCATGCAGGCCTCGGAAGAGCGCGTTCGGTTCCTGCACCGAAAGAAGCGCTGGACCGTATTCACGAGCGTGGCCCGGGTCGACCTTGCCCCCGAGGTGGTGGGCGATGAGCTGCATCCCGTAACAGATGCCGAGCACCGGGACCCCCGACCGCAGAGCCGCGGGGTCGACCTGCGGTGCGCCAGGATCGTAGACGCTCGAAGGGCCGCCGCTGAGAATCAGACCGGCCGGGTGACGCTTCTGCAGCTCTGGCCACGGCGTCGCGCCAGGCACCAGCTCGCAGTAGACGTTGGCTTCGCGGACGCGGCGCGCGATGAGCTGGCTGAACTGGGATCCGAAGTCCAGCACCAAAACCGTCTGCAAGCGCGCGCCTCTGTCGACTTCTTCCCGCCGTACCGAGGCGGTCTGGCTCAGGACTTGCCCATGCCCACGTGCTGGCTCTGCTGAAACACCTTGCCTTCGGAGACGATCGACGGCGCGATCACCATCTCGGTGTGCTGGAACTCGGCGATGTCACGCGCGCCGCACACGCCGAGCGCCGACCGCAGCGCACCCGCGAAGTTCTGCGTGCCGTCGTCGACCCGAGCGGGACCGACGAGGATCTCGCGCAGCGTGGCCTTGGTGCCGACCTGGATGCGGGTGCCGCGCGGGAGGTTGGGGTCCGGGGTCGCCATGCCCCAGTTGAAACCTCTCGACGCTGACTCCTCTGCGCCGGCAAGCGGCGTTCCGATCATCACGGCGTCCGCTCCGGAGGCAAACGCCTTGCACACGTCCGCGCCGATGCGCATGCCTCCGTCGGTGATGACCGCCACGCGCATGCCGCCCCGGCGCATGTGCTCATCGCGAGCCGCCGCAACATCGGCCGTCGCGGTTACCTGCGGAACACCGACGCCGAGCACCCCGCGCGTCGTGCAGGCCGCTCCCGGGCCTACGCCGACGAGGATGCCGGCGATGCCGGTCTCCATGAGCTCGAGAGCGGTCTCGTACTGGACGCAGTTGCCGACTACCACGGGTATCTCGCATGCCCTCACCAGCTCCTCGAAGGAAAGCTGGTGATAGGAGCGCGAGGAGTGGCGTGCCGTGAGCACGGTGCCCTGCACGACATACACGTCGGCGCCGGCCCTCTGCACCGCCTCGGCACGTTCCTCGGCGCGGGCGGGGATGGTGGAGACGGCGCAGGCAACTCCCGCCGCCTTGATCGCCTTGATGCGCTCGACGATCAGCTTCGGCTTGACGGGTTCGCGGTATGCCTCCTTGAGCACGGCGTTGACCGTCGAGCGGTCCGCCTCCGCGATCTTCTTGATGATCGGAGCCGGATTCTCGTATCGCGTGTGCACCCCGTCGAGATTGAGGACGGCCACGCCGCCGAGCTTTCCCATCGCGATCGCAAACTCGACATCGACGACGCCGTCCATTGCCGACCCCCAGAAAGGCAGCGGGAGATGGAAGCGCTCGCCCATCACAAAGGAGATGTCGACCTCATCGGGATTCAACGTCACGCCACCCGGCACCAACGCGACCTCGTCGAAACCGTAGGCGCGGCGGGCGCGGCGGCCGATCCCGATCTCGAGGCCAGACTGCTCCCGGGAAATCTCTTCGCGGGTCTCGATCCGGCTCTGATTCAGGGTGTGTTTACTCCATTGAATGGGGCGGGTTTGCTGATTATACCCGGACACTATCCTGTGATCTGATGTACCGAACGCTCGAGTACCTGAACGGCATCTCAGACTCCGATGTGCAGCGCTTGCGCGCGGTCGCGATCCGTCACACGAACCAACTTCTTCACCGCGCATCGCTTGACATCGACCGCACGCGCTTGTCCAAAAAGACCGGCATCAGCAAAGACCGGCTGCTCGAGTTCGTACACCAGTGCACTCTGCTGGAGGTATCGGGCATGGAGCGATGGATTGCGCTGGTCCGCCGGCTTGGCATCAACTCGATGCAGGACCTCCGCGCGCAGGACGCGAACACGCTGCATGCGAAGCTCCTGGAAGCGATCGGGCTCGCCGGTGCTCCTGGCCTGACCGACGTTCAGTACTGGATCAGCCAGGCCACCGGGCTCGACATAGTCGAGCCGCCCGAGCCGGTGAAGCCGCTCTCGGTCATCAAGTAGTAGAGGAAGGGCGGGCTCGCGCGCCCGCCCTCTAGTCGTCAGCTCAACTGCGCGCTGAAGACGTCGTTCGGATTGGTGTTCGAGGTCGACGTGACGTTGCTGCTGGCGGGTGCACAGAGCGGATTCGTCGCGGGGTAAGGGGCGTCGCAGTTCGTCTTCACGAAAACCGCGAGGAACCCGCCTCCGCTCGGCTGCAACGCCTCGTAGTCTCCGAGGAAGAATCCGCGCGCGACAGGCGCGGTGCGCAGGTCGAAGGAGCCTGCGATGTGCTGCTCATTGCCGAATGTTGCTCCGCCGTCGGTCGAGTACTCGACCCAGTAGTCCGTCGGCCAGTGCGCGGTGTCGCCGGCCGCCAGGTTGCGGCTGTCGTAGTAGGTGACCGCCACGCGGCCGCCGTTCACGGCCACCGTCGGGGTGAAGGTGGGCATGCCGCTGGCGGTGTGGATCACTGACGGTTGAATCCATGTCGCGCCGCCGTCGCTCGACGTGACGAGGAGGACCTCGTCATCCCAGGCGTTGCTGCTCTGGTTCAGGTTCTTCTTGAACATTGTCGAGCTCTCGTAGACGACGTAGAGCTTGCCGCTTGACGGGTCGATCGCCACCTCTTCCAGCCCATCGCCCACACGCGCCCGCTGCCCGGTGTTCGGGTCGATGACGCCGACGCTGTTAAACGGCGCGATGAGCTGCGGCTGCGTCCACGTGGCCCCGCCGTCCGTGGACTTGACGAACGCGAGCTGCGCGTTGCTGCGCGTCCCCTGGAACGGCGTGTTGGGCGGCAGGAGCAGGTCGGTGAAGTCGTACAGCGTGTCGTTGCGCGGGTCGACGACGACGATGTTGCCGATCGTCTGCTGCCGGTTTCCAGTATTGACAATGATCTGCGCCTGGCTCCAGCTCTTGCCGCCGTCGGTGGTCTTGGAGAAGTAGGCGGGGCCGGTGTACGCCTGCGCGTGCGGGTTGTCGTCAGGGTTGTCCGTGGGCGCGATCAGCGTGTCCCACACCGAGTAGGCGGTCTTGTTCTTCGTCGGGTCGGCCGTCGTCGAGTTCTTGTCGGTGCTCATGTCGGCGGTCTGGAAGATCGCACCCGGGATCGGCTGGATGTGCTCCCAAGTCGCACCGCCGTCGGTCGAGCGAGCCGCCACGACTGCGTTCGCGTTGTTCGGCACCGAGATGTTGAAGGAAAGCGCCGAAGCGTACGCGATCCCGTCCGGGCCGATAGATACCCAAGGGTCCGAGGCTCGGAACATGCCACTCAGCGCCTGCTGCGTATCCGGACTGCACGCGGTCAGCGCAATGGTGGTTTCGTTCCAGCTGGTTCCGCCGTCGGTCGAATAGCCGACGCCGATGCCGTGGGCGCCGCCGTTCGATTTGCGGTCCTGGTGCCACATGGCGATCGCGTTGCTGCCATGCACCGCTACCTGCGGTTCAACCTCTGCGTTGGGGTACGTCCTGCCGGTCAGCGAATTGTCGAACTGAGAGCACGCCGCGTAGGGCGAAGGTCCGCTGATGAGCACCGGCGTGATGGCGGCCACCGCGGTCGAGGAGGTGACCAGGGCCATGCCGCCGGCGAGCGCGCAGACGAAAGCGGCTTTACGAAGCAATTTCACAAACCCCCTATATGAGCCTTAACACCTGCCGCGAATGCTTAGAACTTAATCCCAGCCGGTCCGTTCGCGCAACCATGAGATCGCCACCCGTCCCTGCGCCGCCTGGAACGCGCGGACCGTCGGAATGCCCGGCGGCGGAGGCTCGAGGGCGCGGACGACGAAGTAGCCGGCGATGCTACACACGATCGCATCGACCGCGGCGCTTGACGCCCCTTGCAGGTCGAGTCTTCGCAACACCTCCTCAGGCTCAGGCCCTCCTTGCATCGCGACGCTCGGCGCCATGCCGACGACGTCGATCCACCAGGCGCCGATGCGCGCCCATGGCCAGTCGACGAAGTAAACGCGGTCACCAGAGATCAGCAGGTTGTCCGCGCGGACATCGCAGTGCAGAAGTGTTCCGCCGGCGGCTGCGGCCGGCGCCTCCGCCTCGAGCTCGGCCAGCCGCCCGAGGTTCCTGGCGGACCAGCGATCCAGCCGCTCCTCGCGACGCCGCAGGGCGATCTGCCAGCCGTTGATGGTCGACTCAAACCACTTAGGAGCGGTCTCGTCAACGGCGAGCGGTGACGGTGTCAGGTCGCCCGCCATCTTGGTCAAAGCTGCGATCACCAGGTCGAGGTCGTTCGACGTCCATGGCTCGGCCGGATGCCGACCCTCGATGTCCTGCAGACACAACGCCACCCAGCCGCCCGCGTCGTACGTCCAGAGCAACCGAGGAGCCGGTGCAACAGCGGGCAGCTCGGCCAGGATGCGCGCTTCGCGCCGGTGAATGTCCGGAGTGTCCGGATTCGAGGCCTCGCTCACCGCCTTGATGAATGCCCGACGTCCGTCTTCGAGCACGACGCGGGCCGCGAGGCCCGGCGAAAAACCTTTGGGCTGCGTCGTAGCCTGGATCACCGCCGAGCCCAATCGCTCCTCGAGCGCGGCGCGCAGCTCGGCCGGCAGATCCTCCCAGTGGACGCGCACCCCCTCAGCAGGGACCGAGTTAGAGAAAGACACCTCTCCGCAGCTTCAGGTTCTCGTAGATCCCGCGCTGGATCGTGTCGCGCACGTCGTCCGCGAGCGCCATCACCAGGTGCTGGTCTTCGGCCGCGTTCGGGGACAAGTCCGAGACCTCGACAGGGGGATGGAACTGGATCCGCCACTTGCTCGGCAGCGGGATCATGCCGAGCGGTCCGAGCCACGGCCAGAACGGGGTGACCGGGAAGTAAGGGAGGCCGAGGAACCGCGCCACGGGCCTGAGGTCGCCCAGCATCGGATAGATCTCCTCCGACCCCACCACGGAGATCGGAATGATCGGCGCCTGGGCTCGGATCGCGGTGGCGGCGAACCCGCCCCGGCCGAACCGGCGCAGCCGGTAGCGGTCCTTGAAGCCCTTGCCGGTGCCGCGCGTGCCTTCCGGGAAAACCAGGACCAGCTCGTCGCGCTCGAGCAGCCTTCGGGTGTCTTCCGGATGACCGACCGCCTGCCCTGTCCTGCGCAGGAACCAGCTCATCACCGGCATGCCCATGAACTGGCTTGCGACCAGCGCCCGAACGTGGCGTGGACGGGGGTGCTCGGTGAAGACCGCGGTCTTGATCATCGCCCCGTCCCACGGCAGCACGCCCGCGTGGTTGGCCACGAGCAGGGCACGTCCGGTGGCCGGTACGTGCTCGACGCCGGTCGCCTCGACCCGCCAGTAGTCGCGATACAGCGATTTGAAGATCGTGATGAAGGATTCAGTCCACTGCGGATCGAAGCCGAAATCGTCCACCATGTAGGTCGGCCCGCGCCGGGCGAGCTCGCGCTGCTGATAGATGAACTGGATCACCTCCATGATCCGGTTCATGTCGATGACCTCGCGGCCGGTCAGGGCGCGCAGGCGCGACGACAGCTCGCCGGCAGCCTGCAGGGCGAGGAACGGCGCCTGGCGCTGGAGGCGGTGGATCGGCTTGGGGAGCCGGAAGCCCTGCCTGGGCGCCAGGATCTCCACCTTCTTGCTCGTGGCTCGCCTCTGAGCAGGCGTCTTCTCGATGATCAATTCCGTTCCGCGATGAGGTTTCGCTCCCGGCGGCGCCTCTGCTGGAGATAGACCTGGAGCTCGTATTCCTGGGGTGGGGACGGAGCTTCGATGAGGTCGACCTGCTTGCCTCGCGCCAATGCATCCATCGCCTGGCGCGAGCTGTAGGCGGGCGACCACCGGAACTCGCCGGCTGATCGCGAGCAATCCATGACCGATCCGAAAGCGATCATGTCGGCCAGGTGCGAGGGCAGGTCGACCCCGGCCAGCATCTTGAGGCCGAGCCGGGAAAGCCACTTGCCGTACGGCGGCAGGATCGGCACCGCCCGCCCGCCCATGATCGCCATCGCCTGGCTCAGCAAGACCACGCCGGCGCCGGCGACGTTGAAGACGCCGGGGTGTGGGCCCATCACGGAACGGATGATGGCCTCAGCCGCGTCATCCTCGTGGAGCAGCTGGAGGCGTGGGTCGTAGCCGGCGAACGTTGGAACGATCGGCAGCGACAGGTAGCGCGCGAGGCTCGTGTCCTCGCTCACGCGATAGCCCAATCTCAGCACCGTCACGTCGCAGACCTCGTTTCGCAGCGCGAACTCGCCGACGAGCTGCTCCATCTCGAGGAGGTCGCGCGTCACACCGGACGCGACCCGGTCCCAGTTGGTCATGTCCTCCGAAAAGAAGGACGGATCGTTCGGTCCCGCCCCGTAGATGGCCTGGCTCGACTTGACGACCAGCTTTCGGACCGGGCTCGACGGCGCCGCGCATCCGACCAGGAGGTTCATCGTGCCGATGACGTCGGTCTCGTGAATGGAGCGTTCGTCGTGTGGCGAATCGACCATCACGGCGAGATGCACCACGGTGTCGATGTGCAGCTGGCGGACGAGCTTTCCGATCACCGAGAGACGCGTATCGGCGTGGACGAAGTCCATCTGTTCGAGCGCGCTCACGGGATCGGCTACATCGCAGCCGAAGAGGAAGGGCACCTGCGGGGCGAGGCGTCGTGCCACCTCCGCGCCGAGGGGATTGGACACGCCGGTCACGAGAACGCGATTGGGAGTCACCGAGCCCTCAATCTAGACCAGTGGAGCTGCAGCCCGGATTCACTCCGGGCGTCCCCGGACCATTCAGTTGAGACTCCAGACAAGCCTCTATGTCAAAGGGGGGCCCCGCGGGGGGGATCCTGATCCCCCCGCGCCTTTAGATCAGTGGAGCTGTAGCCCGGATTCACTCCGGGCGTCCCCGGACCATTCAGTTGAGACTCCGGGCAAGCCTCTATGTCAAAGGGGGGCCCCGCGGGGGGATCCTGATCCCCCCGCGCCTTTATGGATAGATTCCTCTAACCGTCGTCGCGTTGGCCACGCGTTGGACCGCGAGCGCGTACGCGGCGGCGCGCATGTCGATGCGCTTGTTCACCGAGGTGTGCAGGATCTCGTAAAACGCCCGGGTGATCACGTGGTGGAGCTTGGTGTTGATCTCCTCCTCTTCCCAGAAGAAGGCCTGCAGGTCCTGCACCCACTCGAAATACGACACGATCACCCCGCCAGCATTGGCGATGATGTCGGGCACGAGGAAGACTCCGCGCTCGTGGAGGATTGGGTCAGCCTCGGGCGTCACCGCCGCGTTCGCACCCTCCGTGATCAGCCGAGCCCTGATGCGCCCTGCGTTCCGCTCGGTGATCTGGTCCTGCACCGCGGCCGGCACCAGGACAGTGACCGGCAGCTCGAGCAGCTCTGCGTTGGTCACGGCGTCGGCCTTCTTGAAGCCACCGACCCCTCCGCGCACCTGGCGATGCTCGTCGAGAGCAGCGAGGTCGAGGCCGTTCGGGTTGTACACGCCCCCCTTCGAGTCGCTGACGGCAACGATGCGCAGACCCGCCTCAGACAGAAGACGCGTCGCCGACCGACCGACCGAGCCGTAGCCCTGCACGGCGACCGTCGGGGTCTCCTCATCGATGTGGAGGTACTTGAGGGCTTCGAGCGTGAGGTAGGTCGCGCCGCGGCCCGGAGCTTCGGTCCGTCCCTCCGATCCGCCCACGTCGACCGGCTTGCCCGTGACCGAGGCCGTGACGGAATGGCCCTGGTGCATCGAAATCGTATCCATGATCCAGGCCATCACCTGCGCGTTGGTGCCCATGTCCGGCGCGGGGATGTCCTTCTCCGGGCCGATGAGGATCGAGATCTCGGTCGCGTAGCGCCGGGTCAGGTGCTCCAGCTCGTTGGACGACAGCTTGTACGGGTCGACCGCCACCGCGCCCTTCGACCCGCCGTATGGAATGCCCACCGCCGCGCACTTCCAGGTCATCAGCATGGCGAGGGCCTTGACCAGGTCGAGGTCGACGTCGGGGTGGTAGCGGATGCCGCCTTTGGCGGGACCTCGGCTGATGTTGTGCTGCACGCGCCAGCCCGTGAACACGTGGACCGAGCCGTTGTCCATGCGGACGGGGAAGTGCACCGTCAGCTCACGTTTGACCTCGCGGAGGCCTTTGCGCGCGTCGTCGGAGAGGCCGATCACGTCCGCCGCGGCGTCGAAACGCCGCTGAGCGGTCTGGAAGGCGGAGGCGCGGATTTCGACCGCCATGTGGCGACTTCCGATAGTAACGCCCGGGATTCATGGGTGGCTGAGAATTGACAGCGATGTCAGCCCGCCACGCCGCCAGCGTCGCCCTCCTGGCCGTCGTGGCCCTGGCGACCGGCTTTGTCCTGGCCGGCCAGATCAAGGCGCAGCTGCTGACGCCGTCGAACCAGGTCGCGCGCTACCAGGCACTGGTGCGGAGCGTGCAGGAGCTCGAAGCCACCAATGCCGACTCGCGACGCCAGATCGCCGCGCTGAGGGGCCAGA
>WNGH01021803.1_pt1 | contig 10259 bp, 12 predicted proteins | sample 5400631 | NCBI WGS metagenome assembly WNGH01 (sample SAMN13153373, study PRJNA577476) | soil metagenome | isolation source: 115 cm soil or saprolite under Garry oak tree replicate 1 | place: USA:California | collected 2016-06-15 | reverse complement strand
GCGTCCCCCTGCTGTCGATCCAACTCGAACGCGGCAAGGGCTCGCTGCTGATGAGGCCACAACCGCCAGGCCAGCGCAACCGCACCAAATACCGAAGCGGCCCGGCCACCGGTCACGTCCATGCCCGCTCCCCGAATCCGGCCCGCCAGGCAGACAACCAGCCCCACAAACCGGGCCTCGCCTCAACAAGCGCGATCCAGACCACCTCGCTACCCCGTTGCGAACCAGGAGGCCCCGCACAGCCCCAACAAGCCGCGGTCGCCTGGCCGACCGGTCGTAGCTATTCACCAAGGATCCCAATCCACCAAGGATCCCTCGCCGCACAGTGACTTGTCACGGCTATTCCGGACCATGGTCCAGCCCATGACCCACATGGGGGTGCAGCAACTCCTCGACCCCGGCTACCCGTGGCGCATCCTGGACTACGGCAAGGCCGGCTACCTGCAAGCCCCCGGGACGACGCCATCGACGAAATGGCCTGGCGGGCCGGGCAAGCCCATTCGCCCTTCTCCGCCGTCATCCTATGCCCGCTCGGCGGGCAAGTGTCACGCGTGAACAAGCAACACGCACGTAGCGGGATGCGGATCTCCGGACGTTCCCGATGACCACGCAAGCGCACCGAACCGGACGATCTGCATCCGAGAAACGTAGAAGTCCACTTAATCAGTAGACATTCCTAATCGGCGATATGCCCCCGAAACGCCCGGTTGTAGCGGCCCGCGGGTGTTCACTCTCCGTGACAGCCGTTGTGCTCGGCCCGATGGCTGTCACCGGGAAGATCCCGAAGGTCATCATCTTCACCAAGCTGCCGCCGTTGAGGAGTTTCCGGTCCCTTGTCCTGTCGAGAACGTGTGACCGGGCGTTCACAGAGAATGACGGCGAACGCCCGGCGCGCCCGGCTGAGTGCCTTCGTGGCCGCTTAGCCCGTCCGGTCTAGAGGGCGATCTCGCAGGACGGTGAGGAGAAAATCGAGTTCGAGTTCCAGGGCTCGGTGTTGCGCCTGAGGGGAACGCAGAGTGTGCCCTTCGCCGGGGAAGACGGTCAACCGGCATCGGTCGCCGAGGGTCTTGGCGAGAGCACGTGATTCAGCAACTGGCGTGATCCGGTCCTGTTCACCGTGAAGCAAGAGCACCGGGCGGTTGATCGCGTCGGCGTTCTCCAAGATCGATCGCGCCCGGTAGATGTCTGCCGCCTCGGGCCACGGGCCGATGAGGCCGTCAGCGTGGTGCGCCTGGAACTTGAGTGCCGCGAGACGCCAGGTCCGCGGGTCGATGACAGGGCTGCGGGCGACACATGCGGCGAATGCCCCGGTGCGGATCAGCGCACGCAGGGCGGTGTAACCGCCGGCGCTCGCTCCCCAGATCGCGGTTCGCTGCGCGTCGGTTTGGCCGGCAGCGGCGAGGTGTTCGGCGGCGTCGGTGCAGTCCAGCGCGGCGCGCTCGCCCCACTCACCGCGTAAAGCGTTCCGGAAGGCGCGGCCGTAGCCGGTGCTGCCGCGATAGTCGATCTCGGCCACGGCGAATCCGTGGCTGGCCAGGTATTGGGTGTGCCAGTCCAGCCGCATCTGGACGTTGGCCGTTGGGCCGGGATGTGCCTTGACGATCAGCGGCGGCGGAGACTCGGCGCGCTTCCATGGCTGGTAGAAGAGCCCGCAGACCTCGACGCCGTCCCTGGTGGTGAACGCAAAAGGCTCTGGCTGCGACAGCGACCGCGGATCAGCGAGCGGCTCTGCGCCGGCGATCGGGTGAGCAGTGCCGCGATCGATGTCGACCAACGCAACTGAAGGTGTCTGGACTGGGCTCGAAACTATCAGGGCGACCTGGTTCCCGTTCGCCGAGAGATACGGCTTGATCGAGGTGTAGGGGAGCTGGACTTGGCGCACCCGGCCCCGTTCGAGGATCTTGAGCGACTGGCGGCTGCCTTGCTGGGCGATGAGGGCGATGCCGTCGGCATCCAGAAACGCGTACGTCGAGTACCCGAACTCCCATTGGGCGACCCCGAGTTCAGCCTCGCCGGTCAGTACTGCAACAACGTGGCCGCCCTGCCAGGCGTAGAGGTTCCACCAGCCGCCGCGGTCGGAGATGAAGTGCAGCACACCGCTGGGGCTCCACTCGGGCTGGAACACCGACTCGCCGGGGCCTCCCGCGACCAGGACCGGCGCGCCAAGGTCACCGTTCGGGCTGATCTCCGCGGCGTGCAGGCAGGTGCCGTCCCATGGCATCTGCGGCGCGTTCCAGCAGGTCCATGTCAGCCACCCGCCGTCCGGGCTCGGCCGGGGGAAGGAGTAGAAGTCCCACCCCGACGCGACGATCCGGGGCGCCCCGCCGCCACCGGCAGGCAGGCGAACGAGATCGTTGGCCACGCCGCCGGGCTCATGACGTTCCCGCACACACCACAGCCACCGCCGGTTCGCGTCCACGCTCAGGTCCGCGTAGCGGACCGCCCCCGGCTCTGGCGGCGGCGGGCTGACCGGGACGGCGCCGTGCGCAGCCGTTCGGTAGATGCGCTGGTCTGCCGCGTTACAGAACCACACGGTGTCGCCAACGGCGGCCCATGCGCCCCCACCGTATTCATGCACGTAGGAAGCCACACTGAAGCCGTCCGGTGTGATGTCCTGGCTGCCGTGCTCTGCTGTCCAGCGGACCAGGACGTCACGGCCGTCGGTGCGGCCTTCGATCCAGAACACATCCGGGGCGGAGATCCGGACGGCGTTATACGAGGTGCTTGCCTGGGCGACGAGTGCGGCCGGCAGGCCGGTCACGTGGTGGCCGCCAGGTGAGCGCGCACCTGCTGATCCAGGTCGCTGGCCTCCCGGTCGTGGCCAGGACCGTCAGCGCGCGCTGCGCATGGTGAGTCGCGGCGTCAAGCGTCCGTTCGGCCAGGCAGGCTTCGGCCAGTCCGATCGCCAAGAACGCGCCACGTCGGTCACAGCTCGGTGGCAGCGACGTGAGCCCGGCCTCGAACGCGCCCATCGCCTCGCGCGTCTGTCCAAGCCGCAGGTGGCACTGACCCCGGTACGCGGCCAAGGCGCTGTGATCGAAGTCGTACATCCATTCCTCTTTGCCCTGCGCCGCCTCGAGATGGCCGCATGCCTCACCGAGCAAGTTGAGTGCGCAGCGATCTCCGGTGAGCGCTAGCGCGTCCGCGCCGACCGCAGATAGCCACGATCGGACCAGCTGAGAGGTGCCCGCGGGGGCTCGGTCCCTTGCGGCCTCAGCCTGGTGGACCGCCTCACGGCCAAGGCCCCACGCCTCGGCGGCGAGCGCCCGGTAGCCGGTGATGTAAGCGGCGAGCGCCGGGTTGCCGGACTCCGTGAACAGATCGCCGGCCATCTTATAGAGCGCGCCCATCTTGAACTGATCGCCCAGGTCGAGCCAGAGCCAGGCGGCGAACCCCGCCGCCTCGACCGCGGCCGAGGCGATCCGGTGCCGCAGCGGCTCAGGCTGCGTGCGGCGCAGCAGCGACACCAGCAGACTGAGGTGGGCTTCCACGGATACGACTATCTCTGCCGACGACAGCTCGTGATACAGCACCCGCTGACGGTCAGTGATCTGCTCAAGCTCTTCCACGAGCGAGATTGACGTCGCCGAGGGCTGACGGGCCGCAGCCCCAAGCCTTGCCCACTCCACGTCCAGATCCGTTCGCACGGCATCCCCGCGCCGGGCGGCCTCCCGGCCGTGGCGATGGCTCGCCTGCTCCCGCACGACAGCCGGATACAGCGCTGCGAGCTGCCCGCCCGCGGCCAAGGCGCTCTCGCACCCGACGACCACGGCCTCTGACGGCACGACCTCGCCGCGTTCGACCGCACTCAGGTGCTGCCAGGAGTACCCGGTCAGCTTGCCGAGGCTCATGAGCGTTAGCTCGCGCTCGCCCCGTAGGCACCGTACGAGCCCGCCGAGCTGGGCCAACGCCGACGACGAGTTCTCCGGTGGCTTCGGCGGCCGGCCCGGCCCGCGCGCTGGCTGCCTCGGCTCAGCAGATGTCGCCATCGGAGTGCTCACTTTCCGGAATTTTCTCGTCGTTGCGAGCAAATCGCCTCGCAGAGTCTACTGGCGGCCATAACACGCATGCATCGGTCTAGCGTCCTCAGAGGTACGCCACGATGAATAGTAACGACCTTCGCGGGATCTTGGCGCCTGAGATGTCCAGGTCTGGACAAGCAGGAGGCTCGCGTGACTGACGGGCCCGCACCGCTCACCGTGCCGCCTGGGCTTGCGAAATTTCTCACCACCACCCAGAAGGAGATCACCGAACGTAGCAATGACCGCGGACTGTGCTCTCTTTGTGGCGACGCCTTTCCGTGCGAACGCGCCGTTCTGGCTGACCTCGCGCATTCGGCCTTTTGACGAGCTCTGATGAACGGAGGGACGAGCACACGATGGCGGTCATCTGGTGACCAGGCTCGTTCTGCCGGGAGCGGCGCTGGCGCTGTGCGCAGCGCTTGTCGGGGCCGCCTGCGTGGCGGTCCGGGCAAACAGCCCGTTCCGGTGCCGTTCCTGCCTTTCCAATGCCAAGGAATGAGCGTTGGGAGGGGGTGGCCACTACAAACCTTTCTGGAACTCGGCGCATTGCCAACCGCCGTTGGCTGTGCCAGGTGGCACGCCAAACAGGTGCTGTGGGAGTGGGGGCTCACGAAGTTCAGCGAACTTGCCGAGCTGGTGGTTTCAGAGCTCGTAACGAATGCCGTCAAGGCATCGCAATCGCCGGACTGGATCGTCCCAATTCGGCTTTGGCTGCGCTCCGATGGCACACGGGTCATGATCCTCGTCTGGGACATCAGTCCGCAGCCGCCCAAGCGCGTTGAGGCAAGTGACGACGCCGAGGGCGGCCGAGGCCTCATTCTGGTGGAAGCACTCTGCGAGAAATCGGGCTGGTATCCCCATAAAGAACTCGGCGGAAAGACCGTGTGGTCTTTAATTGGCGCGGAATCGCCAGGGAGCCCTACCGCGCGCACGGCGAGCAGCGACCGGTCCGGGTAAGAACCGCTCTTAACGATTCCTGTGAGTCTGACCACGCCCCCGTCTGGCATGTGACGAGAAAGGAAGGTGAACACCCAATGGGACTAGCCGTATGGTGCGACCTCGAAGAGGGCGGTCACGCCTTCGACGAGCGCCAGTTGATCACCGTGACGTGGAAGGACGACTGGCGCTATTTCTGCCAGCGCCACTGCAAGATCGCCTTCGTGACGGCGTTCGACCGAGCGCGCGCCGAAGGCCAGTCGGATATCTCGCTGCCGACGCTCAGGGCATCCTTCACCATACGTCCCAGTGCCGATGACCAGGCCGGGGAGGATAAACCCGGCCAGGAACCCGACGGCACGCAAACACCGTGTCAGGAACCGCAGGACGAGAAACTGCACAGTGCGAAAGCGCCGCAGGACGCGCCGAAGCGCGCCTCACCACGGGCTATCCGGGAAGCCAAGGCGCTGCTGGAGATCCTGGAGGCAGGACCCGACGGCGGCCCGCACGCCGATGAACGGCTCCAGGGAGTCACCATGGCCTGGTGTGACGCCAAGGACAAGGGCCATGCTTTCGACGGGCGCGAGGTAATCACCGTGACCCAGCAGGGCGGGAAGCGAGCGTTCTGCGCGGCGCATTGCATATCCGCATTCGCCAGCGCCTTCCACGCCGCGCGCGCGGCAGGTGAGGCGAAGATCTCGGGCACGGCGCTCGGCGGACCCTTCACGATCACGCCGGGAGAAAACCAGCCGCAACCCGATAGCAAGCCACAGAACGGACAAGCCCGATCGGGTGAAGGCCCAACATCGGTGACGCGGGGCTGACGGCTGATGAGCCAGCTAGACGAATCCCGCGCGGATACAGCGGCCCCGATAAATTCTGGTGCCTACGCACCACACACGCTCAAGTCGATAGGCGTCGGCGGTGGTGTTGATGGCCCGTCGATCAGCCTGCACATGGAAATCCCGCCGGGTGGCACAGAGCCCGATCGGCTGGCGATCGAGATCCGCATTCCCCTCAGCACGCTGCGGCAACTGAGCGAAAGCGCGGACCCTGGCTAACGACCTGCCTGCGGGGGGTTGCGTCACCGCCTCGACATCGCGGCAGGGTTCAGCCGTTCCTTTCCGGGTGCGCAGCGGGACTCGGCACCGCCGGGGTGGCGTCTGGACTGCGGCTTGTCCCTTCCCGGCTTGGTCAGCTTGCGCCGCACGTCGGTTCCCGCAACCGGCCTCTCGCTTCGCTCGCTCCGGGCGGCCACAGATCTTTTCCCTGTCGCGGGCTTTCTGGTGTCGGCTTCGCCGACGCTGAACTCTTCGTGCCCGCTCCGAAAACATCTTGGCCGCCCGGCCGGCCGGTGTGCGGGCACCTCCTTCGCGGTGCTGACACCTGACCGCCGGGAAGGGCACCCCAGTCCATAGGCCGCCACCAGGGCGGCCGTCCCTCCCGGTCACCGCATCAGGGAGGAAGCTCATGAACTCCATCGCCATCACCGTCACAGGCCGCCTCGGCGACGACCCCCGCCAGTTCACCACCAGGGACGGCACAGCAGGTGTCGAGCTGCGCCTCGCCCTCGACCTTCCCTCCCGCGTCCCCGGAGGCGACGGCATCACTCGCTGGGTGAAGGTCACCGCGTTCGGCCTGCTGGCGACCCGCACCGCCGAGTCGGTGAACAAGGGCGACCGGGTGACTGTCCTCGCCGATGATCTCGTGGCCGAGGCCTGGACCGCCACGGGCACCGGTGAGCCCCGCGCCCGGGTGTGCCTGCGGGCCCGCGAGATCGCCGCGTCGATGGCGTTCGACACCGTGCGCACCGGCTACGCAGCGCGCAAGGCCGCCCGTGGAGCTGCTGCCAACGGCGAGCCGAACGGTCTTCCGGCAGATGAGCAGGCCGAGGCACGGGTCCTGAAGGGCGTCACCGCCTCCTGACTCCTCCCCGTAGCGGGGGCGGGCACATTGCTCGCCCCCGCCTCCGCCTGTGCGTCCCGCCCACCTTCACGGAAGGAACCACCGATGAAAGACACCCCAGACCGACCGCCACTGACGATCGGCTCGCCGGCCAGCATGCTGGCTGCCATCCCGTACCTGCTGGGATTTCACCCCACCCGCAGCCTCGTCGTGATTGGCGCGCGCCCGCCCCGTGACCGGGTCCACGTCAGCTTCCGCTACGACCTGCTCGATCCGCCCGAGACCGGCTATGCGAGCGAGATCGCACGACATGCCGCTGCCGTGTTGGTGAACCAGCAGGTGACGGTCGCGATCGTCGCCGGTTACGGCCCGGGCACGCTGGTCACCCCGGTCGCGGAACAGTTCCGCCGCCACCTCACCGACGCCGGGCTTGAGCTACGGGAGATGCTACGAGTGGAGGACGGCCGGTACTGGTCCTACCTGTGCCAAGATCCCGGCTGCTGCCCTGCGGAGGGCGTCCCGTTCGACGTCTCGGCCAGCCCCGTCGCCGCACAGATGACGCTGGCCGGGAATGTGACGCTGCCGGACCGGGCCACTCTTGCGAAGACGGTCGCCCCGGTACGCGGCGCGGTGCGCTTGTCCATGCAAGAGGCGACGATGCTAGCGGAACGCCGGGCTGCGGCCATGGTCGCGGCCGCCGCCCGATCAGGCTGCAAGGGTCCGGAGATCATCCGTCCGTTGATCGATGACGGTTTGCGCGCGGTCAGCGACGCCATAGCCGCGTACCGCCGCGGTAAGCAGATCACCAGCCGCGACGAGTTCGCCTGGCTGAGCATCACCCTCGCCGACCTTCGGGTCCGCGACGACGCGTGGGCGCGGATGGACCCGGAGTACGCGGACGCGCATCAGCGCCTGTGGACCGATGTCGTGTGCCGCGCGGAGCCACCCTACGTGCCTGCCCCGGCGTCCCTGCTCGCGTTCACGGCCTGGCAGTCCGGCAACGGCGCGTTGGCCAACATCGCGATCGCGCGGGCGCTGGAATCCGATCCCGGCTACACGATGGCGCTGTTGCTGGCCGACGCGGTCGCGGGTGGTCTCCCGCCATCTGCGGCCAGGCTGCCGATGACCCCGGAGGAAGTCGCCGCCAGCTATGCCGACACCAGCACTGGCGAGCCCGCCGACAACACCGAGCCAGCAAGGCGGGCCGATCCGGGCAGCGCGTGACCCTGTCGCTGGTCACGCTCTTGGCTGAGCGGCCGGGCCTGTGTGGCCCCGCGGTCCGTCCGTACGGCACGGGCGCACATGGGATCCGCAGTGTGGTCTGGTCCCTGCTCCCACCGCGCTCCGTAAGTCCCCGGTGGCGAGGTCCACGGCGCATCCCGACTTGATCAGTCTCGCAGGCGAGGCCGGTTGCGCTCCCGCCCTATTGCGCCTGCGTGTCTTCCTGCGTCGGGACACACCGCAAACCAGACCCCGCCACCGGGGACCCCAACGAAGGGAGCACGCCATGGACATCACCACCGCCTTCGCTCCTTCCACCATCACCTGCGCCAAGCCCGGCTGCGGCACCGTCACCACGCTGGCGGAATCGCGCTACATCGACGGCTGCGGGCAGGTCTGCCCCGAGTGCTTCGGTCCGGCTCCTGAGTGGCTGGACGACATCGAACTTCCGTTCTGACTCCTGCGGGGACGCGCTCGCCGGTCCGCACTCGTCGGCCGGTGAGCGCGCGGCAAGGCTGCGCGTTGCGGACGTCGCCCTCGGAGATCGTCTCCCCGCCGCCCTCGTCCGGGCCTCAGTCTTCCGGCGGCACCACGTACACGCCGCGTCCCGGCACGGTACGGACGAGCCCTTCCGTGCGCAGGACCTTGAGTGCCTTCTCGGCTGTTCCCTTGGCCACCTCGTAGCGCTGCACCTGCAGGTAGCGTGGCTCATCGCTGAAATGATCAATGGTCACCCCGCCAGGTTAGATAGCGAAGGGTTACCCTGCTCTCCAGGGGAACCTTAGGTACCTAGGGAACCCTGAGATAGTATTACCTGCATGACGCAGCGGAAGGGTGCCCGGCCTGCCCGCCTCACGGTGTCGGGGGATTGCGCCATCACCCGAAGCGGCGAGTTCCCCGGAAGCGGAACGACGATTGCTGAGGGGGCGGATCATGGGCTGGGCAACGCTCTCGACGTTAGTGCCGAGGAGCGGCTCCGCCGGGTCGCTGCACTCGACTTAGAGCCCATCGTCTACAAGCTGATGCATCCGGAACCGGGGGAGACCGGGTTGACGCTGGCTAGCGCGGACCAGGACGTGTCCCTGTACCGGTGCTTTCTGAAGCTGTCTGTGCTGCACCCCGACGCCACGATCGTGCCAACGAGGCAGCTCGACCACGTGTGGCATACGCACATGCTGGACACGGCCAAGTACCGCGCCGACTGCGACTGGGTGTTCGGGTTCTGCATCAAGCCTCCGACCGCCGATCTCCGCCCGCGCCCCGACCGCAGCGCCCTCGCCGCCGGGGTACCCAATGCGACCTAAGCGGGTGAGAGCGTGCCCTGCCTGAGTGAGCGAGGCTGGTGGCCGTGCGCGCTGGGGGCACTGGGGCACTCAGTCCTGCTCGTGGTCGGCCATTTGTAGAATGCCGCGAGACTGCCAACGGCGTAAACTGCATACGTGCACGGACATTCATAAACAGCCAGCGACAACTGTCTGCCTCCAAAACGCTGACCACTTGCACAAAAGCAATCACCCCCAACCCACTAAGTACCGCACCAGAACAGCTCACGACTTTTAACCGCCGGACCCTTGCATTCAAATGATCATGGTCAGCTCAGTGGCGCAGTCGATCATGGCTCGCGCGGCGAAAGGAGGTGGCACCCACCGTGACAATGGTGACCCCGAGGTCCGGTTTCGATCTTGAGTATTACCTGGACCGGGTAGGGGAGAAGAAGGCGGGCGGGTACTACCTGAACGCCGCGCAGCAGGGCGAGCCGCCGGGCCGGTGGTTCGGCCGGGGTGCCGAGGCGCTCGGGTCCGCCGACGGGCAGATCGTCGAGCGGGACCCGTATCTGGCGGCGTATCAGCAGTCCGACCCGCAGACGGGGGAGCAGCTGGGTCGGGCACCGAACGGGTACCGGCGCTATTACCAGATCCTGGCGGGCAAGCTGGCGGCCGAGCCGCACGCCACCAAAGAGCGAGAGATCGAGCTGGAACGCGAGGCGGCGCAGGAGACCCGCCGGTCCTGGCTGTACACCGATATGACCGTCGCCCACAACAAGAGCATTTCGGTGCTGCACGCGTCGTTCCGCGAACAGGCCCGCCGCGCCCGGCTGGCCGGGGACACCGGGCGGGAGGCGCTGTGGCGCGGGCGGGAGGAGCGGGTGCAGGAGATCTTGCAGGAGGCCAACCA
>WNGH01013348.1_pt1 | contig 10260 bp, 7 predicted proteins | sample 5400631 | NCBI WGS metagenome assembly WNGH01 (sample SAMN13153373, study PRJNA577476) | soil metagenome | isolation source: 115 cm soil or saprolite under Garry oak tree replicate 1 | place: USA:California | collected 2016-06-15 | reverse complement strand
GTTCGAGGAGGGATTGTGGTAAAGCGCACTTCGCTACTCGCGCTGCTGCTGGTGCCGCTCGTCGGTGTGGCCACCCTCGCGGCGCAGCAGCGCCAGATCACCGGCCGTGTGACGGCGGCGCAGACCAGCGAGCTGGTCGCCGGGGTGACCGTCACCGTGACCGGCACCGCCTTCGCCGCGGTGACGAATGCCGACGGCCGCTACGCGGTCTCCGCGCCCGAGGGGCAGGTCACGGTGGTGTTCCGGCGCATCGGCTACAAGCGCCGGGAGGTCTCCGCGCCGGCGGGCCAGAACACCGCGGACGTCACGCTCGAGCAGGACGTGTTCAACCTCGAGGCGGTCGTCGTGACCGGCCAGGCGACCGGTATCGAGCGGCGCAACGCGGCGATGGCGACGACCTCGGTGAGCGGAGCCGAGGTCGCACGCGTGCCGTCACCGGCGCTCGACCGGGCGCTCGCGGGCAAGGTACCGGGCGCGATCATCAGTCAGAACTCCGGGGCGCCCGGAGGCGGCACGCAGATCCAGATCCGCGGCAGCAACACGGTTATCGGGTCGCCCGATCCTTTGTTCGTGGTGGATGGTGTGCTCTATAGCAACGCGGCGCTCCCCACGGGGCTGTTCGCGGTCACGGTGAGCTCGCGGAATCAAGGGCTCGGCGAGCAGCAAGACGACCCGGTGAACCGCCTCGCTGACCTGAACCCGAGCGACGTCGAGTCGATTGAAGTGCTGCGCGGTGCGGCCGCCTCCTCGATCTACGGCGCCAAGGCCGCGAACGGCGTGATCATCATCAAGACGAATCGCGGCCGGGCAGGCAAGCCGCACGCCAACATCACCCAGCGCCTCGGGTTCTCCGAGCTGCTGCGCGGCCCAGCGACCCGCGCGTTCACCCTCGCCGACCCCTTCCCGTACACTGCGGCGCGCATCCAGCCGTACTTGGTGAACGGCCAGGTGCCGTTCTACGACCACCTGAAGGAGCTTACCGACACCAAGCCGTTCGCCTACGAGACAAACCTCGACGTGAGCGGCGGGTCGGAGAACACCCGCTACTTCGTGGGGGGGAGCTCCAAGCGGGACGGCGGCATCATCGGCAACACGTTCGACGAGCGGCAGAATCTGCGTATGAACCTCGACCAGACGTTGTCGGATCGCCTGAACCTCAGCGTCAGCACCGCGTTCAACCGCACGGCTACCGACAAGGGCTTCACGAACAACGACAATAACGGTGCCAGCGTGACCTACGCGATCGCTTACGTCCCGTCATTCGTGAGCCTGCTGCCGCAGAGCGGCCTGTACCCCCAGCCGGGGATCAGTTATCTCGGCTCGAACCCGCTGCAGACGGCGGCCCTCGCCAAGAACACCGAGACGGTCTACCGCTTCACTGCGGGCGCCACGTTGAACTGGCAGGCCGTCCAGACAGCGCGCCACAACCTGCGGCTGGTGGGTGCCGCCGGTGCCGATCTGTTCCAGCAGAAGGCGGTGGTGATTTCGTCGCCGGAGCTGTTATTCGAGCAGACGCTGACGAACCCCGGTACCTCCGCTCGATCCAATGCCGACAGCCGGCAGTGGAACTGGAATCTGAACACAATCCACACCTACACGCCGGCGACCGGCACATTCAAGGCGACTACGTCCGCCGGTGTACAGGTCGAGGACCGCGAGCTCGGGCGCGCCCGCGTGGTGGCCCATGGGCTCCTACCGGGCCAATCGAACATCGACCAGGGCTCTGTGCTGCAGCAGCAGTTCGAGCTCAACCTCAAGGAACGCACACTCGCGTTCTACGGCCAAGAGGAGTTTCTGACGCTTGCCGAGCGGCTGATGCTGTCGGTCGGGTTCCGGGCGGAGCGCTCCAGCGCAAACGGCGACCCGAACAAGTACTACCTCTTCCCCAAGGCGGGGGCCTCGTATCGGTTCCCCGGGCTGCTCGGGGAGGGAACGGAGCTCAAGATCCGCGGCGCGTACGGTGAGACGGGTAACCAGCCGATCTTCGGCCAGAAGTTCACTACGCTCGCGAGCACGGTCATCGGCGGATCCGTGGGCACTGTGATCGGCGGGGTCGCCGGCGCGCCGGACATCAAGCCGGAGCGCCTCAAGGAGGTGGAGGCCGGTGTCGATGCGCAGCTCTGGCACGGGCGGGCCACCGTCGAGGTCACCGGCTACAGCCGGCACACCTACGACCTACTGCTCCAAGCGACGCCGGTCACGTCCAGCGGGTTCGGCACGCGCATCTTCAACGGCGGGGTGCTCTGGAACGAGGGGATCGAGATCGCTGGCGGCGTCACGCCGGTCCAGACGAAGAGCCTGAGCTGGGTGTTCCGCACGACCTTCACCTCGCTCAAAAACCGAGTGCAGGAGCTGCCATCGCCGGACATCTGCAAGCCCGGCGCCACGGTGTGCGGCTTCCGTCCGCCCGTCGCTGGGTTTGGGCTGCCGTACGGCGAGTTCTTCATCCAGCAGGGCCGGCCCATCACTCAGATCATCGGCACCGACACGGTGCCGGGCGGCGGTGGCGCGCTCGCGGGCCGAGCGCGCTACGACGCGTGCAACGTGTGGGGCATCGCGCCGCCGTTCGTCCAGTCCACGACGTTCTTGAAGCTACGCGAGGCGAGCATCGCCCTCGACCTGCCAGAGCGGTGGGCGGGCTGGTTCGGTGCCAGGAACGCGCGAGTGAGCGTTACAGGACGCAATCTGGTGCTGATCACAGACTACTTCGGCTACGATCCCGAGGAAAGCAACTTCGGCCAACAGGCGATATCGCGGAACATCGACCTCGGTCCCTATCCGCCGATGCGGAGTTTCTACTTCTCGATCACGGCGGGGTTCTGACCATGACGAACAGACTGCGGACTCGAACGGTCCTCGCCGCGGCTGCGGTGGCCGCCCTGCTCGGTGGCATCGCGTGCTCGGATTTCTTCAACGTGCCGAACACGAACCAGCCAAACCTGGAAGACTTGATCACGAACCCCACCCGCGCGAAGCTTTCCGCGGCGGCGACGGGCATCTTCGCGAGCGCCCGTGGCGACATCCAGGGAATTGTCTGGCGACTCGGGTCCCTCGGACGGGAGGGCATCAATCTCTCGGGTAACAACCAGCCGGACTACCAGGAGCCGTACTTCCTCGCGGCCCTCACCGGCAACTTCGGCGGCGCGTTGTGGGGAGGCCGTTACGGCGCGATCCGCAACGCCAACATCTATCTTACGGCGCTCGGCCGCGTGAGCACGGCCGAAGTCTCCGACCCCGAAAAGGCCGCGTCTCGCGGGATGGCGAATACGATGAAGGCGCTCGCCTTCCTCTACGTCGTCGAGGCGCGCGATTCGCTTGGGGCGCCGGTCGACGTGGACATCTCGATCACCGCTCCCCCCGCGCCATTCGTGGCGAAGGACAGCGTCTACGGATACGCCATCGGTCTCCTCGACTCGGCTCGAGCGGACCTCACGAGGGCCGGGACTGCGGCGTTTCCGTTCTCGGTCCCACCCGGACTGAACGGCACAGGTCTGAACGCGGCCGACTTCAGCTCGCCAGCGCTGTTCATCCCGTTTAACCGGGCTCTCGCGGCAAAGGCGCGGGTGCTGCGGGCCACGGCCGCGAACTGCGGGGCGCCGTGCTACACCGCGGCGCTTGCCGATCTCACGGCGTCGTTCATCACGAACAACGCCGCCGACTTCAAGACGGGCGCGTACTTCGACTTCTCCAACGCAGCGAACGACGTACCGAACGGTCTGTCCGAGCCACTCAACGGCGTCACGTTTTATGCCCACCCGTCGGACAGCGTGGACGCGCAGCTCCAGCCTGGCGGCCAGCCGGACCAGCGCGTCATCGACAAGATCGTCGCGGCGAAGGACACGCAGGTGCTGGGCGGGATTTCCGAAATCCCCGGCGAGCAGAAGTTCACGATCTATTTCACCGGTGGGAGCCCGGATCCGACGCGCCCGATTCCGATCATCCGTGACGAGGAGCTCGTACTGCTCCGCGCTGAAGCCGAGTGGTTCACTGGAGCGAAGCTGCAGGCGCTCGTCGACATTAATTTGGTCCGGCAGAATGCGGGGAAGCTGGCCGCGACGACGCTCACGATCGCGAGCCCCGACGCCGCGTTCGTGGCGGAGCTGCTCTACAACCGGCGCTACTCCCTGCTCTGGGAGCAGGGCACGCGCTGGATCGACGCCCGGCGATTCAACCGGATGGCGGACATTCCGAAGCAGCCGCCGACCGGCGGCAACGTGGCCAAGGTAATGCCCATCCCCGACCCGGAGTGCAATGGCCGCGGCTTGACGAATGGCTGCACACCGCTGACACCCTAGGCTGAGCGGACAGCTGCCAACAACGGGGCGCGAAGGTCGCGCCCCGTTCCTTGTCACCGTCTCACCGTGCCGGCCTCACGGCACGAGCAACACCCCGACCATTCCCCCCAGCCCGTCGGATACCGCGGCCACACCGTTGGGCACGACCCAGTCGTTGCCGTCCACGAGCAGGTTGAAGTGGTACACGCCGCGCTTGAGCGCGAGCGTTCCCTCCCACAGATTCGCGCCCAACGAGCGTAGCGGCACCGGCCGCCACTGATTCCAGTCGCCCGCAATCGCCACCGAGCGCACACTCTCGAAGCGGAACTGCACCACGAGACTGTCACCGCGGGGGTCGGGAACGAGCGGTGACCATTGGGGACCCTTCGGAGAGGCGGCAGGCGCCGCAGGCGTGGTGTGGAGCCGCACGCCGAGCGTCAGGAACGCCGCCCGCGGCAGGCCCTGATACGGATCCTTCAGGTAGCTCCCGCCCCCCAACTCGAGCGCGATACTCGGCGACACGAAGAATTGAAGAAAGGCGCTCCCGGCTGCGGTCGAAGGCGAGATGCGGGAAATCCGCGCGGCGGCCCAAACGGACGCGATCGCGGGCCACCGCGTGAGCGTGACCTGTGCGGCCGCGTCGGTGAACCACCCCTCGGGGAGCCGCGTCGGCTCGATCGTAAGCTGCCAATCGGCGCGTGTCGCGTCTCCGCCTGGCCGCCACCAGGCACGCGCGCGGGTGTGAAACGCCGTGGTCGATGCGTCGTTCGCGATCCACCCGGCTGAGGGCCCCGCGCCGATGCCGAACCCCCACCGCGGCCGGGACCACAAGAGCTCGCCGATGCCGTGGGCCGCCGCGGTCCAGCCGCCATCGGTCCAACTCATGCCCGCGAGGATCCCTTCCACGCCGATCCGCCACCCGTCGCGGAGCGGGCGCGACGCGAGCCAGAGGTCGCCGCGCCCCTGGCTCGACCACACTCCGCCGGGAAGCGAGGCGAACGACCCCGACACGTCGGCGCTGACGGTCGGGGACGCGAAGTGCAGGGTGGGGGAAAGCGACCCCGGGCTGAAGGTTGTCCCGCCGGAATCGCGCACGGTGCCGACGCCCACGCCGAACGACGCCCGCGCTTGAGCGCCCACTGGTCGGACGCCCAGGCCGGCGGCACATAGGAAAAGAAGAAACGGCCGCCACACGCGTACAAGCTAGCTCTGCGCGGCCGCTGCGGTGAGCGTGATCCTGGGCGAAAAAAAAGTAGGGGCGCAGCGTGCTGCGCCCCTACACCCCTCTGTACCCCTACACCCCTCCGCGGGTACGCTCCGGCCGTGCGTTACGGCCGGTGATTACCCGACTGGCCCAGGCTTGCCGGCTTATTGGGTGGCTGCGCCGGCACCGCCATGTGGGGCGCGCTGCCGGTGGGTGGCGCCGCGGGCGTGCTCACGCCAGGCACCGCCCGTCCGACGGGCGGAGTTGCGATCCAGCCCGGCCGGTGGGACAGTCCGCCTGCTACCTCGCCGCGACGCTGGGTCGCCCGGTGCTGAGCACCCTGGGAGTGCGCGGTAACCATGTCCGTCCCCTTGGGGGAGGCGTGGCCGTTGGGAATCGTGGGCGTCTGGGCTGCCAACAAACTCGGTAATGCAAAGGCTGTGGCGAGCCCGATAAGTTTCCGAATCATGCACCCTCCTTACATCCGCACGTGAAGGGGGCGGGCGGTGCCCCCCGTGCCTACGATCTTCGCTATGAAGACGGCGGCGAGAGGCTTCGGGTAACCCGCCTTACCGGAAGTCGCGGTGGGGCCGAACGTTACCTGCGTGCCACAACGCGACTCTTTAGGGCTGGAGCGGGTTGCCGCAGCCTCAGCGGTCGTCTACCATCCTCTGCGTACTCTGGCAGCTGAGGTGGCTCGGTTGGGTCTGCGGGAACAGGCGACAGACGGGGAAGTCGTCCACGCCGTGCTGGCGGGGGATGTGGAGCAGTACGCGGTGCTGGTGCACCGCTACCGCGATCGTTATGCGCGCTTCGCCGCCCGGATGCTCGGCTCGCTCGATGCGGCCGAAGACGCGGTTCAGGACGCGCTCGTTCGGGCATTCGATCAGCTGGCGCAGTGCCGGGAACCAGACAAGTTTGCGGGCTGGCTGTTTCTGATCCTGCGCAACCGCTGCTTCGCGGAGCGGCGTCGCCAGACGCGCGAAGGGCGAGGGCTTGAGGACAGGGACGAAGCGGTGGCCGGGCCTGACCGACCGGATGGGAATGTGGAGCAGGTGGAGCGGACGCGCGCGCTCGAGCAGGCGCTAGTCAAGCTGACGCCGGAGCAGCGCGAAGTGTTCGTGCTGAAGCACGTGGAAGGGTTGGCGTACGAGGAGATCGCAACCATGACCGGCGCCACGGTGGCGTCGCTCAAAATGCGGATGCATCGCGCGTATGATCGGCTGCGGGAGCTGCTGAAGGAGCACTCATGACCCAGGCGTATCATCAGTTGGTGAAGCGGCTGTTGGACGGGGAGCTGTCGCTCTCGGACCTGCCGCCCGAGCTCCGCGCCGAGGGCGCGGAGGCGCTGCGCCTGCTGGGCGCCGTGGATCGCACGCCCGTGTTGCTCCCGCTGCAACTGGACGCTCGCGTGATGGCCGAGGTGCGACGGCGCGCCCGCTCTCCGGTGCGGCGCGCGTGGCGTCGGTTGGTCGAGCCCCGGGACGTCGAGCTGCGGCTGCGGGTGCGACCTTGGGTGGTCTGGGGCGGCGCGCTCGCCGCGGCAGCCACCGTCGCGTTGCTCCTCGCCTGGCCGCCGGCGTCCCCGGGCGGCACACGGCTGGTTCGCACGGCCGCGAGCGACAGCGTGTACGTCCGGTTCGTGCTGTACGCTCCGGGGGCCCAACGGGTCGCGGTCGCGGGGACGTTCAACCAATGGGACCAGAACGCCGCGCGGCTGGTGCGGCTGGGAGCCGACGGGATCTGGACGATCACGCTGGCGCTGCCCCAGGGCCAGCACCAGTACGCCTTCGTGGTGGATGGTAAGCGCTGGGTCCCCGATCCGGCTGCCCCCGGTATCGATGACGGGTTCGGGCGGCGGAACAGTGTGGTCGCCGTGACCGCTCACGGGGCGCGCACGCTGTGAGACGCGCGGCCCTCGCCCTCGCGATCGCCTCGAGCGGCGCGCTACACCTCGCCGCGCAGCAGCCGGACGTGGCGGCGCGGCTGAACGGCCGGGTCCCCGCCGAGGTGGTGCCCGCCGTCGCGGGCGTCGCGGCTTCGGCCGCCAGCCGGGGCCTCCCGGTGGAGCCACTCATCCAGAAGGCGATCGAGGGCGGCGCGAAAGGTAGGCCGGCCCAGCAAGTGATCGCGGCGGTGCGCGCGCTTGCCGACCAGCTCGGCGCGGCGAGCGGTGCGCTCCGTTCGGGTGGCTTCGACCACCCGGATGCCGATCTCGTGGAAGGCGGGGCCTACGCGCTCGGCGCCGGACTTAGCGTGCGTCAGGTGCAGCACCTGGCCCGCGCGAGCCGGCCGCCCTACGAGCCGGCGCTCACCTTGCGGGTGGCGGGCACGCTCAAGGCACTCGGTGTCCCCCCAAAGAACACCCTCGACCTGGTGGAAGGCCTGATCAACGCCGGTGGCTCGCCCAGCGAGCTGCTCGATCTTCCCAGCGAGGTCCAGGCGGGCGTGGCCCACGGTGAGACGCCGGCGCAGGCGGCCGACGGCTTGGCGCGCGCCGCGGCGCATGCGCCGGGCAGCGGTCCGCCTGGCGGCGTGCCGCCGGGGCAGGCGAAAGGGCACGGGAACCCGCACAAACCCTGAGCGCGCGCCGGGGTTGCCGCGTACACACGCCGTGCCGGGCTGCCTCGAGCAACCCGGCGCGGCGTTTTCACTGCACTCCCCTCGGCACTCGCCCTCGCTAGATTCCCCTTCCCATGACCATTGCCCACAATCTCGGCTTCCCGACGCTGGGCGCGAATCGCGAGCTGAAGCGCGCCACCGAAGGCTACTGGAGCGGCAAGGTGCCACGCGCGGCGCTCCTCCAGACGGGCGCGGAGCTGCGGGCCGCGCACTGGCGGCTGCAGCGCGACGCCGGCGTCGATCTCATTCCGTCGAACGACTTCTCCTATTACGACCGGGTGCTCGACACGTGTGCTATGGTCGGCGCCGTTCCGGCGCGGTACGGGTGGGCGGGCGGCCCGCTCGACCTCGACACCTCCTTCGCGATGGCGCGGGGCGTGCAGTCCGGCGGGCGCGACGTGACCGCGATGGAAATGACGAAATGGTTCGACACGAACTACCACTACATCGTGCCCGAGTTCGAGCCGGGCCAGACGTTCCGCCTCGCGTCGTCCAAGGTGATCGATGAGTTCAACGAGGCCAAGGCGCTCGGCTTTCATACGAAGCCCGTGCTGATCGGTCCGGTGACGTTGCTCCTGCTCGGGAAGACCCGCGCGGAGGGGGCGGCGCGGTTCGATCGCCTCGAGCTGCTCGAAGCGTTGCTGCCGGTGTACGGTGACGTGCTGGCGCGGTTGGCCGCGGCCGGGGCGACGTGGGTCCAGCTGGACGAGCCGTGCCTCGCCCTGGACCGCACCACGGCGGAGCTCGCGGCATATGCCCGGGCCTATCGTTTCCTCGCTGAGCACGCGCCGCAGCTGCAACTGCTCGTCGCGACATATTTCGCGGGGCTCGACGACAATCTTGCGACGGCGCGGGACCTGCCCGTGGCAGGGCTGCACGTCGATCTCGTGCGGGCGGGGGGAGCGCAGCTCGACCAGCTGCTCAAAGCCTGGCCTAAGGGTCGGGTGCTCTCGCTGGGGGTGATCGACGGACGCAACATCTGGCGCGCTGATCTCGCCGCGGCGCTCGGGCTGCTCGAGCGCGCGCGCGAGCGGATCGGCGCCGACGACCTCTGGGTGGCGCCGTCGTGCTCGCTGCTACACGTCCCAGTCGACCTGGATCTGGAGCGCCGGCTCGACGCGGAGCTGAAGAGCTGGCTCGCGTTCGCCAAGCAGAAGCTGGCCGAGGTGGCCACGCTGGCGCGGGCGGTGCGCGACGGCCGCGCGGCAGTGGCGGCGGAGCTGGAGGCGAACGCTCGGCTGATCGCCGGCCGGCGCTCGTCGCGGCGGATCCACGAGCCGGCCGTCAAGCAGCGCGCGGCCGGCGTGAGCGAGAAGGACATGCGGCGCGCCTCGCCGCACGCCGCGCGTCGCAAGCGACAGCTCCGTCTGCCGCTCTTTCCCACGACGACGATCGGCTCGTTCCCGCAGACAGCCGAAGTGCGCGCGGCGCGAAAGAAACTCCATGACGGCAAGCTGACGTCGCAGGAATACGATGCCTTTATAGCCGACCAGATCGCGCGCACGCTCAAACTGCAGGAGGAGCTGGGCCTCGACGTGCTGGTGCACGGGGAGTTCGAGCGGAACGACATGGTCGAGTACTTCGGCGAGCAACTCCAGGGCTTCGCCTTCACCGAGCACGGCTGGGTACAGTCGTACGGCACGCGCTACGTGAAGCCGCCGCTCATCTACGGCGACGTGTCGCGCCCCAAACCGATGACGGTGCGCTGGAGCACGTACGCGCAGTCCAGGACGTCGAAGCCGGTGAAGGGGATGCTCACCGGCCCGGTGACCATCCTGCAGTGGTCGTTCGTGCGCAACGATCAGCCGCGCGCCGAGACCGCGAAGCAGCTGGCGCTCGCAATCCGCGACGAGGTGAAGGACCTCGAGGCCGCGGGGATCCGCGTGATCCAGATCGACGAACCGGCCTTGCGCGAGGGCCTGCCGCTGCGGCGGGCGGAGTGGCCGGCGTACCTCGACTGGGCGGTGAACGCGTTCCGTCTCGCGACGAGCAGCGTGTCGGACGCGACCCAGATCCACACCCACATGTGTTACAGCGAGTTCAACGACGTCATCCGCGTGATCGAGAAGATGGACGCCGACGTCATCTCGATCGAGAACGCGCGCTCGGGCTCGGAGCTGCTCGAGGCCTTCAAGGAGTACAAGTACCCGAATGAGATCG
>WNGH01022746.1_pt1 | contig 10262 bp, 8 predicted proteins | sample 5400631 | NCBI WGS metagenome assembly WNGH01 (sample SAMN13153373, study PRJNA577476) | soil metagenome | isolation source: 115 cm soil or saprolite under Garry oak tree replicate 1 | place: USA:California | collected 2016-06-15 | reverse complement strand
CCTCGTCGTCCAGTAGTATCTCCATCTTCTTCTTTGTAATACGGATAAGCTTCCCCTGGATGAAAGAAGCTTCTTTGAAATCCACCAGCGATACGCTACCTTCCTAAGACTTGATTGAACCTAGAAGAGTCAATTCTCGCTGATAATAGTCGAGTTCAACCCGGCCACCCCCGGTAGGGTGACAAGCAAGAAAGACTACTTGATAGTTCAAGACTAACGTTTCCCGATTCTAGCTGCTGTAATCATTCTTTTTCATGGTTTTCTTTTCCGCAAACTATCTTCTTAGCGGTTTTGGGGCTGAATTACTTACGGCTATCGTCTTCTGCGCTGCGATCGAGGAGCCCGCTTGGTACTACTCTTCACCTTTGGGACTGGATCGGCCCCGTGGATCCACGCCGCCTTGACCAATTCTTTGAGAGCTGGATTCTTCCCTTCCTCTAATGTCCTGATCTTGACGTGGCGTGCTCGTTTGCCGCTGCCTTCGAGCAGGTGACGCGGGTCGTCGAGTCGCGCTCCGAACAGGAATCCGATTGTGACATGTTTCTCCATCGGCGAAATGTAGCAGATACGACCAAGCGGAGAATCACTGAGGGAGTAGTTGATGGCGTCATAGTAAAGAAACTCGTGCGCTCCAGGCATCGCGCTCCTTGCCATCTTGCGCAGATCGTCGCTTATCCTCCGTACTTCCTCAGAGTAGTTCGAAAGAAACTCTTTCACAACGTCGGCCAAGACGGTCAACTCCTACCTGCTAAGCACCTTAAACGCTACGCAGAGGTTTTTCTCTATTCTGTCCTTGTTTCTGACTGGGGGCGCCTCTTTATTGGGGGCTTTGTCCGCTGAAGCATCAAAACTGAGAATACACACAAGAAAAAGCAAATTCCTAACCCTGTGAACACGTAGACCCACGCGTCCCACAGCCCTCTTGCTCCGATGATTGGGAAATAGTAGACACCATTGGTCCCGTAAAATTGGGCGATTCCATAAAGCTCGTCCGCAGTAACAGAAAGTGCCCCAAACCCGTAACACGCGATTCCAAACAGTATCAACCATTTTGCTTCAGCCATCATGATTTCTTAACAACCGTCAGAAAGAGTACATCCGTGTTCTAGTCAAGATGACGCATTCGTCTCCTGGAGGATCGCTAGAAATCAACAGGGCATGCGAGGGATTGACATCTAGAGATTCAGGTTCCTTTCCAGCAAGCCTTCTTGTTCCTGTCATACCAGGAGTTTACGTACTCGCCGCCGCTGATCCTGTTGCAGACGAATCTCGCGTCGCAATAGTCGCAGAGCTCAAGGTTCCCTATCACCCACCCCGTTCCCGGGTTCATGTCCGTCTTCAATTCTACCATCTCCTCCGACAACCCCTGCGTTAGAGTATCCAGAGGATTGTTGGTGCACGGATTACAACCATTGCTACACGGATAGGGTTCAACTGTATAGAATGGACCGTTGGACCCGTTCACGGTATTGTGATAATCGCAGAAGAATGCACATGAAAACTCTACCGGTGAGAGGGATACGGTGACTCCTGGTGGCAAGAATATGTTGTAGGCTCCCTTGGTTCCAAGGTTGGGAACGGTGCCTGACGCTATCCAGCTAGCAAGTGTCTGTCTGAGTTGTCCGTCAGATATTTTCGTTGCCGGAGTAGTCTTTATGATGATGAAGGAGTTGAGCTTACCGATTCCCACGTTGTACTGGGATAATCCCGCGGAATATGTCTTGTCTGATTCTATGTCCGCGACCGCCTTTTCGATACTCTGTACCCAGGTGGACGAAGAGGAGCTTGCGAAGTATGAGCCCCAGTATATGTTCTGCCAAGTGTAGCCGTTCTTCCAGAGTGGGCCGCCACCATACTTTACACTTGCAGATCTAGCGCGGATCTGGTTCCGATGGCGGCAAGGAGTCGCGTAGTGCCAGATTCCCGATTCTTGACCGGTCGCCGCTCTTACGCCGATATGTTCGAACCCGGAAATTGGCTTTCCACACACGTTGCAGGTTGTAATATTGCTGCACGATTCGCATCTATCCTTCAGACTCGTGTTCGAAAAATCGCCTAAGAGATCTGTCTTTCCTTGGACCCTTGACATGTCGCGTTCCGTGACCGATACGCCGAACTCCATCTAAATTGTGATGTTCCTCATTGTCCAGTTCTATGGTATAGCAGTGACATGCTGCCGTTGGGACCGCCTTCAGCGATTGTTTTCTTTCATAATCTTTTCGAGATCCTTTGAGGGGCCGAACTCGCCCGTCGGGCTCTTCGTGAGCTAAGCTAGTTCTAACATGCGCTGGATGGCCAGTCGTGCCTTTCCAGCTGTTTCGTCTGGGACCCTTACTTCGTGGACCAGGTTTCTCAGCGAATTTGCCACTTTCTCCAAAGTTATGGTTTTCATGTACTGGCAGACAGCATCCTCCTTTACCGGGAGGAACGTCTTGTCAGGGTTCTCCTTGCGCATACGATGAAGAATACCCGTCTCCGTCGCAACCAAAAACTTGTCCGCGCTCGACTCCCTTGCACGACGAACCATGCCCTCCGTGGAAGCAACGTTAATCATGGGCATATCCAGATCGCCCTTCTCGGCAAAATACAGAAACTGGGTAACACAACCACACTCGGGATGAATCAGGAACTCCGCGTCAGAATTCTCCGCGAGCTTCCGATTCACAACATCCGGCGTAATCCCCGCATGAACATGGCACTCCCCCGGCCATATCTCCATCTCACGTCCTGTCCTCTCCTTCACAAATGCCCCCAGAAATAAATCTGGGAGAAAGAGAATCTCTCGGTCTCGCGGAATACTGTTCACAACCTTCACCGCATTGCCGGAAGTACAGACGTAGTCGCTCTCAGCCTTGACCTCGGCAGTCGTGTTGATGTAGGATACAACGACAGCGTTTGGATGCTCGTTCTTCCAAGACCGCAACTTCTCCCCATCAATCGTCGCCGCCAACGAGCAACCAGCGCCGAGGTCAGGCAATAGGACCGTTTTCTTCGGCGAGATTATCGAGGCCGTCTCCGCCATGAAATGAACCCCACAGAACACGATCACGTCCGCAGCCGTTCTAGCCGCAGCTTGCGAGAGACCTAACGAGTCTCCTACAAAGTCTGCGATATCCTGGACCTCCGGAACCTGGTAGTTGTGCGCCAGAATGACCGCGTTTCTCTCCTCTTTCAGACGCAGAATCTCCGCTGCCAGCTCCCCGTGTCCGTTGAACTGGAGCGTCTGGGCCATAGGAGAACATATCATGTTCTGCAAATTCCCGTGTTAAACGTTGCTGTTTAGATGCAGAGGATTCCTACATCATTGGGGACTGGAGTCTTGCGATTGTGGATGAGACCTTGTCGACATATTCTTTCAGTCTGGAGAGCATGATTGCTGCTGTAATGACGCCGATTACTTTGTGGTCCTTCAAGACTAGAACTCTTCTGATCCCTTTGTGGGCCATCAGCTCCGCGACCTGATCTAGTCCGACGTTCGCGTCTACGGAGACGAGATCACTTGTCATAATGTCTCCGAGCGTCACGTGTGAGGGGTCCCTTCCCTCGGCCACAATCTTGGAAAGATAATCCCACTCGGTAACTATCCCTTCAGGACTGCCAGTAGAGGACGCAATGATCGCGTATCCATGTCTTTTCGCTTTCATCTGTCGAGCCCCTTCCAGTGCGGTTGTGTCTCGTGAAAGAGAGAGAAACTCCTTCTCCACAATGTCTTTCGCGACGAGAACCATGGTTAGATCCTCATAAGTCGCGAATAATTAATTGTTGACAAACTAAGCCACCGGTTCCGCGGTTGCGCCTTTCGATTCAGGAAATCCCGCGAATTTCTGACCCCGCAATGCCGACGGGACAACTGCAACAAGGCTCATGATCCCCATGATTAGGAATATCGTGTGCATAGGACCAATGAAGAGAGGAATGTTGTTTGACGCGTTTGAGCCCGTGGGGGTTTCGCCTGCAAAGACTGTTTGTAGAAGACTATATGGAATGCTTGTCGCTAACACGACGAACGCAATTGAAAGGCTGAGAAGAGCGCCTGTTGTTACAAGCGTAGCCGAGATCCCCGAAGCGACCCCCCTTCTGGTCACTGGTGTCGCGTTCATGATCGAACTGATGTTAGGAGCGACGAACATCCCACCGCCGATCCCACTGACGACCATGAGAAGCGCAAGAATCGGGTAAGATGCATCTCCTGGGACTATGGCGAACCCGAATAGAGCCGCGGCCGATATCAGCAGACCCCCCGTGGTGAAACCTCGGGCCCCATATTTGTCAGATAGATAACCGCTCAAAGGCCCTACAGTAACGAAGGCTACGGCGAATGGTATGAGATTAAGGCCGGCACTCAACGCGTCCTCGATCAGGGCTCCTTGAAAGAAGATGGTCAGCACTAGCGAGATCCCCGGCAGTGAACGGCCTGATCTTGAACAGCTTCAAGTCCATCAGTGGAGTCGTAGTCTTCAGCTCCACATAACCAAACCCAGCTAGTGAGATCAAGCCCACGATCATCAGTCCTACGTCAAGGAAAGTGTATCCCGACAGCGCTCCGAGGGTCAGCCCGATAAGAAAGACGGACAATCCTCCTGCGAACAGCAAGTTCCCCGGCAGATCGATTCTCTCATGCTTGACAGTTCCGAGTTCCCGGAGTTTCTTGAAAGCCCAGAACGTCGCGAATGCTCCTATTGGCAGGTTTATCCAGAATATGGACTGCCAGCCCAGCGCCACAGTCAGGACCCCGCCTAGAATAAGGCCAATTACAGATCCACTGATACCTGCGACTAGATTGACCCCAATCGCCCGTCCCCGCTCGTTAGGAGGAAACGCGTCCGTCAGAATGGCCGCGTTGTTGGCCCAGATGAGCGCGGCACCTACTCCCTGGACGAGACGGAAGAAAACCAGAATCGTCCCTGTGGTAGCGAGACTGCAAAGCCCTGAGCCGATTGTGAAGATTAGGAATCCGAGGTTGTAGAGACGCACCTTTCCATACATGTCGGCCAGTCGGCCGAACAAGAGTAGCAGAACAGCAGTCATGAGAATGTAGCCCATAAGGACCCAGAGGGCTTCGAAGGCGGAGGCATGCAATGTTCGAGTAATCGTTGGCAGCGCGATGAGAACAATGTTCCCATCAAGCTGGGACATGAACGCGCCGATAGTCGTGTTCGTCAGTACAGTGTACTTGTATTGCATCCCACAGCCTCGCTTCGTTTTTCCTGTTAGGTGAAACGGTGGGCTGTTGGAAATCCCGTATAAGGTCTATTTCCAGAGTTCGCGCTGGTGTTCAAAGACAGTAGGAAATCGAGTTCCCCTAACCGAAACGATTTATCTCCGAGCTAGTTCGCGTTGCTTGTTACCCATGGGGCTCAGAGAACTTCTCATACCCAGAGAGAAAATCTTTTTCCAGCTTCTCGAAGAAGAGTCAAAAAATGTGTTGGCAGGCGCCGTGGCCTTCAATGAGCTGATCCAGAACTTCGACCATTTGGCGGACAAGAGGAACAAATTGAAGGACATAGAACATCACGGTGACGAAATTGTTCATTCAATCTACGACCGTCTCGTAAAGACCTTCATCACTCCCATCGATAGAGAGGACATTAGCAAGTTGGCTTCTCTCTACGACGATGTCTTAGACTACATTTACGCCACCGTCAACCGTCTGTTCCTATATGAGGTCGATTCGCCAACGGAACCGATGAGACGGTTCGCGGACTTGGTCTTGAAATCTGTTCGGGAGATCGACTTCGCCTTCGCTAGCATTCAAAAAATCAAGGCATCTGAGATCGAGACTCGATGCAACGAGGTCGACACCTTAGAGAATGAGGCGGATGTCGTTCTGAACGAGTCGGTCGCCGCCCTTTTCAAGACGACCGATGCTATCGCCCTTATCAAGTTCAAGGAGATCTACGAACTGATGGAGACAATTACTGACAAGTGCGAGGATGTTGTCCAGGTGATCCGGGACATTATCTTGGAGTATTCCTAGCCTAAGAAAGGGTTTCATAGTGTCCACAGCAGTACCGTTTGAGATAGTTGTCCTAGTGGTTGCTGTTGCCCTAGGGTTTGACTTCATGAACGGGTTTCATGATGCGGCGAACTCCGTTGCTACCGTGGTTTCTACAAGGGTTCTGACTCCTCGCGTCGCTGTACTCTGGGCGGCGTTCTTCAACTTCGTCGCGGCATTCGTCTTCGGAGTCAATGTCGCCTCGACCATCGGTAAAGGAACGATAGACCCCAAGATAGTCACTGCCTGGCTCTTGCTTGCCGTTCTCACCGGGGCTATCGCTTGGGACGTCATAACGTGGTGGTTTGGACTACCCACGAGTTCGTCTCACGCCTTGGTGGGTGGTCTCATTGGCGCTGGGGTCGTGAAGGGAGGATGGGGCGTAGTCCAGGTCGCTGGCGTCAGCAAGATAGCATACTTCATAGTCTTGTCTCCTGTGATCGGCTTCTTCCTCGCCATCGGCTTAGTACTGCTAACGGTGAGAATTGCCATGCGGTATTCCCGTTCCACATCCGACCACGCCTTCCGACGGCTACAACTTGTATCCGCAGCGCTTTACAGTCTAGGGCACGGGACGAACGATGCGCAAAAGACGATGGGAATTATTGCGGCCCTTCTCTTCGCGCAGGGATTGCTAGGCTCGACGTTCTATGTCCCGTTCTACGTCATACTGTTGGCGGGAACCGCGATGGGTTTTGGAACCTACTTCGGAGGATGGAGGATCGTTCGGACCATGGGGATGAAGATTACAAAATTGCATCCCTTCGGCGGGTTCAGCGCTGAAACCGCAGCTGCCTCAACACTTTTCGCCACCGCGTCCCTTGGTATCCCCGTCAGCACAACTCACACCATAGCCGGGGCGATCATGGGTGTCGGCTCGACGCGCAGACTCTCAGCGGTGAGATGGGGAGTAGCTCGTAGAATAGTCTACGCGTGGGTCCTCACGATTCCCGCGGCAGCCGCGATAGCTGGCCTATCATACTATGTTCTGAAACTTGCAGGCCTCAGCTAAACAAAATAGCGGCGGGTTCGACAATTGCTAACGGCGTCGAATTTCCAAGCGTCGCTTTGTCCGCTCAAGACTCATTCGAGCTCTGATTGTAAAAACGACAAGCGTACTGACCAGTCCAAGAAATCCCCCGACAAGGAGGAGACCAGTGTTGGTCGAGATCCTCGGGAATATCCCGCATAGTGTACAGCTTCCGTTCGAGTTTCCACCTGAACCTCCACTCCCTCCGTTAGACCCCCCTGGAGCTGCTTGGTTTACCTGAATCTCCATTGGTTTGCTCGTTGGTGTAGAGGGATAGCTGCTATCCATGGCCGTGAAGACGACCGTGTGGGACCCTATCTGGCTCGAGCTCGAGCTTGGTTTCCAGGAGAAAACCCCGGTTGCCTGATTGAATGATGCGCCCGCCGGTAGCCCTGTTGCCGAGAGACTGACAGTGCCGCCCGTGTTCAAGGAAACGGCTGTGACAGTGAAGTTGATCCATGTCCCTGCAACGATGGTCTGGTTTCCTGGAAGAGACAACGCGGGTGGAACCAGCGCCTGCACGTTGACGATCTTGCTTGCTGCGATGCTTGTTTTCGGCGAAGCCGAATCGGTAATTGTCACTTTGGCAGTGTATGATCCGGCGATGGAATAAGCGTGGGTTGTAGTGCTTCCGGTACCAGTCGTACCATCGCCGAAAGCTATGGTGTAAGTGTACGGAGCGGTTCCGCCTGTCGCTGACGCGGTGAACGTTACGGTTTGGCCAACCTGGGGCGAGGATGAGGAGACCTGTAGGGTTGCGGAGAGAGGCGGGGTTGCGACGACAGTCAAAGATTGAGTGCTGGTGGCTGTCTGCGTTGGCGTAGATAGGTCGGTTGCCGTCTCTTTTACTGTAAATGATTTGGCGCTGGTAAAAGTATGTGTGACCGAGGTTCCTGTGCCAGATGATCCGTCACCGAAATTCCAGGTAACCGAGTATGGAGAGGTTCCTCCACTTGTCGTCGTCGTAAATGTCACAGGTGTATTTACGACTGGACTCGCGGGCAGGAATGTGAAGCTGGTTGAGAGCGGAGGTGGCGCCGAGACGGTTATTGTCTGGGAACCCGCGGCGTTCTGGGAGGGTGAAGAAGAGTCAGTCGCGGTCTCGGTCGCGGTGAATGACTGAGCGCTCGAGTAAGCATGTGTGACGGAAGTCCCTGTCCCTGTAGTCCCGTCGCCAAAGTTCCATTTTATCGTGTAGGGAGTCGTTCCGCCCGTTGTGATCGCCGTGAAGGTCAAGGGAGAGTTCACGACAGGGCTTGATGGGAGAAATGTGAAGCTGGTTGACAGTGGAGGTGGAGCTGTGACGGTTATTCCCTTGGAACTCGTTGCAGTCTGTGACGGGGATGATGAGTCCGTTGCTGTCTCGGATACGGTGAAGGATTGCGCTGTGGTATAAGTGTGGGCTGTTGTAGCTCCGGTGCCTGTCGCTCCATCACCGAAACTCCAGCTTATTGTGTACGGAGCGGTTCCCCCTGTTGTTGTGGCTGTGAACGTTACGGGCGAGTTGATGATCGGAGTTGAGGGGAGAAACGTGAAAATGGTTGATGGCGGAGGCGAGGGTGCGCCTACGCCAATCGTGAAATGGTAGGTTAGGGTGTAAGTGCAGTTGGTCGCCGTATTGATGTTCTCGGCTGTCGCGTTGCTGTAGATAGTGTTCGTCTGGTTGCTGACAACTAAATTGCGCACTTGGTCGTCGACTAGACAATCAGAGTTGGCGTGGGTGAACGATATCGTGTTCGCGCCTTGAACCACAAAGCTGGTTATGTCGAATGTGAACGCGATCCATGTTGCGCCGTTAGCCGTGGTCAAGACTGACGGGACGCTGGCGACAAGGTTTCCGTTCATCGTGATAGTCTCCTCATTAGCCCCGTCGAAATCGTAACCCTGGAAGGTCAGGGTATATGTGGCCCCGGTGGAAACCGGGCCCGGCATAGGGATACTCTGTCCCCACACTGTCATGGCTCCGGTTGCCGTTCCGCTCCCGTCCCAGTCCCCGGCTTCCCAGAGCCCGTACGCGCCTTTGATATTGTCGAGACCTTGTACCACAGCCACAACGTAGGCTAACGATTCCGGGGAGTACTGGCAGCTGCAGTTCGTATCTATTGCGTCCGGGGGAGAAGGTCCGCCTCCGCTCGGGTCTGCTCCGAACTCTGAGACTATGGCGGGTGCGTTCTTGAAGGATTCAAGGGACAAGACTGCTAACGGTACGTTTGCAGCGTACGCCTGGGCATCGGAGACACTCCAGGCAGGGTTGTACTGGTAGAAGTAGTAGTCGTGGAAGTCGTAGGCTACCTGGTTTAGAGGGTCCGTTACGGTTGGAAAGGCTGAGAGAAAGGTGCTGTCGTTTGGGGCGCCGAACTGACCGTAGCTTATGCTGACGATAATCCAATGGTTGTCGCCTAGGTTGCGGTCCTGGGTGATCCAGTCCTGGTAGAAGGTTGAGAGTTGCGCTGCTGAGTTGCTGGGCTCGTTCCTCGGTTGCCAAATTATCATCGGCTCATTCTTGTAGGCGGTAATTATCGGAGACCAGAAGGACAGCCATGCGGCTTCGTTGGTTATACCGTACTCGTGGTCGTCCATGATGAGCCAAATATTGTGCTGTTTCGCTATGGCAAGCAAATTGTCGAAGGCGGCCTGGTTGAAGGTGCTGACTCCGAGTACAGGGTCAACAAGACTGATTCGAGCGGCGTTGTAGCCTCTCTGCTGGAGAAGCGTGAAGGTGGCTTGCAGGTCCGCTGTTGACTCAGTTGGCAGAATTCCATCCCAAGCTCGAACGTACGGGAATGCGCCAGACTTGACCGATTGGATGACGGTGACTGACTTACTCGTCGTGAAAGTGGCGGCCTTAGCATCCGTCGCGATCAAACTTACAGTGAAAGCTCCTGGAACAGCATAGACATGCGTTGCAGGACTTGTCGTTCCTGAGACACCGTCGCCGAAGGACCAAGTGAAGGAGTACGGTGAAGTGCCTCCGGTTGCCGTGGCCGTGAACGTGGCGGCTGTCCCGTTTGTAGGCTGTGCCGGGGAGACTGTAAAAGTAGCGGAGAGAGGTTGAGGGGGTGTAACCGTGACTGAGAGTGTTGATGTTGCGGTGTGGGTTGCCGCATCGGATACGGTTTCGATAACCGAGTAAGTTCCAGCGGTCGTGTAGACGTGCGTGACCGTACTGCCAGCGCCAGTCGTTCCATCACCAAAGCTCCAACTGAAAGTGTACGGCGGAGTTCCACCTGTCGCACC
>WNGH01009535.1_pt1 | contig 10265 bp, 10 predicted proteins | sample 5400631 | NCBI WGS metagenome assembly WNGH01 (sample SAMN13153373, study PRJNA577476) | soil metagenome | isolation source: 115 cm soil or saprolite under Garry oak tree replicate 1 | place: USA:California | collected 2016-06-15 | reverse complement strand
TATAGCGAACAGAATATACAGATTCTTGAAGGCTTAGAGGCTGTCCGTGTGCGCCCAGGTATGTATATTGGCGCAACTGACCACCGTGGTCTGCATCACCTCATCTACGAAGTCGTTGATAACAGCATTGATGAAGTTATGGCCGGCTATGCCGATACGATTACAGTGGTGATTCATGAAGATAGTTCAGTCACCATTGAAGATAATGGACGCGGTATCCCCGTTGAAGAGCATCACCAGCGTCCCGGTCTCTCCACACTTGAAGTTGTGATGACCATTCTGCACGCCGGAGGCAAATTTGGCGGTGGCGGCTATCAGATCAGTAGCGGTCTGCACGGTGTGGGTGTCTCTGTTGTCAACGCACTCTCTGAATGGTGCCAGGTCGATGTCAAACGCGATGAGAGGCTGTGGCGTCAACGCTACGAGCGAGGCATCGCCGTCACTCCCTTGATGGATATGGGGCCAACCACCGGTACTGGCACTACTACCTCTTTCTTGCCTGACCTGACAGTCATGGAGACGCGTGACTTCAGCTTTGAAGTCCTGGCCCAGCGTTTCCGCGAGATGGCCTATCTCAATCGGGGCCTGACCATCTCCCTGTGTGATGAGCGCACTGACCGCGAGGCGACCTTCTACTTCGAGGGTGGTCTGGTCTCCTTTGTACGCTACCTCAACAAGAACCGTGGTCGTCTACAGGCTCGCCCGGTCAGCACCGTTCGCGAGATCGACAACGTCAAAGTCGAGTTGGCCGTACAGTACAACGATAGCTGGACCTCCACCGAATTTTCCTTCGCCAACGGCATCAATACCGTCGATGGTGGCATGCACATCACCGGCTTCCGCAGTGCCTTAACCCGTTCTCTCAACGACTACGCCCGCAAGGCCAATCTGCTCAAAGAAAAAGACAGCAATCTCACCGGTGACGACGTGCGCCAGGGCATTACCGCGGTGATCAGCGTCAAGATACCCAACCCCCAATTCGAGGCCCAGACCAAAGCCAAACTAAACAATGCCGAGGTGCGTCCCATTGTCGAGGTGGTTACCGCCGAAATGCTCACCCAATACCTCGAAGAAACTCCCAGCGAAGCCAAAGTCATCATTGATAAATGTCTTACCTCTGCCCGTGCGCGTGAGGCCGCTCGTTCCGCCCGCGAACTCATCCAGCGCAAAAACGCCCTAGATACGACTCTGCCGGGTAAGCTGGCTGACTGTAGTGAGAAGCATGCTGATCGGTGTGAATTGTACTTGGTGGAAGGAGATTCTGCAGGCGGCTGTTTCTCTGGCGATACGCTCCTTGCCCTCGCCGACGGCCGCTCGCTCAGTTTCACTGATCTGGTTGCCGAGCAAGCCCAAGGAAAAGGACATTTTGGCTACACCATCCGCAAAGATGGCACAATCGGCCTGGAGCGTTTAATCAATGCCCGCCTGACAAAAGCCCAAACCAAAGTCATTCGGGTAACGTTGGACAATGGAGAAGCAATTGTCTGCACCCCCGATCACCTCTTCATGTTACGCGATGGCAGCTACAAAGCGGCTGCAGAACTTACACCCAACGACTCTCTCATGCCGTTATACCGTAAGATGTCTGATATGAGCGAGCCGGGGATTACGATTCAAGGATATGACGAGGCCGTGGCCACCTACAACCATCGCATCATTGCTATCAAGCCTCTGGAGGAACAGATAGATGTATATGATGTCGAAGTTCCTGGTACTCATAACTTTGCGCTAGCCAGTGGCGTTTTTGTCCATAACAGTGCAAAGCAAGGTCGTGACCGCCACTTCCAGGCCATTCTTCCCTTGCGCGGTAAAATTCTCAATGTCGAACGTGCTCGCCTCGACAAAATGCTCGAAAACCAGGAGATCAAAAACATTATCACCGCCGTCGGTGTAGGTATCGGCGAACACTTCAACCTGACCAAGCTGCGCTACGGGCGTATCGTGATCATGTGCGACGCCGATGTAGACGGTGCCCACATCCGCACGCTCCTGCTCACCTTCTTCTTTCGCCACATGGAGCCGCTGATTACGGATGGGCATTTATATATCGCCCAGCCGCCCCTCTTCCATATCCACAAAGGCAAACATGTGCAGTATGTCTATACCGACGAAGAGCGCGACGCCCTCGTAGATGAATACAAAGCCGAACACAACGGCAAAGAACCCGAAGTCGGTCGCTACAAAGGTCTGGGGGAAATGAACCCTGAAACCCTATGGGATACCACCATGGACCCATCTAAGAGGACGATCTTGAAGGTGACGATTGAGGAGGCGGTGGAGGCTGATAAGATTTTCAATATGCTGATGGGTGACGAGGTGGCTCCGAGGAAGAGGTTTATTGAGAGTCATGCGAAGAGTGCGAATTTGGATATATAAGTGCTTGTGTTTGTTGTAGGATCTCAAAGTTAGTTGGATTGGCCTAAAAGGCCGAATCCGTAGGACAACTATCAAGTTGCGGACTTGGCGTCGCTTGATGGTAGGCGGCGGATCGCCGCTCCCAAGGTTTCATTTAAACTGTTGATGGGACTGAGATGGCAAGGCAGGCGGCGCGAGTCCACAGTCGTGGAAGCGGCTGATATCCAACAGGCTGTGATGCTGTTGCCTTATCCAGCATCATCAATGTGATTGCAGGAATACTCCTATACTTTCCAGGTAGGTTCGTCTCGCTGAACAGCTCTCAGAGAAAAAGGAGAAGAGCTGCGGATAGAGGTCTTGCAGCTCTTCAAGGATTTGTATATCTTCCTCATCGGCAATGGGATTCGATTGCGGCTCATCATGCGCGCGCATAGCGCATGAGCACAACGCCTGATGGGAATGGCTTGGATTCGATCAGGCGCAGATTCACGCGCAGCCCCTCAGGAAAAAGCTTCTTGCCACTGCCGAGCACAACCGGGTAAACAAGCAGACTATATTCGTCAATCAGATCGTGCTCGGCCAAGGTATGAACCAGCACGCTGCTGCCATCGATGACGATATTCTTGCCGGGCTGTGCTTTCAAGGTGCGTACTTGCTCGACCACATTGTTGCTAATCAAGGTGGAATTGCGCCAGGCCGAGGCCGTGGTCAGTGTGGTGGAAACAACGTACTTCGGCATGGTGTTCATGACATCGCCAAACGGGTCACCAGCTGGCATTGGTTCAAATGCCCCGCCGTGGATCTGCCATGTTTTGCGCCCCAGAAGCAGTGCATCACTTTGGCTCATGGCCTCAAAGAAGTGCGCACCAATGTCATCGTGCCAGAACGGCCCTGTCCACCCGCCGTGGGTGAAGCCGCCCTCGGTATCTTCTTCTGCGCCACCAGGCGCTTGCATCACATTGTCTAACGACACAAACTCTGCTACAACGATGTTTCGCATGATTTCCTCCGTATCGAGCAACAGCTCTCGGCTTTTTCAGAATAGTCGTTAATACCAACGACAACAGCATACCACTTCGCACTCACCACAGAACTTCCGTTTGCCCGGACAGTCTGTGCCTCAACCACCATAACGCCTCCAATATACTGTCACCACACCCAATCCCGTAGAACGGGACGGGCTTGTCCCTCACCCTTTCGGGGCACACAGATACAGGAGTGGAGACATTACCAGCAAAGCGCGTCAATGCTGACGTTAGGACGGGTGACAGAGGCATTCAACCAATGCCTTCTCTCCGGAGAGAGACGCCCCATGCGGTAAGGAAGTTACAGATTGAGCTAGCAACTAGGGTGTTGGCCCTCATGCCGAACCGCGCATGGTGAACAGTCTGATAGCAGGATACCCACTGCCAGAAACTGTTGCTTTCGACGAGCGAGAGTGCCTTGATCGTAGGCTGTTCTACACACTTATTCTTATTGACATAGAAAAAACGGAAAGAAAGGAGTGTGTTTCCTTCCGTCCCGTTCGAGGGGACGGGTATCCACACACGATTTCTATGAAAGAAGGGCACAAGCATGCCCTTTGTGAAAAACAGTGAGGCTATTATATACACCCTGCTCCACTGTGGCACATATCTGACTGAAAGTACTATCTGCTATCAAAGGGACTCTCAACCACGGCTCTAACTTCGACTATTTTGTATGTTACTTCTCAGTTAAAGATGAGTTTTTAGTAAAGAGATCATCTTTTGCAGAAAGTGTTTGAAAAGAGGTTTGCCTGTGGTAGAGATTATTGTTGCCCTTATCGCCGTTTTCGGCGCTGTATTGCCCTACCTGTTTCAGAGAAATAAAGAGCTAAATCTCAAAATTGCAGACCAGAAACGCGAGGCGTATGCCAATTTCCTGACAAACTTCACAAAGGTATCGGTCGCTGTCACGCATGACGAGGATGTGTCGGGAAAAGAGGCAGACCTTGAAAGGTTGTTAGCTCGGGACCAGTTATTGCTCTATGCCAGCGATGATGTTATCAAGGCGTATGATGCCTGGATTAGATACGCGGATAATGAAAAGCACGATTATAACAAGGAAGGTGAGCTACTCAGTCTTGTCTTCCTTGCCATACGCAAAGACTTGCTGGGCAAGACCAAAGTGACGAAGGAGAACCTTGAAAATCTGAATCCCTTTAATCGTGGGTGATAACTCTATCTTTAGAGAGCGCAGCATAGCCGTACGTAGCTGCTACGGTTGGGGAAACGTTATATTTGTCAGACAACGAGGTATCGAAAAGTTGCAAAAGCTAGAGTTATCCCTATAGAATAAACTCAAAATTCCTATTAGTCTGCACTCAGATATGCGAAAGAGGGAGGAGAGAGATAGGTGGCTAACCAGGAACATCTTGATATCCTCAAGCAAGGGGTAGAGGTGTGGAACCAGTGGAGAAACAAACATACAACTATTCTACCTGACCTGAGCGCATACGACCTCACTGGATCTACCCTGAGCAGTGCTAACCTAAGCGGAGCTACCCTGAGCGGAACCGATCTGAGTGGATCCGACCTGAGCAGTGCCGATCTCAGTGGAGCCATCATCGGTGGAATCACCATAAACATATTCAATGTCATTAGAGCCGACTTCAGCGGCTTTCAACGCTCTGGAGCCGTTCTCAGGGGGGCCAATTTGAGCCATACTGATCTCAGTAGAGCTAACCTCAGAGGGGCCTTCCTTAGAGGCGTTAACTTTAGTAATGCCGATCTGAGCCATGCTGACCTGCGTTATACCGACCTGAGTGATGCCAACCTGAGTGACGCCCATCTTATAGAAGCTGATCTCACCAGAGCAGATTTTACCAGAGCAGATCTTACTGGGGCTAACCTTCATGCGGCCAAGATAAGTCGGACCTTTTTTGGAGATATTGATCTGCGACACGTGAAAGGTCTGGAGACTATCACACATTGGGCACCTTCGACTATTGGCATTGATACCATCTACCGTTCGAAAGGCAAGATACCGGAGATTTTTCTTAAAGGTGCTGGCGTCCAGGAAAGCTTTCTTACCAACATGCGCGCGCTTGTCGAGGCAATGAGCCCCATTGACTTTTATTCTTGTTTTATCTCGTATTCCAGTAAAGATGAGAACTTCGCTAACAGACTCTATGCCGATTTACAAGCCAAAGGCGTGCGCTGTTGGTTCGCACCGGAAGATATGAAGACAGGGGATGTAATCCGGAATCGGATCGACGAAGCCATCAGGATACACGATAAGCTCCTATTGGTGCTATCACAGCATTCCGTTGAAAGCTCTTGGGTCGAAAAGGAGGTCGAAACCGCCTTCGAAAAGGAGCGTCAGCAGAAACGGCACGTACTCTTTCCGGTTCGGTTGGATGACGTGGTGATGCAAACCTCAACGTCATGGGCGGCAGATATCCGCCGTATGCGGCATATCACCAATTTCACGGATTGGAAAGATCATGACGCATATCAGAAAGCCTTCAGTCGGTTGCTCCGTGATTTGAAGGCGGAAACATAATTACCTTAATGTGGATGAGATGCTGGCCAACTGAGAACGCTAGTCTCCCTTACGCTCCTGCCTTGAGGTCGCGCAATAGGCGCGTAAACGCCTCCTGATAGTCATCGTGGTTTTTCCAACGGGTAAAGTCACCGATGTGACGTTCTCTCCTGATTTTGCAGACCCATTGCGATGTAGCTTCTTCGATTGCTTCATCAAGCTTGATGGGAAAGAGGACAGTTTTATCTAATTGTTGTTCTTCTCTGAACCGATTTTCCTTTTCCAGTGCTGCCTTGCATTCGTCTTCAACCCATGTACTTTTGACTGAGTTTTTAGAAAGAATAATCAAGAGCTTGTCATAGGTGCGGATTGACTCTTCAATGCGATCAGCAAAGCGATCCCCAATTCGCAGATCATGCGGCGCAAACCAACAACGAACTCCCTTGTTTTGGAGGTCGGCATACAATCGGTCAGTAAAGTCTTGGTCTTTACTTGAGTAACTACCTACCTAAATTTTGCCCAAATTAGCGGCATCATGCTCATCGCGCCATAAGAAGCGCCTTGAAACGATGGGCCTGATACGTCGAGATCTGCTGTTCGTGAGCAGTAGCTTAATTCACTATCTTCTGCTCTCAAGCTGTCCGGAGGACAGTGCTACTAATTTGAGCCAAATTTACTTTGAGAGCCTTTCCTCACCAAATCGCTTGAGGCAAACCAGGCCATTCACAGACTCTCACACAGAGACACTAACTCACCGCCTTCTTCGTAGCAGTCACCACACCAAATGGCTGTTCCACAATCGCCTCGGTCACTCTACCCGCCGCATCCAGCCTGAATTCGATGCTATAGCCCGAGAGCCCCTTCACATGGAGATAGTCCCCTTGTAAGGTACCAGCTCAACTTCCGGCTGCATAGGCAGAGACGCCACCAGCGCTTTCTCTCCCTTGAGTGCAATAGTCATCGTCATCCCTATCACCTCATATTCGCCGACGAACTGTTCGAGGAAGCTCTTGTCCGTCAGCCCCTTGGCAAACAGGCGCTGAAAGACAATGTCTTTCACGGTTGGTTCGAGCGGAGCGCTGAGCCTGTCGATATCTCCTTTGACGTTGGTAAAGAAGGAGACCTTCATGCGCATGTCGGGCCTTTCCATCACCAGCTCGAAGATGTCGTAGTGGTAGTGCTTGAGCGGGTTGGTCATCGAGTTGAACGTTCCCTTCAGTTGGTCACCCTCCACCTCAACTGAGAAAACCCCGTATCCTGGATGCTCATAATCACCAGTATGGGCATCCAGCACGTGGGATGGAGAAGTGTTCGTGACCCGGTCGGCCTCTGCTTTCTCCTTGCCCTTCTCCTCAGCCGCTTCGAAGGCTGTCCAGAATTTCTTGAACCGTTCGCTCCAGCCTACTTCGTCCAACCCCAGCAGACGATCACAGATATTGTAGGTCAGGATGTTGGGCACGGGATTGGTATTCAGATTGGTGAGGACAACCACCCCGATATGATGCTCGGGCAGCAAGGTGACGAGAGAACTAAAACCGTCGATATTGCCTCCATGCTCGGCCATCATGTGTCCCCTATACGCTTCGACAAACCATCCCAGACAGTAGTTGGCAATCGGTATTTCGGGGAAGGGGAACAGTACAGGTGCCACCATTTGCGGCGCATGCATCTGAGAGACCTGGTTTTCTGAGACCAGCTGGGCGCCTTCGTGTTTGCCCTTGTTGACATGGAAAAGCACCCACCCGGTCATATCAGCAATACTGGATACGATGGCTCCCGCTGGAGCAATCGACCACTGGCCTTCGTAAAAGGGAATCTTTTTGACCTCATCCTTCTCTTCCTTATAGGGGAAGGAGAAATCAGCGGTTTCTTGGGTGGTGCTCGTCGAGAGCAGACTGCTGCTCATATCCAGCCGATCAAAAATGGGATATCCACATAACGCTCTCAACTCTTTGTTACTCGATAGTATAACAGACGCCGTACAGATGTTGTGTGATCATCGTGCCCGGATGTATTATTTGATCGACACCCACGCACCCTAGTGAAAATAAGTGCTCGGCGAAAACTGTCAGACAAGAGCCTGCGAGCCTTGAAAGTAGAACGAGACAAAAGAGAAATGTAGCAAGTAGTTGAAATGCTTGCTTTTTCTCAAGGAGTAGCAACATAACATTGGAGGAGAGAGGGAGCGAAGCTTCCTGCACAGAAGTGAGGTGCTTTGTTATGAGTGACGCCGATACCTACGATTACGATACACAAGTACGAGCTATTCGAGCCTATAACCAACCAATCCTTGATGATTTTGAGGTCTGGCTCCAACAGTCGGGCTTGAGCGAGCAAACCGTCCAAACCCACGTGGACAACATCAACTTTTTTACGAACTATCTTGTCTATTATGAGCCATTGAAAAAGCTCGACGAGGCCAAGGAAGGCGACGTCTGGATGTTTTTAGCCGATTGGTTTCCCCGCAAAGCCTTGTGGGCCTCCATCACCAGCGTCAAATCCTATCTCGCGTCATTCAAGAAGTTCTTCCGCTGGATGGGAGAAACAGGCCATGCCTCTCCCCAAACCGTGGCTGAGGTGCTGGATACCCTGAAAGAAGAGCGGAACGTCTTTCTCCGAAGGGCTGCCGAGTAGGGAATGCGTAGCACACCTCGAAGTAAAGCAAGCGGGTGACTATTAGGATATGCTCATCAAATCCTAAGGACTTATTCGGAAACCTGTTCGAGAATGGATGTGACATGTAGTGACCCCCCTTGTGGGGGTCAGGCTGCCACCACGCTGATCGACTCATCAGGGGTTTCCGGTGGTCAGTGTGATACACTAGAGCCATGAGTTCCCTGGAGGATCAGGGAGCATGTTTGAACGGTGGAAGAACTATGAAAAGTAGCAATTGGACCATCGGCCAGTTGTGTGATCTGAAGGCCACGGAGGCGGATGCCGAGACCCGCCAGCTGGTGGGGGATTACGCTGTCTGGTTTGCCAATCGCTGAGAGGAGAAGCACCGATGGACGTATTCAACGCACCTGCTGACATTGATCTGCGCCATCTCGATCCGTATGGGGGCGTGTTGGTCAGTACGACGTATTGGCGGCCACGACCAGGCGACCCTCATCCCGAGCAACCGGGAGAAAAAGTCTCCATCCTGAGCTATCTCCCCACAGCCCCGCAGGCTCTCTGTCCTTGCGGTAGTGGCAAACCCTTTAGCGCCTGTTGCCAACCGCTCCCCTACTGGCGTATGAGTTCTTGCGAGATGATGAGCGGCTCTATTGCGTTGAGGATACGCCGCAGCGAGCATTCTGGATCTATTGGGGAGATCCAGCCTTTGATACTCCCCCCTACGGAACCGTGTGCTTCGGGGATTTCGAGTTGCCAGAGGACCACACGTTGTTAGTCACCACGCTGAGCGCTGTCCGCATGGAGGTGTTGCTAGAGCTCGTGCGCCCGCTCGATCTGGGCGCTCCGCACAGGCAGCTCGAGCCTCTCCCACCTGTGGAGAAACCGGTACGCAAAGCGTCAAGAGGGAAACCCCGGCGCAGACCCTGAGCAAGAACGGCCATTGACACACACGCTCAGACGAGTTCACCAGCCTAACTCTTCGGCTGACCGGTCTGGGAGAGCTCCAGGAGATGACCATCGGGATCGCGGAAGAAGGCTCGGACCTCATAGCCCCAGTCCACCGGCTCAGTGAGGAACTCGGCTCCGCGAGAGCGCAACACCTCGTAAGCAGCAGAGCAATCCGGCACCCGGATGGCCAACTCGCTGCTGACCCTATCCGTGTCTGCGGGCGGAGCAAAGATCACAGTGGGCTTGTCCTGTGTGGGGCCACCTGGGACCGTGAGCAGGATCTGACTGCCCCCAAAGTTCAGGAAGCACAAGGTGCCGGGAAACTCGCGCACCACGGTCGCTCCTAGCACGTCGCGATAGAACGCCAGCGAACGAGCGTAGTCGCGCACCACGAGGAGGTGCCTCAGCTCCACACCAGCGGTCGGGAAGTCATTTGATGATGTCATTTCTTTTTCCTCCAGAGGATGTTGTCCCTCAGTATCTCGTATTAACCGTAAGAGTACTCAAAGGTGCTCCGGATGCTTTGTCACATTGACCATCTGTTTAGATGCGTGCGAGTTTCTCCGGGTTGGCAATGATACGAATGGTCTGAATCCGTTGCGCCTCCACTTCAATGGCCAGCACGAGATAGGCTCGATCATTGGCGCGAAAGATCACCGCCAGTTGACCATTGACTGCTGCCAGCTCAACACGGGCGCCCTCGGGTAAAAAGCGCCTGGTTCCCAGACTGAAGTGTGCCACCGCATCACGTCCATGAATGGGACGAGTCGCCGCTCCTTTGACTTTGCCGCCGCTATCGACCCAGAGGGTCACATCTTCGGCCAGCAGGTTCATCAAGGCGG
>WNGH01007644.1_pt1 | contig 10266 bp, 8 predicted proteins | sample 5400631 | NCBI WGS metagenome assembly WNGH01 (sample SAMN13153373, study PRJNA577476) | soil metagenome | isolation source: 115 cm soil or saprolite under Garry oak tree replicate 1 | place: USA:California | collected 2016-06-15 | reverse complement strand
CCCCATTCGATGGCTGTCCCTTCGTTTCATTCATGAGCTAGCCTCCAATTATAAGCATTAACCATGACTGTGCAAACTTTCCCATTGGCCAGGCCGAGCGATATTCGGCAATCCGTTCTTTTCTCCCATGGCAATCATGGAAGCCACGCCACTTTCCGAGTTATCGTAAATCGCCCACGTGTCGGCAAGTGGAATATACAATTCAAACAAGTTCTGGAGGCCTCGCTGGTAGCGACGTCGGATTTCCGGCGGTGGAATCATGTGTCCACCGCGCCGCACTCGCTCTGCCACTCTTTCAATCGCCAGTTCGGCGGTGCGGAGCGAAACAAATAGCAAATGCATCTCATAACCTGAAGACCGTAGTCGCTTGATCCATGGCGCGTATGACCGCGCAGCCAATGTAGTTTCAAAAGCAAACCTCTGTCTCTGTTCGGAAAGCTCGTGCAGTTTGCGCAGCATAATACGTCCCGCTTCGATCGCGACATTCTCTGGGTCGAAGGCGGAAAGGCCTGAGGCGATCGCATCAGCGTTTACAAATGCAGACGTCCTGAATCGCTCCCGTAAAAGAAAAGGAGCAAGCGTCGTTTTGCCTGCTCCGTTCGGTCCGGCGATGATGATTACTTGCGGTGGTTCGTCGCTCATTAAAATCAATTGCGAAAATTCTCAGTTGAAAGACCAAATCTTGTTCACACGCCACTCGCCGCTTTCTTCTGACTCAGCTCGCCGTTCAGTTTCATGATTTCCAAAGTCATCTCGGCAGCGGCGTACATGTCTTTCACGTCGAGCCATTCTTTGACGGTGTGGATAGCGCGCATGCCGGTGCCGAGGTTGGCGCACTCGATGCCTCTGCGATTGAAGACGTTGGCATCGCAGCCGCCACCCGAAGCCATGGTCTTCACGTCGAGACCCATGCGCTTCGCCGCTTGAATTACGAGTTGGACGACGTGCGAGCTGTCGGGCACGTCCATTGATGAATATTCGCGCTCGACCGTGACTTCCGCGCGCCCTTTGGTGGTGATGCCGGCGACCGTGACCTCGTATTTAGCGGCGGCATCTTTGAAGCACTTAACCATATGCTCGGTCTGGGCGGTAAGTTTGTCCTCGTCGCGCGAACGGGTCTCGCCTTTGAGATAGACGTAGTTGGGGATGATGTTCGTGGCCTTGCCGCCTTCGATGATCCCAATGTTGGCGGTCGTTTCTTCGTCAATCCGACCGAGCCGCATCGCGCTGATCGCTTCCGCGGCGATCTTTATCGCGGAGATGCCATCTTCCGGGGCGACGCCCGCGTGCGATTCAAGTCCATAGACTTTAAATTCTAGTTCGTTCGACGAAGGACCTTTAGTAAAAAGAAATCCCGGATCATCCGAGTCGAAAACGATCCCGTATTTGCATTTCAGTTTCGAGACATCGACATTCTTGGCGCCGAGCAAACCCACTTCCTCGCAGATGGAAAAGATCGCTTCGATCGGCGCGTGCGGAATGTTCTGCTCCTGCAGCGAGCGAATGACTTCAATGATCACGGCGCAGCCACTCTTGTCATCGCCGCCGAGCACGGTCGTTTCATCGGTGCGAATGATGTCGCCTTCGATGATGGGCTTGACGCCTTCGCCCGGAACGACGGTGTCCATGTGCGCGCTCATCATAATGGGCTCAGCGTCCTCAATTGTGCCCGCGAAGCGCGCAATGACGTTGCCGGTGTTGCCGCCCACTTTTTCGCCGGCGTCATCAATCTCAACCTGCGCCCCCATTTCTTCACAGTAGCTTTTGATGCGTTGGGCAACCTCGCGTTCTTTGCGCGAGTGGCTGTCGATCTGCACAAGTTCGAGCAAAAGACTCTTGATGCGTTCCTGGTTGATCATCGGGCCTCCGGTTCTGGTCAATCGCAAATCGTGAATGTTAAATGGTCGTTCTCTATTTACCATTCACCGTTCCCTATTCACAAGCCTTCTGGTTGCAGGTGGGTTTGAAATCTCATTCACACCTCGCTTCAGCGAGGTGACTGAACGACCGCGTTTGCGTCTGTTAGCCGTATCAACGGCTTGACTGAAAAACCGTTGAAACGGTTACTTCTAACAAGTGTACCCGCATCACCTCGCTGAAGCGAGGTGTGAATGAGATGATTCGTATCCCAGGTTTCAAAGCCAGTTCTTCTCGGTTGTTCCCCACTCTTCTTCGCGGTGATTGATCTCGTCAAGTGCGCTCTGTAACTCGTCGCGCTTAGCTTTCAATTGCTCTTCATCTGCATCTGGCGGAACGTAAATCGGCGGCGCGATGTACACGCGCGCTCGCGTGAATGGCTTCGGTGTCTGAAAACCATCCCAACTCTTCTTTGCTTCCCAAAACTTCCGCGCCGTAATCGCGAAAGGCAGAATCGGATTGCCCGTCTTCTTCGCGAGCAGGACCGCTCCCATCTTGGCAACGTACCGCGGGCCTTTAGGGCCGTCGATCGTAAACGCCGTCGGACATCCGGCACGCATCAGCCGCACCATCTCCACGATCGCTCCGGTCGCGCCGCGCGTTGAAGAACCGCGCGCCGCGCCATAACCGAATCGTTGAATGAAGCGCGCGATATATTCGCCGTCGAAACTTCGCGAAGTCATCACGACGATGCGGCGGCGCCGCCAAAAGTAAGTTGCGAGGAATACGCGGTTGTGCCAAAAGGTGTAGATCGGAATCTTACCATCGCGCGAGGCGGCTTCCCAATTATCCCAGCCTTCGATTTCAAATCTGACGGTGCGGCCGATGAGGTTGATCAGAATGAAGAAGACGAGATCAGCGCTGCGAATAAGCAGTCGATCCTTTAGCGAATAAGACGAGAGACTGGCGAAGGTGTAGGCGCGATCGATACTGGACGTCGGTTGCATGACCGGTTAACAGAAAAGAATTGCAAATTGAAAATTGAAAAATGCAAAATGCAAATTGCTGCTCACCGTCATTAACAGGTTGATGCTTCGGGCGTTGATTGACAAACCGCCCGATTGTCTTCGCCTCAATTTGCATTTTTCAATTTTCAATTTTCAATTTGCAACTTCCGCTTATCAAGATTTAGTTAAAGTCTCCCAGGTCAATCGTAAATCTCCGCCTCACCCGGCGGCCGGGTCTTCCAGCGGCGGTGAATCCACAGCCACTGATCGGGATAACGTCGCACGTATTTTTCCACGACCGAAGTAAGCGCTTGCGTCAGACGTCGCACGTCCTCTTCTGCGTCGCCGCTGCGAACGATTTTGAGCGGCTCGTCAATCTGAAGTAAGAAGCGTTGCTGTTCTCGATTCCACGGAGCGAACACGGGCAGCACTTCTGAATTAGTGCGCAGAGCCATTTTCGCCACCAGGAAGGTTGTCGAAGCTTTCACGCCAAAGAAGTCGACAAAGATTCCTTCGCGTTCCTGGGTATTCAAGTCAACCAGAATCCCGAGGGTGCCGCCGCCTTGTAGAATCCGCAAGATCTCGCGCGCCGCTGAGCGCTTGTCGATGGTTCGATTGCCAAGCCGCGTGCGCGCCCGGTCGACCAATGCTTCCACTTTTGGATTATCGATCCGGCGCACCAAAAAGCTCAAAGGGTAACCGAACATTGACAGCCCGAAACTGGAAAGTTCCCACGCCCCAACATGTCCGGTGAAAAGAATCACGCCACGTCCATTCGCGTGGGCCGCCTCCAGATGTTCCAATCCTTCGCATTCTATGATCCGCTTCAGAGAGTCGGTGTCGCCTTCGGCGAAGTGGCTAAAAACCCCGAGCAGCCGTCCCAAATTTTCAAAACAGCCGCGCAGCAGGCGTTTGCGCTCGGACGGCGCTAAATCGGGAAATGCCAATTCCAAATTTCGTCTGCCCGTGCGACGGAGCCGCCCGCCAAAACAGCAAGCCACGCCCGCAAATTTTGCGCCGGCGAGCATTGATATCCGCAAAGGCAACCAGGCAAAGACCGCGAGCAGAGAATGAGCGAACAGGTATTCGAAATTAATCTGTAGCTTGGATTTACTCATCATTCGAAGCGATTGAGCGCTGAGTGTACAAAGCACCAAGCACAAAGTACAAAGCACACACCTGAGAACGGGCCAAACCTTTGCTCGTCACATCTCTGATCGTTTGATATATTCTGCAACGCGATCGGCGGACAGTTCGTATTGCAAATTAAGAAAGAACCAACGGGGCCGTCTCTCCGCCACTGAAATTTGAAACTGATGATCAAGAGCGCACAGGAAACGTGCAGCATTCTCGTTGTCGAAAACAGCGATGACTTCCGCGCGGGCCTCGCCGACGAACTGCGCCAGTTGGGCCACACGGTGACGGTGGCCAGCGAGCGAAGGGAAGCGATGGGCCTGGAAGACCTGGCCCAGTTCGATCTTTTAGTGAGCGATCTGGTCAATCAGGCATCGGCTACCGAGCCCGAGATCGTGCGGTCCTTCAAGATGGCTGCGACCGGCTCACAGTCGCGGCGGGCGATAGCCGAGTTGCACGTCATCATCGAAAAGATTCTGTCATTCAAGCTGCGGCGCATCGATGTTGCTCAGCCGACCGATCAGATACGCGAAAAAATCGAACTGGAACTGCCCAGTAACCTGACTTTGATGAATGGGGTGCTCGAATATCTGGTCGACCGCGTTGCCCGACTTGGTTTGATTAAAGTTGAGCAGTCAAATTTGTTTGTGGCGCTGGATGAAGCTTTCGTCAATGCCGTCAAGCATGGTAATCGGAACGACACGACCAAACTGTTGCGCATCACGGCCGAGTTGTCGGCCCACGAAGCAATCTTCACCGTCGAAGATGAAGGCGAAGGTTTCGATGTGTGCGAGATTCCAGATCCGCGCGACTCGGCTAACCTATTCAAGTCGTCCGGGCGTGGCGTGCTGCTGATCTACAACATCATGGATGAGGTTGAGTACAGTGAACGGGGCACGCGGTTGAGAATGGTGAAACGTCCCGAAGGACTGAGTCCATGAACTTACGACATTGGCCCTCGAACAGTAATCAAATTCACGAACCAGGAGTCTTTCGCCGCCGCAGGTAATGTCCGACAAACTTCAGTTTGTCGATCGCGCGGGACAAGCTAAAGCTTGTCTGACATTTTGGCGCTGGTGGTTGCCGCCTACGGTGCTGTCTCTGATCCTCGGTTTAATTTTTGTCGATCCGTTCATCGGAGATTGGGACGCGTTTGAATATACCCTCAGCGCATTGCGTGGCGCCCCTTCGTCGATGGCACTCGGCCGAAGCCTCTTCATCTTCTACAATCACGCGCTCTATCTGATCGCTCACACGCTCTTTGGCCTTCCACCTCACAGGGCTTACTTGCTGTTCAAGTACGTCGTCGTTGCGCAAGGCGCGCTGGCGATTATCGCTTGCTGGGTACTAACTCACGATCTGACACGCTCGCGCCATGCAGCAACGATTGCGGCTTTGCTGGTTGCTTTTTCGCCGGTGTTTATTTTGTACAGCGGCCAGGTAATGACTGACGTGCCGGCCCTGCTAATAACGGCGGTGGCGCTAATCATTCATCTTCGCGGGCTGCGACAACAAAACATCGTGTTAATGATGATAGGCGCGGCGCTACTTGGCGCGGGCGTAAACCTGCGCGAGACAGTTAGCTTCTATGCACCGTGGTTGATATTCGCTCCCTTTGTTTGCGGATGGCCCGTCAGCCAAAGGACGTTAATGTTGGTCGCCGCCTCCTCATTGATCTTTCTAATCTGCGCCGGCTCAGCTTTTGGATTCTGGTTTCTTGCCGATCCAAATTATCGCGCGGCCTGGTACGGCTGGCGAGAATCAATGCGCGTGGAGTCGGCGCGTCATCCCGTTTCTATCCGCATCGTTTGGCCGTGGCTCGCTTTTTTTCTGGCGACCGCGCCGCTAGTTCCGATCACCATACCCTTCGCCATGGTCAGCGAATGGCGCAAGCACAGACTTTCTATCATTCTGCTGATCGCGGCCATGGGATTGTTTGCAAATCTCCTGCTGCTGGCGAATTACAGCACCGCCGTTATCTGGCGCTATTTTTTGACCGGGCTTCCCGCGCTCGTTCCGCTGAGTTCCAACTATCTCATTGAGTGGTTCACCAGGAGGCTCGGCACGAAGCGGCGTGCCTTCATGGCTTCTGCCGTCGTGATTGGATTGATTGCCGTTGCTTTTGGCATTTACTCTTGGCGGCTGCGAAGCGAGATTGTGACCGTGAGAGCTGCGTCGAAACAATATGACAAAGATTTGAAGGAGCTTCCGCGGGACGCAGTCATGATTTCTGGCGCCCAGAGCGTTGCGGTGAAGTATTGGCGGGGAGTTGGAGAAGGCGATTGGGATGTTATTGCACCAGGCGCGGGCTGGCCCGGACCGCAACTGCCTTCAGTGATCGAAGGCTATTTGAAACAGGGACGACGGGTCTTCATCGACGCCGATCCTCGCTGGTGGCAGCCGTGCGGCTGGCATGTGCCCGAGATTGAAGAGTTGACGAGGCTCCAGTCCCAGTTTAATTTTCGCCGCGCGGCGCGAACCATCTACGAGATTCGACCACGGACGGATTCATCCGTCACAGATCAACCGCATCTGCAGAGCTTATTACCTGAAAATCGGCCGGAAGAAGTGAAGATCTGTTTTAATTCAGGATAATCGAGATTATGCGGATCGCAATTGGACCACCGCCGGCTGTCCCGGAACGAAGTAATCGCTCTGGGAAGGAAACAGTGCTTCTTGCCAGTGAGGCTTCCGCGAAATCCACGAGCTCACTGATTCGGCGTCGACCGGTCTTGAGAACAGATAACCCTGGCCATATCGACAGTTGAGTTTGCGAAGCTGCGCCAACTGGCTCAACGTCTCGACGCCTTCGGCCACGACTTCCATACCCATGTTTTCTGCCAGCGACATGATGGTCCGCACGATCTCAATATTCTCCGCCGCTTCACCGATGCGTCCGACGAATGAACGATCGATCTTCAGAGTGGTCACCGGGAACCGGTGCAGATAGCCGAGCGAAGAATAGCCGGTGCCAAAGTCGTCGATGCTCAATTGCACGCCGAGAGCTTTCAGCCGCCGTAACAACTGCACCGCCGTTTCGGCGTTTTCCATTACCGCACTCTCGGTGATCTCAAGTTTCAGATATTTCGGATCGATGCGAGTCTCTTCCAGAACCTGGCGGATTTCGTTTACCAGCTTGGGCCGCGCAACTTGCTTGCCCGAAAGGTTCACGCTCATGAACAGCGACCTATTCGCCGCCGATTGCCACTGCCATTGGCTTAGTTGTTCGCAGGCCCGTCGCAATACCCATATACCAAGAGGCACGATCAAACCCGTGTCTTCGGCCAATGGAATGAAATCTGATGGGTTGATGAACCCGCGCTCGGGATGTTGCCAGCGGACCAGCGCCTCAAAGCCGGCGAGTTGCCCGCTGTCGAGCGAGACGATCGGCTGATAATGAACTCGCAGCTCTTCGCGGTCGATTGCGCGGCGCAGGTCGTTCTCCATTTGCAGCACATAAACCGCGTGCGTGTGCATGCCTTTGTCGAAAATCTCGTAGCACGCTTTGCCCTGAGCTTTCGCGCGGTACATTGCCGTATCGGCGTCGCGCAGCATGTTCTCCGGATGATCGTAACCCGTGGAACTAAGCGCGATGCCGAGGCTGGTAGTGGTAAAAACCTCGTGACCGCTGAGATTGAACGGCGACTGGAGTTCCTCCTGAATTCGCCGGGCCATCTTTGAAGCTTCGTTTTGATTGGGAATGCCATCCAACAGGATCGCAAATTCATCGCCACCCAGTCGTGCCACCATGTCGGCTTCGCGAGTGCAGCTCTCCAATCTCCGCCCAATCGCGATCAGAAGTTGATCGCCGATCGAGTGGCCCAGGCTGTCGTTCACGATCTTGAAACGATCCAGATCCAGGAACAGCACCGCGAATTGATAATCCTCGTGTTGCTTGGCACGCTCGATGACGAACTTCAAATTCTCGGCCAGCAAGGCGCGATTCGGCAGATTGGTCAGCGTGTCATGAAAAGCGGCGTGACGAAAGTGTTCCTTGCTTTCCTTTAACTGCGAGCTGATGCGTTCCTGCTCCGCGATGTGACGGTTGAGTTCTTCGACGTGGCGCTCGGCCTGTTCCGCGCGCTCGCGCTCAGCTTCGGCGCGTGCCCTTTCTGCCTCCGCACGTTGACGCTCCGCTTGCTCGGCCTGCGCCGACGTGGACTTAATCTCGTCCAGATACTTGTGGTAGGTGAAATAGAGAATGAAGATTACCGGCACGCTCACGGCTAGAATTGTCAGGCCTGCTCTCTCGATATAATTCGAAGCCGCCGCTGCCACGGCCGCCCCCGCCAGGAAAGTCAAAGAGGTCCAGAGATAATGCTTTTGCCAGGTCTGCCAAATCGATTCTCCGGTTTTGAAGGCCAGGCCGACTGCGCAAATGCCGCTGCTCACGAAATACTGCACCAGCGCCATGATAGCTATGGCGGCGATGAAGGCTGACCATTCCAGAGATTTCAAGCCACTGACCGGTCCAAAGAAAAGGTGCAATACAACCACGGTAGCGAATGTCGAGCAAACCATCATTCCGCAATTGAAGAGGACCGTCAGGGGCTTTCCGCGGATACGCAGAGCCCCAAAGAGGCCGTCGGCGAGAGCCAGCAGCAAGCCTGCGAAACCGCCGTAGAGAAGCAGTACCAAGAAGATGAAGGTATCCGAAACTGTAACGTTGGTATTGACGCGAGGAATCTGGACGGCAAAGCGCGAGCTCACGAGTATCGTTACTGCGGCCAGCAACATAAACCGCAAATCGAAGCGCGGCAGTGGTAGCCACATCGGCGCGGAAACCAGCGCAGCGGCTCCGCAGGTTATGATCGAGTACTTGAAGAAGATCGCGGCTCTGGCCCATCCAGTCGTTTGTATTACCGTATCCATGATTTTCCCTGTGACAAAGTTAGTTAGCGAAGGTAAATGGTTTCGTAGTCGCTGTGAAACTTGTAGCCCGCCTTTTCATAAAAGGCCGCAGCGGGGCGATTCTTTTGATTGATGGTCAGGCAAATTGAATCCGCCTGGGTAAGCAGCGTCGACGACAGTTGCTTGAGGCAACGCAGACCGTGTCCCTTCCGTCGCTCTTCGGGGTGTACGTGAACGCCTTCCAGATACGCGACCTGAGGTGTCATGGCGATAACATCGGCCTTAAAAATCAGCCGATTATCTTGCATCAAGACCCAGATTCGCCCCCGCTCAATTCTTCGTGCGGTGCGATGACGAAACCCACTCGGGTCTTTCTGAAGCGGACTGACTCCGCCTTCCTCGAAGGCCATCAAGGCATTTACTGCGAGAACCCTTTCCAGATCGTTAAGCGTCGCTGGCCGGAGATCGCTTACCTCTTCCCGAACCGGCGAGGCTTCACTCCTTTCGAACAGCAACTCGCTACAAATCCGGCGTGTCGCTACCTGGCTGCCCGCGTAATATTTCCAGAATTTGTTGATTATTTCGCGCTCGCCCCTAATCAAGTGTGAGATATGGCAACGACGTGCCAGGTGCGCAAAGCTGGTGATCGCACTCTCGTTTCCCGCTTCAATTATGGTGGCATGGCCGACCAGCGCCACGCCTTCCAGATGACCGAATCTTCCGCGGCAAGCATAGAATGATCCGCGATTCTGGGGGCTGATCAGGCCGTTGTCATTAATAAGGCCGGCCAGGAAAACCGTGTGGAGCGGACGCCCCGACAAAAACTCCAGAACTTCGATTTCGTCTCCCCGTTTTAATTCGCAAATTGTGCAGGGCTCCGACGCATCCGCGTAGGTATTAATTATCGCCCCTGATTCCTGCCGCATCATTGTAACGGCCATGGCTGCTCCTTCTTATGTCGGATAAGTAGTTGCGTAATAACGGCACGCAGGTTCCGCCGGGGAATCGACCGCGTGCCGCGTGTTTTCAGAGCTGCATTACGGTTCCATGTGAGGTCCGGAATCACCCTTGGCTAAGGTGGACATCGCTCGCACGTTGTCACCGAGCACGACGCTATCGCCGATTATGACGCCATCGCCGAGCACCACGCCGTCACCGAGCACGACACCATCGCCGATTATGACGCCGTCGCCAAGTAAGATACCGCTGCAGAAGATCATGCCGTCGCCCAGCACCACCCCTGTGCTGGTGAAGATGCTGTCGCCGATCACGACTCCATCACCAAGTAAGATCCCGTCGCCAATAACAACGCCGTCACCGAGCAGGATGCCATCGCTGAGCAGGATGCCGTCACCCAACACCACGCCCAGCGCGTAGTAAGTTTGGTATTTAGTAATCAGGTTTGTTCCCTTCGCAT
>WNGH01007643.1_pt2 | contig 10266 bp, 8 predicted proteins | sample 5400631 | NCBI WGS metagenome assembly WNGH01 (sample SAMN13153373, study PRJNA577476) | soil metagenome | isolation source: 115 cm soil or saprolite under Garry oak tree replicate 1 | place: USA:California | collected 2016-06-15 | reverse complement strand
GATGATCTTTGGAACGGTATCCGCATCGGAACGGATCGCTCCTGTGCAGGGCATACAACCGAGCGAGCGCATACGGCATTTGACAAATTCGGTTTTCTCTCCGGGGAGCAGCTGGTCCTTGGAGTAGATCAGCACGACCGCCCCGTTACGCAATACCGCCTCCCGGTCACGTGCGTAGTAAAGCGGCACGATGGGAATCTTTTCGGCGTGGATGTAAAGCCAGATATCCAGTTCGGTCCAATTTGACAGCGGAAACACGCGAATGCTTTCCGCTTTGTCGATTCGCGAGTTAAAGATGTTCCACAACTCAGGGCGCTGATTCTTGGGGTCCCACTGCCCATGAGAATCGCGGAAAGAATAGATGCGCTCTTTGGCCCGCGATTTCTCTTCGTCACGCCGTGCGCCGCCAAGCGCGGCATTAAAGCCGCCTGCTTCGAGCGCGTCCAGTAACGCCTTGGTCTTTAGCAATCCGCAGCATTTCTGAGTTCCCAGTGCGAAGGGATTTGCTCCTTGCTCAAGCGCTTCGCGGTTCTGGTGGACGATCAAGTCGGCACCGATTTCTTTTGCATAGGAGTCGCGAAACGCAATCATCTCGGGAAATTTGTAGCTGGTGTCTACATGCAGCAGAGGAAAGGGGATTTTCCCGGGGAAAAAGGCTTTTTGCGCCAAGCGCAACATCACCGAGGAGTCTTTGCCGATGGAATACAGCATCACCGGGCGGGCAAATTCCGCCGCGGCTTCACGGAGAATGTAGATGCTTTCTGCCTCCAGAGCTTGGAGATGGTTGAGCCCCTTAAATAGAGAAGTGGCTAACTCTTCGCTCCATCCTCTGCGAGGGCCGACTGCGGGAAGCAGTTCGGGCGTTGCCTGTGTCATGCCCTTCCTTTCAAATCCCCAAAAAAGGCTGGTTAAAAACAAAAAACCCACCTGCCAATCGACTCTGGCGGTGGGCTTCACAACTGCTAGGCTAGGGTAAGATTCCTAGATCAATAGCCTCCCGGTGCCAGAGGACAGGTGCGTACAACACATACAACAAATATGCGCGTTCCTCTGGGACTGGTGAAGGCTCAATGACATGGAAGGAAGTTTACACGGGAATCTTACGGGTGGCAAGACGCTCATCGAGTCAATCTTCTTCTACATAGCATTAAAGTTTTGAGTCGCTAACCTACGGCCTCCAAAGACTTGGGGCCGCTCTTGGCGGGAGGGAATTGAAGCCCAGCAGAAAAGCGAACGCGGCTCCGGTGTTTCATGCTTTCACAGCTCGACTAAATCGATTTATCGAGTTTATTTTTCAACTGTTTGCAAGAGGTCGATCTTGAGGCGAAGCCCTGTGTTGAAAGCCCTTCTCGCGACTCTCCTCTCTCTGTTTGCGGTGTCCGTGTAAGCTCAATTCAAGGCCAGCATCCAGGGTACTGTTACGGATCCCCAAGCGACGGCAGTGCCTGGGCAAAGGTCATGGTCACCAACCAGAGTACGGGCGTCGTACGCGAAACCACTACCAGCGATCAGGGGTTCTATCGGATTAATGAGCTGCCACTCGGCAGCTATACCGTTATTGTCGAGGCCCAGTGGATTCAAGCAGGCGATCTGAAAGGGCACTGTTGTCGAGGCGGAACAGCCGTGACGGTCGCCCTTCAGGGTGGCGGAGTTCGCAAGAGATTTTGACGCTCCCGCAATTCGGCAGGGAACCGTATGAGTTGGTTCGCCTTACGCCGGGCGTTTTCGGCGACGCCTCCCGCCAAAGGATTGGTAACTCCTTTGCTCTTCCGCAACGGGTAGGTCCTGGAGGCTCGAACAGAGAAATACTCCACAGAAGGAAGTGCTCGTATACGACTACTCGTACCTGCTCGTGCATATGCTCGGTCGGATGTACAAGAAGCGGTTGGCTGGTTACTCATCGCTTGGTTACATTGTTGCGGAAGGTCCGAAGTCTCGATTCTCATCGGCACGTTGTAGTGCGAGATCCTCTTGTATATCGTTTCGCTATGAAATTCCAAACGAAACGATCCTTTCGTCGCTATGGCAACACCGATCAAACCGAACAGTTGTCTCCGGGTTTATATCGTTGAGCCCTTCGAGGACGAATCTTTCCGGGCTTACGTACCCGCGGCGCTACTTTTCCGCCAGCTCACCTCGTTCGTTGAGTGTCACCTGGGGTACTGGCCGCAAAGGAACACCCACATGATAGCGGGCGTGACGTCGTTCGCCCTCGCGAACCAACGCGCCTTTGGCAACCAGGTCGGCCAGGTCACGTGTCGTCGTCGCTGGTGAAGCTCCGGTTATCGTGTTGTATTTTCCGGCCGTGAGCCCGCCGCGGAACTCTTCCGGGCCTTCCCGGAACATGCGCAGGAGTGCCTTTTCCTGTCGTTCATTGAGCTGCCCCCTCAGCCGATCCAGCAGCTTGGTTTTGTCGATCAGGAATTCCACCGTTGCAATTGTCCGGCGCTGGGCCTCGATTGCGACACCGGCAAACCACAACAGCCAGTTGGTGATCTCGTTTTTCTTGTTCGACGCTTCGAGCACTTCGTAGTAACTCTTGCGGCGGGCAAGAATTGTGGCCGCCAATGCCGTGAATGTCGGCTGACCGAGGATCTGTGTCAGAGCTTTCTCGGCGATGGCTCGTCCGACGCGTCCGTTGCCATCCTCAAAAGGATGGATACTTTCAAAGTACAAGTGAGCAGCTCCCGCCCTGGTTAAGACAGGCAGCGCGTCTTCGCCGCCAGGCCCCGTTCGACCGAACCAAGTGACAAATCGCGCCATTTCGGATGCCACGCGCGATGACGGTGGCGCCTCGAAATGCACTTTGGGTTCATACATCTCGCGGGAAACCACTTGCATGGATCCAGCACCGGTTCGATACTGTCCTACATCTCTCAAATCACGCCTGCCGCTCATCACCATCCGGTGCCAGCGAAACAGCATTTCTTCCGAGAGTGGCTCAGCAAAGGACCGGTACAAATCAACCATCATCTCAGCGATTCCTCGCTCCGCCGGTCGAACACGTCGCTGGTCCGCAGCCAGTCCCAGTTGCTTGCGGATGGAGGATTGCACGCTCGCCCGATCCAGAATTTCACCTTCGATTTCTGAAGTCGTCATCGCCTCCGTGCTCATCGCCTCGATCGTCAGCTGATCGCGTTCCTCATTTCTAAGGTGTCGGATAGTACCAACGAACACGCCGCCGCTCACGAGGAAGTGTTTCTCGGCAACCTCCAGGCGCGCTCGGTCCCATAGAAAGATGGGCCAGTCCGGTTGTTGCCAGTTCCAAATCATGAGCGATAGAAGTTCCTTCTATCGCTCATATTATGCCATGTTTGTGAGCGATAGCCATGAATTCTGGTGTCGCTCGTCCGGACCCCGTAGAGGGCGCGTGTCGGGCAGCCGACGTCCCTGCCGCGACCCCGAATGAAGCAACGTCGCGCAAAAGCCTCATTAGTAAGTGATTGATTTGCGGGCAGATGTTTGGTGAGGGGATTCTCGCCGGACCCACTGCCTGCAAAGCCGCCATGCTGGTGTCTCTCCGGAGCGGTCCTGGCCGAGGCCACGTGCGAAGTTGTGTTGGCCACCACCTTCCCGGTCGCGGAACTTACACCTGGTCGAGATTCGAGGATTACTCGGGTCATGACGCAGCGTCACCTCAACCAAGCTGACTAGGTCTCATCCGCCGTTGTCTCTCGGCTTGATCTTCATCGGATTCATGCCTTTTCAGAGTGACGGAGATGGTCTTGTTTCGGGTGCCAGAGCGCGTTGGGGGTCGACAAGCAGCCAGGCCGCGGCACCAAGCACCGACAAGCCAGCAGCAACAAAAAAGGAAGTAGTCCAGCCAAACCGGGCTGCGATTGCGGGCGTGAGCGAAGCGGTGAGAGCTCCTCCGAATTGATTGCCCATATTCATGAAGCCGGAAACGGAGCCTGAAGAACCGGAAGCAATATCAGCCGTGAGCGACCAGAATGAGCTTTGCGAAAGATACAGTGCACCTGCGCCGCCGGCGAGAACGATGCTGGCCAGCCCGGCGCTCTGCACCTGCGAGCCAAACGTAAGAAACACGGCGGTCAAGAGGAGCGCAAAAACGGCGATGCCGCATCGTCCGATGCGCTTTCCGTGCAGTTTCGTGAGTTTGTCGCTGATCGCGCCGCCCAGCGGACTGCACGCGGCCATAGAAAGGAAAAGCAGCGTCGTATAGGACGCGCTGGCCTTCAAATTCAATCCCCGGACTGTGGCCAAATAAATAAAGAACCAGGTAAAAAAAATCCAAGCAACATAGCCGAAACAAAAGTAGGCGAGCGTGACAGCCCAGACGTTTTTGGAGGAGAGGATGGTGCTCCAAAGGATGCGGTCATCGGCTGCAGCAATACTTGGAATCGATTCTTTGGCCGCGCCGGAGGAAGCAGAGCGTCCAACCGTTCGTCCGGCCTGAATGTGTCGCAGTTCCGCAGGGGAGACCCTGTTGTGCTCTTCCGGAGTGTTCCGCGCAATGGCGTACCAGACGACACCGGCAGCCAATCCTATGATGGCGCTCATCCAAAAAGACCACCGCCAGCCGTAGTGAACCATAATGTAGGTAATGAGGAATGGCGTGGAGCCGGCACCTACACCCACGCCGGCGAAAATCAGACCATTGGCTTTTCCCCGCTCCTCGGAAGGAATCCAGCGTGAGACAAATTGGTTGGAAGCAGGGAAAAGGACCGCTTCCCCAGCCCCCAGAAGAAATCGTGTCGTTGCAAGAACTAAAACTGCAGAAACAATCGCCGGGGGAACGGCCGCAGTGAGAGAAGTGAAGATGCCCCACCACAAGACTCCGGCAGCGAGTACGCGGCGCGAACCGAGGCGGTCGGCCAACCACCCTCCGACGGTTTGGAAGAGCGCGTAACCCATCAAGAAGGCGCTGGTAAGCGATCCCAGCTGAACGTTGGTGAGGCGGAATTCCGTCGCAATGAAACTTCCGGCGATCGAGAGATTGATGCGGTCGAGGTAGGCGACCGCACTCAGGACGAAAAGCCAAGATACCAGCAACCAGCGCACGCGGCTTTCCACATGGTCAGCCATGGAGGCTCCGGCGACGCAAAAAGTTTGCGGACCTACGGCGAGAAGGCCTTATCACCCAACTTGCGAAGAATGGGTCTAATTCGTTCACGCTGCGTGTGACTTCAAGACCTTCATCAATTCCCGGGCGATGATCTTCTCTTCCCCCGTCTGCAACATAAAGGAGTTCATTGACAAGGCTTCGCCATGCTCTCCCGAAGAAAGAACGACGGACGGTTTGGCGCTGCGCAAGGCAGCAGTGGCTTCGCGAGGGGTCAAGGCAATCCGGGTCGAATCCCACTTGATGTGCATGTGGGGAACATGGTTCGCGATTTCCGGGGCGGGGAATGAAGTTGTCACTCCAGGAATCTTGGTAACTTGGCCGGAGATGAAATCCAGACGGCGTTGCCATTCCTTGTTCAGTACTTCTTGATCTTCCTTCAAGTAAGATTCCAGCGCCTTGACCATCCCGACGATTTCCTCTTTCCCCACTTTCTGACTGCGGCCGAGTGTGTCCTCGTGCGGGCTGTTGTTCAGCAGGGCGTAGGCGACCAGATCCTTTTTGCCCACCAGCAGACCCGCGCATTGCGGCCCGCGAATCGCTTTTCCGCCGCTGAAGGCGACCAGGTCGTAGCCCATGTTTGCGTAATCCCACAAGTGGGAGACGGGAGGCGTATCGGCGGCGGCGTCAATGAACGCCGGGATCTGATTTTCATGCGCCAGCTTGACCCATTCTTCGACCTTGATCTGCCCTTCCGTATCAGCGAAATTTGAGAAGTGCATCATGGCGGTTTGCGGATTAATGGCCTTTTTCAGATCGTCGCGCGATTCGATGACCACCAACTTGACCCCGGTGGAGCGCAACTGATGGTCGAAAGGATTGCGATGCGATTTTTGGATGATGACTTCCGATTTCATGCCGGTTAGATCCGGCAACTGCTCGATAAACTTCGGATTGTCCCCCGTGAGGATGCCGGCCAGACCGGACTGCATCGCCGCGGCGGCCCCAGAAGTGACGAGGGCACCGTATCCCCCTGGCAGCTTGAGCATTTCTGCGATGCGTTTGCCCGCGGCGACTTCCAGCTCAGGAATGCTGACAAAGTGGCGGCCCGCCAGAGCCATCGCGGCCTCGACTTCGGGTCGCATCAGGGAGCCGCCCAGCACCGTCATGGTTCCCTGTCCGTTGATGACCGTGGTTACCCCCAATTCTTCGTAGACGTTTCCGGTTGCGCCAAAGCCGGAGACGGAAGCGGCTTTGCCGCCCGGAAAGGCAAACGCCTTGCGTCCGCTCGAGACCAGTCCCACCAGCGCACCGAGAGTGCCCAGGAATGTTCTGCGATTCCAGCTATCGTTGAAGGCCATCGTTTTATGCCCCCATCTTTCTGTCGCCGACAACAGCAGCAATACAGTTAATTTCCACGAGCGAATCGCCCGGCAATCCAGCAACGGCAACGGTGGTGCGAGCTGGACCGCCGTTCGGAAAGTAAGTTTTGAATACCGAGTTCATGCCATCGTAATAGTCCAGCTTCGCCAGGTACACGGTGAGTTGAAGAATGCTGTCCATGGTGCCGCCGCCCGCTTCAACGACGGCCTTTACCCCGTCCATTACCATTTGCGTGTGCATTTCGATCGTCGGGGTTTTGCCGGCGTCCGATTTGTTGCCGCGTGAATGAGCGCCTTGCCCGGCAATATAAATCAACCCATTGTGAATGATCAGCGGAGTGATAAAACCCTTTCCGGCAGGTTTTCCATCACCGTCCAGTTTCTGGACGCCGCCGGTCGTCTGCGCCGCCGATACTGGGGCCATTCCCGCAAAGCCCAGGCCCGGCAAAAACGCGGCCAGACGAGCGGCAAAGCTTCTTCTTGTGCTGCGATCGAAAAACATTTCAAATTCCTCCTTGGAGTAAAAATGATTTGAAATCGTTCGTTTCCTAGGGCAACCCAAAACTGAAAATGTCGCTCCCCGCGGCGATGGCCACGTATTGCTTCCCGTTCACCGCGTAGCTCATCGGCGAGGCGTGCATGCCTTGGCCGGTGTTGAAGTGCCACAGCGGCTGGCCCGTCTCGGCGTCCACGGCTTCCAAGGACTGCGCATCATCGCCAAAAAAGAGCAGGCCGCCCGCAGTAGACATCGTTCCGCCGGCGGAGTGCCCCGAACCCACCTGGGGAAATCGCCACGCCGGTTTGTCGGACTCCGGGTTGTAGGCCAGCAGGATTTTCTCACTGTGATCGCCAGGGCTGTGGCGCGCTCCCGTAGAGTAATATGTCTTTCCTTCAGCAAACTCCTCCGGCTTCAAGAAGAACAGATTGCAGTTTTCCTCCGCCAGGAGATAGAAAAGGCCAGTCGAGGGATTGTAAGAAGGCGAGTACCAGTTGGTGGCACCGCTGAATCCGGGGCAAGTGCGCGTGCCCTCTGCCGTGGGTTGCACACCGGTTCGAATCGGCCGGCCCTGAGCATCGATCCCCTTGGCCCAGTTCAGTTTTTTCACGAAAGGAAATGCAGAGAGAAATTTTCCGTTGGTGCGATCCAGGATATAGAAATAGCCGTTGCGATTCGCTTCGAGGAGCAGCTTTCTCGGCTGGCCCTGGTAGCGGGCATCGACCAGGACGGGAGTTTCCGTCGCGTCGTAGTCAAAGAGGTCGTGCGGCGTAAATTGAAAATACCATTTCAGCTGTCCCGTGTCGGGGTCCAGGGCGAGGACACAATCGGTATAGAGGTCGTCTCCCGGGCGCGGGCCGCCATCAAAGTCCGGAGCGGGATTGCTGGTGCCCCAATAAATCGTATTGAGTTCCGGATCGTACGTGCCGGGCATCCAGGTGGTGCCGCCGCCGCGCTTGTAGAGTTCGCCGGGCCAGCTTAGAGAGCCAAACTCGCCTGGCCCGGGAATGGTCCAGAATCGCCACACAAGTTTTCCCGTCTCGGCATCGTAGGCGGCCACGAATCCGCGCACCCCGTCGTCGCCGCCGGAAGTCCCCACGAGCACTTTGTCTTTCACGACCAGCGGCGCGCTGGTCGCCCCGTAATTTTTGTTTCCTTCGGCATAGGGGACATCCCACAGGAGATGCCCGGAGCGCGCATCCAAGCAGAGCAGATGGGCGTTGTCCGTTTCCATATAGATGCGCCAGCCTAGAATTCCCACACCGCGATTGTGATGCTGCGAAGCGTCGTCAATCAGCCCTTCGGTGACCGGACGCGAGTAGTGCCAAATGACGCGGCCAGTTTGCGCATCGAGAGCATAGGCATCGTTGGCCGAGGTGACAAACATGAGTCCGTCGAAAACCACCGGCGTGACTTCTAGGCTATTCGAATTGGGCGCGTGAAAAACCCATTGCGCGCGCAATTGCCCGACATTCTTAACCTGGATCTGGTCGAGGCTGCTGAAGCGGCGGCCGGTATAATCCCCATGGTAGGAAAGCCAATTCGCCCCCACCGGCTGTGCGGCAAGGGCTTCTGCCGTCACCCGGACCGAGGCAGAAACGGAAACGCCCGCCGCCTCTTGCGCTCGCGCAGCCGCCAGGAATCCGCAGACGACTATCATCCAGAGCGCTCCTAGACCGAACCGCATCTTCTCACGAACTCCTGTCCGTTGCTGGGACCCGGGCTTCGCCAAGCAAACCCTGGTCGTTCCCCTGCTGATCCATCATGTGAAGAGAAACCCGCGCGGTTTGTGCCGGAACTTTGAGCTCCACGCGCAGCTCTATGACTTCGGCTGGACTCACCGGTTGCAACGGGATGTTCGCAATCGGCGCTCCATGCCTGTCGAAGAGCCGGGCCTCCAGCTTTCCCGGCACAAACACCCCAAAAATGCCGGAAAGCAGGATGCCGCTGTCGGTCGAGGAAACCGTCAGCGAACTCCCCACCACACCGGCATCCATCACGGTCTTGAATTCTTTCCCCATTCGCGTGGGAAACCAATGAGTGTCCAGCGCGTACGTCTCTCCGGGCTCGAGCCGCACCATCGGACTATTCACCTCCGCTTCCATATAGTGGAGCCGGTCTTCCGGATTCGCAGGCGTGAAGAAGGGAATTCCCTTGTCGTCGAGTTCCAGCGCGGGACCGTTCTTGTAGAAAATCACCGTCGCTTTGCCAGGATACTCCGCTCCTTCGAAGTGAGGAAAGCGTTCCACCATGGCGTAACGCGCCGTGCCATCGACGACCGCGAGCCACTCACCCGGGGAATCCACCCACACTTCACTCTGCAAATACTGCCAGTGCAGGGTGAACAGATCGTTTTTCACCGCAAAGGAAGAATCATTCGCCAGGCCGGAGCGCACCTGATACTGGCGGAAGTACGCGCTGTGTTGGTTTGCTGGGGTGAAGGCCCAGAACTCATGATTGAACTCCCGAGGATTCCCAGCTTCTGCCGTGTCGAATTGCGTAACCGATTGCACCGACCACCGAATCGGGTGACCGGTAATGTTTTTCATTACCGCATGGAATGAAATCTCCGGTGAATTCCCGCCGATGGTGATTTCACGAGCGTATTGCAGCCCCGTTTTCGGATCAGCCGGCCCGTCTAGCCTCACGGTGCATCGGGAATCCTCGGACAGAATCTTAAAAGAGTAGTCGCCGTCGTCGAGCGCGTCCGAGACGGGGCCGGCCCAATGCTGCTCATCCTCTGTTCCCTCCGGCATCGGCCAGATTTTGTCGCCGCCATAATTAATCCAGCGGCCCTTGGCCGGTTCGCTGCTCGGCGGGAGGTATTGTCCTTTGTACTTTGGATTCACAAATAAATACGCGTGACCCCGAAAGGTGACCTGCATCACGCGTCCGCCGAGCTGCGGCACGATCACGACGTTTATCCACGGATTGCTCATCTCTTCGGCGCGCCAGCCCTCAAAGTTCTTGGATTCGATCCGACAAGCAGGTGAACTCGGCGTTTGTGCCGACGATTGTCCCGGAAAGAGGCTTGCACAAAGCACCGTGGCAACCAGCGAGAATGCCCGCAGCAACACGCAAAAATCCGGTGCCTCCACCGACACGATGAAGTGATCAACCATCTGGTGAGAGTCTCTATACTACGGCGCTCTTCTAAGTTCCAGCCCCAATCATATAAGCCAATCACTGTCCTTAGAGACGCCCAAACTTCTTCACTGCTTCCTGGATGGACTTGAGCTTTTCGATCCACGCGTACATGGAGTGCTCCTTAAAGTCCATCTCTTCTGCCAGCGCAAGGACTTGCGCCGCCGAGGCGCGGGGAACCACCACCACGCCATCGGCATCCGCGACGACAATGTCCCCGG
>WNGH01007640.1_pt1 | contig 10267 bp, 10 predicted proteins | sample 5400631 | NCBI WGS metagenome assembly WNGH01 (sample SAMN13153373, study PRJNA577476) | soil metagenome | isolation source: 115 cm soil or saprolite under Garry oak tree replicate 1 | place: USA:California | collected 2016-06-15 | reverse complement strand
ACAAATCGGTATTGCGGCCCATCCTTCGAGACGGCCACTTCGTGACCTCCTCAGGATGAGGTCTAACTCGTTGAAACACAACAACCTCATGCTGAGGAGCGAGCGACGCGAGCGTCTCGAAGCATGGGCAGCAAGCGACTCACAGATCTAACATAGTCAGTACTAGGGTTTGAGGACCGCGGCGCCGAGGATTTGTCCGGTCCGCAGTTTCGTGAGGACTTCGTTGGCTTCAACAAGCGGAAATGCCGTCGTCTGGGTCCGGATTCCGGCCCGAGGGGCAATTTTGAAGAAATCCAGCCCGTCCTGGCGGGTGAGATTGGCAACCGACACCAGCTGTCTTTCCTCCCAAAGAAGATTGTAGGGAAAGCTCGGAATATCGCTCATGTGGATGCCTGCACATACCACTTTGCCGCCCTTGCGTACCGCACGCAGCGCCGCCGGCACCAGTTCTCCGGCGGGAGCATAGATGATGGCCGCATCGAGCGGGCTTTTGGGCCTTTGGTCCGATGCCCCGGCCCACACCGCGCCGAGCCGGCGGGCAAAATCCTGCGCCGCCATGTCATCGGTTCGCGTGAAGGCATAGACAGATCGGCCCTGCCAGCGCGCAATCTGGGCGACGATGTGTCCGGCTGCGCCGAAGCCATAGATGCCGAGCCGGTCCGCATTGCCCGCCATCACCAGCGACCGCCAGCCGATCAGCCCGGCGCACAACAGCGGCGCGATCGAAACATCGTCGCCGTCCTCGCCGAGCGGGAAAGCGTAGCGTGCATCGGCAATGGTGTGTGTAGCGAAGCCGCCGTCCCGCGTGTAGCCGGTAAAAAGCGGACGGTCACAGAGATTTTCCATGCGCTCCTTGCAAAACCGGCAGACGCCGCAAGTATATCCCAGCCAGGGGATTCCAACCCGGTCACCGATCCGGTGTGTCGTGACATTGCCGCCGACGAGATCGACGCGGCCGACGATTTCATGCCCCGGAATAACCGGATATTTGATGCCGGGAAGCTCCGCATCGACGACATGAAGGTCGGTCCGGCAAACGCCACACGCGCTCACCTTGACGCGAATTTCCCCGTCGCCGGGGCTGGGGTCCGGGCGCTCTTGCATCTGGAGAGGCGCTCCCGGCGCCGGCAACACCATCGCATGCATCTGTTTCTCCGCGAGCAACCGATACGCTGGCCAGCATAGCGCATACCGCCGGGGCCCTGCGAGCCCTTGACCTCAATCAAATCCATTTTGTGGGGATACCCTATGAATTGCAAAGCACTTCTGTCGTCTTGACGAAGATCAACACGGCCTGCGTGCGAGTACCTATCGCTCATCAAAGGAGAGCGCACATGGCGATCAAGGATATTCTGTTGCCGCTGGTCGGCGAGCCGAGTGCGGCCGCGATTGCTGCGATCGACAAATGCATGGCGGTGGCTGGTGATATGGGGGTCCGGGTTACCGCGATGGCGGTTGAAGAGGATATTCTGGTCAGACCGAAGGTAACGATCTCGGACGATCTGGATAATACGGCGGCGGCCGAGGCGGTGCGGAGCGTGTCGAACGCGCATGGCTTGTTGAAAGCATCCGACGCGGCGGCAACGCGCTTTGGCGTGCGCAACGAGCAACGGCTTAGCCGGCTTGCCGCGGCAGATATTGCCATCAATATTGCGGTATGCGCGCGGCTCAAGGATATGTCGATTGTGCCGGTCAGGCCACATGATGACCAATCGGAAAAGGTTGTCGAGCGGTTGATATTCGAATCGGGCAGGCCGATCCTGATGTGTCCGGAGGAATTCGCCGGCGAACTGGCGGTGGCATTCGATCAGGTCGTGATCGCGTGGGATCATACCGCGCCGGCCGCAAGAGCGGTTGGCGACGCATTGCCAATGCTGCAGGCGGCTGCGAGCGTGCGCATCATCACCGCAACCGACGACAATACCCCGGCGGAGATGGAATCCGGTGCCGCGCTCGTCAGCCATCTCGCGGAGCACGGAATCAAGGCCACTTTTGAAACGGTGAAAATCGACGGCAGCGCGGTCGGAAAGGTGTTCGAGGCATATGTGAGGGCCAACGCAATCGACCTTCTGATCATGGGCGCCTACCGTCACTCCCGGCTGAACGAAATGGTGTGGGGTGGTGCGACCAAAACCGTCATCGGTCGGCCACCGTGCTGGGTTATCATGTCGCATTAGCGTCCCGAAGTTCGCTTACACACTGGGCGGCGGTCCGGGGGCAATTGAGCTGATGTCGACCTATCGTTTGAAAAATCTGCTTTCGCCGCGTTCACTCGCGCTGATCGGGGCTAGCCCGCGGCGAGGCTCCGTCGGGCGGGCCATTCTTCACAATATTCGAAAGGCGGGATTCAAGGGCGAGTTTGGACTCGTCAATACGCATTATGCCGACATTGATGGCATCGCCGCGGTCGGCAGCCTTGGTGGGTTGCCATTCGTACCCGAACTTGTGGTGATTACTGCGCCGGCCGCTGCCGTCGCGGGCCTCATCGATGAGGCAGGAAAGCTGGGCACGGCGGGCGCTCTGATCATCCCGGCCGGGCTTGGCCATGGCGCGGGGTCGCTGGCGGACGCTGCCGAACGCGCCGCGCAAAAACATGGCATGAGGCTGATCGGGCCCAATTGCCTCGGCGTCATGATGCCGGCGGCAAACCTCAATGCAAGTTTCTCTGCGCACATGCCTGTTGCGGGGAATCTGGCGCTGATCTCTCAGTCGGGCGCCATCGCCGCGGGCATGGTGGATTGGGCGGCGCAGCGCGGGGTAGGTTTTTCCGGAATTGTTTCGATTGGCGACCAGCTCGACGTCGATATCGCCGATCTGCTTGATTACTACGCGATGGACGGCAAGACGCGGGCGATCCTGCTCTATGTCGAATCTATCAAGGATGCCCGTAAATTCATGTCCGCGGCACGCGCCGCCGCACGTATCAAGCCTGTCGTCGTCGTCAAATCCGGCCGCATGGCGCAAGGCGCGAAGGCCGCCGCGACCCACACCGGCGCGCTGGCCGGTTCGGACGCGGTCTACGATGCCGCGTTCCGTCGCGCCGGAATTCTGCGGGTGTCGGATCTCCGCGAGTTGTTCGACTGCGCCGAGACGCTGGGGCGTGTCGAATCGCCTCCGGGAAAACGGCTGGCGATCCTGACCAATGGCGGCGGCATAGGTGTCCTCGCGGTCGATCGGCTGGTCGAACTGGGGGGAATCCCCGCTGCAATCTCGCCGGCTGCGCGAGAGAAGCTGGATGCGGTCTTGCCGCGAACGTGGTCGGGATCCAACCCGGTCGATATCGTTGGCGACGCCGACCCGGCGCGTTATGCGGCGGCGCTTGAAGTGTTGCTGGCCGACACCAGCAACGATGCCATCCTGGTGATGAATGTTCAAACCGCGATCGCTTCGGCCGACGACATCGCCGCGACCGTGACCGGTGCGGTCGGCAAGTACCGCCAGCAGCATCGCGGCTTCGCCAAGCCGGTGCTCGCGGTTTGGGTTGGCGCGGACCAGAAGATCGGCGATTTGCTCAGCGGCGCCGGGATTCCCAACTATCCCACCGAAGACGATGCCGTACGCGGCTTCATGCATCTGGTGCAGCACCGCGAGGTGGTCGCCACGCTGGCGCAGGTGCCGCCTGCCATGCCCAGCGTGTTTATACCCGACATCGATGCCGCCAGGCAGATCGTTAGCGCAGCACTTGCCGATGGCCGGCAGTGGCTCGACCCGGTCGAGATCAAGCGGCTGCTTGAGGCCTATGAGATCGCGATGGTGGAGACGTTTGCGGCCGCCGACGCCGAACAGGCCGTGGCTCACGCTTCGGCGATATTCGCGCAAGGTGCGACCGTGGTGCTCAAGATCATGTCGCGAGACATTGTTCACAAGTCCGACGTCGGCGGCGTCGTTCTCAATCTCACCAACCCCGATGCCGTGCGTTCAGCGACAGCCGACATCCTCGCGCGGGCGAGGGCGCTTCGCCCGGAGGCGCGGATAGCCGGCGTCATCGTGCAGGCGATGATGGTGCGGCCGAAGGCGCGCGAACTGATTCTAGGCCTCGCCGACGATCCGACCTTTGGCACCGTCGTGGTGTTCGGCCGCGGCGGCACGGCGGTCGAGATCATCAACGACAAGGCGCTGGCGCTTCCGCCGCTCGATCTGCAATTGGCCCGTGACCTGATCGAGCGCACCCGCGTCTCGCGGCTGCTGCGCGCCTACCGGGACGTGCCGGCGGTCAAGCCGGATGCCGTCGCGTTGGTTCTGGTCAAGCTGGCGCAGTTGGCCGCGGACATTCCGCAGATCCGTGAGCTGGACATCAATCCGTTGCTGGCGGATGAGGCCGGAGTGTTGGCAGTCGATGCGCGCGTCGCGGTCGGATCGGTGGACCGAAAGTTCAGGGGCTCGGGCCCTGCCAATTTCGCGGTGCGGCCATATCCGTCGCAATGGCAGCGGCATCTCGAGGTCAAGGACGGCTGGCGCGTTTTGGCCCGCCCGATTCGCCCCGAGGACGAACCGGTGATCCATGAATTTTTGCGGCACGTCACCAGTCACGATCTGCGCTTGCGGTTCTTCGCACCGATGAAGGAATTCACCCACGAGTTCATCGCCCGGCTGACCCAGCTCGACTATGCCCGCGCGATGGCCTTTGTCGCGTTCGACGAAGCCACCAATGAGATGGTGGGCGTGGTCCGGATTCACTCCGATTCGATCTACGAGACCGGCGAATACGCGATCCTGCTCAGATCCGATCTCAAGGGAAAGGGGCTGGGCTGGGCGTTGATGCAGCTGATCATCGAATACGCGAAATCCGAAGGTCTCAAGACGATCTCGGGGGACGTCCTGAAGGAAAACACGGTCATGCTGGAAATGTGCCGGCATCTCGGTTTCGAAGTGAAGGCCGATCCCGTCGAGCACAACATCTGCAATGTGAAGCTTAAGCTTTGAATTGGCGGGTGTGTACTTGGCGTCATTCCGGGATGGTCCGGAGGACCAGACCTCAGATGTGCAATTGCACATCGGGGAATCTCGAGATTCCGGGTTCGCGTCTTCGACGCGCCCCGGAATGACGAAGTCTGCTTGCGAAATGCCCGCGATCATTTCGGCTGTGCTGAGGCCGTTGCCGCAGGTTTCTTCAGGCTCTTGATGACGATCGTGATCAGCGGCACGATCAGCAGAGGCAGAACTCCGTTGAGCGGGTGGTGGATCGCTCCGGATAGCTGTGACTGCAGCGCGCGCGCCTCAAGCTGCAGTGCGTCGACCGAAGAACCGTGGATTTCGTTCGCGAGTTCGAGTTCACGGCCCGCTGGCGGCCTTGCCGCGACCACGAAAAGGATTGCGGCAATGGCGAAGTTGACGGCGCCAAGAATCGCCGCGGCTGAAATCGCGCTCCAGATCTGGACCAGTGCGAAATAGGCCGAGAGTTCGAGCATCAGCAAGCCGAAGGCTGCGATCAGCGCTGCGAACGCCCGCAGGCCCAGGCCAACAAGCATATGCCGCATCCTGATATCGGCGATAATCCTGTCGGTGCGCCAAAGCACGCGCAGGTTCTTGACGACATTCTCCGTATTCACCTTAGTGTCTCCTCAACATGAAACCGACGACGACGCCAAGCGCGAATGCCGAAGCGAGCGACGTGATCGGGCGATCGGAAACAAGATTCTCGATATGGCCCTCTTCCTCGCTCAAGGTCTCGCCGAGATCATTCAATGCTGCCTTGATCTGATCTGCGAGCGCCTCGGCGCGGTTCTTGGAAGCGTCGAAGATTCCTTCGCTTGTGGTGTTCAACAGTCGCGACACATCACCTTTGAGCGCCTGCAGCTCATCTCTCAGCTCGCTTGAGTCGAACATCGGTCTCGCTTTCGTTGCATAATCCAGTCGAAATTCTATGCGAGCCCACGATTTGGCTATTGATTTGCGTCAACTGCATGGGGTCAGGCGGCGTTCGGTTTGACGCAGGTCAATTTGAGTGCCACCCCAAGGCCTAAGCAAATAAGCGTTCTTATCGAAGAGGATAGAGATATTGGCGACCCAACCTCTGTTAACGGCCACGCCATCCGGCGATGTACTTGAGTTGCGTCCAGGCGGGTCCTGGACCGCGGCCAACGTAACTATTCTCGAGGCGCTGTCTGATTCCATTACGGCGCAGCTTGATCGGGCGAAGGCCGTGAAGGTGGATATGGCCGGGGTGCGCGAGCTCGACACCCTCGGTGCCTGGCTGCTTGAGAAGATGTCGCGGCGTGCAACGTCAGCCGGTCATCGCACTGAGGTGGTCGGCGTTGCCGACAATTATGCCGGCCTGATCGAGGAGGTCCGCCAGGTCAATCGCCGCAATCCCGCGCCGGCGCCGGCGCGAAATCCGGTCGTGGTCAAGGTGGATGAAATCGGCCGCTCCGCCGTCGGCGCGACGGAAGACGTGACCGTGTTCCTGCAGATGCTGGGCTCGCTTTTTACGGCCATCTTTGGCGTGTTGCGCCGGCCGAGATCGCTGCGGCTGACATCGCTGGTCTATCAGCTCTACAGGGTCGGCTGGCAGGCGATACCGATTGTCGTGCTGATCACCTTCCTGATCGGCGCTATCATCGCGCAGCAGGGCATCTTCCATTTCCGCAAATTCGGCGCCGATTCCTATGTCGTCGACATGGTCGGCATTCTGGTGCTGCGCGAACTCGGCGTACTGATCGTCGCCATCATGGTCGCCGGACGCTCCGGCAGCGCCTACACCGCCGAGCTTGGCTCGATGAAAATGCGCGAGGAGATCGACGCGCTTTCCACCATGGGCCTTGACCCCGTCGAAGTGCTGATCCTGCCCCGCGTCATCGCGCTTGTTTGCGCGCTGCCGATCCTGAGTTTCATCGGGGCGATGGCCGCGCTCTACGGCGGCGGTCTGGTGGCATGGTTCTACGGCGGCATGGGGCCGGCGATCTTCATTGCGCGGTTGCATGACGCGGTATCGGTCACGCATTTTGAGGTTGGCATTATCAAGGCGCCATTCATGGCGCTGGTCATCGGCATCGTCGCCTGCAGTGAAGGCTTGCGGGTGAAAGGCAGTGCGGAATCCCTCGGCAAACAGACGACAACCTCGGTGGTGAAATCGATCTTTCTGGTGATTGTGCTTGACGGGCTGTTTGCGATCTTCTTCGCATCGATCGGAATGTGACGATGCAGGAAGCGTCCCTGCCGTTTGCGATCCGTGTCAAAGACCTTGTGGTGGGGTTCGGCAGGCATGTCGTGATCGACCATCTGTCGCTGGACGTGCGTAGAGGCGAGATCCTCGGCCTGGTCGGCGCTTCCGGCGGCGGCAAGTCGGTGCTGATGCGAACCATCATTGGTCTCATTCCGCGGCAGAGCGGCGAGATCGAGGTGATGAATGCGGCGATCGGCGGCAGCCAGGATCGGGTCACCCAGAGCGCCGCGGGGCGATGGGGCATTCTGTTCCAGCAAGGCGCGCTGTTTTCATCGCTTACGGTACGGCAGAACATACAGTTTCCGCTGCGCGAAAATCTGGTGCTGTCGGACGCGCTGATGGACGAGATCGCCACCGCCAAGCTCGAAATGGTCGGACTGAGGCCGGAGGATGGCGACAAGTTTCCTTCCGAATTATCGGGCGGCATGACCAAGCGTGTGGCGCTGGCCCGCGCGCTCGCGCTCGATCCCGCGATCGTGTTTCTCGACGAGCCCACCTCGGGTCTGGACCCGATCGCGGCCGGCGATTTCGACGCCCTGATCAAGACATTGCAGAAAACACTGGGGCTGACGGTGTTCATGGTCACCCATGACCTCGCCAGCCTGAATACCGTCTGCGACCGCGTTGCGGCGCTGGCGGACGGCAAGATCGTCGCCATCGGACCGATGCGCGAACTGCTTCAATCCGAGCATCCCTGGGTGCGGGCCTATTTTCATGGCAAGCGTTCCCAGATGCTGCAACCAAGGGCGAGCTAAGAGATGGAAACCCGCGCTCCTTTCGTCGTCGTCGGCGCTTTCGTGCTCGCGGCCATCGCCGCCGTGTTCGGCTTCGTCTACTGGCTTCACAACACCGGCGGGCTTGGTCCGCGCGCGACCTATCACGTCCAGTTCGACGGTTCGGTGCCGGGGTTGCTGGTCGGCGCCGCCGTACTGTTCAACGGAATCCGCGTCGGCGAAGTGACGGACCTCGGCCTCGCGGCGGATAGCCCGCGCCGCGTCAATGCGACGATCTCGGTATCTGCAACGACGCCGGTGCGGTCGGACACCAAGGTCGGTCTGGAATTCCAGGGCTTGACTGGCGTTCCCGTGATCGCGCTGGAAGGCGGCAAGCTGCTGGTGAATTCCGGCGAGGTGCCGACGCTGATTGCCGAACCAGGGGCCGGTCAGGGCGTGACGCAGGCCGCCCGCGATGCATTACGGAAAGTCGATTCCGTGCTGGCCGAAAATGCGGAGCCGCTGAAGAGCACGATTGCCAATTTGCAGGTTTTTTCAGACGGGCTCGCGCGCAACACCGGAAAACTCGACAGCATCATCGCGGGACTTGAAAAGATGACGGGCGGCGGCGCGGCGGCACAAAAAATCACGTACGATTTGCGGGCGCCGCAAAATCTGGAACCGGCGAGCAGGACCATCAAGGGACAATTGGGGATTCCGGAGCCGACCGCGGTCGCAATGCTCGAGACGCAGCGAATGCTGTTCTCGCCGGCAAAGGACGTTCCGGGGTTCGCGGATTTTCTCTGGGCCGACGCCATTCCGAAGCTGCTGCAGGCCAGGCTGATCGAGGGCTTTGAGAATTATGATATTGCCCACGCACCGTTGCGCACCGATAGCGGACAGGCGGACTTCCAGCTTCTGATCGATACCAGGCGATTCCAGATCGCGGTGGAGTCAGAGCCGACGGCTGAGATCGGATTATCGGCGAGGATTGTCGACAAGAGCGGGAAGGTGATCGCGTCGCGCCTGTTCGAGGCGAGCCAGAAGTTAGACAGGGTCGAGCCGCCGGCAGCCGTCGCCGCGTTTAACGATGCATTCGGCCGGCTAGCGAAGGATATCATCGCCTGGACGGTGCAGACCCTGTAAGGCAGGCAAGATGCTGCCGTAACAAATTTATTCAAGGCTCTTCAAATACGACAGCAAGTCGTTGATCTGGTCGGGATCGAGCTGGAATGCCGGCATTGTCGGATGGCCGGTTTCGATGCCTTCGGCGAGAGCTTCGCCGAGGGTTTCGACCGGGTAGCGCAGATGCAGGGTGCGGAACGGTGGCGCGATCTTGAGCGGGCTGTTCGTCACTCGATCGATGGAGTGACACCGCGCGCAATTGGTTAGCGCGTAGGTCTTGCCACGCTGCTCGGCAGGCGAGGCGGCCAGCGCCGGTGTTGTCAGCATCAGCGTGACGATGGCTTGGCGCAGGGCGGATCGCAGCATTGCGGACGGTCTCTTCAAAGTGCGGCTATTGGCGACAGGACAAGTCTTGATAGTGCGACGAGGTCAGCCGTCGTTGATCTGCATCAATCCGCATATGGACGTTTCGCTAAAATGCGGTTGATCCGCAGGCTGGCCGCACAGTGCGGTTGCGGCCGGTTCATCCTGGAGCGGCGCATGAAGATCTCTCTTGTTGCAGGCGAGCCGAATGGGCAGGCCTGTACCGATTGCGCGGTGCGACCGCTCAGCATTTGCGCGGCGCTCGACAGGGCCGAACTGCGGGAACTGGATCATCTGGGTCGCCATGTCCATTTCGGCCCCCGCGAGACCGTGTTCGCGCAAGAGCAGATGACGACGTCATTCTATAATCTTCTGGAAGGCGTCATGCGCCTTTACAAGCTGCTGCCCGACGGCCGCCGGCAAATCGTGGGATTTGCATTGCCTGGCGATTTCCTGGGGATGACGACGTCCGCACGTCACGCCTTCTCCGCCGACGCGATCGGAGCGGTTGCGGTCTGCCGGTTCTCCAGAACTTCCTTCGCGCAATTTATCGAGGATAAGCCGCATCTCCTGCGCCGCATGAATGAATTGGCGGTTCGCGAACTGAGCCAGGCTCAGGACCACATGGTTCTGCTCGGACGACGATCCGCGGAGGAAAAAGTCGCGACCTTTTTGATTGGCTGGCGCGATCGATTGGCTCAGCCCGGGAGCCCGTCAAAGACGGTCGCGCTGCCGATGAGCCGCCAGGATATCGCGGATTTCCTGGGCCTGACCATTGAAACGGTCAGCCGTACCTTTACCAAGCTTGAACGCAATCGTGTGATCGAAATCCTGCCGGGAAGCATCTGCCTGCTGGATCCAGCGCGCGCCGAGGCCTTGGCCGCGGCCTAAGCCGGCGGCAAAC
>WNGH01040998.1_pt1 | contig 10269 bp, 8 predicted proteins | sample 5400631 | NCBI WGS metagenome assembly WNGH01 (sample SAMN13153373, study PRJNA577476) | soil metagenome | isolation source: 115 cm soil or saprolite under Garry oak tree replicate 1 | place: USA:California | collected 2016-06-15 | reverse complement strand
CTTCGATTCGCAATCGCAAGCTCGGCTCTTACCGTCTCGTTCGCGCCATCGGCAGCAGCTCAGCTAGCCGTCGGGCCGGGCGGCGGCATTCCCGGCACGTCGCAGAACATCACCCTCGTCGGCCACAACCCACTCTTCAACCGCGGTATGAACGCCGCGCTGACGATCTTCGATCACTTCGTCTATATCGGAAACCGGAGCGACGGCTCCAACTCGTGCGGGGATCTGAACAGCACGGGGCCGATCGCCCCGGTCCTGACGCCGACGAATCCGGACGAGACGTGCACGCATGTCCATCCCGGTATCCTGGTCGTCGACATCGCGAACGCGAGTACTCCGACGGTCGTGGGAGAATTCGGGACCGAGTTCGTGTCCGGTGCGGCCGCCGGTCAGACGGCGCGCGAGCTGCGCGTGTGGCCCCAGCAGCAGCTGCTGATGGTGATGTACTTTCGCTGCAGCCGGGTCATCCATGCCTGTCCACGGTCGGCGCAGTCCTTCCGGATCCGGTTCTTCGACCTGGGCGCGAGCCCGGTGAACCCGCCCCTGATCGCGACGTACGTCCCGTCGCGCCTACCTCACGAGATGTACCTGTGGATCGACCCCAAGGACCCGAGCCGTGCGTTGCTCTGGCTGTCGGCCCCGACGGGGTCGGCGAACCCGGACGTGGCGAACTTGATCATCGCGGACATCAGCCAGGCCAGACAGGGGATCGTCACCGAGATCGCTCGGGGAAACTGGAACCAGTTCTTCCCGGGGGCGGCGGATCCGGCGAACTACGACTTCGATCTCGCCCTCCACTCGATGACGCCGTCGCCCGACGGGACTCGGACGTACCTCGCCTACCTCCGCGGCGGCTTCGGCATCCTCGACACGAGGAGAGTGGCGAACAATGAGATCCCGCCAGGGACTGTGGAGGACTTGAGCGACGCCTTGCTCACGCCAGCTCCGTTTCCGACCTGGGGCACGGGTCCGATGTGCGCGGGCCACACGGCGGAAGGTTGCGCCGAGAGCCACTCGGCCGTGCCCTTCCCGGGGCGCCCGTTTGCGCTCACGATCGATGAGGTCTACGGGACGTTCACAGCATCCTCGTTCGGCTGGCCCTGGGGCTGGGCGCGCATTTGGAACGTGGCCCAGCCGCTGCGGCCGCATGTCCTCGGCGAGTACAAGATCCGCCAGAACACGGAGGCGTTCCGGCCTTCCGTGGATCCCGCGACGGAGCAGTTCACGAGCTACTCGTCGCATAACCCGACGCTGACGCGGCGACTCGCGCTCGACGCGTGGCACTCGGGTGGGCTCCAGGTGATCGACATCGCGGACCCCAGCAAGCCGAGTCAGGTGGGCTGGTTCTCACCCACGGCGCTCGCCGGCGTCGCGCTTGAGGATCCGGCCCTGAGCCGCGGCCCGAACAAGGTGGTCATGTGGAGCTTCCCGATCATCAGGCGCGGGCTCATCTTCGTGGTCGACATCCGCAATGGTCTCTACATCTTGCGCTATGGAGGCCCACACGCCGCCGATGTCAGGGACATCGAGTTCCTTGAGGGAAATTCTAATCTGGGAAACGCTGTAGCTCTCGATGCGAGCGCTGGGGGACGCGAATGAGTGATGGGGAATGGGTCGGGCGAGCTGCAGCCCGCTCGGGCCGGCCCATCCGCCCCGGGGATGCAGGAGAGGCGTGAGAATCGTGGTCGACGCCCACCACCTTCTCGGGCTAGTCTCTCGTCAGTCGGGGCGAGTGGATTTGAACCACCGACCTCCTGGTCCCGAACCAGGCGCGCTAACCGGGCTGCGCTACGCCCCGAAAAACTAGACGGACAGGCGGCGAGACGGGTAGACGGGGTAGTGATGATGTGCACGCTACAACCCTACCCGTCTCGACGTCTACCCGTCTACCCGTCTAGTAGGTGCGCCCAGGAGGACTCGAACCCCCAGCCTCTTGATCCGTAGTCAAGCGCTCTATCCAGTTGAGCTATGGGCGCGAGTGGGCGGTACTAGACTCGAACTAGTGACCTCCACGATGTCAACGTGGCGCTCCAGTAGCGGGGGTGGGATTTGAACCCACGACCTCCGGGTTATGAGCCCGGCGAGCTACCAGACTGCTCCACCCCGCGTCGCTTGTGAGTCGGATAGTCGGATAGGCGGTTAGTCGGTTAGGAGAATCCGACCCCGAGCCATCCTCAACTACCCGTCTATCCGCCTAACCGCCTATCCGACTAGTAACCGCCTAACCGGCTAGAGAGCGGGAAACGGGACTCGAACCCGCGACCCCAACCTTGGCAAGGTTGTGCTCTACCAACTGAGCTATTCCCGCAGCAGGGCTAGACGGGTAGACGGCGAGACGGCCAGACGGATAGGGGTCCGCCCCAAGCTGCCGGTACTTTCGTTGTCGCCCCTGCCAACTCTAGCGTTGCAACAGCTCGCCGTCTACCCGTCTGCCCGTCTACCCGTCTACCCGTCTAGTCAGTGGAGGCGAGGGGGATCGAACCCCTGACCTCGTGAATGCCATTCACGCGCTCTCCCAACTGAGCTACGCCCCCCTTATATTGGGCCCCCGCCAACGCGTCCCGGCGGGAACACGGCATCTTATCGGGACGTTCTGGGTGTGTCAAGCGATAATGCGCCCTGACGTGAACTTTTCACCCCGTGGCCGGTATCACAGGGTGATCCGAGCCTCATAGACATGTCAAAGCATACCCGACGGAAGAAGCCCATTTCCCCCGCCCGGGCGAAGCCGCGCGCGGCTGCGCGGCCTGCCCCCGCGGCGGCGGCCGCGCCTGGTGCGAAGCCCCGGCCCCCCCGCCCCCCCCGGCCCACGAAGAAGCGGGGGCGGCGCCGGGGTCTGCTCTCCGGCCTCGGGACCCACGAGCACGAGCGCGACATCCTCGACCAGTACCTCCATGAGGTGTCCAAGACCCCGCTCCTCACGCAAAAGGAGGAGATCGCGCTCGCCCGCAAGGTGCGCGCCGGCGACCAGGAGGCGATGCAGGAGCTGGTGAAGCGCAACCTTCGCTTCGTGATCTCGGTCGCCAAGAAGTATCAGAACCGCGGGCTGCCGCTCACCGACCTGATCGGCGAGGGAAACGTGGGGCTGCTCACTGCCGCCCGGAAGTTCGACCCGGACCAGGGTGTGAAGTTCATCTCCTACGCGGTGTGGTGGATCCGGCAGGCGATCCTCGCCGCCCTGGCGCGTCAGGGCCGCACGGTCCGGGTGCCGCTCAACCGCACGGCGGACCTGTCCCGCATCGTCCGGACCGCCGAGTACCTGCGGCAGACGCTGCGCCGCGAGCCCACCCCGGAGGAGATCGCGGACGCGACCAAGCTGTCGCTCGAGGTCGTGCAGTCCCTCGCCGCCCTCAACACGGGGGACGTTCGCCTCGACGCGCCGCTCGATCCCGACGGCGACCGCTCGCTGATCGAGCGAGGCGCTGAGCACGCTGCAGCGACGCGACGCCAAGGTGCTGCGGCTCTACTTCGGCCTGGACGGCGGCCGCGAGCACACGCTCGAAGAGATCGGCGGCATGCTCGGCGTGACGCGCGAGCGGGTGCGGCAGCTGCGGGATCGTGCGCTCAAGCGGCTGCGGGACGGCGACGTGGGGAAGGCGCTGGCGAGCTTCGCGGCCTGAGCTACGTTACACGTTACACGTTACAAGTTACACGTTGCACGGACGGCCGGTGCGAGATCGCGCCGGCCGCTTTGCTTCCGGCATCGCGTGGAACGTGCAACGTGCAACATGTAACGTGCAACGTTAGTTTAACCCCGTGATCGAACAGGTCGGCCGCGCGGCCGTCGACGCCATCAAGGCCGTCGGCCGCTTCGGCCAGTTTGTGGGGAACGCAGCGCGCGCCCTGGCGGACGTCGCCGTGTGGGGTCGGCTCACGCTCGTCCAGATGCGACGGGTGGGCGTGGATTCGCTCCCGGTGGCGCTGTTCATCGCGGCGTTCACGGGCGTGGTGCTCGCCCTGCAGGCGTCCTACACCTTCACCGGCACCGTTCCGCTCTACTTCGTCGGCACCCTTGTCGGCAAGACGATGATGCTGGAGCTCGGCCCCGTGCTCGTGAGCCTGGCGCTCGCGGGGCGCGTGGGGGCGAGCATGGCCGCGGAGCTTGGCACCATGACGGTCACCGAGCAGGTCGACGCGCTCGAGACGCTGGCGTACGACCCGCAGAGCTTTCTGGTGCTGCCGCGCGTGATCGCCGGCACCGCGATGTTCCCGGTGGTCGTTGCGCTCGCCATTCTCACCGGGATCGTCACCGGCTGGCTCGCGAGTCTCGCGTTGCTCGACCTCTCGACGCAGGAGTTCATCAAGGGGCTGAAGCTGTTCTATCGCTTCAAGGACACCTGGTTCGGGCTGTTCAAGAGCGCCAGCTTCGGCGCCACCATCACGCTCGTGGGGTGCGTCGTGGGACTCGGGACCCGCGGCGGCGCCGAAGGCGTCGGCAAGAGCACGATGCGCTCCGTGGTGTATTCGGCCGTGCTGCTGCTCCTGCTCGACGCGTTCTGGGCGCTGGTGCTGCTGCGATGATCCGGTTCCACGACCTGCACAAGGCGTTCGACGGGAAACAGGTGCTCGCCGGGCTCACGCTCGACGTGCGGGACGGCGAAACCATGGTGATCATCGGCTACTCGGGGACGGGCAAGAGCGTTGCCCTGAAGCACGTGGTCGGGCTGTTGCAACCGGATGACGGCGAGGTGATCGTTGACGACCGCGCGGTGTCGCTGCTCGAGCGCGCGGCGCTGACGGCGCTGCGTCGCGAAATCGGGTTCGTGTTTCAGTTCGCGGCGCTGTTCGACTCGATGACGGTGTTCGACAACGTCGCCCTGGGACTCCGCCGACGGGACCTTTCGGACGACGAGATCGCCGACCGGGTCCACGAAGCGCTCGCGCTCGTCGACCTGACCGGCACGGACGAGAAACTTCCGGCGGAGCTGTCGGGCGGGATGCGCAAGCGCGTGGGGATCGCCCGCGCGATCGCCCTGCAGCCGCGCTACATCTTGTACGACGAGCCCACCACCGGGCTCGACCCGGTCACCTCGGCCGTGATCGACCAGCTGATGGTGCGGGCGCGGGAGCACTTGGGCGTGACGGGCCTCGTCGTGACGCACGACATGCGCACCGCCTACACCGTCGGCGACCGCGTGGCCATGCTGTACGAGGGCAAGATCCGGCAGGTGGGCACCGTCGCGGAGATCCAGGAGACGGAGGACCCCGTGGTCCGACAGTTCATCGAGGGACGCCCGTCCTGAAACGCGAGAATGAGTTCGCCGTCGGGCTCGTGGTGATCGCGGCCTTCGCCGTCGTGGTGGCCGGCGCGCTGTGGCTCTCGGGCGCCCACCTCGGCCGGACCGAGGCGCTGTACAGCGCGCGGTTCCGGACGGTAGGCGGCCTGAGCGTCGGTGACCCCGTCGTGCTGCGGGGCGTCCGCGTGGGGCGGGTGGAGGGGATCCGCTTGGCGTCGGGCAACTGGGTGGAAGCGGACTTGAAGATCTACGCCGGCGTGCAGCCGCCGGCCAAGCCGGCCGTGATCGCGGCCTCGGCGTCGCTGTTCGGTGAATGGGCGGCGTCGCTGGTGCCGCTCGAGCAGCTGCCCAACGACCCCAACATCCGGCAGGCCATCGCCGAGGCGCAGGCCGTGGGGGGCGGGAAGTGGCCGGGCGCCACGCTCCCCGACATTGGCCAGCTCACCGCCCAGGCGAGCCGCATCGCGACCGACATCGCCGCGGTGGCGAATCGAGTCCAGACGGCCTTCGACTCCGAGGCCGTGATCGAGCTGCGTCGCTCCATCCGGGACTTCGGCCAGGTCGCCGACAAGCTGGCCAAGGTCACGAACGAGCAGGCGGACGTGATCGGCTCCGTCGGGTCCAATCTGCGGCAGGGCTCCGACGTGCTGGCCAAAGCGGCGAGCAACCTGCAGATCACCCTGGGGCGCGTCGACTCCGCGACGAACCAGGGCCAGCTCGCGACGATCCTCAACAACTCCGCCGCCACCAGCGCCAACCTCCGCTCGGCGTCCCAGGACTTCCGGGACCTGCTCGACGCCGCGCACAAGAACCAGGAGAGCCTGGTGCGGGTGCTCACGTCGGCCGACAGCGTGATGACGCGCATCGCGAACCGCAGCGGCACGCTGGGCCTGCTCGTGTCGGACTCGACGCTGTATCGCGAGACCACGCTCACGATGATCCAGCTGCGGCAGCTCTTGTCCGACATCCAGGCGAACCCGCGGAAGTACTTCTCGTTCAGCGTGTTCTAGAAGACAATGCGGAATGCGAAACGCGGAATGCGGAATGTGCGTGGAAGGCCGGACCGCGGGACGAACCTCCATTGCGATTCCGCATTCCGCATTCCGCATTCCGCATTCTGGGGCCGCGTGGCTGGATGAACCGCAAGCAACGCCGCGCCCAGCGCGAGACCAGCGCCGGCGGCGTCGTGTTCCGGCGCGGGCCGGACGGCCGGCCCCGGTTCCTGCTGATCCGCGACTCGTACCGGAACTGGGGGTTCCCGAAGGGCCACCTCGAGGTCGGGGAGCCGCCGGCCGACGCCGCGCGCCGCGAGGTCGCCGAAGAGACGGGGCTGGAGGACCTGGTGTTGCACGGGCCGATCCGGGTGATCGACTGGTACTTCCGGTTCCGCGGCAAGACGATCCACAAGTACTGCCACTTCTTCCTGTTCGAGTCGGCACACGGGGAACCGGTGCCCCAGGTGGAAGAAGGAATCAGCGACTGCGCCTGGTACGACCTCGAGGAGGCCCGGCGCACCATCTCCTACGAAAACGCCCGTGCGGTGTTGGAGCAGGCGGCGGAGATGGTGCAGGCGCTGAGTCACGAGGCTGGGGACCCTGCGTGACGGCGGTCATCCCGGTGTTCCACCCGCGGCGCGAGGCGCGGCGCGCGGTGAAGCTGGGCTACCCGCGGGACGCCGGGAGCGTGCGGCTGTGTCGCGACCTGGGAGCCGTGGAGCGCATGCTGTACCAGCGCCTGGTGGACGCCGTGGTGCTGGACGTGAAGGCGGTGCCCAGCGACGCGCTCGCCCTGCCGGCGCGGTTCCCCCGCATTCCGATGTTCGTGCTCTCGGCGTTCCGCCCCGACGACGGCCCGCTGCTCGGCGCCTGCCACCGGGCGGGGTTCACGGGGATCCTGGTGGAAGGCGTGGACAACGCGATCGCGGGAGAATGGATCGCAGCGCGCACCGCCCAGCGGGCCCGCCGCGAGGCGCTCGCCGACGCGCCCAGGTTGCTGCGACTCACCGACCGGCTGCAGCTCGCCGTCTGGGAGGAGGTGCTGCGGCGCGTCGCCGTACCGACCAAGACCGGGCAGCTGGCCGCGGCGTTGCGCGTGACGCGGGAGCACCTGTCGCGCGAGTTCGCCGCGGGCGGCGCTCCGAACCTGAAGCAACCCGGGCTACACCGTGGGGGCGGTCGTGAAGATCCTGGGCTACGCCTCGCCCAGCCACCTGGCGGGCGCGGCGCGCCGGGTAGCGGGCGCGACGCCGCAGGAGTTGCGGGACGTAGGACCGCAGGGGGTGCTGGCGAGATTCCTGCGGGGGAGAACGAGATCGCGTGTGTGAAGCGATGGGGAAGGACGGGGAAGGACGGGGAAGGCTTGGCCGCAACCCCTTCCCCGTCTTTCCCCGACCTTCCCCGTCTTTCCCCGTCCTGCTGTATGTGATATTTTTCACAATCTCCTAACGGTGCTCCCATGCCCACCGATTCCATCCTGCGACCCGGCGAGCTCAAAGAGATACTCCTCAGGGAAATCCAGGCGGCCGATCTCGCCGAGATCGACGTCCGCGAGGTGGGGACGGTGCTCGAGGTGAGGGACGGCATCGCCCGGATCTACGGTCTGACCTCTGCGATGGCGGGCGAGATGCTCGAGTTCACGTCCTCGGAAACCGGTGATAAAGTCACCGGGCAGGCGCTGAATCTCGAGGAAGACAACATCGGCGCGGTCATCTTCGGCGACTACGTGGTGCTGCGCGAGGGCGACGAGGTGCGGCGCACGGGGCGGGTGCTGGAGGTACCGGTGGGGTCGGCGCTGAAGGGGCGGGTGGTGGACGCGCTGGGCCGGCCGGTCGACGGCCTCGGCCCGGTCCACACCAGCGAGACGCGCAAGGTGGACATCGTCGCGCCGGGCATCATCAAGCGGCAGCCGGTGAGGGAGCCGCTCCAGACCGGGATCAAGGCGATCGACTCGATGATCCCGATCGGTCGCGGGCAGCGCGAGCTGATCATCGGCGACCGCAGCACCGGCAAGACGGCAATCGCGGTGGACACGATCATCAACCAGAAGGGCGAAGGGGTGATCTGCCTCTACGTCGCGATCGGCCAGAAGAACTCGACCGTCGCCGCGGTGGTGGAGCGGCTGAAGCAGCACGGCGCGATGGGCTACACCATCGTGGTCGTGGCGTCCGCCGCCGAGCCCGCGCCGATGCAGTACATCGCGCCGTTCTCGGGGTGCGCGATGGCGGAGTACTTCATGTACGACAAGAAGCAGCCGCAGGCGACGCTCTGCATCTACGACGACCTGTCGAAGCAGGCGGCGGCGTATCGTCAGCTGTCGCTCGTGCTGCGGCGCCCGCCCGGTCGTGAGGCGTACCCCGGTGACGTCTTCTACCTGCACAGCCGGCTGCTCGAGCGGGCGGCGAAGCTCTCGAACGAGATGGGCGCCGGGTCGCTCACCGCACTCCCCGTCATCGAGACGCAAGCCGGCGACGTGTCGGCCTACATCCCCACCAACGTCATCTCGATCACCGACGGCCAGATCTTCCTCGAGACCGACCTGTTCTACTCGAACGTGCGACCCGCGATCAACCCGGGCATCTCGGTCTCGCGGGTGGGCGGCAACGCGCAGATCAAGGCGATGAAGCAGGTGGCGGGGCGGCTGCGGCTCGACCTCGCGCAATACCGCGAGCTGGAAGCGTTCTCGCAGTTCGGCTCCGAGCTCGACCAAGCCACCCAGAAGCAGCTCGCCCGCGGCGCCCGCGTGGTCGAGGTGCTGAAGCAGCCCCAGTATCAGCCGATGCCGGTCGAGCGGCAGATCATGATCATTTTCGCCGTGACCAACGGGTATCTCGACGACGTCGCCGTCGAGGGGATCAAGGACTGGGAGCAGGGTTTCCTCGATTTCATGGGCGCGCAACACCCCGAGATCGGCGACGAGATCCGCAGCCGCAAGGCGTTCACCGACGACCTCAGCGCGCGGTTGCGCGCCGCCATCGCCGAGTACAAACAGATCGCGGCGCGCTGATGGCGAAGCCTCGCGAGCTGCGCCGGCGGATCAGGTCCGTCCAGAACACGCGCAAGATCACGAAGACGATGGAGCTCGTCGCCACGTCCAAGCTGAAGCGCGCGCAGGACCGGGTGATCGCCGCGCGGCCGTACGCGGCGGCGCTCGCCGAAGTGATCGGCGACCTGTACGCGCCCGAGCTGGCGGAGCGCTTTCCGCTGTTGCGCCAGCCGCAAGGCGCGCCGCGCCGCGTGGCGCTGGTGCTCATCACGGCGAACCGCGGGCTGTGCGGCGCGTTCAACGCCAACCTGATCCGCGAAGCGCGGCGGCGGCTCGAGGAGCTCGAGCGCGGCGGGGCGGCGGTGGACCTGCACCTCGTCGGCAAGAAGGGCATCACCTACTTCAGGTTCGCGAAGCGGCCGGTCGCGTCGCAGCGCCTCGACATCGGCGACAAGCCGACCGCGACGCACGCCGCCGAGCTCGCCGCGCCGCTCATGGCGCAGTTCGCATCCGGTGCCGTCGACGCCGTGGAAGTGGTGTTCGCCCAGTTCAGGAGCGCGGTGGCCACACCGCCCACCACCCTCCGCATCCTCCCCGTCACCCCGCCCCGGTCGGATGGTCGGATGGTCGGAAGGTCGGATGCGGAGGGGCGGGGACAGTCCGACCATTCGACTATCCGACCATCCGCCTATTACATCCTCAAGCCCTCGGCCGAGGCGATCCTCGAGCAGTTGCTGCCGCTCTCCATTCGGAACCAGATGTATCGCGCGCTGGTGGAGACGGCGGCGTCGTTCTACGGGGCCCAGCGCACCGCGATGAAAAATGCGACCGACAACGCGGGCGACATGCTCGACATCCTGCGGCGCACCTACAACCGGGCGCGACAGGCCCAGATCACGCAGGAGCTGGCGGAGATCGTGAGCGGGGCGGAGGCGTTGAGAGGCTAGTCATCCGTCATCCGTTATCCGTCATCCGTAGGGTGACGGACGACGGATGACGGACGACGGACAACGAGAGGTCTATGGCGACCAGAACGAAGAACGAACCGAAG
>WNGH01008135.1_pt1 | contig 10270 bp, 18 predicted proteins | sample 5400631 | NCBI WGS metagenome assembly WNGH01 (sample SAMN13153373, study PRJNA577476) | soil metagenome | isolation source: 115 cm soil or saprolite under Garry oak tree replicate 1 | place: USA:California | collected 2016-06-15 | reverse complement strand
CTCCGGACTGGGCGCTTTCCACGGCACGTAGGTACGCCATGTCCGGCAGAGCGGACAGTACCAGGAGCCGCCGTTCAACAGATGCCACGGCGGGATATCGCAGTGATGCGACATGGAGGCGCGGTCGCGTGAGATACGCTGCCCATGCACATGCTGTACCGGGATAATGAAGGTGGCTGGTTTTGCCACGGCCTTGATGCGTACCTGCGTGGGCATATGCCCGTCTAAGAGCAACAAGAGCCATTCAAGAGCGGCATAGAGCCGGTTAAAGAGACGACGTTTCATCGGGGTATTTCCTTTCTAGTGTCGCTCGTAGGGGTCACTACCATAGAACTTGCGGTTGACGGGTATGGCCTTGGGCGCATCGGCTACTGATCTGAGGTGCAATTTGATATATTCATCCACGACGCCATAGAAGTCTGGTTGCTCTTTCTCCAGGCGCTTCAAGAGAAATTCAAGCGTCGTGTCAACATCGACAATCACGTTGTTGGCTGTCCTGTGGTGAGTCGGATGCTTCGTCTCTTTCAGGTTATCATTGATGCGCCACATTGCCATTTGGAAACATTCCCTGGGGGAAAGTTGCCAGGGCATAGTGACTTGTCGCAGATCAACGTTTTCAATATGCTCTTTTGCTGCCTGTCGTCGTTGTTGTCGATTCATTCCATACTTCCTTTCTTTTTTCTGAGTCCTACCAGCGCAATGATAGCCCCTGCCACGGCTCCGATGATGAGCACCATCCCGAGCACCTGCCAGTACGTGAGGCGCCATGATGTCAATCGTCCCACGGCAAACCAGAGGCCCGCTGCCAGCCCACAATAGGCGGGAATGCAGAGGCCAGCCGCAATCACCAGTCCCCGGCAGGGGTTGCCCGTCTCCTCATGCGTTGCCATGGCCTTCCTCCTTCTGTAACTTCTCCGCCTGTTCAATCAGACGGAACATGTCCTCAACCCATCGTGGTGCTTCCCCGGTCACGTAGAGCGCGGGGTAGGCTAGCATATGGGCAGATAACCGGGCCATGTGCTGTCGCATCTCAATAATGCGATGCTCCAGCGTGGCCAGGGCAAGGTACGCCTCCTGCAGGGGCTCATGTGTGGTTTGCTGCATTGCCATTCCTTCTCGTGTAGATCTTCCTGCTAGAGCACTCCGCTATGATCTTGCCCGTTCCCGGCTTGGTTTTGTCTTCTTCGATTACCACGCTCACAATGGTAACGCCATAGATGCCCAGCACACCCTTGGGCAATGTGCCCTTGTAGGGCGCGTACAACCTGCTGCCAGGCGTGTAGTGCGCTGCATAGACCTCGGCCTCGGCCCGTGTGCGCAGCGCGTGGCCCTTTCCGTAGTCGGCTATCACAACCTGCATAGCGCCTCGCTTCCCTAACCTAAAGGTGGGATATATTCAGGACGTAACTTCTCCGAGAGGATTTCATAGGCAGAAGGGACCGAGTAGAGTTCAGCATAGGTCACAGTACAAATCTCGGTTCCATCGCTGATGACATCGAATACCTCTAGCTTCCTCTGCTTTCTCACCTCAAGCCCCATCTCTTTTGCCTGCTGCCGGAATTGTGTTGTGGTCATCATGCACTTCCTTCCCACAAATCAGAACGTCCAGACATGCATATGATAGCATGTCTGGATAGAATGGACTAAACGGGTTGTTCGACGCCCTTGCGATACGGCAGCACGAACTGGGCCAGGGCGATGACGTGCTCTGCCGTGTAGGCGTCGTTGGCGGGCAGCGGACCTTCGGGGATGTTGAACGCCGCGCGTAGCACCTTGAAGTACCATGTTTTAGCCGTGCATTTCTCGGGACACAACGCCTGGTACTCCTTGAGTAATGCACGCACCTTGGCTTCGTTAGTAGTTGCCAGGTCTGCCCCCTGCATGGGCTCTTGCCGTGCCTGGGCAGGCTTCGGGCTGGCGCTGGTTGCCTGGGCAGGGGCTAGTTGCTTCTTTGCCTCCTGGAGCTTGCGGTATTCCCCCGTCAACTCCTCGAGGAGCGCTTTGGCCTGCTCATAGCTGAAATCATTGGTAGGTACAAATCCTTTGCCCATGATATCGCACAGCTTGCGGATGCTGGCAAGTTGCTGCTCTGTAGCCATAGCAGGGCTATCCTCCTGTATGGGCTCGGGAGTGGGCTCACCTGAGAGCCACACCTTGAGCGTGTCTGCTACCGCGCCGTTCGGCTTGGCAATGACCGCGCCCGATAAGGCAGGACACCGGCTCTTGTCCACAATGAGCGTATTGTCACTTTCCATTGAGCAGAACACATCGAACTCGTAGGGGAGGTCATCGCGCTGCACCGGGGCCATACCGACCTTACGCGGCATCGTCTTGCCATTGGCGCCCGTCTCAAGGACATAATCCATCTTAGAGCGCACGGTTGCGATGATATGCAGTTTTGCGCCCAGGATGACGTTGACGAGCTTGTTCTGAATGGCAGAGGCATCATTCCAGGCAGAGAAGGAGTTGCCGCTATACTTTGCCCGCGCAATCTTGTCCTTCTCTTCCAGGAGCCCACCTTGCCCGCTCCAGGCGTGGGACAGTGAGTCGATGACGAGCACTGCGTAGCCTGCCTGCTCTGCCTCGTGGATGGCATCGATGTAGCGCTGTGGGTGGAAGGTCTCAAGGCAGAGGGTGTCGAAGGTGAAGAGATCCGCGTATTTGCTTGCGCTGCCATGTTCGGTATCGATGAGGGCGACGCTACCTTTATCGGCAAGCGCGGTTGCGAGTGTCAGCGCCGTGTAAGTTTTCCCTGCCCCCGCGGGGCCTGAGAGAGCAAGACGAAGCAAGGCTCCGTACTTTACAGCCTTATGAAATGTCATTATCGTGTCTCCTCTGGCCCGTAGGCCGTATCTAGTACCTGCTCGTTGTGTGTGTCCAGGTCAATGGCAGGGGTGATGAAACGGCTCTCTTGGTCGCTCCATTCTTCGTCTTCATGCCGCTTCACTACAGGATGCCCGCAATACAAGCACTTCCCATCGACTACCTGTCCAGGCTCTAGCGGCATAGGCTTGCGGTGCCCGTCATTGCTGACACGCGCCAGCGGATTGATGTTGGTGCAGAGGTAGATGCGCTTTGCATCACGCTCTCGCGCTGCCTGCTCATGCCGCACCTTCGCCTGTGCGCGTAACGGTTGCATGACCTCATCTGTGGCCTCTATCAACTGAGAGGTAGCAATCCAGGTCCGATTACCGAGATTGAGCCACTTGACGCGGGCCCGTTCGCCCTTGCTCCATTGACCGATATCAACTATTGTGCCAACACAATCAACTGCATTCCGGGCGTCAACCTTGCGGATAACCAATGTTCCTACTTGCATCACTATTGCCTCCATATCCTCTCTCGCGGCCCCGCTCAAAAAGTAGTCGAGAATGAGCGGGGTCATATCGTCATCGTTACTCATTAGAAGTAAAATTCGTGGCTGATGTACGGGCCATCGGTGACAATAATGCTGAGTTGCCACCTGCCAAATTTCTCGACATGCTTCCAGGAATAGATGCTCAGCATCTGCGTGAGTACCTTCCATAACTCCTGCATTAGTTTCCCCTTTCGGGGCGGGTAAGCCAGCACATTCCTTGCGGTATCCAGCTATATTCCCGCCCTTTCCTCTATGCGGCGATCTGCATTTCAAAATTCCACCAGGCGGCACGCTTCGCCTCAATCAGCGCCTGACTGCGCACATCGAACTGACCAAGCAGCGCCATGAAGGTGATTGCCTGCTCGAAGGCCCGGTTGAAATGAGTCATGTGCTTGCAGGTGTGGTGGCGATACTGGCGGTCCGGGCAGGTGCAATCAACTGCGTGGCCGGTCTCATCTATCGTCAAAAAGTAGTGCTTGTTGCTGGTTTCGCTCTTGATCGTCCTGGTCATCTCTGGTTGTCCTTTCTGGTTTATCGGGCTATCAAGTATGCTTGTGGGTCATCAAGGGCGATCATGTCGAGCATCGCGCCGGCCTGGATGACCATCTGGCCTTCTTCATCGTACATGTAGTAGCTCGTCGCCGTCCAGTCGGTGAAGAGGTGTTGGTCGTAGTAGGCGATTTCGCCGCAAACGATCAGGTCGCCGCCGCAGATGAACTCGATAGCGATGCCGCATACGTCCTTCACCCATGCCTCAACCGGGCAAGTCTGATTGCTACCGACTTCAGCTTTGCGCCCATACTCACGAACTTGCTTGCGAAGCCACTTGGCGAAATCCTTTGCTTGCAGGTCGTTGATGCTCTTCATTGTGCTGGTCCTTTCAAATGGCTGGGGAACCGCGTTGTATGCGTCTCTCGTGAGGCTCCACGTTTCCCCTCGTCTGTAAGAAGTATAGCATATTCTTGGATACTTGTCAATAGTATTGCATATTATCTGATAAACTGGTAGAATATTGGTATGGTTGTGGTAGTAAGGAGTAGGTAGTATGCAATCAGATATGTTAGCGCCCTGGAAGGAGCGCATCAAGCGAGATGTAAGTATTATTGATGACGTGGTGTGGGCTCAGACGGGATGTCGGTTGAAGGAGGAGGTGCGCGGCGTGCTCACGCACCAGCTAGAGCGGCTGGTACTCGACGTGGTGATACTCACGAGAATGGAGGAGGCGACGAAGGAATAAGAGAGCCCCCTGTCGGTGAACCTGGCAGGGGGTAGGCTTTGTGGCTAAGGTTACTTTTTCTTTTTGTACGGCGCTTTGGGGCGAACTTCAAGCAGCCTCTGCAAATCAGATACCTTGTAGAGCGCTTCCTTTTCATCACGTGGATTCCCAAAGCGCTCTACCAGACCCGTCTCGTCATATTTCACCCGGAACGTCTGTGATGAAATACCCAAATAGGCCGCAGCGTCTGTCTGATTATAATACTCTTCTCCATGTATGATAATGGTTTCAGGCACTGTTATCATGTCTTCCTTCCCTTTCGTGTTCACAATACTATCTGATGCTTACGTTAAGTATACCGAATAATCCCAAAACTTGCAAGAGATATGATGGTGTAACTCCACCATCTTTTCGCCTCGCCCACCCGCTTACCATGCGCTCTCATGCCACTTTTTCGCGTGCAAAACTAGCACAACAGTTCTATGTGCCCTTTTGTAACTCACCAATCGCCTGTATCAGTATCGATAATGGGGAGGTCACTATCGACATACCCACCGTTGGGCTGCGCATTGAGATGCATCATTTTCCAGATGCAATCGCGGCATATCGTGATATACGTTCCATCGTACCAATCAATAGCCACAACACCCATCTCATGCATAGGGTCGAGAGAACACGCACGCGGTTCTGGCAAACGGATGATAAGATCACTCATTGTACTATCCTTAAAGGCGCTCTATGCGTCATTGCTTATGCCAACCCCAGTACCAGCCATTCTAAGATATCCAGCCCCTGCACCAGCATCGCGTTGGCATCCTTAGCCCATGGCCGCCACCTGGTTGCATGGGAGAGCGTGCGCGTCCAGAAGTGCGATTCCCTATCCCCTGCCTCGTCTGCGTCATAGGCCACGAGTACCCGGCTGGCCAGGCAGAGGCGGGCGATCCAGCGGGCGGATCTGCATTTCTGCACGTCATCGGTGGCCACATGAGCGAATTCCGGGGCGACCTGCTGGCCGGAGAGGGCATCAAATACTCCTTCGTAGAGTACGACCATTTTACCCGGATCAGTAATATGGTCAGCGTTATAGAGACATTCCTGACTCCCCAGAACTTGCTCGTAGCGGTGATCGGCACTTTTTCCCAACCGCAGCGTAATTTTCCACAGTTGCCCGCCTTCGTACCAGGGGATGACAATGCCCTTTGGAATGACGAGTTGCTTTGATTGTATGCCCCACTGTTCCCCTGCCATGGAAAGCCCTGGACAGTACCCTAGCATGGCCTCGCGGATAGTAGCATCGGTAAATCCCCGTCCTCGCAAGTATGCCAGCCCTGCTGCCCCACGAGGCGACCACAAGCATTGTTGGCTCGCATGGCAGAGGGCACGGCCTGTTTCTTGCCAAATTTTACCAGGGGTGTGTACACCCGTCATATGAGTAGGTGGCAGGGAATAGGTTTTCTCTTGTAGTCCTAACTCTTCTCGTGCGGCTGCGTAGGAAAGTTGCTTGAAGTGGCGGAGATAGTCGATATTATCTCCCCACCCTTTCTCTTCAGCAGGCCAGCAGTAGCGACACATAAAGCCGCCCTGCCCGTCGCGCTTGGTGAGTTTCACATGAAATCGATCAGTGCCCTTACAGCCAGGGCAGGGGCCAGCATATTCGTTACTGCAAACACGCGAGAGGCGTGTATCGATTCTGGCAAGGTCCATCACGGTCATCATGGGAGGTCCTCCTATACAGCGATGAACAGTTGATCTAAGGCTTCAAGTTGAGCATAGGAAGTTTTCCATTGCTGTATATAGTGGAGGTAATCCTTATACGCTGGAATGAGCCGATCACGGTACAAAACGGCAGGGTCGTGTGGCAGTTCTTCCTTGTTGAGTATATCGATGGCTTGTTTATGATGTGTGTCTACCTCCTGTTCAAGTTCTGTATGCCGTTTCCGCTCCCCGTCGCGGGTTCGTTGAAAGTATTCATCTCCAGGATTAGCTTTCGTGAGTTGTTCCCAGCCATGAACGGCTTCCTGTTGCCGGCGCCTTACGCCTTCTGCTTTCCAGAGATCCATAATGTGAGTAGAAATATCTTCAGGGTTGATCGTAAAGGTATGCTCTTCTACCTTTACGTTTATATTCTTCCCCAGTTCCTCTGGTTGCCACCCCTTTAGAGAGCGAACATAAAGATACGATTCCATATAATAATGCAGGGTAACCCATGGATTGCTCTTACCATAGAGCAACTCATCACGCAGAGCTTTATGCGGGCCACCACTCCACCGTTTTTCTATGGTAGCCCTGCAGAGGGTGTTGTCTTTCTGCCATACGATGTGGAAGTGTGGTACTACATCTTTACAATCGGGGCAATAATTCACTCTCCCCCATGGTTGTCCTCTCAGTTCTCCTGTAAGATCATTCAAGATCGGCTCTTCTGGCAACTGGCGAAATACCGCAAGGGTCATCTGCTTATTGTCGATCTTGATAACTTTCACCTCGATTGATACCTGTTTGATAGAGGCATCAGTGATCGTAATACTTTTGTCTGGTTTCATCTGTTTTTCCTTTCGGGTCTATTGCAACAATTGCAACAACTGCAACAATGCCTATTCAGACAGCTTGTAGAGCCAATCTATGATTGTTGCAATACTGATTGGTTGCTTGCAACAATTGCAACAATAAATCAGGATAGATTTTGTCCTCTTTTTTGATTGTTGCAATTGTTGCAATACTGATTGGTTGCTTGCAACAATTGCTATCAGCCTGTAGAGCTGTGTTAGGGTCATTGTTGCAGTTGTTGCAATTGTTGCAATCCACTTTCGTAATCAGGACGTTGCTCCTGCTCTCTCATTTCAGGCCAGATATAGAGTCCCCTTCCGACCTGACTTACTAGCTCATCCTCCTCTAGCCGCGAGAGATGGGAGCCTATCGTCCCTGCCTTGAGTTTGGTACGTTCGGTGATGTCTTTGCGTGAAAGGGAGGCAGGCCACGCATCACGTAACGCCTTCATGATGGCCTGTGCGCCTTCTGTGAGACGCTCTTCGGATCGCTTTCCCATCAAATCATCCATGGTGTTCTCTGATAAGCCATGCCACTGCACATAGGCGCGTTTATCCCCCTCTGCCTTATCGCTTACAATGGAATAGGAAAGCGTAGTGGTAAGCATCTCATCCAGGTTGTTTTTCGTCATGCCCAGGTGTGCCACCTTCGGATTGTCTTTATCGCGCACGACGCCTAGCCCTGCCCGCGCCGTTCCGATAATGCCGATATAGCCGGTGCCACGATAGAGCGTATCAGTTCCCTCGCGCTTATTGAAGTGGCGGGTAAAGAGAATGGCTATCCCCATCACCTCGGCCACTGAATAGAGTTGTGAGAGGAGGAGTGATATCTCATTGCTATTGGTATCCACTTTCCCTACCAGGCCAAAGAGTGGGTCCAGCAGCACCAGCCCGGCCCCGGTACGTCGTATTTCACGAATGAGGAGGGGAATGTCGGTCTGCAAGTTAAATGTGCGCGTCCAGGGGATACCGGCGATTTCTCCCATGGGCAAGCGTCCCAGGAAGTGAATGCGTGAGAGATCAGCCCCTGCCCGCTCAAAACGTGGTTTAATCGTGTTTTTTAACCCATCTTCAATCAGAATAGAGATCACCGAGCCGGGCTTGCAGTGTGCTCGCTCCTCCCCCGGCATTGCCCACCCGCGTGAGTACCTGGCTCCCGTATCAATCATCAGCGTCGTTTTGCCAAGCCCCGGATCACCGTCAAGGGCAGTGAGAGCTCCCATGGGGATATAGGGATGCCATAACCAGGAAATGTCTTCAGACTCAACGTCTTGTAAGCAGGTAGCGACCGGCTTATTCTCTTCTTCCTCTGCCATGACCTCTGCAAACAAAGGCCACCGGGGTTTTCCACCTATCTCCACCGAAGCTACGCTCTGGTACATGAGTGAGAGCTTTGAGAGATTGCCCCCGGCCATGGTCACCATATGCTCTGCTTGCCCTATCTCATCTACCATCCGCCCATCGTGAATAGTGGGCCGCTCTGCCTTTTCCCCGGCCTTCAAGCGTTTCAGATAGTCAATGGCTGCGTGCCGATCATCTGCATTAGAAGAGATACCATTTGACATAGTTTTTACGGGAGCGGACATACCCGCCTCCTATCGCCCGCCTGGTGGCGGTGTGGCAGAACAGTGGTCAAGAAATAGATTCAATTGTCACCCCTTTTTGTAAAACAACATCCCAGGCTGTCCGAACAACTTGTCGATATACTGTATTGTCATATGCTTGTGCGCATAAGGCAAGCCGCAACTATTGTGTGTAACGAACGTGAATGCGATGTGTGGATAGTATACAGCTTTTCGGTGAAAATTGCAATAGTATTGCCAAGTAACCCAAACTGTGGTATACTTGTTGCAGAAGGAGGTATTTCTTAATGACCGACAACCAACACACCGAACCATCCCGCGCTGACCTCGTAGCCTTTTGCCAGGAAGTGTGGCGCCTCACCAACGAAAACGAGGAAAAGCACGGCAGGCCACCCAACGAGTACAAGTTGACCCGTATCGCCAGGAGCCACGATGCGACGCTTTCCCTGTGGGTGATAGACTTTCTGTACACCTATGACCTCTCGGGCCTGCGTCGCACGGTGTACGGTTACTACGTTATCACACAAGAGCCACACTCGGGCAAGCTCCAGTTCGTGCGCTGGGATGAGATGAAGGAGGAACAATGACAGAACGAATCTATATCGTGCTGGCAAAGGATGCACAGACAAAAGACACGATTGTGTTCGGTGTGCGAGCGGAAACGCCAACCATCGCACGCGGGCGCATCGAAAAATTCTACATTGAACAGGACTGGGAAGCGCCTGTTGATATTCACATTGCCGCGTTTCGAACGAATACGCCTGATCCTGTGCTCTTCGTTGGTCATGCACATCATGAATATGCTGCTCTCGAAGAGCAGATACAGCGTCTCACGGGGCAGTTAGAACTCCTGCGAAGTGAACCTTAGCGTGTCTATACCCTGTTTGTATACAACGTTTGAAACCCAAGCAACGAAAGGAGACCCAATCAATCATGCGACCGATGCCTTTTAGTGAGAGATCCCCTATCCCAGTTATCCCCTACGTCACGAACGGCGTAGGTCAGTCGCTTATCCTGCACACGGCAGAGAACAAGTACGCCGGTGATGAACTGCACGATCAGATACGTGCGCTCCGGTTGCCCGCATATCCCCAGGCACGTATCCATACCGCTATTCTAGGCGCATTCTCAACTGAAACACGCCTTGTTGTCTATTTGGCAGATAGACCCATATTCACCATGGTGATGGTTGATCGAGAGGAATTGAAAGCGATGCTAGAAGACGGATCGCTCGTTGACCTGCTGACAAAAAGAACAACATACTTCCTCGAGGAACAACAAGAAGCACAGCGCCGCGCCATGGAAGGCGACACCGGCAAGATGGCACATATTGAGTGGGAGCAACGCGGCTGGCCGTGGAGATAGCTGTGTTTTGCATGATTCGACTTTTGTGCTATAGTAATGCACATACGTATTTATATTGCACAAAGGAGAAGATCATGCAAAACAACCCACCATCGGGACCCAACGATCCGACGTACACGCCACAGCCATACCCGCCATATCCTGGACAACCCTTGTATCCACCAGGGCCACCGCCGAAGAAACGTCGTATCTGGCTGTGGATTGT
>WNGH01008132.1_pt1 | contig 10270 bp, 14 predicted proteins | sample 5400631 | NCBI WGS metagenome assembly WNGH01 (sample SAMN13153373, study PRJNA577476) | soil metagenome | isolation source: 115 cm soil or saprolite under Garry oak tree replicate 1 | place: USA:California | collected 2016-06-15 | reverse complement strand
TCGCAAGATCGGCCACAGCCGTCGCGGTCATCCCGCTTGCATCATGCGTGCTTTTGAGGACATTTACGGTGTCTGCCATGCCCTGCTGAGCATCCATTGATTGCTGAAAAGCATCTTTCAGCTGACCGGAGAGGAAGCCTACAGCCGTGCCAACAGCCTGAAATGCAAATTGACCAGCAGCAAACGATAAGGCATTGCCAAGCATTGACTTGAAGCCGCCACTCGTATGCTCGACCGCGCCGCTCATCTTGTCTAGCTCCGCTTTCCCTTGCGACACGCCTTCGACGTTTACCCTTGCCACGAGCTGAGCAGCTGTCACTGACATTTTTATATACCTCCGTGAAACCTCTATCTCGCCGCCAGCACCGGGGGCTCAGTCCCGCTATGCTGGCGGCTGTACGCAAGAAAGGAGAACACGCAAAACCGGAAGGTGTCTATCTGCCCGGCTAGTCTTTTTCGCTTTCCAGGAGCGCCCTCATTGCCAGGTCAACCGACAATGATGCTTGCATCGATTCTAGCCGCTGCTGCGTCGTCGGTCCGCCAGCGCGACTGCTGGGCAAGGACTCGCGCAGATCCCGCAAATGTTGGACAGCGGGATCGCGGTCTCGCTCCATGCTCTCGGTCGTTTCGCGTAATGATGCCGTGAGTTCGCGAATGAGCGTCTTCTCTTCAAGATCGAGATCGGCGGAGCTGCGCGATCGCACAATCGGCCAGCCTCGCAGATCGTTTTGTCGCCTCGCTTCGTACGCCATCGATTTCAGCGAACGAACATGGGTCATAATGCCCGATGTGGCTGCTCCAATGGCGGTGTGGCTACTTTCCATCATGGCCTTGCGGGAAAGCTCAGGGCGAGCCGATGCAGAGTACAGCGGGAACCCTTGCAAAGCCGCAGCCCGCTCTTTTTCTACGGTGCTCTGGATTGACTGGACGTGAGACGTGATGCCATTCGCGATGGTGGATAAGGCCGCCCTGGTACGAGCTGATAGCGTCCTGCCTGCTTTCTCATCATACGCGCCGGATGCACTCATCATATCCATGCCGGAGCTGTTTTGCTGCTCGGACAGGTAGTCACCAACACCCAACGCGACACCTTCGGCCACATAGGCTATCAATGCACTTGAGAAGGCTGCCAGCACCTGTGACTGAAGATCAGCCGATGGATTATCGCTTGTCATGAATAAGTTGATAAGAGACGATCTGAGTGCTGAGGTGAGAGTAGAAAAATCATCCCAGCACCAATCCTCACATTGCGCCTGCTGATAATCCGTCTCGAACGATTTGCCTGGCATGGAATAGCCTCCTGCTTTGACGCTCAAAATGCGCGCATTTTCGTTCGCGGGGATTTCTGTGATAGAACCCTCAATTAATTGTATTTCGGTGAGTTCCCGAATCGCTTGCCCGCTTGCGTCTTTATGCCATTGGCTGTGAATGGTTTTGTATCCGATCGACATCGAGGTCAGCATTTTTTGCTTTGCGAGCACATAGACATCATGGCCCATGCTCGTTTCAGTGGCCAGCTTGGCGCGTATCAGCAAGCCGTGGCTGTCTTCCACTGCTGAGATTATTCCCCCGATGGGTAAACTTTCGAACGAATGTCCGTAAAGTAATGGCCACAAATAGTCGAGATTATTCTGGGAACGCCTGGCGACAGCATCTTTTATGGTCTGACGAAACGCACCTTTTAACACCACGTCGCCTTGCCGATCTGGGGGACCTCCAAACGTTGAGAGGTAGCCCGTGAATGTACCGGTGGCGTCATCGGTGGCGCTAAAATTGCCAACGATATCCTTCCGCTCAAAATTGCGCGCAATTTTGGGATACCGAGTCATGTCTTGCTCCTTTTGCTTGGAGCCAAAGAGGGAAGTGTTGAGGCTGTTCCCTTTGGCCGTGTTGTCTTACGTGCCAAAGGGTGTCACTGAAGTCGCGCCTTTTGCGGTGTGTTCTCTGTGGACTGCTGTAGCTTTTGCGCAGCCGCGAGCAGTCTTCTTGTGTAATTATTTATTGTTGTGCTTGTTTAGCTATGGTTCGACACCAGGGTGCCGAGTGACGCGCCTGGTGTCTCATCCATTTTGCTATCCCCGGACGCGTGTCACGCATCCCTGATAGCCACCGACGTTTTCTCCCGAGTCTCGGGCTAGCCCACCTTCGGTTGGGGCATTTTGTCACACAAACTAGCACCTTCATTATACCACGCTACGGCGCGCCTTTCGCGGCCGTTCGCCTGTCGAGTTCAGCCCGTAACATCCCCTGGATGTCGTCGAGCGACAATTCATCCAGCAACGCCCCCGGCCAAATAATCGCGCAGGTTTCCCTCACTTCTTCGAAGAGAAGAAGCATGCGAAACAGTTCTTTGTCACGCAAGCATGCCACGTGCTCAAGGCGCGCCTGGTCGTCTGCTGTGCTCATCGCTGCTCCTGCTGTGGCACACCGCCTATCACGTGCCAATCCCACACATCGTGTATATTCCTGACCTCAGCCAGGCTGATAACTTCAGCCTCAAACCTGAAGCCCTTTGCTTTCAGCCATTCAATGCGCCCGCCTGGCAATGGGCGAAGCGACTCACCGCGGCTTGACCGCAATGTCGCGCCCTGCTCAAGATAGGGAAGCAATTCACTCAGGGTTGACATGTGTTTCACCTCTTGTTGTGCGGTAAATAGACGATAGCAACAGCCGATGGCGACGGCTCATAGCCGGGCAATGGTATGCCGGTAGCAGGGTCATAGATCACGATGGCGCGTGCATCGCGACGTCGCTGCTCCTCTTCAAGTTTTGCCAGCAAGTCATTCACCTGCTTGCTGAGAGAATTCACATTCCGCATGACAGCTGGTGCTCCTCTGCATAGTCGACCCACTGTTCGAGCCGATGCCAATCAAAACCCACCCAACGACGAGCCGCTATTTGCTCTTGCAGTGGCCTATAGCCATACGCGTTGAACGGATAGAATGCCTCCTTTGGCACGTTCGCAAAGTCGATGTCCAGAAATCGCTCTATCAGCTCCTCCCGGGTGTCCAGAATGTGACGGCGGCAGTGTGCGACCATTTCTGGTGAGCCTGGCACAATCAAATCTTTGTAGACATGCCACCAGCGTGGCAGTATCCAACATTCATGCGAGGTGAGAGCTTCCCAGACCTCATCAAGTATGCCCATGCGTTCAAAGGCCATGGTAACTGGCATGCAGATAGCGAACAACGCGAGGTACGGACCTCCTAACTCGGAGATCACACTTCCTGGCCCGGTAGGGATAAAGGGGATTATCTTGCGCTCCAGCTCCCGCAACTGTGCCTGCTCGCGCTCGTTGAAGAGCGGCATGTCAGGAGGCGGAATCAGGCAAGGCGTGACATCGCTATTTTTCGGTCCTGTAGCTGCTTCCAGGCGTTGCACCGCTCTGAACATACTGAATGTGCTCACGATACCACCTTCCAATCTTTCCCTCGCGGTTGTGCTATCAGCCTCTCAAGCTCTGCTATTCTCTCTTCAAGCTCTGCCGTCTTGTGATTGGCAATGGCTTGCTCAATCCAGCAGCGTATCGCCACCATCTGTGTAGCAGCAGTCGGCTCCACATCGGCGCCGAGATGCTTGCGTAGTCCGGCGATGGCTTCGCTCATGCCGATCTTCAGCTCGTCGAGCGCACTCTCGAACAATTCATCGGAGGCGGTCTTATAGGCCTGCTGAAACGCTTCCAGCTTGAGCCAGCGATGCGCTTGTGTTTCGGATACCCCGGCAATTTTGGCGGATGCAAGCACATTGTGCCCTGCCAGCCTCGCCTGTAAGAAGAGTCCTTGCTTGATAGAAAGATGACCATTTGCGCCCATAGACTGACTTTCCCTTCCATTGTTTGATGGAAGCATACCACACAAGCGAACGGAAGGTCATCCTGACATCACCTCAAGCTCGATCAGGCACAACATAGCAAACCAGCGATCTGAAAAATACAGCATATCGCAGTCCTTCACTTTTGCGCGTATGCCCTCCGGGTCGGCTGCTTTGGCGCCGAACTCTTCGGCTTGCATCTGACAGGCCATACGCCCCGGTTCGATCTCGTAACGCATTGCATCAAAATAGGAGATGGCAGGCGCGGTCGTCGTGCCTTTTTCCCCCATGGTCTTGTCCTCCATTCAACCGGCTTCCAGTATCAGTTCGTCGTAGCAGCCCCTACAGTACCGCCCGTCGAGGCATGGTATACGGCAGCGTTCGCAGAGTGCGCGCCCACAATAGAGACAGTGCTCTCTCATCGTGACGAAGCGGTCACAGTCGGCACACCTGCCTGCTAGTTGAACGATCAGCAGGTGTCGATGCTGTGAAAGCTCGTCGAGATCATGCATGTTTTCTGGCACACCTCCATTCATAGCCGGCCCACACCCAGGACGCGGGCTGCTTCGGATAGTCCGTTTTACATGCGAAACACGGCTCTTTGGGCGCGGGCCAGTCGGCCGGCGGCTCCTTGTACGTTTTCGAGCGGTAGATGTACCGCGCCGTGCTTTTCTTTGGCGCGGTCGTCGCTCGCAGCATGGCGGGCTGCGTTGTATCGTTGCTCACCACGGTGCTCCCTCCATTTCAGGCTCGGCAGGTTTGTGCGCCAGGCAGTAAGGCACATCGGGCTGTTCGTGCACCGTGCCATCAACATCAACACGCGAGAAGTCCTCAACGCCAGCGCCACAGGTGATGCAATACCAGTCTTTTTGTGAACCTTGTGAACCTTGTGAACCTTGTGAACCTTTAGTTGCACTTTTTTGGTTTGTATTTTCACTTCGCGAGAAATTATCGGACTTAAGGTTCACAAGGTTCACAAGGTTCACACCGCGATACACATACCCGCTGCGCGTTCGCTCTTTCTTATATCCTCGCTCTGTTAGACGAGCCCCGAAATTGTTTTGTGTCTCCCATCGCTCGCCGCCTTCATCACACCATGTTTTGTATGCTTGATAGAGCTTTGTTGCACCCGTCTCCTGGTTTGCGGCTATCTCGCAGCACTCATCTAGGAAACGCGCTACCAGGTCCATTTCAGCGCGATAGGACTGTGTTGCATCTTGCACAATCTTAGGGACATTGAGCCGACCTTGCTGATACCAGGTAACGCATCCTTGTACCAACCATGCGAGTATGCCTTCAGACTCTGCTAAGAGCTTCTCGCCCAGGTGCTTATCTATCTGGTCGCCCTCAATCGTGACAGCGAACGGGATAAAGTGAACGCGCCGCCACATGCCCTTACTGGTATCCTTCACCACTGGCTTATGATTGACTGCGAACCATACGGTAAACTCAGGCATGAACTCGAATTCGTTTTCATGTAAGCGCCTGGCGCGTAGCGGCTGCTTGCCGGTAGATTTTTTTATGAAAGCCTCATTGAGTCGGCTTCCAGACGTATTCTCATCGGCAGTCACAAAGCGAGCGCCGTATAATTCCGCCACGTCGTTATTTATTCGTTCGCCCTTATGCATCTGAAACGTCTCGATGTTGGCGGCCAGGCCATAACTTGCCAGGATGATACGCACGGCTTCAAGCAGCGTTGTTTTCCCATTGGAGCCGCCACCGTGGCAGATGAAAAGGCACTGCTCACTTCCGTCGCCTGAGAGCGACATACCCAGCGCCTGCTGTATGAAGGCAATAAGCGAGGACTCGTTAGAGAAGATGGATTGAATGAATTGCAGCCACTTAGGACACGGCGCGAGCGGATTATAGTCAATCTTCAGACAGCGGGTAAGCATGTCGGCAGGGCTATGCGGGTGCAGCTCGCCGGTGCGCAAGTCAAGCGTACCATTCTTGCAGTTGAGCAGGTGAATCGCTTGATTGAACTCATCGGGTGTTGCTGGCAGTTCGCTTTTTGCACGGTCAAGCATAGCGCGAACGGCGCGGCTACTCTCTGAAGCGAGGGCGTGCCTGGCTATCGCCTTGCGCTCCGCCTTGTCGGGTTCCTGGGTTGCTTCGCTGTAGATTGATCTAATCGTCGCCTTAGCGAGCCGGTCAACTTTGCCCGATCTATCTTGTTCCCAGGCTTTTCCGTTGAAGATAAGCCAACTATTCCAGACCTGGCACCAGCGCACGCGCTCGCCGTATTGTGCTGCGAACCGTTCAGCATTGCCCAGGTCAGTGCGATTGTACGGTCGTTCATTCGTGGCAGCGTCTGGCGCGCTACTGCTATGCTGTCCATTCCCATTAGTAGCGCCGGCAGTCTCCGCTTTGTAGCGCGGCAGCTCCGTAGCTGATTCGCCCTGCCTTATCCCCGCCTGTATCTGTGAATTGAGCGTTCGCAGCGAGGGCTCTTGTTCAGTGGTAGCCAGCCCGTTCGCTATACAAGCCTTCCAAATGGACTCCTTAATCCGGTCTTGGAGCAATCCGCATTGTGCGACGAATACGCCGGCGCGAAATGCCACCTTAGAAAGCTCAGAGTTGCGCCCTGGCGCCGCTCTCACCTTCAGCTCGGCTATCTTCTTATCAAGCTCACGGCAAGCCTTCGCCTTTGGGCGTCTATTCGCGAGCACCCCTTCATAGAACTCGTCTAGCTCTGCCTGCCTGCTTTCAATCGTGTCAGGCGTCCCGTCTAGGTACTTGTCAGTTATGGTGAAGTAGCGCCCGTGATCGTAGGTTTCAACGTGATCTACAAATGGCTCAGCCGTGATAGCTTTGGGTATTGAGCCGTGTACCAGTATCCGCAGACCCGCCCCGCTGGGTGTGATATAGGTGAAGGAATTGAAACGCTTTACCCACTTGGCGACCTCAGGGGCTATGGTGTTCCCAGAAATGCAGTCATCAAAATCAATGCCAGTGATGTTGTTCTCTTTGGTGACGACGATACCGACGCCGTGATACTTGCCCTGGCTCCCTGCCCTGGCTTTCTCAGCTTGTGCGTAGGTTCCCCATGTCGTTTTATCGTTTGATCGGGCATTCCCGCCCGTCTTTGGGTTAAGTGGTATCTTAGCAGGGTAGGAGTAGCACACCCACTGGTCGAGGGCCTGCAACTCTTGCATTGCAGGGGGAGTATTGACGCCTGTGTGACTATATGATAAGCTTTTCATGGTGATGGTGCAATCCCTGGTCAGGCTTTCAGTAGAATTAGAGCCCGGTCGGGGATTTCTCCGTTCTACGAACTATTTATGACAATAAAAAAGGCATGGGAATACGAGAAGATTATTCTCGTATTCGCCCATGCCTGAATTGACTTCGATGGCTGGCTGGTACCTCCCTTGGATGCACTCGACAAAGTGCGGGAGCCTGCCTGCATGATAGCATTATCCACATCACGGTGTCTACTGTGTTTTTTGCACATGCTTTTCATCTGAAATATGTGCTTTTTGCATATAAATTTAACATGTGGGTACTTTCACGCCTCATCCAAGCGAACTCATTGTTCAGGAGATCAATTCCATCGAGCCTATAGAGATAAATCAAAGTGCGTTCACGTCTTCTTGCTTCTGATTTAGTGAGATGCCGATCTATAGGCTCTAATATCGGTGTGAGTCCTTCCTGGCGTAACTCACGTATCCATGAGACCTTCCTAGAATTAGAAAGCTTGTTTAACTGATGCGTGTGATCTCTGAGCCTTCTTTTCACATCGTTCGTTATACCAATGTATTTAATGTCCCCACTCCTAGGGTCTCTCAACCGATATGTTGAGTACTCATCCTCATGTGCATCCTGCATGTGCTACAATCCTCTTGTATCGTTGTTGGCTCTGCTCGGTTGCGTCGGAAGCTGGCCGAGCAGAGCTGGCTATGCGGCATCAGATGGTACTTCTTTCTTTGGCCTCATCTTGTACGCCTCCACATCACTCTTGAGATACAAGTTCTGCCGCTCATCCTTCGGCTTATATCTGATGTGATGTTTATGGGCCAGCAGCCGCACATAATCGGGTGAAACCGTCCGGTTGTTGCGCTTAGACATGATGCGAGCGGCTTCTCGCACCTCGATCCATTCTTCTCTTTGAGCCATGGTCAAGTCTCCTTTATCCTTCCTATTCGCTTGACGTATACCGTCATCTCAAGTATACGCCTAACTAGAATGTATGTCAATACGCTTGACGGATATTCTATGACTTTCCTGGAATTGCCGATATTCATGCATAAATCGCTTGACATTAGTATACGACAGGCGTATAATCTTAGTAGATAGAAAAACAAAGCCCCTGAACAATCGAATACCGGACGAGCCAAGGAAATCGAAGCCTCACAGACACAACTGAGCTGATACAAGAGGATAGAAAAATAAACGAAGCGAGTCCGAAGCGAACAAAAACAAACAGCGACCACACGGGCCGCTGCCGATGAGCCACAACCACTCAAAGTTAAAGGCTCTCAAGAAAGGATTATACACCATGGCAAAGCAAGCAACCGCAAAGGTCCCGACCAGCATCCAGCAAGCCGCCATCTGCCGCTGCACCGACAAGGCGACGCATGAAGTTTTCTACACCATGAAGTCCGACCTCTCAGACATCTGGTATCAAGTGCGCTGGATTGGCAACCGCTGGCAGTGCAATTGTCCGGCGATGAGCCACTCCGTATGCAAGCATGAAAGAGCCGTCAACGAAGTCCTGGCCGTCCGACGAAGCCGCATCGCCGCCAAGATCGACGAGCAGACCTCGGAGATCGTCGCCACGATGCAAGCCGAAGAGGACGAGAAAAACGAAGCCGAAGCCGACGAGACACCCGGACTCGACGCGGCTGAGAGCTACATCGAAAAACTGCGGCGATTGGAGCGGGAGCGCGAGGCTCGCAAACAAGATGCCTGGAAAGAGCGGTCGCAATTCACGCCATCTCACAAGATGGAAGTCGCACCGAGCGGGCGACTCGTCCCGATGCGCTAGTTGAAATAGTGGCCAGGGTGTGAAAGCCCTGGCCAGAAAGGAACAATTCAATGACCATTCAAATCAAGACAAAAAGCGGAGAAGTCAAGCAATATTCGACAGTGGCGGAACGCCTGCAGGCGCTCCATGAAGCCGGGAAGGTGTTGGAGGTGTTGGAGTCAGCGCCGGTGCAAGTGGGCGATGGATGGATATGGAGAGTACAGCTCACCGTCGATGGACTCACCTACGTTGGCAACGCTGAGGTGCACCTGAATAGCACCAACTTTGCTGAGAAAGCCGACCCCTGGGCGACTGCTGAGACAAGCGCAGTCGGACGGGCCATCGCCTGGTCGGGCTATGCGGGCACACCAGATAACCCTAGTATCGCTAGTGCTGACGAGGTTATCCGCGCTCAGGCAAAGGTAGTAGATGCGCCAGCATTCACCGAAGCGGAGCAGGCGCAGCTCGCTACCATCAAGCAGGGTATCAGGACCGACCAATGGACGGCTTTCAAGGTGCATGTGTGGGGGAAGCGGGTCGAGGATGACGAACTGACACCGGGCATGCTCCCACGGTTGCAGAGTGCGTTCGACAAGTTACAGAAAGGAGGTGCGAACGGCAAGTAGCAAGCAAGCAATGCTTGCCCGGGGTGTGACTCGGGCCAGTGGGGTGAACACAGTTTGAAACAAGTCGCATTCACGAAAGGATTCTAACACATGGCAACCAACAACCAACCAACCATTCACCGCGGCCTGGCTCTCGCGATAGTCATGCTCGACGACCTGCAGCACCAGTTGCCTGAGCATCCGTTTTGTTCAGATCGGGCATGTCCTTGTGAAATTTGCAGACTATTATGGCAAAATCCGGCGCATTATGCTTCACAAACCGAAAATTACAGGCCAGTCTACCCATCCTACATCAGAAACCTGTAATGCAAGTTCGGAAGGAGCGAGTGATCCGGACATCGGTGCGTATGCTTTGGAGTCCGAAACTACTCCAGATGCGTCTGTGAGTAAAATTGGTGATTTTGAAGCAATTTGTGGCAGTTCTGGAGACTTTTGCTGCGAAATGTCGCGCAAAGCACTCCATAGTTGGCTTGTATTCGATACAAACGACTTACTGCCGCAATATGGCTCACAAATCATACTCACCGCCAAAATATGCCTTCACTTTTGGCTTTATCTCTGCAATATAAAGCAAGGAGAAAAGCCAAGTGGATCGGCACAATATGCTTCAGGAAAAAGCCAAATTATGGATAAAATCGCACAACGCCAGCGACACACGCATCACATTGGAAAAGTGAGATAGAAGCCGCCAGTTATGGGACTCTTCCATACTGGCGGCATTTGTGGTACACATAACAACAAAGGAGCACAAAATGATCGATCAGGAAAACACACAGCTAACCATCCCCAGCGGCCCCGCATGGCAACCTTCGCTGGAGCAATGCGTCTCAGGCTGGTTACATGCAAAATTTGGGAAAAGTCAGAGCGC
>WNGH01008032.1_pt1 | contig 10272 bp, 8 predicted proteins | sample 5400631 | NCBI WGS metagenome assembly WNGH01 (sample SAMN13153373, study PRJNA577476) | soil metagenome | isolation source: 115 cm soil or saprolite under Garry oak tree replicate 1 | place: USA:California | collected 2016-06-15 | reverse complement strand
CCGAAGGGACGCCGGAAACGGGGGCGTGCGGCCTGAACTCGCAGGGAATCCTGGTGAATTTTCCTGCCGGAAAGACAGGTGCGATCGGCGAATGGTGAAGCAGGCGGAGCTATTCGCCGCAATCGCGGAGAAAATCGGCGTACCGACCCCGATGGGACACTCTGTCGCAGTGCAGCAGCCGTTCAGGCAAAACGGAATACCGGATCATGAAGCCCCGGATCAGGAAGCCCTGGGCTTGCCGGTGTCCTTGGCGGCCGTGCTCGCGGCGTCCCCAAAGGATTTCCTGAACGTCCTTGGCGCGGACCAGCTTGTGCGCGAACTCGAAGGAATTCGCCACATTCTGCTCCGCGAACGTCATCGCCTTCTTGCCCACGTCCCTGGCCCCGGCCTGCGCCACCGCGGCTTGGCCTTCCAGCGTGCTGACCGCCTGCTGGGCGGCCGCGATGAAGCCGTCGAAGGCCTTTCTCGCCTGTTCCACGCTCTGCTCCGCCATCTGCCGCATTTCGGCGGGGATTTCGAATTTCGGTATGCGCTCCTCGGCCATCGTCGCCTCCCGTTTCCGGTGTCTTGCATGGTTCGGGCGCCCGGGGATCGCTGGCGCACGGCACCGGTCCGCCAGCGTATCATAGTGCGGCAGGCGAATCGCTTTTATAAGAAAGTCGCACGCAACGGGGCAGTTAACGTTATCCCCGCCTCGTGCAGCGACAACGGCCACCCGGCGTGGACGCCAGGGCCCCCCCGGACTAATACGGGTTCCTTTAGCGCTTGGCGACAAAACGCCCGGGAGCACCCGGTGATACGCATCCTTCGCTCGCAATGACGAAACCGGTCCTTGCCCTTGTCCGCGACCCTAGGCTCTCGCCCCACGTGACGAGCCCGGTGCCGGCTTGGCTCTGCACGGTCGAGCCCCCGCGCATGGTCTGGATCAATGCGGCGGGCGCCGGCCTGCGGGGTTCCCCGAGCCCCGCGGCGGTTACGCAGCGGCCAATGTCGCCGGGCGATCCCTTGGCCATCGACCTTGCCCGGCTCGCCGCCGGCCTGCCCGATTCCGGCGCCGCGCGACTCGAGCGGATTCGTGGGCTCGCCGCCGGCATCGGACGCACGACCGTGTGCGCCTGCTCGCGGCTCGCGCTCGAAGATGGCATGGCGATCCTGATGGTCGCGGCGGAGCCTGCCGCATCCGCCATGCCGTTGGCCGAACGGGTGCGCAGGACGTTTGCGGACGCGGAAGGCGCGATTGCGGTGTTCTCCCCGGCTGGGGCACTCATCCATGCCAGCGCGGAGGCTGCCGCCCAACTCGGCCCGATGACGACGCTGGCAGCTTGGGGGGCCGGTGCGCTCGCGGCCGAGGCGCTGAACTGCGGCCGCGCGAGCGGCAACAGTCTCATCGGACCCGTCGAGTTCCAGCGGATCGGCACCGGCGGCAACGCCGTCGTGCTGGCGATTTTGGCCGCGGAGCCCGATCGCTCGCAGCCCCCATCGTCCGAGATCGGCATGGACGAAGTTCCGTTCCCGATCGAGCCGGCGCAAGCCGAGCAACGGGCTGTGCCGGCCGATGGCGCCGAACCGGCCGCAGTTCCTCCCCGGCCGGAACGGCCGCTTCCGCTCCGCTTCGTGTGGCAGATCGATACGGACGGACGATTCACGCTCGGCGCGACGGACTTTGCCGAGGCGATGGGCGCGCAAACCCTAGCGCAGATCGGACGGACCTGGAACGAGGTCGCCGCCGAGCTCGGGCTCGACCCGGACCAACGCGTGGAACGCGCAATCGCCTCGCGGGATACGTGGAGCGGCGTCACATTGGCTTGGCCCGTGGAGGGCAGCGAACAGCGGCTCGCGGTCGAGCTGTCGGGACTGCCGGTGTTCGATCGCGACCGAACGTTTCGCGGTTACCGCGGCTTCGGAGTCTGCCGGGATGTCGCGCGGTTGGCGGCGGCAATCGCCGCTCGCAGCGCCGCGCCGGCGGTCTCCGCGCCACTTTCCGATGCAGCCGCTCGCTCGATTGCCGCAGATGCCGGGGAGCCTTCGGGCACGCAACCGACCGACCCGCGACCGCAGCTCACGCTGGTGCCGGCTGCCAAGAACGTCGTGCCGTTTCGGAGCGCCGGCGCCAATGAACGCCGGCCCGCATTGAGCGCGGTCGAACGAACGGCGTTCCGGGAGATCGGCCAGGCTCTGACCTCGGGACTCCCCGAGAACGCCGACGAACCGGGTACAAGAACCGAGCAACCTGTTGCGGGCGGCGAGCCCGCGGGGCCCCGCGCTGAGGATGCTACCGTGGTGCCCAGCGCGTTTGCGCCAGGCGGCGTGCCGGCCGCGGCCGGCGCGGCGATGGCCAAACCGGGGTCGACCGCGCTCGACCGACTACCGATCGGGGTGCTCGTCTATCGTGGCAGCCGGCTCATTCATGCCAATCGCGTGCTGCTCGATTGGACCGGATACGAGGATCTCGGCGCGCTCGCGGCGGCGGGGGGGCTCGAGCGGGTGTTCGCCGAACCGGCCGCCGCGCTCGACCAGTCCGGCGAAACCGGCCGGACGCTGGCAATCACCACGCGCACCGGTGCGCCGCTGGCGGTCGAGGGCCGGCTGTTCAGCGTGTCATGGGGCGCCGAGACGGCATTCATGCTGGTCCTGCTCCAGGCGGGCGACCGGCTCAAGAGCTCCGAGCTCGCGCTCCGCCGCGCCGAGGCGGACGCTCGCGAGCTCCGCTCGATCCTGGACACCGCGACCGACGGCGTGGTCGTGATCGAGCGCGACGGCCGCATCGCGTCGCTCAACCGCAGCGCGGAAGCCTTGTTCGGTTACGAGACCCGCGACCTCGTCGGCGCACCGTTCGGCGATCTGTTCGCGCCCGAAAGCCAGCGCGCCGCGCTCGATTATCTCGACGGGCTGTCGCTCAACGGCGTGGCGAGCGTGCTCAACGACGGCCGCGAGGTGATCGGCCGCGTGCGCGAGGGCGGCCTGATCCCGCTGTTCATGACGATGGGCAGGATCGCGGACGGGACCGACAAATTCTGTGCAGTGCTGCGCGACATCACCCAGTGGAAGCGCGCGGAGGAGGACTTGGTCAACGCCAAGCGCGAGGCGGAGCGGGCGTCCTCGGCGAAATCCGACTTTCTCGCGAAAATCAGCCACGAGATCCGTACCCCCCTCAACGCCATCATCGGCTTCTCCGAAGTCATGATGGACGAGCGCTTCGGCCCGGTCGGCAACGAGCGCTACCGTCAGTACCTCAAGGACATTCACGCCTCGGGCGGCCATCTCGTGTCGCTGCTCAACGATCTTCTCGATCTCTCCAAGATCGAGGCGGGCAAGCTCGACCTCACCTTCGACAGCGTCGACCTCACCGCGTTGCTGCAGCAGTGCGTCGCCATCATGCAGCCGCAAGCCAACCGCGAGCGGATCATCATTCGCACATCGCTGCTGCCGACGCTGCCGGCGGTCGTGGTCGATGAGCGCTCGATCCGCCAGATCGTGCTCAATCTGCTGTCGAACTCCATCAAGTTCACCGGCGCCGGCGGCCAGGTGATCGTCTCGACCGCGCTCACCGAGCGGGGCGAGGCGGTGCTGCGCGTGCGCGACACCGGGATCGGCATGAGCGAGAAGGAGATCGAGACGGCGCTCGAGCCGTTCCGGCAGCTCGCGACTTCGACGCGCTGGGGGTCCGGCGGGACCGGACTGGGACTGCCGCTCACCAAGGCGCTGGTGGAGGCCAATCGCGCGACCTTCACCATCAAGAGCGCGGTGAATGCCGGAACCCTGGTCGAAATCACGTTTCCGGCAACCCGGGTGCTCGCGGAATAAGCAGCAGCCGCACGCGAGGCTCCACCTGGAAAACGGCGGATCGGTTGCGGCACCGCCATATAAACTGCGGGTTCGATGCGCTAAGCTGGTCTGCGGACCAAGCGCGCCGGGGACGTACCGTGATCCGTCGAATCCGTCACACATGCTTTGCCCTTGTGGCATTGCTGTCGATCGGTCAGCCTCCCGCGGCGGCGGAGGGGGAGAACGCCGATCTGCTGCTCGTGCTGGCGGCGGATGTTTCGCGCAGCATCGACGTCGCGAAGTTCCAGCTGCAGCGCGAAGGCTACGCCTCTGCCATCACCAATCCGCGGGTGCTCGATGCGATTCGTTCGGGCCCGACCGGACGCATCGCCGTGTGCTTCCTCGAATGGTCGGGCGTGGCGTCGCAGCGGCTCGTCATCGACTGGACGCTGATCGGCGATGCGGACGCCGCCCGCCATTTCAGCGACGGCATCGTCGAGGCGCCGCGTTCGTTCGCCGACCGCACCTCGATCAGCGCCGGGATCGATTTCGCGATGGAGCAGCTGGAGCGCGCGCCGTTCACATCGAAGCGCCGCGCCATCGACGTCTCCGGCGACGGCACCAACAACAGCGGACGCGACGCCGGCGCGGCGCGGGATGACGCGATCGCCAAAGGCGTCACCCTCAACGGCCTCGTCATCCTGAGCGAGACGCCGCTGGTCTGGAACCCGGAGCACACCAATCCGGCCGGGGGGCTCGCCGAATATTATCGCCGCAACGTGATCGGCGGCCCCAACGCCTTCGTCATGGTCGCGGAGAATTTCTCCTCGTTCGGCGCGGCCCTGGTCAAGAAACTGGTCGCCGAAATCGCCGAGGCTGCTTCCCCAACGACGGTCCGCGGCCGGATCGCGCGGCCTTGATCCGCAACCGCCCGGTCGGGTAGCGTCGCCCCGCCACCCCGCTTCCGCTCGGTCGAGCAGCACGCCACCCGCAGCTTTCGCCGCCGACATCCCGAAACGCCCAGGTATGGTTCGATGAACAAGGTCTATTCCGACGCGAGCACCGCGCTCGCCGGCTTGCTGCATGACGGCATGGTGATCATGGCCGGCGGCTTCGGGCTGTGCGGCATTCCGGAGACGTTGATCCATGCCATCCGCGATTCCGGCGTGAAGCATCTCACCGTGGTCTCCAACAACGCCGGGATCGACGGCGTCGGGCTCGGCCTGTTGCTGGAGACCCGGCAGATCCGCAAGATGATCTCGTCCTATGTCGGCGAGAACAAAACCTTCGCGCAGCAATATCTCGCCGGGCAGCTGGAGCTCGAATTCAATCCCCAGGGCACGCTCGCCGAGCGCATCCGAGCCGGCGGCGCCGGCATTCCGGCGTTCTTCACCAAGACCGGCGTCGGCACCATCATCGCCGAGGGCAAGGAAGTGCGCGAGTTCGACGGCGAGAAATACGTAATGGAGCGCGGCCTCGTCGCCGACCTCTCGATCGTGCATGCCTGGAAGGCCGACACCGAGGGCAATCTGGTCTACCGCAAGACCGCCCGGAACTTCAATCCGATGATGGCCACCGCCGGAAAAGTGACGGTCGCCGAAGTCGAGATCCTGGTCGATCCCGGCGAGATCGAGCCCGACGACATCATCACGCCCGGGATCTACGTGCAGCGAATCGTGCCCGCGCTCAACGCCTCGAAGCACATCGAGCAGCGCACCACGCGTCCTCGCCCCTGAGCAGGAGACAAGAACGATGCCCTGGTCCCGCGAAGAGATGGCCGCCCGCGCCGCCAAGGAGCTGCGCGACGGTTTCTACGTCAACCTCGGTATCGGCATTCCGACGCTGGTGTCCAACTACATACCGGAAGGGATCAGCGTGCAGCTGCAGAGCGAGAACGGCATGCTCGGCATGGGCCCCTTCCCCTACGAGGGCGAGGAGGACCCGGACCTCATCAACGCCGGCAAGCAGACCATCACCGAGCTGCCGACGACGAGCTATTTCTCCTCTGCCGACAGCTTCGCCATGATCCGCGGCGGCCATATCGATCTTTCCATCCTGGGTGCCATGCAGGTCGCGGAAAACGGCGATCTCGCCAACTGGATGATCCCCGGCAAGATGGTCAAGGGCATGGGCGGCGCCATGGACCTCGTGGCCGGGGTCAAGAAGGTGGTGGTGATCATGGAGCATACCGCCAAGAACGAACCCAAGCTGCTGAAGCGCTGCACACTGCCGCTCACGGGTGCCCAGGTCGTCGACCTGGTGATCACCGATCTCGGGGTGTTCGCCATCGACAAGCACCGGGGCGGCGGCATGACGCTCATCGAAATCGCCCCGAAGGTCACGCTCGACGAGATCCGTGCCAAGACCGAGGCGGGCTTTCGGGTCGACCCCAAGCTGAATTGAGGCCTTAAGGCCACGAAAGCGTCACAGAGCCGCGTCAGGAGTGGCCCACGCGCTGCCGGCCTGTCGGCGGCGGCCGGATCATCGTAGGTTGAACACCCGTGTTCGTGGCTGGCGGTTTCAAACGCCTGGGAATCCTCCTCGCCGCACTGGTTGCGGCCGGGGTTGCCGCGCTCGTGGCGATTTCGCTGGTCATTCCCGCCGAGGACGTGCGCAACGCCATCAAGGCCGAGATCCGCGCGGTGACCGGCTTCGAGCCGATGATTCGCGGCGATGCCTCGGTTTCCCTGTTTCCCTGGGGCACGGTGAGCTTCGCCGACGTCAGCCTGGGCGATGACGGCAGCGGCGGGCGGGCGCTTGCCGCCGAGCGCGTGACCGCCCGGCTGCGGCTGCTGCCGCTGCTGTTCGGCCGCATCGAGGCCGCCGACCTCTGGCTGCTGCGGCCGAAAATCTCGCTCCGCTTCGCGCCGGAAGCAGGCTCGAACTGGTCCGGCGTCGCCGAGGCACTGACCCGCGCGCTCAAGCCGACGGCAAGTCCGGCCGACGCGCTGATGTCGTTCTCGGAAATCCGCATCGCCGACGGCACGATCGAAATTCGCGACGACGCGCGCGGGCTTTTGGAGCGCCTCTCCAACGTCGAGATGTCGCTCGCCTGGCCGGCGATCGCCAAGAGCTTCGTCGCGACCGGCCGGTTCGTATGGCGTGACGAGCCGATCGACCTGAGTCTGAACCTCAACGATCTCTCCGCCGCACTCGACGGCGAGCGCGCCGGGCTCAAGGTGCGACTGAGCGGCCAGCCGTTCCGGGTCGGCTTCGACGGCCACATCGGCCGGCGGCCGACACTCAAAATGGAAGGCACGCTCGCCGCCGATACGCAATCGCTGCGCAACGCGCTGGTGTGGGCCGGTCAGAAGCCGCTCCCGGGCGGCGGGTTCGGTCGCTTCGCGCTCAAGGCCCACACCACGCTGGTCGCCGGCACCGTGGCGCTGTCCGGGGTCAACATCGAGCTCGACGGCAACACGGCGGACGGCGTGCTCGCGTTCGCGGCCGATGGCCGGCCGATGGTGCAGGGCACGCTCGCGGCCGACGAGCTCGATCTCACCCCCTACATTTCGACCGCGCACGGGCTGCGCGCGAGCGGGCACGACTGGAGCCGGGTGCCGATCGTGCTCGACGGGCTGATGGATTTGGACGTCGACCTGAGGCTTTCGGCCGCGCGCATCAATCTGGGAAATGCGAAGCTCGGCCGCACCGCGATCGGTGCCAATCTGCGCGATGGACGCTTGACGCTGGCGATCGGCGAAGCCCAGGCGTTCGGCGGGGTGCTCAAAGGCTCCTTGACGCTGGCGACGGCGCAATCCGGCGCCGAGATCAAATCGCAGCTGCAGTTCGCCAACGTCGATCTGGAGAGCTGCCTGCGCGACCTGTTCGGCATTCGTCGTGTCGACGGCAAAGGCACCCTGGTGTTCGCCGTCGAAGCCGCGGGCGAGAGCGTGCTTGCACTGACCCAGACCTTGAGCGGCACCGCGAGTTTGGTGGCCGAAAACGGCTCGCTCACCGGCCTCAATGTCGAGCAGCTGCTCAAGCGGCTGGAGCGCCGTCCGCTCTCGGGAGGCGGCGAGTTCCGCAGCGGGCGCACGCCGTTCGACAAATTGACCGTGAGCCTCAGACTTGCCGAGGGGACCGCAAACGTCGAGGACGTGAGGCTGGAGAGCGCGGCGGTGCGCCTCGCGCTCGCGGGCTCGGCTTCGATCCCGGCGCGAGACCTCGATCTCAAGGGTACCGCCAGCCTGGTTGCCGCCGTGGCCGACAGCCCGCCCACCTTCGAGCTGCCGTTCGTGATCCAGGGGCCGTGGGAGGATCCGCTGCTGTTGCCCGATGCCGAGATCCTGATCCGCCGCTCCGGCGCCGCGGCGCCGCTGCTCGATGCGGTGCGCGATCCCAAAACCCGCGATGCGGTGCGCTCGGTGATCGAGCGGGTGACGCGACCTGGGCCGAAGCCCGCGGCGGTGCACCCCGCTGCAGCGCAGCCTGCCGCGGCTTCGCCGCCCGGACCGGACGCACCGGCGCAACCTGCTGCCGCCGCAGCTCCGGCACTTGGGCAAGACGCCGCTTCCGCTCCAGCGGAAGGCGCGCGGCCCGACGACGCGGCGAGCCACTGACCGTCATAATTTCGCGGTGAGATCCACGGCCTCGGCGCGCCGCGACGCGCGGCCTCGGTTGAGCACTGCAGCGGCGATGACGCCGAGCGCGACCAGCACGATCATGAGCGTGCAGATCGCGTTGATCTCCGGCTTCACCCCCAGGCGCACTTCCGAATAGATCCGGATCGGCAGCGTCGTAGCGCCGGGGCCGGTCGTGAAGCTGGCGATGACGAGATCGTCGAGCGAGAGCGTGAAGGCGAGCAGGAAGCCCGCGGCGATCGCCGGCCAGATCAGCGGCAGCATCACCAGCAGGAAGCTGCGCAACGGCGGGGCGCCGAGGTCCATCGCGGCCTCCTCGAGGCTGCGATCGAACGTCAGCAGGCGCGATTCCACCACGACCGCGACGAAGCACAGCGTCACGCTGCTGTGCGCAATGGTGATGGTCCAAAAACCGCGATCGAGCCCGATCGCGACGAACAGCAACAGCAAGGCGAGCCCGGTGATCACCTCCGGCATCACCAGCGGCGCGTAGAGCAGCCCGGTGAACAGCAGCCGGCCGCGGAACCGCCCGCCGCGCGCGAGCGCCACCGCCGCGAGCGTGCCCAGGATCGTGGCCGCCGTAGCCGAAACCAGCGCCACGCGCACCGATACCCAGGCCGATTCCAGCATCGCGCCGTCGGCGAGAAGCTCGCGATACCATGCGAGCGACCAGCCGCCCCACACGGTCACCAGCCGCGAAGCGTTGAACGAATAGATCACCAGGATCGCGATCGGCAGATAGAGAAAGGCGAGGCCGAGCGCCGCGCTCACCAGGTTGAAGCTCGAGAGCCCCTTGCGCATGGCGTCAGCCGCCTTGCTCGATCTCGCGCGCCTGCCGGTGCTGATAGATGAGAATCGGCACGATCAGCAGGCACAGCAGCGCCACGGCGACCGCGGAGGCGATCGGCCAGTCGCGATTGGCGAAGAACTCGGTCCACAGCGTCTGTCCGATCATCAGCGTCGCGGAGCCGCCGAGCAGGTCCGGAATGACGAATTCGCCGACGATCGGAATGAAGCAGAGCAGCGATCCGGCAACGATGCCGGGCCGCGACAGCGGAACCGTGATGCGCCAGAACGCCTTCCAGGGCGGCGCGCCGAGATCGGCGGCGGCCTCGTGGAGCGAAACTTCGATCTTTTCCAGGGCCGCATAGAGCGGCAGCACCATGAACGGAAAGTACGAATAGACGATGCCGATGTAGACCGCGGTGTTGGTCGAGAGCCAGCCGACCGGCTCCTCGACGATGCCGAGCGCCAGCAGCATCTGGTTGAAGAGCCCGTCGCGCTGCAGGATGTTGATCCAGGCGTAGACGCGAATGAGGAACGAGGTCCAGAACGGCAGCACCACCAGCATGACCAGCATGGCCTGCAGCCGGCGCGGCGCGCGCGCCATCGCGTAGGCAAACGGATAGCCGAGCGCGAGCAGCATCAAGGTGGAGAACGCCGCGACCTCCAGGCTCTTCAAATATGCCGCCAGATACAGCCGATCGGAGCCGAGAGCCGCGTAATTGTCGAACGAGAGCCCGGCAAGGAAGCGCCTGAGACCTTCCCAGCCGGCAGCAAGATCCAGCACCGGCAGATAGGGCGGCTGTGCGATCGCGGTCTCGGACAGGCTGATCTTGAGGACGATGAGGAACGGGACGAGAAAGAACGCCGTCAGCCACACGTAGGGGATCACGGCCGCGGCACGCCAGCGCGACACGCCAGTTGCGGTCTTCGCTTTTCCGGGCATGGCAAACACCCTAGTTCGTAGGGTGGGCAAAATCGAGCACGCCGGCGGGAAGACTCGCCGCAAGGCCCGCCAACGATTTTGCCCACCGAGTCCAGTCGGTGGGCAAGGCGCATCGCGCGCAAGTTCGCGCTTGCTGCATGCTTTTGATCGCGATGCGCCGTGCCCACCCTACGTGCTGGATGGAAAGCAGCCTAG
>WNGH01007633.1_pt1 | contig 10273 bp, 8 predicted proteins | sample 5400631 | NCBI WGS metagenome assembly WNGH01 (sample SAMN13153373, study PRJNA577476) | soil metagenome | isolation source: 115 cm soil or saprolite under Garry oak tree replicate 1 | place: USA:California | collected 2016-06-15 | reverse complement strand
GGGGGGCGCAAAATCGTGAAATGCACGAGATCGACGCTGGCGTCGGACTTCAGCAGGTTGCGCCAGGTCCGTTCTCCGGAATGCGGCTCGCCCGAGACCAACAGCACCCGCAACTTGTCGCGCACGCCGTCGATCGCAACCACCGCGCGGTTATTGACCAGCGTCAGCTCGTTATCGAGCGGAGACGCCTCGATCTCGACGATGTTGGGTCCGGCGTGCTTGATATCGATCTCGACGTTGACGGTCTGCCCGCTCTGTACGGTGCGCTCGTTGATCACTTCGCCGTCGCGACGCACCACAATCTTGGCGCGGTCGCTGCCGACGCCTTGATCGTCCAGCCGGTAGGTGATGGTCTGAACCTGTCCGACGATGCCGAAGCGGGGTGCCGCTGATATCGCGATGCGCCGGTCGCGCTCGTCTTTGCGCCCCGTGATCAGGGCGTGCACCGGGGCTTGAAATCCAAGCGCCGCCGCGTTGGCAGGAATGTCATGCACCCGGCCGTCGGTAATCATGAAGGCACCAGCGACGCGATCGACGGGAACGTCCGACAGCGTCGACGACAGCGCGCCGAATAACCTCGTGCCATCGGTTTCGCCGTCGGCCTGGCCGGCTTCGACGACCCGCACCTCCAGCCCCTTGATCGTCTTGAGGCTGTCGACCAATGCCTCCTGCGCTTTCGCGGTTTCGCGGTTGCGCTCGCCGAAATTCTGGCTGGGGCTCTTGTCGATCACGACAGCGGCCACCGACGATAACGGCTCGCGGTCCTCGCGGGTAAATGACGGATTGGCCAACGCCAGCAGGATAAGCGCCAGCGCCGTCACGCGCACCGCCGCACCGCGCGCGCGGCCGAGCAGGAGCAGGACGGCGATCACGGCGATGGCGGCCAGCGCGAGCCACAGCACCAGCGAGGGGACGAGCGGCGTAAACGCGATGCCGTACTGCATATTGCGTTCCTACTGTCCGAGCCGTTCGATCAGCGCCGGCGCATGCACCTGGTCGGCCTTGTAGTTTCCGGTCAGCGTATACATCACGATGTTGACGCCGGCGCGGAAGGCGAATTCGCGCTGCTTGGGCTCGCCCGGTGTCAGCGGCAGCATCGGCTGGCCGTCGGGGCGTATCGCCCAGGCACCGGCAAGATCGTTCGAGGTGATGATAATCGGTGAGACGCCGTCTCCGCCCCGGGCCGGCCGGGAGGCTGCCTCTTCGTCCTCGTCACGCGGCAAGGTTTCAACCCAGGTCTGGCCGGAGTTGAACCGGCCCGGGAAATCGTGCAGCAGATAGAACGTCTTGGTCAGCACGTGTTCGCGCGGAACCGGTTCAAGCTCGGGAACGTCAAGCGAGGAGAGAATATTGCGCAATGCCAGCATTCCCTGCGTCTGCGATGCGCCGCTTTCTCCCGGCGACGCCTCGATGGCATCGCGCGTGTCGAACACCACGGTGCCGCCCTGTTTCATGTAGGCGTCGATGCGGTTGATGGCGTCCTGTGGCGGCTTCGCCGCTCCGGGCACGACCGGCCAGTAGATCAGCGGGAAGAACGCCAGTTCGTCGCGTGCAGGGTCGATGCCGACGGGGTCGCCGGCTTCCAATGCCGTGCGCTGCGCGAGAAACAACGTCAGCCCGGACATCCCGGCCTTGACGATGGAATCCACGTCGGTATTGCCGGTAACGACATAGGCGAGCCGGGTTTGCGAGACCGACTTGATCGCGAAATCGTCGTTGTTGTCGGCACGGGACGGCGATGGCGCCGCCAATATCGTGGACAATGCCAACGCGAACGCCAGCGCAGCAGGCGCGGCGCGGCGCCGCAGCAACGCTGCGATGCCGGCGCCAAGCATAGCGACGATAATCGCGTCGATCAGGAACAGCGCCAGTGACGACGACAGCAGGATGCCGCGCAGATCGCGCGGTTCGGCATTGGTGTAGCTGGCACGCCGCGCGCGCAGGCCAGCGGTATCGAGCGGCGCGATGCGATCCGCCGCCGCCAGCGCATTGACCGCGAGAGGGCCGTCGGCCGGGCCATAGAATCCGGGCGGATGGTCCGATGTCGCCCGGTCCCGGAAGTCGGCCGCCAGCGGCTTCGCGGTTGAGGGCGGTGGTCCGAACGCACCGAAACCATCCAGCGTCCGCAGCGGCGCTACGGTTTCGACCTTCGCTTCGCCCGCCACGCCCGCACCCGGATTGGACGTATAGCCTGATGCGTCGACGATCCGCCTCAGCATCTCGACAAAGCTGCCCGACATCGGCAGATCGGACCAGCGCATGTCGGCACTGACGTGAAACAGGCTCACCAGGCCCTTGCCGCGATGTTCGCCCGTCACCAGCGGGGTTCCATCCTCCAGCGAGGCCCAGCTCTTGGTCGCCAGCACCGCATCCGGTTCGGCGAGCACCTGCCTGCTGACGGTGATGTCCTTTGGCACCGGCAGACCGGCGAACGGTCCATCGGCCGCGAACGAGGCGAGGTGCTGCGGCTTTTCCCAGGTAAGACTGCCGCCGAGGCTGCGTCCGCCGCGGCGCAGCTTTACCGGAACCAGATCGTCATCCGCCTGCGCCAGGCGCGGGCCGGCAAAACGCACCAGCACCCCGCCTTGCTCGATCCACGCAGCTATGCGCTCGCGAATTTCGGGCGACAGCGTGCCGACATCCGCGAGCACGATCATCGGCAGCTTCTGGTCGAGAAATTGCGTGATCGCCTGTTGCGGCGCGCCGCGATCGCCCAGCCGCACGTCGGCGAACGGCGCCAGCGCCCGGGTGAGGTAGAACGTCGATGCCAGCAGTGGCTGCGCGGTATCGTTGGTCGATCCGCTGACGATGCCGATGGCGCGCCGGCGCCATCGCTTGTCGAGCAGTTGCACCGCGCCCGCAGATCGTTCGCCCGATATTTCAAGGCGCGCGATGTCGTTGCGCAGCTCCACCGGAAGATCGAACGCCGCTTCGGTCTCGCGATCCTGCGGCGAAAAAGTATAGCGGGCTTCGCCGATCGGCGAGCCTTTTGGATCGATCGCGCGCACGATGCCCGCGGCAACGCCGCCATCGGCGCGCAGCACCTTCACCGTCATCTTCGCGGCGGCGTTCTCGGCTGCGACCAATGCGAGCGGGGATGGAGTGCCGCCTTCAAAAACCGTCAATGCGCGATCCCCGATTGTCTTGCTTAAGCCTTCCAGAAACTCCGGCCCTCGCCCGGTATCGACGCCATCCGACAGCCAGGCGATCTCGCTGTCGCCGGTGCCTTTAAGGAAACGCTCAATCGCGGGCAAGGTTTCGACCCTTTCGATCGAGTAGGGCTTGGGCACAAGCTGGCGCAACGCCACGCGCGCAGTGCCCCCCGGCATCAGTGTGATGTCACGCGCGGGCTCGGACAGCGGAACCAGCGCAACGCCGCGCCGGTTGCTGTCGGCATTCGCAATCAATTCGTCCGCGGCCTTGATCCGGATGTCCCAGCTCGAGGCCGCGCTCCAGCCGTCGTCGAGCAGGATGACAAGCGGAGCGCTATTGCCGGCAAGGCCGGTGTGCGGATTCCAGATCGGTCCCGCGGCCGCCAGGATCACGAGCGTCGCGGCTGCGAGCCGCAACGCCGTCAGCCACCATGGTGTATGCGACGGGGTTTCTTCCTTCGGCGCGATGTCCAGCAACAGCCGCGTCGGCGGAAACTCAATGCGCCGCGGCCGCGGCGGCATCACCCGCAACAGCCACCACAGCACGGGCAGGCTCAACAGACCCAGCAGCAGAAATGGTTCGGCGAAAGTGAGAGGCAGCCCTGCGATCATGCGCTTCGCCCCGCCTTGACGGTCGCGAAGCGCGCGCTTCCCTTGCTCGCCATCATGCCGCTGTGCAGGAACAGAAGCAGCTCGGCGGCCGAGCGGCTGGTGGTGTGGATCGAGAACAGCCAGTCCAGCCTGTTGGTCTCGCTGCGAATCTCGTCACGGTGAAGTGCGACCCGCGCCACGTAGTCGTCCGCCCATTTTTCCGCGCGGCCCGCGGTGATGACGCCGCCGCCTTCCGGCTCGACGAACTCGATCCGGCCGGAATAGGGGAAGCTTTCTTCTGCCGGGTCCACGATCTGCACCAGGGTGCCGTGCGCGCCGGATGCCGATAGTCCGGCGAGCATGGTCCTGATTTCGCCGATCGGCGACCAGAAATCCGACAGCACCACGATTTCGGCCAGCGCCGACGGCACAAACGACGGCGGCAGGCTCAGGCGGGCTGCATCATCGTGCAGCATCGCTTGCGCCATCTTGTCGATCACGCTGCGGCTTGCGGTCGGGGTCATCAGGCCGGGAACGCCGACCCGTTCGCCGCCCGCGACCAGCAGTTCGGCCAGCGCGAAGGTCACGATCAACCCGCGCTCCAGCTTGCTGTCGCGCGCCTGTCTGGATGCGAACGCCATCGACGGCGAGCGGTCCGGCCACAGCCACACGGTGTGCGCGGCCTCCCATTCCTGCTCGCGGACATAGAGATGATCGTCGCGTGCCGAGCGCCGCCAGTCGACGCTCTGGGATGGCTCGCCGGAAACGAAGCGGCGATATTGCCAGAAGCTTTCCCCGGCGCCGGCGCGCCGCCGTCCGTGCAGGCCGTGAATGACGTTGGCGGCGATGCGGCGAGCTTCAAGCACAAGGCGCGGCAGCGATGCGGCGAGCGTTCGGCTTTCGCCGTCGGCACGTCGGATCGCCGTGATCTCCCGGGTTGTGTGCCTGGTCTCTGCGGCCATCAACCAATCCGCGTCTTCAATTGCCGGATCACGTCAGGAATGGTGCGGCCTTCGGCACGGGCAGAAAACGTCAGCGCCATGCGGTGCTTGAGAACCGGCTCGGCCAGATCGAGCACGTCGTCGATCGAGGGCGCCAGACGGCCGTCGAGCAATGCGCGGGCACGAACTGCGAGCATCAGTGACTGGCTGGCGCGGGGACCCGGCCCCCAGGCGATCAGCTTGCCGGCCTCGCCGCCTTCCGGACCCGGACGCGCGGAGCGCACCAGCGAGAGGATCGCTTCCACGACCGAGTCGCCGACCGGCAGTCGCCGCACCAATCGTTGCGCGGTGATGAGGATATCCGCGTTCATGGCGGCCTTGGCGAGCGTCTCGTCCGCGCCCGTGGTTTCGAACAGGATGCGCCGCTCGGCGTCGCGATCGGGATAGTCGACGTCGATCTCCATCAGAAAGCGATCGAGCTGGGCCTCCGGCAGCGGGTAGGTGCCTTCCTGCTCCAGCGGGTTTTGGGTCGCGAGCACATGGAACGGCTTCGGCAAATCGTGGCGCGCGCCTGCAACCGTGATGTGCTGCTCCTGCATCGCCTGCAGCAGCGCGGACTGGGTGCGCGGGCTGGCGCGGTTGATTTCGTCGGCCATCAGAAGCTGAGCGAACACCGGTCCGGAGATGAAGCGGAACGACCGCTTGCCGGAAGTGCTCTCGTCCAGCACCTCCGCGCCCAGAATATCCGAGGGCATCAGGTCTGGCGTGAACTGGATGCGCTTGGCGTCGAGCCCGAGCGTAATGCCCAAGGTTTCCACCAGTTTGGTCTTGGCGAGGCCGGGCACGCCGATCAGAAGCGCGTGACCGCCGGACAGGATCGTCACCAGGGTATTTTCAATCACCCGGTCCTGACCGAAGATAACTGTGGAGATCGCATCCTTCGCGGTGCGGATTTGGCCGGCGACCTGTTCGGCCGAGCGGACGATCACGTCCTCAAGTTTTTCGACACTGTCTGCGCCAGCCATTGGTCACTCCTTGTCCAAACGCCGCCGATTGCGACGTCATGTCATGCACCCCTGCATAAACTTATGCGAAGGCCATGCATTCATTGAGTTAAACTATCCCCACATTATCGGTATTTAGGGGTATGAACTGCATCACGATGTGGCGACTTGACCTCAGGGTTTTCACCCGAGGGAACTCGCCCACACACACCGGAAGACGTGCACCAATCGTGCCAGATCGAGGCGATCAACCTCAGGGTAAACAATGGCGAAGCAAGGGCAGACCACCCATCAGGGCCTCGAAGGACTGACTGCTGCCGTCAGGGACGCTGCAAACACCGCTCCCGCAAAAGGGCTGCCGCCCGTGCATTTATGGAATCCGCCGTTCTGCGGCGATCTCGACATGCGAATCGCCAGCGACGGTACGTGGTTCTACATGGGTACGCCGATCGGACGACCCGCTTTGGTCCGGCTGTTTTCCACAATACTCAAGCGTGAGGACGGCAAGCACTTTCTCGTGACTCCGGTGGAGAAGGTCGGCATCCGCGTCGACGATGCGCCGTTTCTGGCGGTTGAGATGCTCAAGGAAACGGGTGATCGAGGCCGGCTGCTGCGCTTCCGCACCAACGTCGACGACTGGGTGCCATGCGATTCCGGGCACCGGCTGCGATTCGAGGCCGCGGCCGACGGCGGCCTCACGCCCTATCTTCACGTCCGCGCCGACCTGTGGGCCAAGGTCACGCGGGCGCTTTATTATGATCTGGTTGACATGGGCGAGGAGCGAGTGGTCGATGGTCGTCCAATGTTCGGTATCGCGTCGGCCGGCGAATTCTTTGCGATGGCCGATGCGGAGCAGGTGAGGGGCGCGCTTTGAACGAGCCGATGCTGAAGACCGACCCTGCCGCGATCGGCTCAGTGGAGTTTTTCGATCGGGCCCGTGCGCGGCTGCGCTTCGAGATTCCGGCAGGGCTGACCGACGCCAGCGTGGTTCCCCCAAGCGGCGACAAAGGTACCGATCGGATGCTGCAGATCATCGCCCGCGAACAGCCGATCCGCCCTGCCGCGGTGTTGATCCCGGTGGTGGAGCATGCGCAACCGACCGTGCTGTTGACCCAGCGCGCGGCGCATCTCAACGATCACGCCGGCCAGATCTCCTTCCCCGGCGGCAAGATCGACGCGACCGACGCCTCGCCGCTCGAGGCGGCGATACGTGAGGCCGAGGAGGAGATCGGCCTTTCCAGGGAATTCATCGATCCGATCGGCTACCTCGATCTGTACGCTACCGGGTTCGGATACCGCATCCTGCCGACGGTTGCGCGGGTGAAACCGGGCTTCAAGCTGCGCATCAACGAAGCCGAAGTCGACGATGCGTTCGAGGTTCCGCTGGCGTTCCTGATGGACCCTGTGAACCATCAGGTGCACAGCAAGGAATTCCGCGGCATCGAGCGTACGTACTACGCCATGCCGTTCGAGGAGCGTTATATCTGGGGCGCGACCGCGGGAATTCTGCGCGTGCTGTATGAGCGGATCTGCCTGCCATGATCCGTCCGGCCTTCACCGAGATCGGAATTTTCCTGATCCCGTTCGCGGTGTATGCGCTGTTTTTGATCGCGACACGCTCCGGATTGTTGATTCAGTCATCATGGCCGGTGCATATCATTGCCAAACTGGTGCTCGGTTCATTGCTGCTTGTGGTGCTCAGCTTTATTTTGCTCGCGCATTTTTCCGGCGCGCCGCCGAATTCGACTTACATCCCCGCGCATATCGAGAACGGCAAGTTCGTTCCCGGAGTTGAAAAATGACCGACGCGCGCGTGCTCGACGACGCGCCCTGGCTCAGATCCGGTCCGGCCGCCCGCGTGCTCGAATTGCTGAACGGTAACGGCGAGGAGGCGCGGGTGGTCGGCGGCGCGGTTCGCAACGCGCTGTTGAAGATTCCGACCGGCGATATCGATATCGCGACCACCGCCGCGCCCGACGAAGTGATCCGCCGCGCCAAGGCGGCCGGCATCAAGAGCGTGCCGACCGGCATCGAACATGGCACCGTGACGCTGGTCGTCGATGCGCAGCCGTTTGAGGTCACCACCTTGCGCGAGGATACCGAGACGTTCGGCCGCAAGGCGAAGGTCGCGTTCGGGCGCGACTGGGTTCGCGATGCGGAGCGGCGCGACTTCACCATCAACGGCCTGTCCGTCGACGCCGATGGTGTGGTGCATGACCATGTCGGCGGGTTGGATGATGTCCTCGCCAAACGGGTGCGCTTCATCGGCGATCCGAGCCAGCGCATCGCCGAAGACTATCTGCGCATCCTCAGGTTTTTCCGCATTCACGCCGCCTATGGCGCCGGCGAACTCGATCGCGCCGGATACCTTGCCTGCATCGCGGCACGAGCGGGCCTGACGACCCTCTCCGCCGAGCGCGTGCGCATGGAAATGCTGAAACTGATGGTCGCGGAAGGCGCGCCCGGCGCGGTCGCGGCGATGGCGGATGCCGGGTTACTGCTGCCGATTTTCGGCGGTGTCGCCTATATAGGACCGTTTACAGCCATGATATCGGCGGAGCGCCTGCTTGGACTTGAACCGAGCGCGGTTCGCCGCCTCGGCGCGCTGGCCGTCGCCGTCACCGAGGACGCCAGGCGGCTTGCGATGCGCTTGCGGCTGACCAATGCCGAAACCAAGGCGCTCGATTCCATGGGCCATCGCTGGTGGCGGCTCGCCGGCATGGACGAGGCGACCGCGCGGCGCCGGCTCTACCGGCTCGGCGAGGAGCGTTACCGCGACCGGCTGATGTTGGCGTGGGCGCGGGCAGGAGCGGGCACCGATTCGGCGCATTGGCGCGAACTCGCAACCCTGCCGTTGCGCTGGCGTGCGCCGAAATTTCCGCTGAAGGCGGCTGATTTCATCGGGCGCGGAATTGCCGAAGGTCCCGCGCTCGGGCAGGTGCTCGCGCTGGCCGAAGACGCGTGGCTGGCGGCGGATTTCCCTCTGGATGAGCCTGCGCTAAAAGCCATTGCCAACCAGACCGTCACGCGTTTCACCCGCGATCATCGGCTGTGAGTATCATTTCCGGCTTCGCCGATATTTCCTTAAGCCAACTCCTGCTGGTGGCGTGCGTCGCGCTGTTTGCGTCTGTTGTCGGCGGCTTGGCGGGCTACGGCACCGGCGCGCTGATGCCGCTGGTTCTGGTGCCCCTGATCGGCGCCGAACCGGTGGTGCCGATCATCGCCATCTCCTCGATCTTTACCAACACCAGCCGTTTCGCCGCCTATCTCCGCTATGCCGACCGCCGCCGCGCGGGAATCGTGATCGCGGCGGCCGCATTGACGACAGCGCTCGGCGCTTACGGCTATACCCGGCTTACCAACGCCGGCGCCGCGCTGGTGATCGGCGCCATGCTGATATCGAGCGTGCCGATGCGCCGTCTGCTCAAACGCCGCGATATCAAGATCAATGACACCGGGCTGGCCGCGGGCTCGGTGGGCTACGGCGTCGTGGTTGGTGGCACCTCGGGTTCGGGCGTCATTCTGCTGTCGCTCCTGATGGCGGCCGGCCTCGAGGGCGCGGCCGTGATCGCCACCGATGCCGTGATCTCGGTCGCCACCAGCATCATCAAGATTTCAGTATTCGGTCTGGCGGGCGTAGTCACCGCGCAAGTGCTGGCCTTTGCCGTTCTGATCGGCGCGATCGCGCTGCCCGGGGCGTTTCTCGCCCGCGCCTTTGTCGAGCGCATGCCGGTGCATGTTCACGCCGCGATCCTCGATGTCGCCGTGATCGCGGGCGGGACGGTCATGATTGTCGAAGCGGCGCGATCGCTTCATTGAACGAAATTACCGAAAAAGCGATGCCGCCGGGTCCAAGCTTCGGCGGCATCGCAAGCGAAGTCATGCGACCTCTTCCTCGTCCTCTTCTTCGTCTTCCTCTTCGTCGTCCGAATCCTCGACTTCGATCTGTTCGAGCACCGCGAGTGAAAGCGTTTCGCGAAACAGATCGCCTTCTCCGCCCATCCAGACGCATGCGATGGCGCCGTCCTTGACTTCCGCCACGGTCATCGAATGACCCCCGGATTTCAGAATGACAACATCGCCTGGCTTCAAGTCCATGATTGCTTTCCCCAAGTTGATTGACGCGATGGCCAGGCTATCGATCTGTCGTGACAGACCGTCATCGCCGCTATCGCCCCAAGATGATCGCCGGCTTCTGTGTCCGGTCTGTGTCCGGCCGAAACATTCTGCCCGGCAGTGGCCCGATTGCTGGCGGCAATGACAAAAAAGCAACAGCCGGATTTCGAACGCTCGTCCGCAGCAGCTAACCGCGCCCCCGCAGCCGTTGCCAACGCGTATCGGTCGCTGAGGGAGGCAGCAAGCAGCGCGCCCCACAGCGCTCTGCTCCGTGGAGCGGTCTGTGATAGTTGCCGCAGTTCATTGCGACGACGAGGTTGAGCTCGGGGGATACCAACAAGTATTGGCCGCCGTCCGCACCCTGAACTAATGCCGCTGATTTGCCCGACGTGTCAAATGCAGTCGCTGGCATCGCTCATGCCAGCGCCTACGGCTACTTTGCATGGGGTTGTTTTCGATATTTTTAGTT
>WNGH01016511.1_pt1 | contig 10275 bp, 8 predicted proteins | sample 5400631 | NCBI WGS metagenome assembly WNGH01 (sample SAMN13153373, study PRJNA577476) | soil metagenome | isolation source: 115 cm soil or saprolite under Garry oak tree replicate 1 | place: USA:California | collected 2016-06-15 | reverse complement strand
AGCCAGGTCAAGGCGTATATCCACCGGGCCCGCAACGAATTGCGGGGTTACCTCACGGCGGGAATGAAACCGCGACTACGCGAGCTCCGTAGGACGGCACAATGAGCGACCTCTTGGTGCAGCACCTCACCCCCGATGAGACCGAGCTATGGGCTCAGGGGCTGCTTCCCGCCGCGCGGGAGCTACACCTCGCCCAGTGCCCGGAGTGCCGTGTCGTCGGTGACCGCGAGCGGAAGCTGTTCCGCGCGCTGGCGCAGCTGCCCCGCTTCGCGCCGGAGTTCGGCTTCGTCGAGCGGGTGATGGCGAAAGTGAAGATCCCGAAGGCGGTCGAGGACCGTCCAAGACGGTCGCGGTGAACCCCCCGACCCTGTTGGATCGTTCCCGACCGCCCTCCCCTCACGCCCTCACCTCCGCCCCCACACCGACTCCTAGCATCCGCGCCGCACTGCCGTCCCGCACCGCGATCTCCACCGTGCCCCCGCTCCCCACCAGCGCGACGAGCTGGCCGCGCGCGACGTCGCCGAACGTGCGCACCAGCGTGCCGACGTCCGTCCCCGCGACTTTGACGCGGACGCCCGGCTCCACCTGGTAGCCGGGAATGTTGGAGACCAGCGTCCCGAACCGATCCACGTACAGCACTTCGCCGACGACCGCCGCACCGTCGTGACGGGCCGCCGGCAGCGGGGAGCGGTACGGATCGGTGATCGCATGACCCAGCTGCGTGAGGGACGCACCGATGGCGAGCTGAGCCGCCGCGGGGGCGAACACGTCCCGGGCGTGGAACGTGGGCGCGGCACTGGGCGGAATCGGCAGCGACACGAAGTGGGCATCGGCGGGAAGGCACGACAGGAGACCGTTGTCGGGGGCGACGAAGAAATGCCCTCCGGCGCCGGCGGCCAGGGCACGCCGCGCCGTCCCCACACCGGGATCGACCACAGCGAGGTGCACCGTGCCCTGCGGGAACCGGTGCCACACACGCCCCAGGATGTACTGGCCCGCCCGGAGGTCGCCGGGCGGCACCTGATGGGTGATGTCCAACAGCGCCGCGCCGTGGACGTGCGACAGCAGCACGCCCTTCACCTCGCCGACATAGCTGTCGGCGGTGCCGAAGTCGGTGAGCAGGGTGATGATGGGAGGCATCGGCCGTCAGCCAGTAGCCGTCGGCGCCATCATACAACGGCCCGCCGCCAGGCGCCCGAGGTCCAGAACAACGCCATGGCGATGCCGCGCGCAATCGCGGTCACCGAGAGCGCCAACCAGATGCCGAGCAGCCCGATCGTGGCCGACCACCACGCCGCGAGCGGCAGCCGCAGGAGCGTGAGCGCGGTGCTCACGGTCTGCGGCCAGAAGGTGTATCCGGCACCCGCGAGCGCGCCCTCGAGGATGATCTCGAACGTCTGCCCGACCTGCGCGAACGCGATCACCCGCAGGTAGAGACTGCCGTCTCCGATCACCGCCGGGTCCGTCGTGAACAGTGCCACGAGCGTTCGCGGGATGGCGAGAAACGCGACGGCGGTCGCGGTCGTAACGATGAGGCAGTAGCCGACGGTCATCCGGACCGCCTGACGGGCGCGCTGCTCCTGGCGGGCGCCCAAGTTCTGGCCCACGAGCGCGCTCGCCGAGAGGGCGAACCCCGAGATGGCCATGAAGCCGAGCCCCTCGACCTTGTGCCCCACGCCGAGGGCAGCGAGCGCGGGGGTGCCGAACTGCGAGGTGAACCGCGTCAGCCACATGTAAATCAAGCTCAAGAGCACGCCCGCGAGGGAGAGCGGCGCCCCGACGCGAAAGATCGTGGGCACGGCGCGCCAGTCGGGGGCGTCGAGCCGGATCAAGCCGCGTTTGAGCGCGATCACCACCCCGATGAGGAATCCACCGCCGCGCACCATCACCGATGCCGTCGCCGCGCCCTCGACACCGAGCCGGGGGAACGGGCCGAGCCCCGCGATGAGCAGCGGGTCGAGCCCGACCGACAGGAGGACCGACGCCGTCAGGATCAGGAACGGCGTGCGCGTGTCGCCCGAAGCGCGGAACGTCGCTTCGACGGCGAAGAAGCCGAACACGAGCGGCCCGCCCAGCAGCCAGGTGTCCAGGTAGGCGTGCCCGAGCCGCGCCACTTCGGGCGGCACGCGCATCAGGCGAAACAGGTCGGCGGTGAGGGCGAAGCCGAGCAGGCTCACGGCCGTGCCGGCAGCGAGCGCATAGAGCACAGCGGCGCCGGCGGCCCGGGCTGCCGCGTCCGGCAGCCCCTCGCCGTGGCGCCGCGCCGCGACCGCGATCAGCCCCACCTCGACCATCTCGCCCAGTGACAGCAGCACCCACACGTAGAAGCCGGCCGTCGACACCGCGGCGAGCGCCGCGGGGCCGATGAGCCGGCCCACCCAAATCGAGTCGATAAGGTTGAAGGAGAAGTGGCACGCCATCATCGCCACGGCGGGCGCGGCGAGCCGCAGGATCACCGGCCGCAGCGGCCCCACGGTGAGCGAGCCCGGCGTGCGCGCGACGGTCGTCACGCTCGGAAAGCTACCGGAGCGCAGGCCGGGCGGGCAACGAGGCGCGACTACCGAGGATCAGTTGCTGACCGTGATCGTGATCCCCGCGGAGGTCGTGGTGTGGCCGGCGGCGTCGCGCGCCGTCGCCGTGAGCGTATACGTCCCGTTCGCCATGCCGTGCGAATCCCACGACAGCGTGAACTTGGTGATTGGCGAATCGGTCGTGACTTCCGGTCCGACGTTCTGGCCGTCCAACTGGAACTGGACGCCGGCCATGTCGCGGTCGTCCACCGCCGTGGCCGTGAGGCTCACGGTGCCGGTCAGCGTGGCGCCGTCGGACGGCGCGAACAGGGAGATGACCGGCGGCCCCACGTCCGGCAGCGGGTTCGGGTGATTGGCCTTCCACTGCGCCACCGCATTGTTCCAGTACTGCAGGCCCGCGGCCCCCGTCATCACGGTGAAGCAACTCGGCAGGGTTTCAGGGAACGGCCCAGGACCGAGCCAGATCATCACGTTGTTCGCGCAATCCGCCAGCTTGCCGGGCGGCGGCGCCAGGAACTCGTCGTGATCGCTCAGGTTCTGATCGACCCGGAAGACGTCGTTGTGGAGCGACAGCATGGGAGACGTCGCGCTCCACTCGTAGAACCCGCCATGGCCCGGAAGGGGGCCGGTGAAGACGCCGTCCATCGGCTGCAACCGAACCAGCGTGTTCTTGATCGTCATGACGTTATTGCTGCCGTCCTGGGCCGTCGTGTACGGCCGCGAGGCAAATCCGATGAAGCAGCCATCCAGCAGCGCATCGTCGATGGTGCCGGAGAACACGAAGTGATTCTCGACGCAGCCGTCACGCGCGCGCAGCGTCCAGTTCGGAACGTTCTTGCCGAACGCGACCCCGTCGCCACGATCGAACGTGCGAACATTCTCGACGGTCACGTTGGGGCCGTCAGGCACCATGGAATAGTGCGAGAGCGCGCTGCTCCACGAAGTCGCGGGGGGCAGGTTTCCGATCGTCTCGCCGCCATGGTAGCACGTATTCGAACCGCCACCGAAGCGGATCGAAATGTTGTCCGAGGTCAAGAACTGGGCGGTGGAGGCGTCGATCTGGGTGTTATCCGGCAAACTGGTATTGGCGAAGGCCGACGTCTGCACCCCGCTCAGCGTGATGGTGGGACTTGTAAGACACGAGACCACAGTCGGAGCAGTGACGGTAATCACCGAGCTGCCGCTCTTGCCTTCCGAGGTCGCGGTGATCGTCGCTGACCCGGCCACGAGCCCCTTCACCAACCCGCTGCCATTCACGCTGGCCACCGCCACGGTGTTGCTCGCCCACGCCACGACCCGCCCGGACAGCGTATTCCCGCTCGCGTCTTTCGGTGTTGCCGCGAGCTGCACGGTTCCCCCGACGGCCACGCTCGCCGACGCCGGGGTCACCGTCACCGCCGCCACAGGGACGGTCACGGTGATGGCGGCGGACCCGGTCTTGCCCTCGCTGATGGCGGTAACCGTCGCCGTGCCTCCACTCACTCCAGTCACTAGGCCCGTGGCCGACACAGTGACCACGGTGGGGGTGCCAGAGGCCCACGTCACCACGCGCCCTGTGAGCACGTTCCCCGCCGCATCCTTCGTCGTCGCCGTCAACTGCACCGCACCACCGACGGCCACCGCTGCAGACGCCGGCGCCACGGTCACCGCGGCTACGGGCGCTGAGGGCACCACTATGGTGGCCCTGAAGACCCCGAAGGTCAGTGCCTGGCCGGTGACGTTGTCCACGGCCCGCGCCTCGACGCGCTGGCTGTCCGCCGGGTTGGTGCCAAGAGTCCACCGCTCCTGCGCGATCCCGGTCACACTCGTGAGGGCCGCGCCGGCAAACACGCTGCCACCACCGCTCGTGACACGGAAGTTCACGAGCTGCCCGCTCTGCGGCAGCCCGGTCGCATCCACTACCTTCACGACGAGTGGATTCGGGAGCTCCTTACCGGCCGGCCCAGATTGGAGGTCGCCGCTCACGATCTGTACCGACAGGGGGGCGCGCGGCTGCAACGGCGCGGCTGCCTCCTTCTCGCAGGCGAACACCAGCAGGCCTGCGCTCAGCAGCAACAACGCGCTCGAGAGGGGCTGCCTCAGACTCTTGATGCTGCTCATGAACCCACCCTGGAATGGAGTGGAACCGGTAGGGACCCGCACTAGCTAAAAAAAGGCTGCATATTGCGTGCTGTCGAGTTCGTACGTTAGGCGACGCAATACTCTCCGGCGGCGCCACTTAGCCGACGCCGCGCGTTCAGCTTGAAACGGAGCGGTGCGATTATGTAGTGCATCAGCAACGGAATGCGGTACCAGTCAGGCAGTTAGCGCACCCGAGCCTTGGCGCGTCGCCGCGCCTTGCTGTCATACAGCGAGCGGTCCGCCGCGCTCAGGAGCGCTTCCATAGAGTCGCCGTCCTGCGGGTACACCGCCACCCCGATGCTGACGGAAAGCGGGGGCTTCTCGCCATCCCGCGCCACCCGCTCGGCGACGCGCCGGGCGACGTGCCACGCCGCCGCGTCTCCCGTCTCGGGCAGCACCACGGCGAACTCGTCGCCGCCGAATCGGGCGGCGGTATCCATGGCCCGGCACGACCCGAACAGCGTCTCCGCCACGCGACACAGCGCCAGGCTGCCCACCAGGTGGCCGAAACTATCGTTGATCCTCTTCAGGCCGTCCATGTCGAGGAGCACGACGGCGAACGACCGCTCCGTCCGTTGGAACCGCTTGATCTCCGCGTCGATCGCGTAGGTGAGCTGGCGATAGTTGGCGAGGCCGGTCAGCGGATCGCTCACCGCCAGCTGGCGCAACCGCTCCTCCACCTGGTTACGCTCCGCCACCAAGGCGGCGAGCGCCATGGTCATCACCGACGTGACGCCCATGAACGCCTGCAACAGCAGCAGCGACTCGTTGTGCGCTGCCCGCACGAAGGGCCCGAATCCGTGCAGCGTCCCCCAGATGGCGATCCCGGACAACACCACGACAGCGCTCGCGGCCTCGCGCTGCGCGAAGCGGAACCCCGCCCAGATGAGCAACGGGAGGCACAGGAACTCCAACGGATAGTTCTTGACCCGGGATGGAAACAGCCCGCCGAACACGGTGAGGCCCACGACGATCACCCACAGCAACAGCGCCGCTGCCTCAATCAGCTTCGCCCGCTGCCAGCGGAGGTGCGGCGTCACGAACCACAGCATCAGCGCGGGCGCAACCACCAGGTCGCCCGCGGCGTCGCCGAGCCACCAGGTCCACCAGATCGGCCCGTAGTCGGCCCACCCCGCGTATCCCGCGAGCGAGATCGTGGTCACGCCTACGGTGGCGCTTACGGTCGTGCTGACCATGGCGGCGAGGGCCGTGAAGATGAAGACGTCCTGCGGGCGATCGAAGGCACGGCGACCGCGGGCGAAGCGGTTGACCAGATACGCGCCCACCACCCCTTCCAGGGTGTTCCCCAGCGCGATGCCGATAGAGGTCGCCACCGAGCCCGCAGTGGTGAGGTTCACGAGAAAGGCGCTGGCGAGAATGGCGGGCCAGACGTCGTAACCGAGCAGGACGAAGGCGACGAGGGCGATGCCGGTGGGAGGCCAGACCGCGGTCGCGCTGGCATTCAGGAAGGCAAGCCGCAGCCCCAGCTTGCCGGCGATGAAGTACGCCGCGCCGAGCGCGAGCAAGAGCCCCAGACGTCTGAGCCAGCGCGACTGGATCATCCAGTCCCCGATGTGTCAGGACGGCGGGGCGCGCGCCCTTATCTTATGCAAAGACTCAACTGGTCGAGGTGAAGTAACCCCCGGACCAGGCCCCCTACCTTATAAGCGTTCTGGCGCAATGCCAGAGTGGCGCCGCCGCAACGGCCCCCCTGGCTCAAGGCGGCGCGGCGGGGATCTCTTGAAGGAACCGCTGGAACACGGGATTTCCGGGGTAGCGCGCCGCCAGCCGCCGTACGTAGCCGCGGGCTTCACGCTCGAGCGCGGCGCGGCCGCCGGGGTCGCGAGCGGCCTCGCGCACCAGCGCCGCGGCGAGCACCCAGTTCGCCTCCACGCGGGCGAGGTCACCGTCGCGCGCGACGCGGCGCAGGTAGCTGATGCCGAGCTCGGCGCTCCCCGACCCGAGGCCGATCAGCTTCGCTACGAGGCGCGCGAGTGCGCTGGCCCGCGCCAGGCCGTATTGATAGACGCCCAGCCCCAGGTAGCAGTCGACGCACGTCGAGTCCGCTTGCAGCACCCGCCGGTAGGCGTCCCGCATCGCTTTGCCATCTTTCGCCGCGCCCCACGAGTGGCCCTGCAGGTCGCGCTGGCGCGCGCGGTAGCCGAGCGCGGTGGCGAGCCAGAACTCGCGCGTGGGGCCGGGGGGCTGCGCGGACGCCCGCGCGAGCGCGACGCTCAACAGCGAGTCGATGCGCCGCGCCTCGTACGCGTCGTTCTCGAGGGCCGCCGCCCACCAGATGTAAGCGCCCGCCTCGAAGATCAGCGGGGCGGGGTCGGCCGTGTCGTGCGTGGCGAGGGTGGCGAAATACGCGGCCGCCGTGGGGAAGCCACCCGCGTAGAGTGTGTCGAGCCCGGCGCGCAGCTCGGGCCGGTCACGGTCGGGAAGGCCGGCGCCGCTCTGCAACAACAACAGCGTGGCGGCGACGAGCGGCACGTCAGTGAGCGAGGCCGGCGAGCTGTTCCGCGACGCGCCGCGCGACGTCGCTCAGCGCCTGCGCGGCCGGTGAGTCGGGTTCGGCAGCGACGATCGGGCGCCCGGTGTCGGCGAGGTCCGCCATGTGCGCCTGGAGCGGCACCTCACCGAGCAGCGGCACGCCCAGCTCGGCGGCGAGCCGCTTGCCTCCGCCCGTCAAGAAGATCTCGGTGCGCTCGCCGCACTGCGGGCACACGAAGTAGCTCATGTTCTCGACTACACCGATCACCGGCACGCCGACGCGCTCGAACATTTTGGCGCCGCGCAGACTGTCGCCGACGGCCACCTCTTGCGGCGTGGTCACGATGATGGCGCCGCGGATGTGGAGCGTCTGGGCGAGCGACAGCTGGGCGTCGCCGGTGCCGGGCGGGAGATCGACCAGGAAGTAGTCGAGCTGGCCCCACTCCACGTCCCGCACGAACTGCTGGATCACCTTCATGATGATGGGACCGCGCCAGATCGCCGGTGCGTCGCGCTCCACGATCAGCCCGAGCGACATGATTTTCACGCCGTGGCTCTGGAGCGGCTGGATCTTGCCGCCCCGCACCTCGGGCTTCTGGTCCACACCCATCATGCGGGGCACGTTGGGCCCGTAGATGTCCGCATCCATGAGCCCGACGCGGTGGCCCTGTTGGGCGAGCGCGACCGCGAGGTTCGCCGACACCGTGGACTTCCCCACCCCGCCCTTGCCGGAAGAGACCGCGAGTACTTTGCCGAGGTGCGGCAATTCGACCGGCGTAGGCGGTGGCGGCACCGCTCCCGGGCCGGGCCGGGGAGTCGTCGCGCGGGGAGTGGTTCCTGCCGCTGCGGCGCCGGTGTCGGTGACGTTGACCCGCACGGCGGTCACACCCTCCACAGCTTGGACGGCCTTGCGAGCTTCGCGGGCGAGGGTCGGTGGGTCGGCTGGGGTGAGCATGAACGTGAATGTGACCTGCCCCGCGCCGTCCACCGCCACGTCCTTCACCATGCCTGCCGAGAGGACGTCCTTGCCGAGGCGGGGGTTCTGAAGCTGGGCGAGGGCGCGCTCGACGCGCGCTTGCAGAGTGTCGGACGCGGGCACGAGCGGAAGCTACGCAGGAATCAAGCTGAGGGGCAACGAGCGGGCCGGATCACGTGCCCTGCATCCCAGGAAGGCATAGGGATTGCAGCGCCGGCATAGGCTCGATCACGCGCCTATGCCCGACGACCTGAGCACCGTGCGCCGCGCCGAGCAGACGGGGGCGCGGTGGACCACTTACCTGCTATTCGCCTGCCTGGCGCTCGACGCCGTAGCGATTGTATCCGGCGTCTCGCAACGCTCGTTGCTCGTCCGCGCCATGGCGGGCGCGCAACTGGTGCCCAGCGAGGCCGCTGCGAGCGCACCACCACACGGGCCTATCGGCACGCTCCAGCTGGTGGCGTTGGCGGGCACCGGCATCGTGTGGTTAGTGTGGCTGCATCGGGCGTACGGTAACCTCACGCTGATCGGCTCGAAGCGGTTGAGGTTCAATCCGAGCTGGGCCATCGGCTGCTGGTTCATTCCATTCGTCAATGTCGTGCGGGCGTATCAGATCATGAAGGATCTGTGGCTGCGCAGCGAATCAATGAACGATCGCGACGCATACGACAACCTGCCCGCCCCCGCGCTACTCTCGACGTGGTGGGGGGTCTCCCTGTCGTGGGGAGCACTGGCGCTGGTCCTGACGCTCCTGGCGCGGGACGCCTATTCGCTCGAGCAGCTGACCAACGTGACCGACTTGGGACTGCTCGTCCACGCCGTCGGAGTGGTCGCGGCGGTGCTCGCCATGATGGTCGTTCGAGGAATCGACCGCCACCAGCAGCGGTTCCGACTGATCGGCGTCGCTGCGTGATTCGCGGGCTGAGAGCCCGCGCTCGGCTCCACGGTGCGCCCCATAGGGGCGGACACACGCGCCCCTCTTACCCCGCGCCACCACGGGCTCTATGATGTGATCATCCCCCGCCGGGACCCTGTTCTTGGCCGACGCCCTGACGCGCCTGCAGGCCGCCCTCGCCGGCCACTACCTGATCCAGCGCGAGCTCGGACGTGGCGGGATGGCGACCGTGTACCTCGCGCACGACCTGAAGCACGACCGCGCGGCCGCGATCAAGGTGGTCGACCCAGAAGTGTCGAGCGCGATCGGGGTCGAGCGGTTCTTGCGGGAGATCCGGCTCGCGGCCCAGCTGCAACACCCCCACATCCTGCCGCTGTACGACTCGGGCCAAGCCAGCGGGTTCCTTTATTACGTCATGCCGTTCGTCGCCGGCGAGTCGCTGCGCGAGCGGCTGGAGCGCGAGAAGCAGCTGCGCCTGGACGAGGCGCTGCGGATCACCCGCGAGGTAGCCGAAGCGCTCGACTACGCTCACCGCTACGGCGTCGTGCACCGCGACATCAAGCCCGCGAACATTTTGCTGGCCAACGACCAGGCCATGATCGCGGACTTCGGGATCGCGCGGGCGTTCGCCGCCGCGGGCGAAGAGAAGCTGACGCAGACGGGCCTGGCGGTCGGGACGCCCGGCTACATGAGCCCCGAGCAGGCGAGCGGCTCGACCCGGCTCGATGGCCGCAGCGACATCTACAGCCTCGGCTGCGTGTCGTACGAGATGCTCGCCGGAAGCCCGCCGTTCACGGGATCCACGCCGCAGGCGATTCTGGCACGCCACTTGAGCGATCCTGTGCCGCCGCTGCGCACGGTGCGGCGCAGCGTGCCGGCGTCGGTCGAGCAAGCGATCCTGCGCGCGCTCGAGAAGGTGCCGGCGGACCGATTCGCCACAGTCACGCAATTCGCGGACGCACTCGAAGCACCGGCGCCTCCGGCTACCCGGCCGGTCCGGCCGTGGCTCGTCGCGGGCCTCACCACAGTGGCGGTGGCCGCGGCGGCGCTTTACTGGGTGTTTGCGATCCGACCGTCCGGGAGCAGCGCGGCGGCTGCCGCCAGCGCGGCTGACACCTCACGCTACGTGATCTTGCCATTTGTGCGTGAAGCCGGGGTCGCGCCGTTCAACGAAGGCCAGCTGCTGCAGGATGCCTTGACGCACTGGAGCGGGATCGCGGTGGTCGATCCGTTTCAGGTGAAGGACGCGTTGGCAAGAC
>WNGH01007630.1_pt1 | contig 10275 bp, 14 predicted proteins | sample 5400631 | NCBI WGS metagenome assembly WNGH01 (sample SAMN13153373, study PRJNA577476) | soil metagenome | isolation source: 115 cm soil or saprolite under Garry oak tree replicate 1 | place: USA:California | collected 2016-06-15 | reverse complement strand
AGGAAACGGAGGGATTTGACCGGCGTAGAGGAATCCAGGCGAGGTACGGAAATTCGGGGCGATGCGGCTGTGGGTATACCGTCCACTCGTGAGCTCCCCAGAAACCATCTGCACCGATGATAACTGCAGACCGGGGAGGAGGGGTCAGGATGGAGTCGACGTTGGCACCTAGGATGAGGCCCAGCATGTATAGGGGGGTGGGGGAGGGGACATGATTCTGCTCGTCTGGAAATCAATGTGTAAGAAACGCGCTACGCGCAGAAAGCCGCTGAACCTTGCCTTGTCTTAATTTAAAAAAATCCGGTCCTGTGAACCGACTGTTTGTACTGTCTAACGTCTAACAGTTGGATTTTCCCGCCTACCTCTTCCGACGTTTTTACGACCCACCACGTCAATTCCCTGTGTCACTGCTATTCCCACATTCCAGTTCCCCACCATATCAACTTTCCATCTCACTGCTACCCCTCTCACTGCTACCCCCACCCTTTTGGCTATTCCATTTGCACATGGTCAATCATTCGCACTCTTCGAGCCGTTCAATACTTGGTCGCTTCCTCTGTCCGCAGGCAGCCTCTCACGAGCAACTATTGACTCACTGTCTTGTTGCCTCTGTGGGAGGGTTTGCTGCCCCCCCCCCTCCCCCCCTTTCGACTTGGCGTTTGTTCCGCTATGGCCGCTCCTCGACATCTTCCGATCCCTCTTGTCCTAAACTCGCTAATGGCTGTTGTATCTGGTGCTCCTACTACTAACATATTTTTTTTATCTGCCCACCGCCCCTGACGGGCAATGTCTGGCAATGCCAACCAGAACACTTTTATTTCGAGAAATAATAGTCAACTTTTACAGAACCCCTCGCAGCCTTCCACCTTATCCAAGATCGCTCCAGAGGCGTATGACGGCCTCCCTCGGACCCTCTCTGAGGAGGTCAACGATAGGTTCGGAGAAGGAGAACAGACAGGTACGATGTCATGCATGCTACATAGGGTTCTGTACCCCAAGGCGCACGGAAATGGATTCAAAAAAAAAAAAACCATGTCATGCAAACCCGCAGTAGGCGGGGCGGGGCCCGCCCGCCCGCCCGCCCGCCCACCGCAAGCAATTGCTGACCTCGTCCTACCCTCTCCTCGCCCCGCCGAGTCTCCGCCAACCAACGAATCACCTTCGATCCCCTTCGCTATCCGCTACCTGTCGTTCCCTATTTGCCTTTCGTCTTACACTACTTACTACGCAGAAAATGCCATTCTCTAATTGCTATTCACTGCTAGCTGCGGGCGCGCCCCTGCCACCGCCTCCCCTCCCCCCCCTTTTTTTTTTTTTTTTGCCGCCATTTTGCCATTTTGCTACACTCACAACACTATTCGTTACACGTCAAAATGGTATTTGCTGCCGGCTGTTCACCACGTGCGTGCTGCTATGGGCCTTTTGCAGCCCCTTTTCTATCTTATTACTCACCAAATGTGACTCGCCTCCAAGAAAACGATAGCGCTGACCCTATCCGATTACAGCTCATCGTGGGAGCGCGGCTCAAACCACGCAGTAATACGTCACCGGCGATGGCCGGGCAACGTGCAGGACGACCACCTAGCACGGGGTGGAGTCTGTATTTTCTGAATAGTATTTTTCAATTTTTATTTTATTTTTCCGTGTGCCAGCCCACCGAGTATTTCGAATATACAGCGATCAACGAGAACCGCAGCGCTGCTAAGCGCCAACACCCGAATAACGGGGGGGTTCTGTGCCGTCGATGGGCGGCATGCACACGAGGGTGGCGGCGAGCCGCAGGATGAAGCGCTCTGCGCTGACGGAAGGCCCACAGATTGATTTGCGCAGGAAGAGCGTGTGGGGCGAACAACAGAAGGCGAAAAAAAAAAAAAGCAAAACAAGAAAAGAAAAGAAAAGGATGATATGAAGCAAACTAAGACGACAACGAACGGTAAGCTATCGTCAGATCACCCGGCGAAACTCTCCATCACTGCGCGTCGTCTCGCGCGGCCTGACCGTCGTCTCGCGCAGCTTGCCCGTCGTCGGCGCGGCTCTCGAAGGAGAGCGCGAATCGGAGCGTGTGCACACGCCTGTTGTGGCGTCGTACCAGACGCGTTGGAAGGCGACGCGCCCGGCTGTGTCGTCGAAGGCGATATTGGCGCACTTTTTTTTCTAGAAGTCAGCGGTGAAAGGGGCTCAGATGAATAGGCAACGCACCAGCCACCATGAAACTAGCAACAGGACGAAAGTGATGAGTGTCATAGAGGTGATAATAGGGTTGTAGGGTTTGAGCGTTGGGTGTGGGAGTGCTGGGTGCAGGATGGTTGGGCGCGGGAGTGTTGGGTGCGGGAATTGTTGACGCACGTAGGCGCACATACGCGCCATACGCGTTCTGGACTTGTCAGGCCGGCTCACGCACGGGTCGACATTGTGCTCCATCTTAGCGATGGCGGTACAGAAAATTTTATTTTATTGGGATTATATGTACGGTAGCTATCTATCCATGCGAGAATGTTGACTGTCGCACACCGGGACAGTCGTCAGTTGTTGTCGTCGATCCGACATTCGGCAAGTCCCATGTCGGGCAGTCAAACGTTCGGAATGTCCCACAGTCAGACAGTGGCCATGGGTAAGTGGGAATTCCTGTGGGTCGTACATAACAGCAAACATCATGTAAGCAATAAGCATGATCAACTTACCGGTACCTAGGAGCAAACATATTACATAGGTGTCTTGCCCCACCCACTCATTAATAAGTGTTCGAGATCATTCACTCCTTTGATGTAAGCATAGACACAAGCAAGGTTGTAGTCGACTATTTGAACTTCCATTTTTATCACTAGGTGTCGACTTCGTCGACTGTAACCTTGCTTGTCGGGTGAATCGGCTCGGCTGGCGGTGTTGGTGCAGCCATCGAAAGGACACATTTGTTGTTTGTGTGTGTTGCATCTATGTTCCACAAATCGGACGCACAGAGAGAAATCGTATGTATTATTTCTATGCCACTTTCGCGACGGCCCATCATTGGGGCGAAGCCGCTTATCGTTGCCCCGTTTTCACCTGTGATGGCGCCGTATGGAGCGCTTCATCCCTGCATCCCTGCAACGCGTTGTCCTTGGAAGCGTTCAAGTATTTAACGAGTGGCACACATTCCTCCTACTTATCGCCACTCACATTTCCGTTTGTAAATAAAGAATGTAATTCGCTTTAGTGGGTTGAGATGGTAGTTACAACGGGAAGTAATTAGAGTGGTAACAAAGTTCCCAAACTCTCCAGATTGGTAACGTTGGTGGGACCGGATTTTTTGACAATGACTTCGAAAAAAAATTTCGGCCAAATTTTCCGACCCCTCTCCCCCCTTCCAAAGATGGTATGTTTAAATCTCGTGCACATGTTTTTCATGGAACGAACGCTATGAATACACTACGAACAATGATGCTGACTGCTGTAAATACAATACCTGCCCTGGCACCTTTGCTCGTGTCATCTCGCGTGGGTGTTGTTGTTGTTGCGTGGGTGCTGCAGTTGTCGTCATTACGGCAAGAAGCAGGCGCACCATTGAAAACCCACCGTGAGGCGCGTGACGGGATCGAGACCCGGACGAGAGAAGCAAGCGAAGTCGTAACAACCCACGTCCGACTCACATATCGAGGTGTGACAAAGTTGTGACAGTCGGACTATGGATCGTGTTCGGACCCAGGAAATAGCATATCCGCGGGGCTGCTAATGAGGAACAATGGTGAGAATCAGAGGTATGACCCCTAGGATCACCTCTGACTTGACCACGTTGCCATGTCGTCGAAACGTTCACGCCGCCATGCTCTTCCATCAAACCCCGGCCCCCGACAAAAGCATGCTAAGTACGAACATCGTGATACCCTCACCGACTCCAGAATGCGGCTCTCTGGAAATCTGGAGGCAGCTCTAGGGAAAGAGGATCGACTGGACTATATCCATACGTTTGTTACAACACACATAGGCATGGACGAAAGGGAAGCCTCCGGCGACAGAATTCTTTCCACTAAGGATCAGTTCAAAGCTGTCGTTCAACATGAGCGATTACTTGAGTTGGCCAGAAAGGCGGTAAGTCGAGATGCGACCAATGATGACTACGACGCCTTGTTGCAATATGGTACGTGTTTTTGCTATGGGATAGATCAGTTTACAAACATTATTTAGACGCATTTTGGGTCGCCCCATCTTCATCCCGGCCCGAGGCTAACGAGTCCGACGAGAGAATAGTTTCTAGGGAATCGCAGGGCGAGGGTGAGTCCCAACCATTTGGGTGTGGTGACACGCCTTACTTTCACTTTTACCTTAGCTGTTGAGCGTTCTTGGACCGCGAAATTCGTCGGGAAGGGCCCGCTACGGGCCCTTGAGAAGCACGTCCATGAACAGATGACGACGGGGAAGAGGTATGCTCGTTACTGCTCAATTGTCCAGTCATCTGGAATGGGCAAATCGCGCCTGTTGGATGAGTTTTCCAAGCATCATTTCCTGATCCCGATCAACCTGCGCCCGAAGGGTGCCAGAGGTGTGTCATGTCCCTTTCACTTCCGTAGCCCGTCAAACTCGTTCGTTAGGCTTCCCCCCCGCCGACGATGAAGTTCGCGAATTCCTCACAAGCGGTAAAGTATATAATGATAGGAGTACAAGCGAGTCATCCTACATACGAGCGCGCTATTTCCTCAGCGCGCTCTTTTACGTCGCCGCGGAGACCATCAAGAATATAGATGCAGAATATACCCCCAGCGAAGGCGACACTAAGAGAGCCTATCAAATTGAAAAGTTCAGGAAATTCATGTCGGAGGGGCAAACTATGGGCTCCTCCGGGCCCCAAAGAGTTAACTTTTACCATGAGGTCGTTGAAAAGGCAGAGGTATGCCGTGACTGTGTTCTCCTCAATTCTTTCTAACTCGTCGGTGTTATTTTGAAGAATGACATCCGGAGCGACATCCAGAAGGGCAACAACAAGTCGCGCAACAAAAGCAAGTCGCGCAAGAGTAAGCCGGGCGACAAGAGCAAGCCGGGCAACGAGAGCAAGTTGGACGATAAGCACGACAAGGACCTGATAGACGCATTCGAAGAGCTTCGAAAGCTAGTCGAAGACGATAGCCCTTTGTCGGAAAGCCCTTCAACGGAAAAGCTACTACTTCCAGATGTCTTCATTGTGTTCGACGAAGCCCATCCGTTGACAACGCCCTTCAATCCTGAAGGGAAACAGAGCCATTCGAGTTTTGTTGAACTTCGGCGGGCACTTAGGGTATTCTCAGATGAGCTATTGTTCACGTTCTTCCTTTCTACCACCGGCAAAATCTCTCAATTTTCTCCGCCTCGTGGTCGTGATGCCTCCAATCGCATGAATGATGGCGAACTCATAACTCCCAATCCCTTCATATATTTTGGCTTTGACCATCTAATGAGGAACCGCAAAATCTTCGACAAGTACAAAACTCTCGATGATGTCACTTCGTTGGAGTGTATCGCCCACATGGGAAGGCCATTGTGAGCCGCATCTTATTGTATATTACGGTTTTCTCACCTTTTGTCAGGTGGGGCACAACTTATGATCATGGCGATGACCAAGTACGCCGCGCGTTGGTCCACTTCGCTCTCCAGAAGTTACTCTGCGGAACGCCCGGGAAGAAGCTGTCAGAGGCTCAGACGCGCGCTGTTTTGTCGCAGCGGTTGCCTCTGGATATCAATAGCAAGGTCTACGTCCCGTTACCTAGCGACCAGGTGGAAAAGGAACAAGAGCAAATATCTAACCACATGCGTGTCTGCATGTCGATTGGAGACGGGATCGAAACTATACGTGGCGTTGCCGCGTCTGAACCTATCCTTGCGGAGGCGGCGGTCCTTCTTATGAGTGACAACCGTGGCTTCCATCTAGCTGACGCTCTTACCGAGGTTCTGACCGGATTCGGCATCAATGCTGGAGATCGAGCAGAACTATTGGTCTCCGCGTTCTTCGTATGGGCTCGTGACAAAACAATCTCGGCGAAACTTCAACCCAACTTCACAGGCCAACTCTCACGTTACTTCTCCGTAACGGAGCTGTTTTCGTCCCTCTTCTCCAAACCAACCTTCGCGTCAATGTCAGGCCAGATGCCATCACTCTCTCACACCGAATCTACTCCACAAACGTTTGGGCAGGTATTTGGCAACGCCTGGATGCATTTCAGCCACTTCATCAAGCCACACGAGCGGAGGGTCTTGGCGAGGCCGTATTTACTCGCATTCATGGCACGTGGCGCAGCTGCGGTGGGTGCCAACGGCCAGCCAGGATTCGACGCCGTTTACCCATTCCTGTATGGTACTCTTGATCTCAACGTTGATAAAGTTGGTTTTGTCATTGTCCAAGTAAAGAAGAACGATGCCAGCGAAGCGGCCCAGAACCAAATTTTCAAGAAAATGGACCCTTTTGCGTGTGGCTTACTCAATTTAGAAGACCGAAAATACTCTATCCCGATCATCCGCGTCGTCTTCGCACTCTGTACTAACAAGGTACCGGGAGTCGCTCACAAGGTTTACACATCACCAGTGGAGGGTGCTTCATATCTCGGCGATGATGGACAGCCGTGGTTCACAACGTACGATTTCTGGTGCTCGGGAATCAGTGGTGAGGTTCTTCAGCCCGTCAAAGAGGCCCCGGAGAGGTGGGCAGCTTTGGCCGACAAGGCAGATTCGTGGAGGACGTTCTACAACAACTCCCTTGATCCCAGTGTCTTGCGCTCACAAACTCCCGGGAGTGGGCTTGACCCTTCCCACTTCGATTCTTGGTCAGCACCTATTCGTGGTTTTGAAACGTTTCTCTAAACACTACATCGTACTACCTGGTTTGTAACAATTTCGAATTCTACCTCCCTCTTGAATTAGCTCCAGCTCGTCTTTTGACGCGTGTTACCCCACTCTCTCATTTCCATACTTTCCTGTACTCTAATGCCGTTCTATTAACGGTCTTGGGACGAGGCTGACCACCTCCAGATCGACACTGTCTTCGGTAAATTACGTCGTATTTCTGTGACTTGAGTGTGCGGGACATCATCGATATATCATGGTCGCGAGGCATCGCGATTCGATTCAATATTCAGTGGTTATGTAATGCCAACTGCCTGACCTCTACCACTACCATCGCCGCTGTTTTCTCCCTTTTGACGTCGTGGTCATTGTCGATTATATGACAAAACCGGTTTCATTTCCGTCGAGTGGCATCCAACACCCGTTAGCCCATTCCCATGTGATCATCAAGACTCGACCAAGAAGGGTGGACAATAAAAACGCTTGATCATGTGCTACAGAAATGGGTGTCGATGGTATACTAATCCACACTCGCCACCCGCCATTGTCTGATCACGTATTTAGACAAAGCGAACGTTCATATGGCCCAGTCTTGTTCATACAAGTCAGAGTCCGAGCCCTCGAGTGTAAGACACGAACAGTCGGTTGCCGAGCACGTTTCGCGAGTCACCATTGGTCTCTGAGAAGTGTCGCGCGCTGTCGTCCCGGATGCTGAGACCACCAAAGCACTCCACACCTTCGCTGTCGACGCCAGACTCCCAGCTTCCCCCATCGTCTTCACCCTCGGCTTCGGAACTTCAACACCTACCTGTACGTTAGGCAGCGGTAGATTAGCCCGAGCCCGCCCACACATTTTTGATCCCTTCGTCCACGCTGCTCCCCCCGATTTCTCCTACTCCGTCCCACACTCCTTCTCTTGATCACTCGGCCGCTGACGAAAACCCCGAGATCTCGTCCACACTCCCTTCGTCTTCAATCACCCTCGCTTCTTCTTCCATACTTTTGATTTCGCCCGGTGCCTGCCCTCGGTGACGAAGAACAAACCGGGCTCGTGCCCGTGAACGCGCCTTCGACCATCCCGACGTCACCCACTCTCCCGTTTACCCCCTCGCTTGCTCCCCCGAGTACTGACCCCGAGATCGTGTCCGCGCCCCCTGACCTGCTTTCGCGTACGCTGTCACCTCCTTCTGACCCCCTAGTCGTTTGTCTGCGAATTGTGCGCCGCGACCTCCCTGTTTAGCGAGTTACTACCTGTGCTGCCGTCTGCGTCTCTCGTTCTCGGTGATCTGGAGCTTAAGTCTTCCCTCACCCCTGCATCTCCTATCGACATCGCCTCGCGGAGCCCGGAGCAGCCCCCTTCATCCTTCGTTTCGCTCCACTCGTCACTGCCGAAACGAGAACTGGGAGTCTTGCTCGGAGTCACAGTTCCCGCCTTGCCGACAGTTCCTTCCCTTTCGCAGCAAGCCCCAACTCAGTGGCTGCTGTATCTCGTCTCTCAAGTGCTCAACTCGTAAGAACCTCCGGTACTCTACGAAGTCTCGTCAGCGCCGCTCGCGCCTCGTCTCCCACACGCTTCGCCTCCGCTCCTGCTGCCTGGCCCTGCGTCTACTTCGACTTTGCACTCACTCTCATCACTCAGTCAGACTTGGTTTCGGCACCCCTCAACGGCTCGGCAACCATCACCACCCGCACGCGCAAGGTCCGGAACAAGACGGAAGACCTCGGCAGCAGTCAGAACGGCATCCCCAACGCAGGCGACGCTTCTGCTCAATAGTTTCGGCTAGCGACACTGGACGCCTCGTTTTCGATCCTGGAGGCTCGGTCTTAGTCTTGGCAGCACACGAGGACGCCAGCAAGCGCAAGCCGAGGACACGCGGCCACCCTCACCACTACACGCGACAACGCACTCAGTCTCTACCCCGCCAACGTCCTCGGTATTACATCAAACGCTTTCAAATGCACACAAGCCTGGACTCGTCAAGGTCTTTAAAAGCGAATCAAGACTCCCGTTGGCATTCCCCTCAGCCGCACACCAATATCCACCTCTGTGAAGTTGACGACCCACGACGCCCTCATTACGACACCCGACGCCATCACGTGGCCGAAGTGCCAGTTCGGATTTGGATTCACTTCCTTATCGATCGCTTCCTCCCTCGCTTCATCCACACACACACACTCTCACACACTCTCACACTCTCGTTCGTCGTCGCACTCGTTCGCCCTTATCGGATCGGATCGCCAACGCACGCCGGCTTGTCACCCGCTCACTCGTAGGCCGTGCGTTCCCGCGCCTCATGTCCTTCGTCCTTCGCCACCTGTCGATCGCCTCGGCCACGCCGCCTGTCACCGTGCCCCCGCTGTCTCTGCCGCGACGTTTACCGTCCATATTCTGTCCCAAGCCATCAGCAAGGGTCTGCCTCTCCCGCGTCGATACGGGTAGAGGTGAGTACCATGTCATTTTCTAGATATATACGCGTATGTGGTCACCCCTCTCTTCAGAATCACCCTCCCCGTCTCACCGACAACTGGGCCGGAAGATTCCGGAGTCATGCTCCGGGCCTCCCCTCCGTCGTTGTTACGGCCGTGACCCGACCTTTAGGCCGCCCCGTCCTGCTGCCGTCGCAGAGGTGCTACGGTGGCGAGCCCTGAGAAGACAGCTGGGGGGTGTCAGCCCTGCGGCAAGACGAAGCGGGGCGGGGCGGGGCGGGACTGGTCCACTACTTCCTCTTCCTCCCCTTTCTTGCGGATATTGCACGTTGCCTTTCGAACTCACACCGATCCGAGTCTGTACATGTACAAGTGATTGTCATTTATAGAATCTATACGCGAAATATATCTGTGTCATTAGCAAGCGCGATGCCTTTGGATGTTGTTCTTTGAGTCGAGCCTTGAGCCTTGATCTCTCGAGCCATTGATGAGATGTTCTGACGTTCGGCCTTTGTTTATGTTGGTCCGTGAGTTGAGATGTTCCGATGTCGTCGAGATTTCGATGTCTCGAGTCGGGACGTGGGACGTCTCGGGTCGTTGACTCACGATGTCACGATGTTGGCTGTCGGCCTGGATATCTCTTCAATGAAATCCGTAGATTAATCGGGATTAAATTGTAAATACGAATCAATATGTCATCATAATGAATGACACGGATTTATTGACAATAAATGTGTGGAGCACATTGAAAGTTAATTGTGAATTATATTGTGGATATTTTTACAATATATCTGGTGGCATAAGCCTTTGCACATCGGAGAGTGTATTGTAAATAAGTTTACAATATTTTACACAACAACTTTTTAGACATTTCTGGGATATGCTTCTTATAAACTTAGCATATAAACCCACATAACATTGTACTATGCCCACAGTGCATGTTGTCCTCGGCTCGTTCCCCATGAGTAACCTAAATGGTGAGCTTTTCGTAGTTGCGTTAGGCCAGGAGTTATGTGCGAACTGGGCGATAGGTAGGAAATCTGCCCAGTTATCTTGTTGCATATT
>WNGH01007629.1_pt1 | contig 10275 bp, 12 predicted proteins | sample 5400631 | NCBI WGS metagenome assembly WNGH01 (sample SAMN13153373, study PRJNA577476) | soil metagenome | isolation source: 115 cm soil or saprolite under Garry oak tree replicate 1 | place: USA:California | collected 2016-06-15 | reverse complement strand
GGGTTCGAGACTAAGAAGGAGTATATCACCTCAGTTGGTTGCTAACAAGTTATATATGGCTCAATTGGAGTGTGCCCAAGGTAGACTTCAGCGAAACCTCCTCGTTCCAGGAGACGAACAAGCTGGTAGTTGCCCAGTTGCTGCCCCATGCGGTCAATCATCTTCAACTCTCCCTTTAATGAGCATATATTCCTGCAAAACTAGATCACTTGCCACACCTGCACTGTGTGATTATTGCAGGCAGAAGCGATGTGCGTGCCACCAGGTGACCACGCTACCGCATGTACAGCATCTGCATGGTTACGATATGTGAACTTGTGACGCCCTGTGGCAGCACTCCACACCTGGACAGTCCGATCATAGCTTGCAGAAGCAATATATCTCCAGGGTTTCAGGCCACTGCCATCTTTGCTTCTCAAGAGTGAGACACCTCTGCGCACCCCTGTCTGCTAAAAGGTGCTTCTCTCGACGTTCATCTTTCAGGCGAAGAGGTATTGCGTTGGTGCTTTTAACAGCACTCATTGCCCTTATCGGGGTATGACAACGATTCGATCAAAATTGGGCCATTTGACAGAACTTGAATATACCCGAATTCTTACTATCGCACCTAATGTGCAAAAATGATATACTTTGACTGATACTCAAGATAGCATTTTCGTAGTACGTTGGCAAGTTGTCGCACCTAATGGGCTATTCGCTGCGATACCATCGAAAGTGGGAACGGACGGATGAGTGATGTCGCTGTCCTCGTTACCAGAACAGGCAGCTGGTGGGGTGCAGGTGCAACACATAACGAGTTCCTGGAACGCAAACCGATAGATCTTCTTCTGATGCTGAAGTGGTAGAAGTCTCAAGGACGAATTGGCAATAAAAATAGTTCCTCTCAACGTCTTTAGCAGGGAAGCTCTTTTTTACTGCTCCAAGAAGAATCATATCGCAGCTGATTGTTTTGGGCACCTCTTCCCCGATGGTATCGAGGGACGAATCTCGATCAGTACTGTAAAGGAGAAAACTGTGACACAATTTGACATGCGCGGACAGCGCGTGACGAACCAGTATAACGCTGGGCGTGATATCAACTTTGGTGCGGTCCAGACCCCTGTCGACCTCATGGCTGCATTAGAGCAACTCAACGGGCAAATCACTCAGGCACAGGAAGCCGACATTCTTAGTGAGGAGACAGCCACTGATGCTCGGTACCAGGTCACCAAAGCCATTCAGCAGGCCAAGAAGCCTGCCCCTGACAAAAAGACCATCGTGGATTATCTCACCACGGCCAAAGCCCTGCTCGGTAACATTACAGCAGCCAGTGGGCTAGTCACTGCCCTAGTTGGAGCAGTTGAGGTGGTACAAAAGCTCTTCTCATGACACACTTTGACCAACGCAATCAGCGGATGGAAACCCAATACAACGCAGGTCGTGATATTAACGTCTATGAGCATCCTCTCTCACTGACGGAGGCACAACGGAAACGTAATCGCAGCAGGATGCTTGACCGGGTCCAGACCATCTGGATCAGCGGGGTATTAGAGCACTCACTCAACGGGGCTGCGCAGCTTACACTGGGATTGTGGGAACAGCTGCGTACCGTCGTCAATCCCTGGCGGCTAGTGCTGCAAGATTTCGATCAGTCCGGGTCTGTCTTGCCCGCCGATGCCCGCATCGATCAGGTCTATGACGGTGCCAATGGGGAGGTGCTGATTCTCGGGGAGCCTGGAGCAGGCAAAACCATGCTGCTGCTGGAACTGGCACGCGATCTGCTGGAGAGAGCCCGTCGGGATGAGACCCATCCCATCCCCGTGGTGTTCAACCTCTCCTCGTGGGCGACCAGTCGGCAACCCCTGTCCGGCTGGCTGGTTTCGGAGCTCAACACCAAGTATCAGGTCCCTCATAGGCTCGCGGCGTCCTGGATCGAGACGGATGAGGTGCTCCCACTGCTCGATGGGCTGGACGAGGTCGCTGCGCCCTACCGGGCTGCATGTGTCGAGGCCATCAATACTTATCGGCGCGCGCACGGCCTTCTCCCGATGGTTGTCTGCTGCAGGCGGGTCGATTACGAAATGCTGCCCACATCCGTCCGTCTGCAGCTACAGACAGCTGTCGTGATACATCCCCTCACTCCACAGCAGATCGAGGCATATCTATCATGTGCAGGTAAACAGTTAGAGCCTGTGCGCGTCGTACTTCGGAATGATCCAAAGCTCCAAGAGCTCGCGACCTCGCCACTGATGCTCAGTGTACTGACCCAGGCCTATGCCGGGAAATCGGTCAAAGACGTGATGGGTGTCCCGACGACACGATGGCAGGTGCTTGCTGACTATGTTGAGCACACGCTTCACCGACGAGGGAGTGACATCTACTATAGTTCACACCAAACTATCCGGTGGTTAACATGGCTAGCAGGGCGGTTAGCGCAGCACAGCCAAATGGAGTTCTACATTGAACAAATGCAACCAAATTGGCTTCCAGAGGGCCGACTGCGACGGCTCCACAGTATTGTTGTTCGGTTAGGTATTGGGCTGGTTAGTGGACTGATTGGCTGTCTCCTCCTCGCATTGTCCTTCCTACAACTGAGTAGTTTGCAGTCCAGCTTGTCTGCTGGCTCACTGTTTTTAGACTTACTATTTTTAGGCCTGCTATTTGGACTATTTGTTGGATTGACCAGCCACATTGAAGGAGAAATAAAGCCTACTGAGGTTATTGTTTGGTCCTGGAGCAGTATGTGGAGAGGATTAGTGAAGACGGAATTTCTGAGGATTGCGCTTCTCTTTGGTCTATCCTTCGGACTGCTGTTCTATTTACCCTTCTATTTACCCTTAAAACACTTTGGACTGTTAAGCCTCGATAATTTGAAAATATTACTCTTTTCTATAATATCTTTGATATTGATCTATGGGGTGGTCATTGGATTGGTTGGAGACACAATTGGTAAGCTAGCTAATAAGTCATCATCGAGTAGAATGCTTGATAAGCAGATCATTATTATTCCTCAGCAAAAAATACAGTATTCAGTGCGTAATAGCATACTCGTTGGGCTGGCAGGTGGATCGGTTGTTGGGCTGCAGGTAGGATTGATCGCTGGACTGCTTAGGGGACTGTACCAGGGGGTGATCGCTGGACTGCTCTTCGGACTGCTCTTCGGACTGCTCCATGGGCTAATTTATGGATTAAGTAGTAGGTTGATCAGAGGCAGGATCAGCGAGTCAGACGCAAAATTGTCGAGCGGAACGCTGGATGAACAGAACTTCGTCACCCCTAACCAAGGGACACAATGTTCTGCACGTAATAGCCTGCTTGTCGGGTTGGTTGGAGGGCTGGTTAGTTTGCTACTTACGGGATTATTATTCTTGTTCTTGATAGTACCCAGTGTCTTCACAGATATATATAGCTCATTGCTACCTGCGTTACGAGCCTGGCTGATATTGATGTTGTTTATCGGGCTGCCCGTTGGGTTGCTCAGCGGGCTATTTTTCGGGCTAACTAATCGAATGGAGACCGAAAGAAAGCCCGTGGAAGTTGTTATTTGGCTGTGGATGAATATCTGGAAGAGATTGGTGAGCTTCGAATCATTGAGAGTTGCAGGGATCTTCGGATTGATCGCTGGACTCTTTTTTGGACTGAATGACCAAGATCTGTCTTCTGGAATCCTATTTGGGTTAATCTTCGGATTAATAGCAGGATTCATCTTCGAACTGATTGGCCGGTTAGCTGGTGGATTGTCCAGCGAAACACTGGATAAGCGGACCCTCATCACTCCTAATCAAGGGATTCAACGCTCTGCACGCAACAGTATAATTATTGGGCTGGGAGGTGGACTAATCATTGGGCTACTTTTCGGTCTTATTACTTGGTCCTTCGTTACACCAAACTTCGAATTACCTTTCGGACTGATAGGAGGGCTACTCTTTGGAGTAACTCTCGGACTATCTAATGGTGGAATCGCTTGCATTCAACATATTGCCCTACGAGTGTTCGTGTGGCACGCTGGAGATATGCCTTGGAACTACACACGTTTTCTGGATTACGCTGCTGAGCGTGTTCTGCTCCGCAAGGTCGGAGGCGGCTATATCTTCCTCCATCGACTCTTGCTCGACTACTTTGCTGATCTGGAGACCGAACCAGGCTCTGATGAGACAGTAGAGAGCAGGCAGGAGAGACTTCAACCTGATACGATGCCTTCCGTATCAGTGGAGCCAACCGGAGCGGATGAACACTCGGATGTGCTGGCCGTACCCCTCGCTCCCACTCCTATTCTCTCTGACGTTCCACGCCTGTTGCCCTGTGGACATGAGCAACGTATCCCCAAGGCGCGCTTTTGTAGTATCTGCGGTGCACCCGTTCCGTCATAATCTGTTGTATTACCAGGGTTTCATCGTTCTGGCGGTCTCCCACATCAGAGGTGCGACACGTGGAACGACCTTTCGTCTCAAACCTTATCATGCCGTCGCATTTCTGGTGGTTGGTGAGTGAATACTATGAGTTCCTGGTCAAATGGCCCACTTTTGCACGAATCGTTGCCGTATCCCACTATGGGGTGGATCTGGTTGGCCCTACTCTCAAAACGCACTGGTATCAAGCAGAGACCGGCTATGACCTCACGCACTTCTCCATCGATTGGGAAGCCGAGACGGTCACCTGTCCACAGGGCCGGACCAGTTCGAGCTGGACACCCGTCCAGGATGCAGGCAAATCGCTCATCAAGGTGAAGTTTTCTCAAAGCGACTGTAAGGTCTGTCCCGCTCGGGCCTCCTGTACGGGAACCACTCGCCGCACGCTCACCTTGCACCCAAGGGAGCAGATGCATGCGCTTTTTGCAGCACGCAAGCGGGAGGAGACGAATGAGTTCAAGGACACCTATCGCCATCGAGCAGGCATTGAAGGGACCCATTCTCAAGGAGTGCGCACGATGGGATTGCGACGCTCGCGCTATATCGGTCTGCGCAAAACCCATCTGGGTCATGTGGCTATTGCTACCGCCGTCAATGTCATTCAATTGATGAGTTGGCTGCGGGGAGAAGCGCCGGAACAGACCCGCACCTCTGCCTTTAAGCGGGTCATGGAGCAAGCGGCCTGAGATGGAGTCTTCGACTTCGCCACCAGTATCACTCTTGGGGCATACTGCCTGCTTGCTCCCCAAAATGAGAGGAACACATAAGAAAGCTTCTTTGCCGAAACCGCCTGACAGGCTTCTCCTGGAAGGAAACTTCTCAGAAGAAACCATGTGCCACAATGAGCAAGCAACCTGTATGCCCCAAGAGTGATACTGGTGGCGAAGTCAAAAAGTGGGAAAAATATCACAAAATAGGTCATTTTTCTCTTCTCAGTGGGGAATATCAACCACCTTTGGTGCTTGAGAAAAATAGAACGTCTCTTCGAAAGTCGACTTCGCCACCAGTATCAAGAGTGGCCATGAGCCATTTAATTCTGACATTTACAACCATACTGACAGGGAGTTAGGCAAAGAAGAAGAGAAGCTTGCCCATCTAGACTGAGATGCTTTCCTCTGGTACAATGACGTGGTTCTTTTTCACCACCACAGAGAGACAGGAGCAAGCATTGTACACGCAACATCCCTACCGCTGTCGGCTCGATTGGGGACGACACGGGGTCCGTCAAGCTGCAGAGCGGGGAGATATCCTCGTGATCGTCGATACCTTGAGCTTTTCCACCGCCGTTGTCACTGCTGTCCATTACGGAGGCCTCATCTATCCCTGCTCCCCTGCGGAGGATGCCGCAGCACTTGCCCAGCAGATCGGGAGTGAGGCTGCCGTCTCTCGCCGAGATGTACCCGAACGAGGGCGCTTTTCGCTCTCCTCTGCAACCTACCTGCACCTGGAAACTGGGACGCGCGTGGTGCTGGCCTCGCCCAATGGCGCAACCTGTAGTCGCTATGCCGGTCAGGTTCCCTGCCTGTTGGTCGGAGCGTTGGTCAATGCCAAAGCCGTGGCAGCAGCGGTCTCGGTGCTTCTTGAGCAAGGGAACCTCTCAGTCACGGTGATCGCTTGTGGAGAACGGTGGAAAATCCCATCAGAGGACGGTGAACTGCGCATTGCCGTTGAAGACTACCTGGGGGCGGGGGCCATCTTGTCCTATCTGTGGTACGAGAAATCCCCTGAAGCTCGTGTGTGCGAAGGAGCATTTGTGCACATTCGAGATGATCTGGACACCATCCTCTGGGAGTGCGCAAGTGGTCGAGAACTCCGGGAGATGGGATTTGGCGTGGATGTCCAGCATGCCGCACGCTTGAATGCCTATGAGACGGTGCCGCACATGCAAGACAACCACTTCGAACCATTTGACTTTACCCAGCATCATCGATGGGCGAGGAGCCGCGCATGGACAACGAGCAACGAAGGAAAGCAAAAAGGCAGGTGATTGATCTCATGCAAGCAGGACGCTCCTGGCAAGAAGCGGCCACCGAGGCCTCGGTCCAGATCAGTCGATCCACCGCCTACCGCTGGTTTCAACAGTTCCGCACACAAGGAGAGGCAGCCTTGCACGATGGGAGGCACGGGTACATTGCCAAGGTGCACCAGCCCATCCGAGAGTGGCTTGAAGCCAGATGTCGCGAGGAGCCAAGCCTGCCAAGCTCCTCTCTGCAGAAAGAGCTGAACGCCCACTTCGGTGTACTGGTCAGCATCACCCATCTCAATCGCATCCGTGCGGCGCATGGCTTGGAAAGGCAACCCGCTCGGATGGGAAAAAAATCAGGACCACAGCTCAACATCTGAACGGTACTGGCAAGACGGTGCTGGTGGACTGCTCCTGGTCGCCGCTGTTCAAGAGACCGGGCTGCTTGCCCACTTAGAAACTGTGATTGCCCCCTGTTTGACCCAGACTACCCATCCACATCTCTCTCCTTCTTTGCGCTCTCAACGCAGTTTGTTGCTCACGTTACTCTTTCTCAATGCAGTTGGCTTGCGCAGAACGAGGGACCTGCGTGGCTACACCGACGAGGCCCTGGGCTTGTTGACAGGAAGGCGCAGAGCCTACAGCAGGGTGTTAGGCAAATTGAGTTTTGCTTATGTAAATCGGGACGGAAGTGCCTGCTTTTGAGCCTGGATCTACTTCTTGTGTCCCATTTCTGATAAGCAGTACGGCAGATTGCCAAAGACCCTGATGGAGCAATTTGCTCGTTATTTGCTCGGAATTCTCGCGCATAGCAAGGAGTCTCCTACCTCACTCACCTGATACACCTGATACACCTGATACACCTGATACACCTGAAACAGTGAGCCGCCTCGACTCAAACTTATCTGATACACCTGAAACACCTGAAACTCTTGATACACCTGAAACTCTTGACATTCTGATTGAGAAAAGGGCTGCACGCAGACTTGCAGACCAACATACCTGATCTTCTGATCGTGACAACTCCCCACGGCTCAAGCCAGGGGCATCCTGGCGCGGTTTGGTGAAGGAGTTTCGCAAGCTTAATGGTCTAATTCACACAAACGTTAAAGTTACGTCTGTTCATGGATCCAGACACGCATGGCTGATATGCCACGATTACACCAGAGATAGTAAGGAATTGCTGTAAGTTTTGCAGGATACATTGCGGGACTCTGTGGACGATATAACCTGTTATCCCACCCAAAGGTATCAAGAGCCATTGCATCCGCAGTCACCGTAATAATGCCTCCGAACAGACTGCGATCAAAGGAAGAGCTTACATGGGATGTACGTGGAAGGAAGAGTCGATGTAAAGGAATAGCGTTGTCTGCACTATCAAGACAATAGACGAAAGGTCCGCGCTGTAAGGTTACAAGATTACCATCAGCCTGTATATCCGGGTGAGCATACATGCGTACTACTGGCATAGGTAGCCGCAAAGAGATGATGTCCGAATATTTCCATGTACGCTCCAGCTTGACATAGCCCATCTCACTCATTGCCTGAATATCAATCAGCTCATTATTCACTAACAGCGTTGCTTCAGAGCACCATCCAGGAATCCGGAGCCTGACCGCAAATAGGGTGGGCTGTTCCAATTCCAGAGTGAGCGCAACATGCTCATCCCAAGGATATTGCGTTTCCTGTCTGAGTATCACTTGCTGACCTTGTATATACAATTGCACAGAGCTTCGTACGTATAAATGCACGGAGACTTCTTGCTCATTTTGAGCATATATGTATTGACCAAGTGATGCCAACAGGCGGGTAATGTTTGTTGGGCAACATGCACACTCAAACCATTCCTGACGGGCGATATCACCGGAACTTGCGAGAGGATTGACATAGAAAAAGGTTGTTCCGTCCTGAGAAACACTGCCAAGTACTCCATTATAGAGAGCCCGCTCCAACACGTCCGCATATTGAGCATCACACGCTAACTGTAGCATACGGTGACTCCAAAGAACGAGCCCGATGGCTGCACACGTCTCGGCGTATGCCGTGTCATTTGGTAGATCGTAGTCAGAGGAAAAGCCTTCATTATACATGGAAGAGCCAATCCCGCCTGTAATGAACATGCGTTTGGTGTGCAGGTGGTCCCAGAGGCGCTTACATGCCTGTAGAAGCGTTTCATCGTTTGTCTCATAGGCAAGATCCGCCATGGCACTACAAAGGTACATTGCACGCACAGCATGACCTACAACTTCTGTTTGCTCGCGAACAGGTAGGTGTGCCTGGTGGTATTCTCTCCCTAATCTGTGAAGGTCAGGCGGTTCTTCTGTATCAAAGTAACATGGTGACCGGCCTCGTTCATCAATAAAATACTGGCTGAGAAGCAAATAGCGTGTATTGCCGGTTAGACGATAGAGCTTGATTAGAGCAAGCTCGATTTCTTCGTGACCACAATATCCTCGTTTCTTTCCTGGTTCTGTGCCGAATACTGTACCGATATAATCAGCGTACCGACGTACTACATTCAGTAGTGTGGATTTGCCGGTAGCTTGAAAATGTGCCACTCCTGCTTCTATCATGTGTCCTGCACAATACAGTTCATGTCCATGCCGTAAATTTGTCCAACGCTTGTCTGGCTCAACAACTGTGTAATGAGGATTCAGGTAGCCATCTTGCTGTTGAGCTGAGGCAATAAGTGCTATGACCGTATCGAGCAAGGCATCAAGTGCCGGATCAGGAAATACTGCCAGGCTATAGCTAGCTGCTTCTATCCACTTTGCTACATCAGAGTCCCAGAACTGATGCGGTGCTTTCTCCATCCCGGCTTTCCACTGCAATCTGTAGGCATCAATACGACCTGTTTCTTTACACATATGATAGATATGCGGAATGGTCTTTTCTCGATTGATGCGCAGCCTCGGTGCCCAAAATGTATCATCTATCACTACCTTGGAGAATGGCACCGGCTGAAAGGCTTGAGACTGAACGTCATTCATCTTGTCTCTGCTTCCTTTCATTCATCGTGTTCTGTTTCGCGTTGCTTACTTCTCCACGAACGCTACCAGCCTGCAGAAAGCCGCCTCTCCCATGTTGAACTTCCAGGGGAAACAGCCGATCCATAAGCGCATGTCGAGCACCTCGTCGATCATGCCACCTGCATTCTCAACGTGGAAAACTCCGTGCGGGAATAACTGGTAGTGCATCAGCTGCAGGTCATCTTCGGGCCAGATTTCTTCAAGCGGCCTGCCCAGCTTCTTAGCGCACTTGGCTGCCAGGTCGGAACGGACTATGCGCAGCACTGTATTCATGGGGTGATCCATCGAACTGGCATCAATGGCAAACCAGGAGATCTGCCGCTTCAGTGTCCAGTCGACAAACTCGTGGGTGGGTCCCGGGTGCATGTTGAAATAACGAATCTCGTTCGGCTCGGATTTACCGTACCAGTTGCTTTGATAATGTTTGTGGTAGCCTGTATGCACCACCACGATATCGCCAGGCTCGATCCGTATGCCCGTCTTCCGCTCCCACTCCTCAAAGTGCTGGGAGGTATAGATCTCATAATCCCCAATGCCCATAGCCTCCAGGTCCACTACTACCCCCGGCCCCACCAGCTTGTCCAGCGGAATACTGCCAATATCCTGTCCATTGGTGATGAAGTGCAGCGGGGCATCCAGGTGCGTTCCTACATGCAGTGTAGACGAGATGAACTGTCCCCCCACTTTTTCAAAGGCGGGGCGTTTGATCCACCTGACAGTAGGCCCTTCATACGTGGCAAAAGAGGGGGTATTCACGTCCCAGTTTTGCGAAAGGTCAATCACACGCATGTGGCTAAGATCGATTGGCTTCATGGTTTCTTCTCCTTACTTTCCTTGATTTACGACTGCATCCAAAATAATCTGGTCGATCAACTGCTCGACCGGGGTGCGATCA